>OLNN01002062.1_pt1 | contig 15056 bp, 7 predicted proteins | sample 1672141 | NCBI WGS metagenome assembly OLNN01 (sample SAMEA3136652, study PRJEB25190) | human gut metagenome | biome: human gut; feature: human-associated habitat; material: faeces | place: Austria | collected 2013 | reverse complement strand
TCGTGCGCGGCACGCCCATGATGGTCCAGGGCCTGCTCATCTATTACGCGGGCTTTACCGTTCTGCGCGGCATGGGCTTCGAGACCGCCCAGGCCAACCAGATCTGGAGCACCTTTACCGCCGGCCTCGTCACCATCTCGCTTAACTCCACCGCCTACATGATGGAGGTCCTGCGCGGCGGCATCGAGTCCATCGACGCCGGCCAGGCCGAGGCGGCGCGTTCGTTGGGTCTGTCGCAGTGGCAGGCCATGCGCAAGGTCGTGTTCCCCCAGGGCATTAAAAACGCGATCCCCGCACTCACCAACGAGCTCATCATCAATATCAAGGATTCGTCGGTGCTTTCGGTCATCGGCGTGTTCGACCTCATGTACGCCACCACCACCGTCGCCGGCGTGTACTACCGCCAGATGGAGGTCTACTGCGTGGCACTCGTGGTCTACCTGATCCTGACGCTTGTGGCGAGCCGCCTGCTCGAGGCCTTTGGCAAAAAGCTCGGCGCCGAGGCCCCGGCCACGCTGACCAGCTCCAACTAGGCTCAAGACGAGGAGAATCATCATGGCAGATACCGCCACTACCGGCGCTGCGGCCGCCGCGCAAAACCAAGAGCCGCTCATCCGCGTCGAGGGCCTGCGCAAGAGCTTCGGCTCGCTCGAGGTACTCAAGGGCATCGACCTCGCTGTCAATCCCGGCGAGGTCGTCACCATCATCGGCGCCTCGGGCTCGGGCAAGTCGACCTTCTTGCGCTGCCTCAACCTGCTCGAGACCCCGGACGCGGGCCATATCTGGTTCCACGGCCAGGACCTCACGGCCGAGCGCTGCAACATCAATAAACTCCGCGAGGACATCGGCATGGTGTTCCAGGGCTTTAACCTGTTCAACAACATGGATGTGCTCGACAACTGTACCCTCGCGCCCGTCACGCTCAAAAAGATGAGCAAGGCCGAGGCCGAAAAGGTCGCGCTAGAGCATCTGGCAAGCGTGGGACTCGAAAAGTTCGCACACGCCGCCGTGGGTCGCCTGTCCGGCGGCCAAAAGCAGCGCGTGGCCATCGCCCGTGCTCTGTGCATGAACCCGCAAATCATGCTGTTCGACGAGCCGACCTCTGCGCTCGACCCCGAGATCGTGGGCGAGGTGCTCGAGGTCATGCGCAAGCTCGCCGCCGACGGCATGACCATGGTCGTCGTCACGCACGAGATGGCTTTTGCCCGCACGGTGTCCGACCGCGTGGTCTTTATGGACAAGGGCGTGGTGCTCGAGGACGCCGCGCCGGCTGAGCTCTTCGGCAATCCCAAGCACCAGCGCACCCGCGAGTTCCTCTCGCGTTATCTCAACGACAAATAATGCAAGCGAACGTGGCAAAGGGACCGCCTCTTTGCCACGTTATTTTTGGAGGAAGGCATGGCCGAGGTTTGGCGCTTCTTTGCGCACGAGGATGATTTTGCCGATATCGATGAGGTCGGCGCGTGCGAGCGCCTGGGCCGCGTGCTGTCGTTTCCGACGATTTCGAGCATGGATGCCCAGACGGTGGACTGGCAGGCGTTTGACGACCTGCGCGCCTATATGCAGCAGGGCTGGCCGCGCGTGTTTGCGACGGGCGAGGTCGAGCTCATCGACCATTCGCTGCTCGTGACGCTTGCCGGCACCGACCCCGCCCTCAAGCCGGTCATGCTCATGGGCCACATGGACGTGGTTCCCGTGGTGCCGGGCACCGAGACGGACTGGACGCACGATCCCTTTAGCGGGCACGTGGACGACACCTATATTTGGGGTCGCGGCGCCATCGATATGAAAGACCAGGTTGCGGGCATCTTGGAGGCCGTTGAGTATGCGCTGGCGCACGGCTGGCAGCACGAACGAACGCTGCTGCTGGCCTTTGGCCAGGACGAGGAAACCACGCAGTACGGCGCGGGGGCGATCGGTCGTGTGCTCGAGAAGCGTGGCGTTGAACTTGAATATCTGATCGACGAGGGTGACTACCGTATTGTTTCGGCTGCCGAGTATGGCGCGGGCGAGGGCTGGCTTATGCATGCCGACCTCGCGGAGAAGGGTTACGCCGATATCATACTCAAGACGAAGAGTGAGGGCGGGCATTCGTCCAACCCCTACGGCGGCACATCGCTCGAGGTGCTCAGCCGTGCCATCACCGCAATCTGCGATATCGAGTGGCCGACGCGCGTGACCGACTTGCTTGCCGCCCAACTCGTCGAGTTGGGGCTCTACACGGTCGATGAAATTGCCGCCAACGGGGATGCCATTGTCCGCGATTGCCTCGCCAGCAAAAAGCTCTATCCGCTGGTGACGACCACCTGCGCGCCCACGCAGATCGAGGGTGGCAGCACCGGCGCCAACGTAATGCCGCAGGATATGTGGGCCAATATCAACTTCCGCATGCTCGAGGGCACGAGCGTGGCCGATGTCGTGGCCTGCTGCCGCGAGGCCGTTGCCACCGCTGGGCTCGCTGGCCGAGTCGAGGTCGAGCTGGGCCCCGGCAGCTCCGAGCCCTCGCCGTCCCCGCGCGTGGGCGGTCCGGGGCTCGAGGCCGTTCGCGCCATCGCCGCCCGCTATTTCCGTGATCCCAAGGGGACGGAGGAAAACGGATCGTCTGCGGTGGGCCAAGAGCCGATCAGCATCGTGCCCTCGACCGTGATTGGCGCAACCGATGCCGCCAACTACCAGCGCATTTGCCGCGAGTGCATCCGCTTCTCCGCCTTTGTGGTCGACGATGACGAATGCGACCGCGGCGTCCACGGCACCAACGAGCGCATCACCCGTCGCGCCTACCTCCAAGGCACCCGCTTCCTCATCGCCCTGCTCCGCACGCTCTAGAATGTGACAAAGGGACTGAGCCGATTTCATCGGTAATGAGACAAAAACTGTAATAGAAAAAGGCTAAGATATCTTAAGAGACATATGCTGGGGTTGGTATTCCTTGAACGACCGCGGGCATGTGCCAGACCGCCTCGGCCCCCGGGGAGCGCCCGGGCAGGTCGCCGTGTGACTGGGGAGGAAATTATGCAGGAGCTCAGAGAGATGACGTCTCGACTCGTGAATATTGCTACCGGGGGGGGTGTCTAAGCAGGGAACTTCCTGGTGAACACCGGCCGCGCGAGCGGTGGTCCGTCATGTCTTGTGGCCGTCGTCGCGGGCTGCGCTCGGTCTCGCCATATGCGATTGTTCTGGCCCTCGCCATCGCGCTGACGGCGAGTTTCTTCCTGCCGCTTCGTGCCGAGGCGGCAATTTCGGACCACACGGTTCCGACGATTTCGCCTTCGGGGACAACAATTAACCTGTTTGATTACTGGGTGAATCCGGATAACCATCTGTCGGTTTCCGGCAACGGCGGCATCAACGCAAGCCACCGGTTCCAGTTTAACGATGGCCAGGGTGATGCACCGCTCAACCATTGGACGGGCAACACGAACCCGCAGCCCGGCATTGTCAGCAACACGCTTTCAGACGGCTACCCGCAGCTTTCCGGTACCTATGGCGGCGACTCCCTCCGCTATCTGTTCGATTCCTCTGCCCAGACCGGCAAGACGTCCCATTTTGGCGTGACGGGCCTCCTCAAGGTTCAGGACGGCTACTACGTCTATGACAGCTCCGAAAACTACGCAGCCTACAACGCTGACAAGAATGCCTTCGACGTCTATGACACCTGGGGCATTGACAAAGTGGGCGATTCGTCCCATCGGGGTCAGTTCTTCCCGTTCGATGCGGCAGACAAGGTGTTCAAGGAGGAAAGCGGCCGGCTCGTCCAAAATGACATCACGGCAGACAACGCCGGTAACCACGTCAACCACCACTTCGGCCTCTCAATGTCCACGCGATTCGTGCAGCCCAACGGCGGCCTGACGAACGATAAGAAGGACATGACCTTCGAGTTCGCCGGCGATGATGACGTCTGGGTGTTCATCGATGATGTCCTCGTGGGTGATATCGGCGGTATTCACAGCCGTGCGAGTCTGAGTATCAACTTTCATACGGGCGGCATTAAGGTGAACGACAAAAGCGACGGCACGCTGCTGAGCAAGTACCAGGCGGCGAAAAAGGGCACTTCGGGCTTCGACGGCAACACCTTCAAAGACGGCACCAACCACACCCTCAAGTTCTTCTACCTGGAGCGCGGCGCCACCGACTCCAACATGGAGCTCAAGTTCAACCTCGTGACGGTGCCCGAGTCCGACATCATCAAGTTCGACCAGGACGGCAAGTTCGTACAGGGTGCCGAGTTCAAGCTCTATAAGACCGACAAGGACTTCAAGACCGTGGGCGAGCTCATCGGCTCCGGTACCACGGACGAGGCCGGCCACCTAACGCTCACGAACGACGTGGACAACGGCGTCATCAACTTCGACGATCTCTACAACAAGGATCACGACAACAACAAGTACTACCTCCTGAAGGAGACGTTCGTACCCGAGGGATACAGCTCGAGTCTCGCGGCGACGGGTGGTAGCATGCAGCTCGAGTACGTGCCCGCGAGCGCTGAGAACGGCGCGGGCGGCGTCATCATCAACCGCGGCGGTATGGACGCGGGCAGCGTCGTGTGGAAGACCGGTGCGTTCGCCGCCGCGAAGGAGGTCATCACCGCGCCGTCGACCGTGTACAAGGCAAATAATGACCTGACGAAGTCCGACAAGACCGTCAATCTGGACTCCGGCATACTGTTCGCTGTGGTGCTCAAGCGCGACAAAAGCGCAGGCACAGGTATCAAAGATCCGAGCAATTGGTACGCCGTGTCGGGCGACCCATCGACGGGAGCGGGATACACCCTCGCCAAGGAGCCGGGCATGACCGGTGCTATCGAGGCGGCGAAGAAGGACCTGCACGCCTTCACGCTCAACACAAGCGGCCAGTACCAGGTAGAGATTCAAAATCTGCCCGGTGACATCTCCAAGTACTACTACCTGCTGAGCGGTGATGCCCGCAAGGATGTCGAGTACACGGTGGCCATCTACCACACAACGGCGAGCTCGATCGGCGACGCGACGCCTGAGAACACAGTCCACGTGTACAGCGACGACATCGCAGACGGCACGAACTTCAAGCGGCAGTTCGCCACGCGCCTGCTCGTCACGAACATCCAGAATCGCCTGTTCGTGCAGAAGACCGATACCGAGGGTAAGCCCGTTGACGGGGCGAAGTTCGGCCTTTACAAGTCCACCCAGGTGACTACGGATGCGAACGGCAAGGCCGTGCTCGATGGCGACCAGGCCCCCTACGACACCCTGACGACGAGGTCGGTCGCCAACCCGGTCAAGCTCGAAGGGGCGGGCGTATTCCCGTCTACGAGCGACAGTAGCGAGCCGCTCGTGAAGGGTACCTACTTCCTGAAGGAGGTCTCGGCGCCCAATGGCTTTCTGCTTAATGACAGGCTCATCAAGGTGATTGTGGACGATTACGGCGTCCACGCCGATGCTGGTACAGTTGATGACGGCGTTTCGACGTTCGTGGGCGTGGGCTCGCTCATGAAGAGCCTGGGCCAGTTTGGCGCAGAGGGCGACATTGACAACACGCTCACGTGGATCAAGGGCCAGCGCCAGACGTCCGACGGGACGCTCGACGGCAACGGCAACCTTTCCTGGAACAATGACGCCAAGGGCGGCGAGAATGAGGTACATCTTAAGTACGGCGCCAATGGACGTGTCTACCAGTATGGGCCCACCAAGAAGGACGAACCTTACCGCCTGGAGACCGAGACGGGCTGGATACGTATGGGCATCACGCAGGACGTGTCTGGTGACGCTAATGCGAAGGGCGCCCGCGCCGACCTGGGCGACATGAATCTGAACGCCCTGTTTACGGGCGCCACCTGCGTGCGCGTGGCGAACGAACGCGAGGCGAGCCTCGAGGTGATGAAGAAGGTCATGGTGCCAGTGGGCCTGACGGGAAAACCGGACGCGGGGTTCACCTTCAAGTTCACCGTGCCCACGACGGCGGGGAAGACGTACAAGGCCGCGGTGTTTGAGAACGCGGGGACCGCAAGCGAGAAGCAGGTCGGCAAAATGTTCGACCTCGAGAACGGCCGCGAGCAGACCATCACGGCCGACCAGACGATCCGCGTGTACGGTCTCGCCGAGGGTGACCAGTACGCGGTGCAGGAGCTGACCGGCGCAGACAAGATGCCCGCGGGCTATAAGCTGACCGGCCGCAAGCAGGGTGACAAGAATCTGACTGAAGAAGGCAATAGCATCTCGGGCAGGATTGCCCCGCAGAATTCCGACGGCAAGGTGGCCAAAGACAACAAGCTGGTGTTCACCAACAGCTACAGCGTGAAGTCTTCGGTGACGCTCACAGGCATCAAGGCGAAGAAGAAGTTCACCGGCCGTGAGTGGACTAGCGCCGACAGCTTCGAGCTTTGCCTGCGCGCCGCCGATGGAACGCCGATGCCTGATGGTGCCACGGCAGCGCCCGTGGCCGGCATGAAGCAGGTCGAGAAGACCGTTACGAGCGCCGAAGAATTTAGCTTCGGAGAGATTAAGTATGAGAAGCCTGGCGAGTACACCTACTACATTGCCGAGACTACGCCCGCCAAGAGCGATCCCAGTTGGCTGGGCGGTGTCAGCTACTCCAGCGCCGAATACAAAGTGACCGTAACGGTGAAGGATGACGGCAAGGGAAATCTGACCGAGCCAGTCGTCAAAATGGAGCAGATCTATAAGGATGATGGCACCGCCACATCTCAGGTGATCGACGATCAGATTGCGGTGATCACGAACACGTACCGCCCGAAGGAGACCTCGGTAACGCTCAAGGCGACGAAGCGCTTCACGGGCGGTGAGCTCGCGGGGAGTGACTTCACGTTCCAGCTGCTCGACAAGGACGGCAGCGTGGTCCAGACTGTCCAAAACGAGAAGGACGGCAAGGTCGCCTTTGCAGCCATCGACTACGCTACGCCGGGCGACCACGACTACACCATCAAGGAGGTGAAGGGCGCCGACTCGACCGTCGTCTACGACGCGAAGGGCGTGAAGGTCCACGTCAAGGTCACCGACGAAAAGGGCGAGCTGAAGGCGACCGTCACCTACGACGGTGAGAAGGCCGTGCCGACCTTCACCAACACGAAGCCGACGGCGAACGTCACCGTTGAGGCCGCGAAAGTTCTCGCGGGCAAGGACCTGACGGCCGATGCGTTCACCTTCGGCTTGTACGACCAGGACGGCAATGAGGACGCTCGCGGCACCAACGATAAGAATGGCAAGGTCAAGCTGACCGTCAAGGGCCTGAACCTGGGCGAGTACGACTACACGCTCAAGGAGGTCGCTGGCAGCGATTCGACCATCACCTACGATTCCACGGAGGTGAGGGTTCACGTCTCGGTGAAGGCGGAGGGCGACAAGGCGAAGGCGACCGTCACTTACGACGGCAAGAACGATATCCCGACCTTCAAGAACACGTATCAGCCCGCCGAGACCTCGGTGACGCTCGCGGCGAAGAAGGCCTATGTGAAGTCCGACAGCACGCCGGCTGCGCTCAAGGGCGGCGAGTTCGCCTTCGACCTGTACGAGGGCGATCTGACGGCCGAGCAGCTGAAGGGCAAGCAACCCATCCGGAGCGCCAAGAACGGCGAGGACGGCACCGTCACCTTCCCGGCCATCAACTACACCAAGGCCGGCGAGTACAAGTACACCATCGTGGAGAAGAAGGGCGACCTGTCCCACGTGACCTACGACGCTACGGTGCACCATGCCGTGGTGAAGGTCATGGACAATGCCGGCAAGCTGGACGCCGCTGTTACCTACGATGGTGACAAGGCCAATGCCCCCACCTTCACGAACACCTACACCGCAAAGGGATCCGTGGAGCTGACGGCGACCAAGATCGTTGCGGTCGCGCCGGGCTTCACGCACGACACCAAGCTGAAGGGCGGCGAATACACGTTCGAGCTGAAGGACGCCGACGGCAAGGTGCTCGGCACCACGACGAACAAGGCCGATGGCACGGTGAAGTTCACGCGCAAGTTCACGCTCTCCAACCTGGGCGGCGCTGCGAGCAAGGACTTCACCTACACCATCGCGGAGAAGCCGGGCACGGAGCCGGGCATGGTCTACGACACCCATGCGCTCATCTACAAGGTGACGGTCGCGGACGATGGCACCGGCTCGCTGACGGCCACACCGCAGGTAACGAGTGGAGACAAGACCTTCACGAACACGTACCACCCGAAGGAGACCTCGGTAACGCTCAAGGCGACGAAGCGCTTCACGGGTGGCGAGCTCGCAGGGGGCGACTTCACGTTCCAGCTGCTCGACAAGGATGGCAACGTGATCCAGACCGTCCAGAATGACAAGGACGGCAAGATCGCCTTCCAGGCAATCAGCTACGACACGCCGGGCGATCACGACTACACCATCAAGGAGGTTGCCGGCAACGACCCGACCGTCGTGTACGACACGAAGGACGTGAAGGTCCACATCAAGGTCTCCGATGAGAAGGGCGAGCTAAAGGCGACCGCCACCTACGACGGCGAGGCCGACGTTCCGACCTTCACCAACTCGAAGCCGACGACGGACGTTACCGTCGAGGCGACGAAGATCCTCACGGGCAAGGACCTGACGGCCGACGCGTTCACCTTCGGCCTGTACGACCAGGCCGGCAACGAGGTCGCCAAGGGCACCAACGACCGGGGCGGCAAGGTCGAGCTGGCCGTCAAGAACCTGAACCTGGGCGAGTACGACTACACGCTCAAGGAGGAGAAAGCCGGCCAGACCGTCGACGGCGTGGCCTACGACGCCAAGGAAGTCAAGGTCCACGTCAAGGTAGAGCAGAACCAGGGCGACAACAACAAGACGAAGGTGACCGTCACCTATGACGGTGCCGCTACGGCTCCCACCTTCAACAACACCTACGACGCAAAGGGTTCCGTAATCCTGACGGCGACCAAGACCATCAAGGTTGCGGACGGCTTCGACCACACGACGAAGCCCGCGGACGGCGAGTTCACCTTCGACCTGAAGGACGCTGCCGGCAACGTGCTCGACACCGCGAAGAACGATGCAAACGGCAAGGTCAGCTTCACGCGCGAGTTCCAGCTCTCCGACTTGGACGGCGCCGCGAGCAAGGACTTCACCTACACCATCGTGGAGCAGCCGGGCGCGGAGCCGGGCATGGTCTATGACAGCCATCCCCTCACCTATACGGTGACGGTCACGGACGGCGGGAACGGAGCACTGAATGCGAAGGCGATCGTGGCGAGCGCATCCGGCTCGGATACCTTCACTAACACCTACCAGCCGGCCGCGACCGGCCTGGCCCTCGGTGCGCAGAAGAGCTATGTGAAGAAGGACGACAACACGCCGATCGTCCCCAAGTGCGGCGAGTTCACCTTCGATGTGTACGAGGGCAACCTGACGGCTGAGCAGCTTGCCGGGGCCAAGCCCGTCCGGACCGCGACCAACGGCGCGGACGGAAGTGTTAACTTCGACGCCTTCTCCTACGCGAAGCCGGGCACGCACGAGTACACCATCGTGGAGCGGAAGGGTGATCTGGCCTACGTGACCTACGACGCCGCGGTGCACCATGCCGTGGTGACGGTTGCGGACAATGCCGGCACGCTGCAGGCGAGCGTCGCCTACGACGGCACGAATGTCACGAAGCCCAGCTTCACCAACACCTACGAGGCACAGGCGACGGACTCCGGCGCGATCGCCCTCACCAAGAGCGTTGACGTGCACGACGGCAGCTATCAGCTAAAGGCGGGAGACTTCGCCTTCGAGCTGGTGGGGTCTGACGGCTCGGTGATCCAGACCCAGAAGAACGATGCGCACGGCAAGGTTGCCTTCGACAAGCTGACCTTCGACCATGCGGGCACCTTTACCTACACGGTCCGCGAGGTGCAGCCGACGGGGGACGCGCCGGGCGTGCCGGGCGTGACCTACACCGGCAAGACGTACACCCTGACCTACGTGGTGAAGGACAACAACGACGGCAAGCTGGTGGTAGAGAGCTCTACGGTGAAACCGAGCGAGGGCACCGAGAACGGCGTCACCCCCAATACCATGACGTTTGCGAACAGCTACCAGCCGGGTCAGACCTCCTACCAGATCTCTGGCACCAAGGTGCTTGAGAATGCCGACCCGGCCACCACGCGGACGCCCGCCGATGGCGAGTTCACATTCGCGCTGATTGACGTGGCCACCGGGCAGGAGATCGACCGGACCACGAACGTGGGTAAAGCGTTTACCTTCAAGGCCATCTCGTACACCGCAACTGGTTCGCATGCGTACCAGGTGAAGGAGGTTGCGGGCCAAGATGGCACCATCACTTACAGCGATGCGGTGCTGGACGTAACGGTGAACGTGACCGATGACGGCAGCGGCCAGCTGACCGCGACGGCGAACAAGACGGCTGCGGATCTGACCTTCACCAACACCTACACGCCGACGGCAACGACGGCGACGATTACCGGAACGAAGGCTCTGACCGGCCGCGACCTGGCCGAGGGTGAGTTCTTCTTCGACCTGAAGGACGCCGACGGTAACGTGGTGCAGACGGTGCAGAACGGCGCCGACGGCACGTTCGGCTTCGCGCCGCTGCAGCTGGACAAGGTGGGGACGTACGTCTACACCGTGTCCGAGCGGGCAGGGGCGACGGCGAACGGCGTCACCTACGACACGACGGTCTTTACCGCGACGGTGACGGTGACGGAGAATGCGGAGACGCACGCGCTGGAGGCGCAGGTTGCCTACAGCAAGGGCGGCAAGGCTGCGGATGCGGTGGCGTTCAGCAACAGTTACGCGCCGGCCGCGACTGAGGTGAAGCTGGGGGCCTCCAAGGTGCTGAGCGGCGAGGACCTGAAGGAAGGGCAGTTCTCCTTCCAGCTGAAGGATGCCGACGGCAAGGTGCTGCAGACCGCAAAGAACGCGGCGGACGGCACGGTGGGCTTCGAGGCGATCTCGTACGACAAGCCCGGAACGTACGCCTACAGCATCTCCGAGGTGGACGACGGTCAGAAGAACGTGACGTACGACGCGGCCGAGCACCGGGTAACGGTGACGGTGACGGACGACGGTGCGGGCCATCTGGTGGCGACGGTAACCTATGACGGCGCCGTGGCGCCGGTGTTCAAGAACACGTACACGCCGCCGACCACCCCGCCGACGGAGCCGCCCACCAATCCGCCGAGCAAGTCACCGGTGCCGAAGGAGGAGAAGCCGGGTCTGCCGTATACGGGCGATACCAGCTTGTCGCCGATGGCCCTGGGTGGCATCGCGGGCGGCGCGGTGGTGCTGATCGCCGCAGGCGTTATCCTGCGGCGCCGGAACCGGTAGCTACGGCGGCCGAGAAGGGCTTTGATTGAGGGCGGGTGGTCGCAGGGCGCGGCCGCTCGCCCTTTTTGGTGAAAGGCTATGTTAACCCGCCGTTTGCACGTCCGGCTCCAGATGGAACTCGTACTCCGGCTCCATCATCTTCTTCCGGATCTTTTCGTAGCGCCCGTCGTCGAGCTGCTCGCGCATGAGCGACGTCCTGTCCCCGACGCGTGCGGCCTCGCGCAGCCATCTGAACCACATCAGGCAGCTGTGGAGCCTGCGGGTCGATACGCCCTTGAACCTCTCGAGGAAGTGGCCGAGCGAACCCTGCGCTTCAGCATCCTCTGGACCGTGTCCCGCTCGTACCCGGTGAGCCTGCCGTGGGTCCTCGGGACCGCCCTCGCGGCGCCCTTCCCGCCCTTTCCGGACATGGCGTCCTCCGATCTCCCGGGGCCGGCCGATCCGGCCCTCAGGGTATCGGATTCCCAAATTTATCCGTATATGTGCGGATGAATGCGGGAGGCGTTCGGATGAAGTTGTATTCAAGGAAAGAGACTGACCCTTTGTCGCATTCCGTGCGGGTTATATGCAGGTATGCCTGCGCACGCTATCATGTATGGGTTAGACCGCAACTATGTACCTCATACGCGAAGGGATGCGCATGTATCTGAAGATCGACATGTTCTAGCTGGGCTTACCCCCGCAGTGGCGCCGCGCGCCCCATCAACTCTGCCGATTTTCGCCTTCACGCACATAAAGGAGTCCCGCCATGCGCGACAAGCTCGAAAAGATCATTAAGGCCTACGAGGAGCTCGAGAAGAAGCTTTCCGACCCGGCCGTCGCCTCCGACATCAAGGAGTTCACGCGTCTCAACAAGGAGTACGCACACCAGTCCGACCTCATCGCTGCCTCGCGCGAGTACATCGGCGCGCTCGATGACATCGAGGCCGCCAAGGAGATGCTCCGCGACACCAGCGATGCGGACGAGAAGGAGATGCTCCAGATGGACATCTCCGAGAACGAGGAAAAGCTCCCGCAGCTCGAGGAAGACATCAAGTACATGCTCATCCCGAGCGACCCCAACGACGACAAGAACACCATCGTCGAGATTCGCTCCGCCGCCGGTGGCGACGAGGCTGCCATCTTTGCCGGCGATCTGTACAAGATGTATCAGCGCTTCTGCGAATCGCGCGGCTGGAAGACCACCGTGCTCGATTCCAGCCCCAGCGAGGCTGGCGGCTTTAAGTCCATCGAGTTCAAGGTCGAGGGCGACCGTGTCTACTCCGTCATGAAGTACGAGTCCGGCGTGCACCGTGTCCAGCGCGTCCCCAAGACCGAGTCCCAGGGCCGCATCCAGACTTCAACGGCTACCGTTGCCGTGCTTCCCGAGGCCGAGGAAATCGACGTCCAGATCAACCAGTCCGACCTGCGCATCGACACCTACTGCGCCTCCGGCCCTGGCGGTCAGTGCGTTAACACCACCTACTCCGCCGTGCGCATCACCCACCTGCCCACCAACACCGTGGTGCAGTCGCAGGAGCAGCGTTCCCAGATCCAGAACCGCGAGGTCTGCATGCAGATGCTGCGTGCCCGTCTGTACGAGATGGAACTCGAGAAGCAGCAGGCCGAGCTCGGCGCCGAGCGCCAGAGCCAGATTGGCCACGGCAACCGTTCCGAGAAGATCCGCACCTACAACCAGCCCCAGGACCGCGTGACCGATCACCGCATCGGTTTCAACTCCACTTATAACGGCGTCCTTCTGGGCGACCAGCTCGGCACCGTGATCGAGGCGCTCGCCGCCGCCGAGCGAGCCGAGAAGCTGGCGCAGGCTGTGTAGGTTCCGCCGTTCTACCGAACGGCGGACCAGCCGACGCTGCGCGGGCCGCATTTGGACAATCTGACGTTCAACTTCAAGGGCGCGACCAGAAGGTCAGCGCCCTTTCGTTTCACGTCACCTTGTCTCAAATGCGGCCCGCTCGCTGTCCGTCCTCTACCTGCGGCGTTGCCTTGCTCCGGATGCGGTATGCTCAACCTGCGGCGCCTTAGAGGTAGTCATTGGGGACGTTCTTAAATGACTAGGTTGGGTACATTGCTTTGAGATGTTATTTAATCGGCTTTGATGGCCATTAAGCCGGCTACCTGCTCAAAGAAATTAGCGGCATTCATCTGCTATTGAAAATAATGCTCGAAAAAGCGTCCGAGAAGTCGCGTGTCATTTTTTGATGCGTCGCGCGTCAAGTGATTTGGCATGTTCTTGGTTAGATATTGGTCAGTTTTGGGTCAACCTTGCCAAAAGCTTGACGGATGCAGATTTAGACGTCGACGAATGAACACTTCGATTGCGATTCAAGCAAAATTCTGGGCTGATTCTCGATAATCGCTTCCAATCGTCCCTTGCCGCGTGCCGCCCTCGCGTACAATCTGCTCCGACATTCGCGCGCCGTCCGGCGCTTAAGAGGGGAGGGCCCCATGGCAAACGAGATTTGGACCATCAAGCGTTGTCTCGAGTGGACCAAGGAGTACCTGGCCGAGCGCGGCGAGGAGCACCCCCGTCTTTCTGCCGAGTGGCTGCTCTGCGCTGCCACGGGTTTGGCACGCATCGACTTATATATGCGCATGGACGAGACGCTTAACGCGGCTCAGCTCGAGACCATGCACGCGGCCGTTGTTCGTCGCGCTAAAGGTGAACCGCTGCAGTACATCACCGGCAGCACGCAGTTTCGCATGATCGACGTCACGTGCGCCCCCGGTGTGCTCATTCCGCGTCCCGAGACCGAGATGCTCGTCGAGGAAGTCCTCAATTATCTGGATGCCGAGGTGCTGAGCCCCGAGGCTGCTGCCCGTCAGCGTGTTGAGCTGCCTTGGAACGATGAGGTCGAGGAGGCACGCAAGGCCGAGGCCGCGCTGGCAGACGAACGGGCGACCGCCGAGCGCCGTGCCGCTAACCTGACGGCTGCCGATGAGGCGGCGTTAGGCGGCGACGTACTGGGCAGCCGTGCCTATGCCGAGGAACTGGCCGACCGCGAGGCCGAGGAAGCCGCCGCGCAGGCAGCAGAAGCCGAAGCCGTGGAAGCCGCCGAGTCCGAGCTCGACGAATACGGCATCGCCATCGAGGGTGCCGGCCAGGAGACGGCTTCAGCTCAGGATGCCGCTGCGCCCGCCCCGACCGACCCCCGTATCGCCCGCGTCCTCGAGGTCGGTTGCGGCACAGGCTGCATTTCGCTCTCCCTTGCCTGGGAGCGCCGCGGTCACGTCACTTGCACCGCTACCGATATCGAGCCGCGCGCCATCGATCTGGCCACCAAAAACCGCGACGCCCTCGGCCTCACGGCAGATGAGGTTGCCTTCAGCCTCACCAACTTGGTGAGCTCCATTTCCCACGACGAGTGGGGCACCTTCGACGTGCTCGTTTCCAACCCGCCCTACATCCCGACCGGCGTCATGCGCTCGCTGCCGCACGAGGTCAAGGACTTTGAGCCCGATCTGGCGCTCGAGGGCGGTGCCGACGGCCTCGATATCTTCCGCCGCCTGCTCAACGCGGCGCCCTACATGCTGCGCGCCGGCGGCCTGTTTGCCTGCGAGCTCTACGAGGGTGCCCTCGACGCCGCCGCCGAGCTCTGTCGCCAGGCGGGTCTCTCGGACGTGCGCATCGTCCGCGACCTCACCGATCGCCCCCGCATCGTCCGAGCCATCGTCACCGAGCCCAAACAGCGCCAGTAATATTTATTAACTGGTTAGCAAAAATTATAAACTAGTTTATAATTAGGACGGCTGAAAGAGGTCGGCCCATGCAACCTCCTACCTTTC
>OLNN01002059.1_pt1 | contig 15059 bp, 11 predicted proteins | sample 1672141 | NCBI WGS metagenome assembly OLNN01 (sample SAMEA3136652, study PRJEB25190) | human gut metagenome | biome: human gut; feature: human-associated habitat; material: faeces | place: Austria | collected 2013 | reverse complement strand
ACAGTCTTCCTCGTTTGGTTGACGTCTCTCACGACGTGATCGTAAACGAGGAAGACTGTGGTACATTGCGTGGCTTGGTTTGTACGGAATTGAAGAACAATGATGAAGTGATCGCTAGTCTGGGTGAACGTATCTTGGGGCGTGTTTCCGTTCATGATGTTATTCATCCGCTGACAGGAGAAGTAATCGTTCGGGCCGGTGAAGAAATTCGTGAAGATGCGGCTAAAAAGATCGAAGATTCTCCGATCGAAAGTGTTGAAATCCGCTCTGTATTGACTTGTGAATCCAAGAAAGGTGTTTGTGCGAAATGTTATGGCCGTAATCTGGCTACGAACCAGATGGTTCAGAAAGGTGAGGTTGTGGGTGTTATCGCAGCACAGTCAATCGGTGAACCGGGTACTCAGCTGACACTGCGTACATTCCACGTCGGTGGTATCGCATCTAACGTGGCAACAGAAAACAGTATCACTTCTAAATATGACGGTGTTCTGGAAATCGAAGAACTTCGTGCTGTGGATAGCGAAGAAAACGGTAAGAAATTCCAGGTTGTTGTCAGCCGTTTGGCTGAACTCCGTATTGTCGATCCGACAACGAAGATCGTATTACTGGCTCACAATATTCCTTATGGTTCCAAATTGTTCTTCAAGAATGGAGATACAATCAAGAAGGGGGATGTTATTATCGAATGGGACCCGTTCAACGCCGTTATCGTATCGGAAGTTTCCGGTAAGATCGAATTCGAAAGTTTGGTTGAAAATGTTACTTACAATGTTGAAAGTGACGAAACGACCGGTTTGAAAGAAAAGATCATTATCGAATCTAAAGATAAGACAAAAGCTCCGGCTGCACACATCGTGGATGAAAACGGAAACTATCTGAAGAATTATTCATTACCGTTGGGTGCACACGTTGTAAAAGACGAGGGAGATATGGTTAAGGCGGGTGAAGTCTTGGTCAAGATTCCGCGTGCAGTAAGTAAAGCCGGTGATATTACTGGTGGTTTGCCTCGTGTAACGGAATTGTTTGAGGCTCGTAACCCGTCTAACCCGGCTGTCGTTTCTGAAATCGATGGTGAAGTTGGTTTCGGCAAGATCAAGCGTGGTAACCGTGAAATTATTGTCACATCTAAGACAGGTGAAGTGAAAAAGTATTTGGTGAATCTGTCTAAACAAATATTGGTTCAGGAGAATGACTACGTTCGTGCCGGAACTCCGTTATCTGACGGTGCGATTACTCCTGCTGACATTTTGGCCATTAAAGGTCCCACGGCTGTACAGGAATATATCGTAAATGAAGTGCAAGACGTTTACCGTTTGCAGGGTGTGAAGATTAACGACAAACACTTTGAGATTATTGTTCGTCAAATGATGCGTAAGGTAGAAATCGATGAGCCGGGCGATACTCGCTTCTTGGAACAGCAGGTAGTGGATAAGCAAGAGTTCATGGAAGAAAACGATCGTATTTGGGGCAAGAAAGTAGTTGTTGACTCTGGTGATTCTCAGAATTTACAGCCGGGTCAGATTGTTACTGCCCGTAAGTTGCGTGATGAGAACAGTATGTTGAAACGTCGTGATTTGAAGCCTGTTGAGGTACGTGATGCTATTCCTGCTACATCTACTCAGATTCTGCAAGGTATTACACGTGCCGCACTGCAAACTTCAAGCTTCATGTCGGCTGCGTCTTTCCAGGAAACAACGAAGGTGCTCAACGAAGCTGCCATCAACGGAAAGGTAGACCGTCTGGAAGGTATGAAGGAAAACGTTATCTGCGGTCACTTGATTCCTGCCGGTACAGGTCAGCGTGAATTCGAGAAGATTATCGTTGGTTCTAAAGAAGAATACGACCGTATGCTGGCAAACAAGAAGACAGTTACGGATTATGCTGTAGACGATGCTCCGGTGAATATTTAATATTGACGGACTCATAAATATGAAAAAGGGTATGTCCTGCGAGGACATACCCTTTTTTCGTGCCTTTATTTCCGGTATACTAACTTTTTTGACTTAGCATTCTTGGCTTCTCCGATAGTTTTTGGGAGTAAATATATCTCTATGCTTCAAATTATATAAGTTGCCATTGGAGGCATGCATACAAAGTCAGTAATCAGAAAGCATACCTTTAATGAATGGAGTAATATGTGCAAATGACGGCTGTGCTGGCACAGTTTGATTGGGTGATGCAATTGTCGAAAGCGCTGCCGTTTAGGGTTATATGCAATGTACGTGTATGAGATATCGTGTGAATGGCTATCAGAATCTGTAGCCTATGCCTATTGACACCGCGTGCATCAGGCTATGCCGGGGCAGTTCCGGCTTTTTGCCTTCTATTACAATGTTCCGGCTACCGGCATATAAGTCAAAGTTGGAGCATGTATAACCCGCTGATATAAGAAATCCTCCCTCTATCTCCAGTGTTAAGGCAGTACGGATGTGGCAGAATACCCGTTGTGCACCTTCATTTGCTACGCGTTCAGTACGCAATGCTGTCCATGTGCCGGGTTTATTTGGAAAATAATCAATGTAGAATTGTCGGTTGGCAGGTATGGGGAGGGTTAGTCCGGGCGATAAGGACAGGTAAAGTGCATATTCCTTATCTTGTCCCAGCCAGAGTTTGGGAGAATTAAAGACTAATCCGGGTCGCAAGGCAAAGAAATGATTGGCTACATGTTCTTCCGTTGTTTGCCACCTGAGCTGATTGTCCCGGCTGGTTCCTCCTATGTTTACGTCATGGTAGGGTGATGTGAAGAGTAGTCCCAAGCTGATTCCAGCATAGGGTAGCGGCAGGAAACTGGCCGAGGCTTCTATTTCCCACGCATCGTAGTTGTTGAGTGCACCTGCCAGCTCTACCTTCCAGTGTAGAGGTTTTTCACGCTCTTGGGCAGACAGAGACAGGCAGGTGCTGATGAAGAGTATAAGAAGAGAATGTTTTTTCATTTTTGACTTGGCCGTTCGGGCTCATTTTGGCTTGTTGTGTCAGCTTCCATTTCTATTTGTACGATGCTGTTGTCCCACTTGAACATTTTCTCCGTACCCAGATCTACCAGAAATCCCGGCCAGAAGAGGATATTCCACAGGCTATTGGCATTAAAACTCGTTTCGAGCAAGAAAGGAGTAGGTTGGTAGCCCTCTTTGCGGGCAATGAACTGCTTGTCTTCGCGCCTTTTCTTCACTGCGACGCTAACGGCATTGTCTTGCTTCACCTCGGCCACTTTAGTGTTGGTCGAGGCATCGTAAATCTTGGTCCCATTGGGGGCTTGGAATGTCACTGTTTGTCGGGAACTGCTGAAGATGGTGCAGCACGACGACAACGTCAGACAAAGTCCTGCCATCAGGCATAATTCTTTTTTCATGTATGTATCTCTCTGTTTGTTTTGGGTGCAAAGTTAGGGTGAGTTTTGCGGCTGAACAAGAAATAGTGATGTACATGATTTAATGATATTTCATTGATAATTAGGTAATAAACTGTTTTCTGTGATGTACATTTCTAGTTCTTTCGATTTCACTGATGCTTTCTTTTGCCTTTCTTCTATCCGTCCTTCGTGCATCCTTTCATCGAACTGTCAGCATGTCAATATTGAGTATTTTACGGTGAAGTTTCACAATTTCACGCTGATTCTGAGCTGTTTGCTGTGAAGAAAGAATGAAGGGGACAGGACAGTGAAAGTACATTTAGTTGACAAGGAACAAATTGACAAGAGACGCTGCGCGTCGTTATAGAATATTGTCATAAATGGTCAGTATGCTGGCTGGTATCCTCACTTGGATGGTCTTCCCTCACTCGATGCCGTCATCCCGCACTTGATACGGGATCTAGAATAACTTAGTGGGTAGCGGCACACTTGTGCTACATCTTTCTCAAGTCTGAATATTTTATTGTGAGGAGGGGTTCTGCAAAAGAAAAGTAGAAAAAATGGTGAAACTTGTGTGAGAGGGTGAAGTTTCACAGTTTCTCGTTGATTACCAGATTGTTGATGTACGTGGTGAAGGTGTGAAACTTTCTGTGGGGAAATGTCTTTTATGGGATGTGAAGTCTCGATGAAATGGGCGTTTTTGGCTAACCGCAGGTAGAACTACAGTCGTGTGAAACTTTGCTGCATGACAAGATTTTTTTTGTGAAACCAAGTTATGGAGGCAAGGATATACCCACTGTTTGGTGTGAAAGATCCTTGTATTGCGTAGTAAAGAGGGACTTTACCGGTCTAAAGAGGGACTTGGTGGTTGTAACTACGGACTTGGCGGGCAGGGAAGCCCTGTCTGTACCGAAAGTTTTAGCCGGCTGGCAATGGACTAGGAGTTAACTGCCAGTACGGTAGGAGTTAACTGCTAGCTCGGTGGAAGTTAACTCCCAGTCCGGTAAGTCTTAAGACTTAGTTCAGACGTTTTGTAAAAGGAAATGTTACCTGACAGTATCCTGAAGTGTTTTGGTGCTGGCCAAGCTATAGGTGATGACATAGCAGTGGCCGGCCATCACCGGTTGTTCTTCGCTACCGTACGTTTTGAATTCGGTCGTGAATTCTTCGTTGTCTGCGTTGGTAGCGGTGAGGGCATAGCTGAAAGTCATCCCTGCTGAGTAGTCAAAGTAGGCGGTTTCGCCGGGCTGTAGCGTCTGTTTCGTCTCGGGGGTGGTGATATAGAAAGTCAAGTAAGGATTAGTGAAGAGTTCTGACAACTCGTCGCTGAATGCTGCCAGACTGATGCCAACGTTAATCATTGGCACTTCTACATCCAGATACCTTACCTTTTCCGCTTCGATGCTGAATGCTTGTTTGGCGTAATACTTGGGAACGTTGGGCGTTTGGTTGTTGTAGGCCTCATTGTACGCTTCCAGTTCATAGCTGCCAGCTTCCAGCTTTATTTTTTCCTGTGGAAAATCGCCGGGAGCAAAGAGGGTGTCAACGTTGTTGCCCGTTATATGGATGTACAAGTCTTCTTCCACGGTGCGGGTGTTCACCTCTTCGGTTACAATGTTGCTAGTAGTTACCGATTGCAGTTGCAGGTAGCCGTCGGATGAGGGGGGCAGAATGTCTTCCTGTTGGCAGCTTATCAGCAGTACCAGGCTGAGTAATATATAGATACTTCGTTTCATAGGCTGTTATTTATCGTAGATGAGGGAGATGTCGTCGATGGTGAGGACGCTACCAATGTATGCCGGATTAAATGTGTTTTCTTGTCCGTCAACATAAAATGTTTGCGTTATTTCTCGGTAAGGCATGTTTGCTCCTGCATTTGTCGTAGAACTGAAAATCACATAAATATATTTGCATTTTTCATAAGGTGTTTCTTCTGCATAATTCAGTGTAACGGTTTGTTCAGCCCAAGTAAACACTGATTCTGAAGACGTATAATCTGTTTGAATGATTATATTTTTGTTTTCATTTAATAATTCAATGTGTACACTCCATGTGTCGGAAGTGTATGGTGTGTATTTATACCAAAATTTTAGGGCTGTAGGTCGGTTTGTGAATATGGCGTTTTTTTCCCGTTCGTAGGTATCATTTCCATCAATATCGTTTCCAGTAAGATTTAGTTTGCAATCTCCCAGAAATAATTCTCCAGCTACTTTGTTTTGATCTTTCTCGTTATGTTTAACGAATAAAAAATCATCTGTATTGCCTCTTCCGTTTGCCGTACTTCTCAACTCTGCGGCTAATCCTTTATTATCTCGTCCAGTGACATAAGAAACTGCATGGAATCCATTATAGTTCTGTATTACAGCATCGGAACTGTTATGTCTATGTCTTGTGGTATATATATTGTTGGTGTCCCAATGGCAATCGCCTTTGTCTTGCCAAGGATAAAAACAATAAAGGCTTTTTGTGTAAATCTCGTAGTTCCATTCTTCCATTCCTGAATTGGGTAGCTGCTCAGGTGTCTCCAACGTAGCTTCAGCTTCTGCCGATGCGATGGCCCCTCTATATAAAGCTCGTACGCGATAGGTTTTTGTAGTAATGTCATTGGCGGCTTCTTGAAATTGTTGTGTGCGGCCTTTTTCTGCTTCACGTGTTGAGCATTCAATCCAATTTGTACCATCATAATATTGGTAAACCAGGTTATTTTCGATAACTTCTTTGTTGCCTGTAGTTACTGTTATTTCGTTGATTGTAAATTCCCTAGACCAACAGTTAGTTGCATCTACTGATACCGAGAATTCTGGCTTGTTGCATTGTAGTGTGTATCGTCGGTTTGCTGTTTCGTCTTCACTGCTCCAGCGGTTATTAGCCAGTACGTCCATTTCAATGGTGTTGTTTGTCGTTTCTCCTGCATTGGTTTGCAACCTGGCTATTAAATTGTCAAGTAGTATGGTGGGTGAAGTATCTCCTATTAGGGGTAGGCTGATGCCCAACTCAGTTTCTATTTTTGTTCTGTTCTCTTCGCTAAGCGTTGCAAGTTGATATTCTTGGTTGAATGCTGCAAACCGTTCGTCTGCAAAATTGAATTTGAACTTCATGTCTTGCAGTGCTGATGACGTATTTAATTTGATAGAAGCTGTCTTACTTTCTGTTTCGGCAAATGTAAGTGTGTTGCCTTCAAATCCTTCAGCTGTAATCTTAGGCTTCGGCAACCACTCCACCGGAATCGTCTCCGATATACTTACCATCTCTACTTCCACCTTACTTACGGTCAGGATGACGCCCGATTCGGTCGGCTTCACTTTCAGCGTCAGTTTGCAGTGCTTGCCGGCGGCAAAGGTGGCGGCTTTCTTCAGGGTATCGTTGTCAAGTGTGGTGGATACTTCCTGTCCGTTGTCTTTCAGCGTGCCCACAAATTGGAAGACGGGGATGGTGCCTGCCCGGTAGTAGACACTTTTCTTCGCCAAGCTGGGACTGAGGGTTACTGACTGGTTGCCAACCACGATTTTCAGGCCGTAGGAAGAATACAACGCGTCGAACTTCTCGGGCTCTTCGAATATTACGCTGGTCAGGGCGTTGGCTACACTGCATTTCAGTTCTACGGAGGTCGTTTCACCTTCGGTCACTTCCACACTGCTCTCTTCTCCCTGGTAGTAAGGGGTGTCCAGGCCCAGCACGGGATTGTCGCCACAGGTGGCTGTCAGGGTGTACAGGCCGGCTGATGCGGGTATGGTCTTGTCGGTAAAACTGCCGTCGTACTGTGTATTGCCTGTATCCTCCTTTACAATCTTCAGGTGGAACAGTCCTGCGTCGGGTTTACCTAGTTCGGCGGGCGTGCTCTTGGTCGATACGGTCACATCTTCTCCCAGTGAGACGACAAATCCACCTCCTAGCCCCTCCCATTGTTCAGTCTGACAGGCGGCCAGCAGCAGAAGTACGATTGCGATGTGTAAAGACTTGATATATTTCATTGTTATTATCTTAACTGTTATGCTTGGCTTATCGATGAAACAAAATTATTCATAAATCAGTTCAAAGTTGTCCAGCCATAATTTGCTGCCTACGCCACCGGTGAAATAGTCGCCATATTTGCTTGCCGTGGCGACGACAACAATGTACTTGGGCGTACGGTTAGTGTAGCGGTAGTTCAGCACCAAATCTTTTTGCTGATAGCTCGATGTGGTCGAGCCTTGTATCAGTTCGGCATAGGCTATGATTTTAGAGTCGTTTTTGTCGAACAGTTGGCGTTCGCTGGGGCGGGTACGTATTTCGCGCGGCTCGTCCCAGTTGGTCAGGGCTATGTAGATGTGGCAGGAGTCGGGGCGTCCTTTCAGGTAGGACAGGGCGTCTTCCCCTACCTTGTCAATCGTGGCCGAGGTGTACTTGTAGTTGATGCGCAGCTTGCTGGGGAACGAGGTGAAGGGGCGTCCGAAGCTCAGTACACCGTTGGTTCCTACTGTCTTGACATAGCTGCCGGTAAAAATATTGCCCGCGGCAAACTTCAGCACGAGGTACTTGGACTCGAGCGAAGCAGCTTTTCCGCTGCCGTTGCAGGTTTCGTCGGTAGGTATGGAGTTACTGTCGCTGATGGTGACGGCTCCTTTGTTGCCGGTGTCCCAGAACGAGGTACCGCCAGTAGACCATGGGTTCCACAGTTTGCCGTCCTGGTTCCAGTTGTCAAAACTGCCGTCGGTCAACGGGGTAGCCGGGGCTGTACTGAAGGACTGGGTACCTGCTACAGTGCCGTCTATGCTGACGCGGCATTCGTACGCAGTACCGGGACTGAGCTGTTGCAGCTCGGTGGTATAGCTGGTGCCGCTGACGTTGATATCGCCCGAAGGTTGGGTGGTCCAGTCAGCATCGCTTGTTTTCTTATATTCAATGACGGGTTGTTTGCCGCTTTGTATGCTGCCGGTCAGGGTTGCACTCGTGGCACGGCTGAATATTTCCGTTTCATCCGATGTGCTTTCGTCGGTATGATAGACGTAGACAGTCCACTGGTAGCTGGTCTCTTCCCAGCCTTGCGATACGAAGAAGGTGCACGGCTGCGAGAAGTTATAGTATTCTTCGGCCGTAGGGTCGGGATAGACGGTGCCATGCTCGCCTCCCAGATTGAAAGTGGTGACTTTTATCTGGTCCAGTCGCTGCTCTTTCGATACGTAGACAATGACGTTGCGGTTGATGGGGTCGATGACTGCGTTGCCAATCTGGTTTTCCATGACGACGCTGCGTTTCACTATCTGTTCAACTGTAATCTTCCATTCATAGTCCTGATAGGTGCGCAGGGTCAGGGTTACGGGGGCGGAGAAATCAACTCGTGTGTCCGACGAAATGGGAATATCGTCCAGCGAGTTAAAACCAGTCGTAGGGAATTTGGCGTAGTTGTTGCACCGGGTGGAATCGATGACCAGCGCTGCGTCGTTACTGACTGTCAGTCTGGTGATGCGCAGCTTGCTGAGGTCGACAGTGTCGTCCACATACAGTTTGACGGTATAAGAGTTCTTGTCTATGGTAGCCTGGCTGCTACTGCTGCCTTCGGCGGCGCATTGTCCTTCTACCGTGATGTCCTGTATGCTGCCTTCTACTATGGGGTAAGGGATATCATTTTCGATGGCGCAGGCAGCTATTGTCAGCAGGCAAAAGGTGTAACAGATGAGTTTCTTTATCATAGTTCTTGGTCTATAAAAGAGGTGTAACTGAATGGTTTACAGATAGAATGTCATTCCAATGTTGATGGAGAACAGGTTTATTTTGAAGTTACCCGATGAGGTTCTTCTTGTTCCGCTTTCTATCTGGTTGGTAGTCTGTTTCTGCCATTTGAAGTTATAACCCATGACACCTACCGATACTTCAACGGCCGACCAGTCGGTGACAAATGCCGTCATGCCCGGTGCGATACCAATCTGCAGGTTGTGCGCCCGTTCAAAGGTACCGTCGTATTCGGTGTTGGAGCCGGTAGAGTTCTTGCCGACGCCGTAGGCGTAGGTGAGGCGTACTTCGTTGAACAGACCGAAAATTTTGCTTCTCCCGATGGGCATGTAGGTACGCAGGAAACCTGATACCTGGTATTCGTGCTCCAGATAGTAGAGGTCTTTCAGGTTGATGTTGAAGTCTTCACCCAGGTTCAGCTCAAAATTGCCCATATCCAGATAGGTGCGGTTGTAGCCAAAGCGTAAACCGGCAGCTACATTGTCTTTGAAGAAGTATCCCACGTAGGGGCTGATGTTGAACGTATATCCCAGTGCTTCCACATCTTTGATGACCAGGAAATTCAGGTTCTCTTCCTCGTGTTCGGAGTAAGATACGGTTCCTCCCGCCATCCATTGTCCTTTGGGAATGAAGACTGATTGCATGATGCCGCGGTCGATACGTTGCGGCCGTTTCATCATTTTCTGTTTCCTGATGGGTGCCTCCATCTTGTAGAGGGTTCCGGTAGAGTCTATAATGATAATGCTGTCGCCTGTGAGCGTAGTGTTGACATGTATATGCTTCTGTGCCTGAAGCATGCTGTATACGCTTCCTGTAGCGAGCAATAGGATTAGTGACAGTAATCTGAGCATAAAGGTAAATATACAAGTATAACCGGAAGTACAGGTTAGCAGGTGTACTTCCGGTTTTTAATTAGTATTGTTGCTACTTATTTAGCAGGTTCGCCATAAATCAACTCCAGGTCGTCTACATACATTGTACTACCTGTACCACCGGTCATATAATCACCGTATTTACTTGCGCTGCAAACAATGATAATATGTGTAGGCTTTGTAATCAGATCTCTATATACCAGTGGAATGTTGAACTCTACATAATCGTCTCCTGCAGTAGCAGCTCCAGAAGGGAGTTCACCATAAGCGATGATGTTAGGATCGTTGGAGTAGTCAATATATTCATCTTCATTCTTATTATTGAATTGGAAACTCTTTGTTGCCAAAGCTATGAAGATAGCACATTGATCCATTGTCTCATCTTTTGTGATAGAGACTCCAGCTGGTATCCGGTCCAATTTGTTGATAACAGCAGGTATGTATTTGTAGAATCCGTGCAATGCGCTTGGACGTGATGTAAATGGCTTTCCGAATTCCATATTCGCGCTCATGCCATCTAAGCCAAGGAAACTGCCGGTGTATAAACTTGCTGCTGCAAAAACAGATAGTTTCTCTGTGGATTTCAGTTCGGCTGCTTGCCCTCCCAATGTATGAACGGGTGACGTTACACCTTGTGTAGGATTGACAGCTCCACCTATAGCACCCATTCCTTGTGATGTTCCCGGGTTGCTGGTATTCCAGAAACAGGTAGTGTTTCCTGCTTCTTCCGAGATACCAGGATACCATGTATCCCCTGATTTACTCCAGTTATCAAGATTTCCATTATGTAATTCTGTAGCGCCTTCAGTAATAAATGTAGTGATGTCACTGGCATATTCTTGTCCATCTTTACTGTATGCGAGTCGGCAGTTATATTCTGTTGAAGGTGTTAGGTTGGTAAGTGTTGTTTTGAATATTTCGCTTTCATAAGTAGCAGTGGCCTTTTGCCATTCTTCACTGTCTGATTTTTTATATTCAAAATACATGGCGGTCGGATCGAGTTCTTCTTCTGATGAAAGAATACTTCCGTTCAGGTATGCGAAGTTGCTCCATGCATTGGCTGTTTCTATTCCCAGCTTGGTGCTGACTTCTGTAGAAACGTTGAATGTGAAGGTATAGATGGTTTCCGTTCCGTCAACACTTACATTAACGCCGCCAATCTCCCCCGTTTCTGCCACTTTGAAGTTCAGGATATAGTGTTTGCGGGCTTTTACGCCTTTAATTGGGGTGTCTTGTGAAAATGATTGTCCTGCATGGTTTACTACCGAGATGGTAGCTGTAAGGTCGGCCACGGGGAAGTAAGCCGGCTTCAAGTCATCACCCATATTGAAACTTAGCGGGTTGACTCCTTCCAAAGCAGATGTTACGGTGGCTGTTGCCGACTGGAAGGCGTCGATGAAAGACTGGTCGTAGTTAACGGTTACCTTCACGTTAGCCAGCGTGCAAGTGATGTTTGCTGTCACTTCTTTGCCTGTTTCTACCGTTACTTGCTCACTACCTGCATAATAGGGAATCTCAAAACCCGATTCTGAGCCGTCAAATCCGTTGGAGGAGGCTTTTACAGTATAAATACCGGCTGGCAGTCTAAACTGTTTCCCTTCCAGTGTTTCCCAGTCGTCTGTACTTTCTACTACTTCTCCCTTGCTATCAACTATTTGCAGAGCTATTTGTTTGGGATTGTAGTCTTCTGCTATTTTGGTATTTACGTAGGTGTTGGTTTCTACATCAATGCGCAGATAACCAATGTTGTCATTCAAATCGTCTTGCTGACAGGCAGTAAAACTAATTGAAAACAGTAAGCTGATGAGAGATAAATATATGTATTTCATTTTTTTCCTTATTTTGAAGTTTGACTGCCATCATTCGTAACGCATACAGTTAATGTAGCACTTGCTTGTTGGTCATTTTGATCGATTACTGTCAACATAAACTTGTGTGTGCCATCAAAAGACTTAAGCAGTCCAAGCAGGGTTTCGCTTAATGTAAAGGAGTAGTTTGTCTGTCCGACTTCTGGAAGTGGAAATAAGTTGCCTAAAGCTTGATCAATAGCCTCCTGTGATGCTAAGTCTAATCCATTTTCTGCTGTTAATCCCATTCCGGCTACCATTCCTTCAAATGTTCCGTTGCTTGTTTCTACCTTGACATAAAGATTTTGTATACCATTATCTATCGCCATATTAATGACAATTTCTTTATCCGGGAATATCCCATTATTAACATCTACTCCGTCTGTCAGGAAACTGTTACCTTCCGGTTCTGTAATGCGGATGCTTTCTCCCTCTCCCGGTTCCTCAGGATCTTCTCCACCCGGTTCTTCTGGTTCCTCTGGGTCTGTTGTCGGTATTTCTACCGATTCACTTTCATTTTCAAAGGTGATATTAGTTGTGATGGTGATACCGGTCAAGTCACCGGTAGACGATTCTACAGTACCCATAGTGATTTCCAGTGCGTCTCCTCCAGTGAATGCATCACCCACTTCTTCATAATTCTCTGCTGCGTCGCTCTTCCTGAATGTCCTGCTTTCAGTCACTGTATTTCCTTCTACTGTTTTAGCTTTGATATTTACGGTGATGGCAGTCACATTGTCGTCAAAATGCCAGTAGATGGCATCGGGTGTCAGGTTGGCTTGCGTGTACGATAGAGCCATTTCACTTCCGTCGTCTATGGTAATGGTCCATTCGCTAAACGCTTCCTTGAAGTCTTCGCCATAGAGCATTTGGATGCGGCTGTTGGCCATGCGGCAAACAACATCTACCTGGCTTGCGACGTCTTTGGTGACGGTAATATTGGTACTACCGGCATAGTAGGGAGCATTCATCTGTTTTTCCAATGTACCCGGAGAGTGGGATGATATTGTGTATTCTCCTACCGGTACGGTGATGCTGCTTGGCACTTCGTCGGCTGTGGCATATTCTTTCAGCACGTCGGTCACTCCGGTACTGGTGCCTTGTATGGTTACAGGGAAGTTATTAGTGGCAACTTCTTCGGCGCGTGTCTGTGATACCGGCTGTTTTACGCTGACTTCCAATTCAACGGCTCCTGTATCTTCTTTGCTGACCAAACTGCCGGTCAGCTCGTTTTTCATTTCGCACGATGCCAGGCAGAGGATGGCAGCAGTGCTTAAAGCTATGATGTTGGTTAGTTTCATAAATTGCATTCTTTAATGTATTTATAATAAGGAATGAACGGTTAGATCCATTCAGAAGGAACCTCGATGTCTATTTCTTCATCATCGGTCGATTCATCGATGGTGACAGTAATGCCCAGACTACCGTTGTTGTCTTGTGGTGCAATGTTCAGTGTCCATGATTTGCCTGGCGCCAATGTATAAGTCTTTTCCACACTGGCCGATTTGCCATCGCTCAGTCGTGTAAAGCTGATAGTTGCTTTTACGCTTTCTCCTTTTTCATTCACTTTCAGGTACCAAGGATCTGTGTCAGCTTTTTGCCAGATGGCTGTACTGCCGGCAGTTTTTAAGGCTTCTGTTTCGTAGATGACAGAGTAGTTGCTGAAGTAGGTAGCCATTTCATCGGCAAAGTGGGCTACCACCTTGCCACAGGTTGGTTTGCAGGCTACTTCCACTTGCAGTTCCTCTCCGTTTACAATAAATGTTTGCTCTCCTTCTACGTAGAAACCGTCGCGCGAAGCATCTTTTTCTTCGCCATAGAAAGCTTTCAGTGTATAGCTGCCGTTGTTCAGGGTAATTCGTTCGGGTGCTTCGCCGTAGATAAAGTCTTCTACAGCAGCTGTTCCTTTGTCATTCAGTATCTGTACCGTGTATTTGTTTACATCTCCGTAATCGCTCTCGGTTACGGCTTTTGTAAATGCCGTGCTGGTGGTCAGTCCCAGACGGATGCTACCTGCTCCAGCTTGTTGACCCGGTTCTTGTTCCGAGGTGCAAGCTGTCAGCATCACACAGATGGATGCGAGGCATCCCATCAGTAGTCTTTTCAGATTGGAAATATTCATACTTCTTGCTTAAATAGTTTCTTTGCTATGATAAAACTTCTTGCTATTGTTCTATATTTTATGAATGCATGATTTTCAGGGTGCAAAGTAACTCATTTATCAGACTTTTTGCAAGGTCTGTTTGTTCTATTTTTATTCTATTCTTTAGATTCTGTTATGTATATAGCCTCATAACAGGTGTTTTAGAGGGTAAGGAAATGATGTTTTTGTCTGAAAGCGTCAAGAAATATGGCTTTGAAGTTTTTATAAAAGTTGAGTAAAACGACGATTGCATATCGTTTTTTGTGTAGAAAAGCAGTATGTTGTAGGGTATTTGTGAAGGTTGACAAAGTATGTAGGGATTTTTTATAAAAGTACCAGGAAGTATTGGCTGGTGGTGAAGCAAATATCCCGTTAGGCAGTAGCCGTTGCCAGTGGCTGCCATACGGGATATCGAAAATATAAGCTATGATTCTTTATGGTAATGGAGAGTGGCAGAAAAGTGTTTTCCTTTCTGTCTCGATTGTTGATTAGGGCTAATCGTTCAGTTTTAGTTCTCCACTGAAGGAGATGGATTGCCGCTGGGTAGGTTGTACGTGTATGCTGGTATTGCCGTTGGGAAAGACGGTCAGCGTGTAGATATAGGTATCTTCGTCGTTGCTGACGTCGATTCTGATTTCTTTTTTCCCTTTTTTGCCTTCACTTATGTCGTATTGGCTGATAGGTGCTTTGAAGTTCAGGGCTTTTCCCCCTCCGTAGGGCACACTATAAGCCTCGCCAGCGTATGGCAGGTAGGATATGAGCGAGTCGTTGCGTACCTCCAGTGAGTAGGAGTCGGTCAGTGCCCGTCCTCGGCCACGCAGGGGATTCATGTAGTCTACGTCTACTTTGTAGCGGCGTGCTTCCAGCATTTCGCTCACAGCTTGGCGGTTGCGTTCTTCTCGGTCTTTTTTGTTGTCTTGTGCCTGAAGGGCGGTTGCAGATACTGCCAATAGAAGGTTTACGGTTAAAATAATAGCTTTCATGATGCTTTTCTTTCTTTGCTTGGTTTTCGGTTGAATAATTGCAGTTCGTAGGCGGGTGGCCAGCTGCTTGGCCTGATGCAAATATACATATAATGTTTCTAACTGCTTTTCAGCTAATTGTTATATAGTCTTATTGTTTGGTTTTGCAGGTTAGAT
>OLNN01002057.1_pt1 | contig 15065 bp, 4 predicted proteins | sample 1672141 | NCBI WGS metagenome assembly OLNN01 (sample SAMEA3136652, study PRJEB25190) | human gut metagenome | biome: human gut; feature: human-associated habitat; material: faeces | place: Austria | collected 2013 | reverse complement strand
GGACGAAGCCGGCGCAGCGTGGTGCGAACCCGCGCCGCGAACCGGCGGGACACCGGAGGCGCCGGCATGCGCTGCGCCATGATGCGGCGCGCGGGGAGCGCTCGGCGCGTCGCCCGCGAAATGCGAACCGTTGCCCCGCGGGCTCGGCGACGCTTGACCGCCCGTCGTCTCGGCTTCCTGCTTCGGACGGAACCGTCTGCCCTCGTATGCCGCCATGAAACCTCCGTGCGTCATGCGATTCAAACAATAACTCACCAGTATAGGCGATGCGCGAGCACGCTCAGGTAAAGAGGAGGTAATCCCACATCAGGTACGGAATTGGCCGGGCGCGGGGCGCAATGCCTCGCTTTACGCCTCGTGGGATTGCTCCCAGGTGTGGTCGTGCTCCTTCTCGACGACGCTGTCGTCCGCGACGGGATCGGCCTGCGTGAGGTTGAGCGGGTCGAAGCCCTCCATGAACTTGTCGCGGCCGAAGCTCGGCGGGATCGCCACGGGGTACACGCCGGTGAAGCACGCCGTGCAGTACCCGCGCTTGCTGCAGCCGGCGGCGGCGTCGCAGCAGCCCGCGACGCCCGCGCGCCCGGCGCCCGCGCCCGTCGCCTCCCCCACCGGCGGCACGCAAGCCAGCAACCCCTCCACCGAGAGGAACGCGAGCGAGTCCGCCCCGATGAAGCGGCAGATCTCGTCCACCGATTTGTTCGCGCTGATGAGCTGCGCCTGCACGTCGGTGTCGATGCCGTAGAAGCACGGCCACACGACCTCGGGGCTGTTCACGCGCACATGCACCTCGCGCGCGCCCGCCTGCCGCAGCATCCGCACGAGCTGCACCATGGTGGTGCCGCGCACGATGGAGTCGTCGATCACCACGAGGCGCTTGCCGGCGATGATGTCGCGCAGCGGGTTGAGCTTCATGCGCACGCCCATCGCGCGCAGCTCCTGCGTGGGCTGGATGAACGTCCGCGCCACGTAGCGGTTCTTGATGAGCCCCTCGCCGAAGGGGATGCCGCTCTCGTGCGCGTAGCCCTCCGCCGGCGGCAGGCCGGAATCGGGCACGCCGATGACCATGTCCGCGTCGACCGGCGCCTCGCGCGCGAGCTGCCGCCCCATGTCGTAGCGGCACGCGTACACGGACTTGCCGCCCATGAAGGAGTCCGGCCGGGCGAAATAGACCTGCTCGAAGATGCACTCCGCGGTCTCGGGCGCGGCGGGCACGCCCTGCTCGGACACGAGGCCCTCAGCGCTGATGCGCAGGATCTCGCCGGGGCGGATGTCGCGCACGTACTCAGCGCCCACGATGTCGAGGGCGCAGGTCTCGGACGCGACGACCCAGCCGGCGGCGGCACGCTGGCCGGGGGCGTCGGCGCCGGCAGCGTCGGGCGAAAAAGGGGTTGGTTGGAACACGTCCCCATCCAACCCATCGGCGGGAATCATGCCGAGGACGAGCGGGCGGATGCCGTAGGGGTCGCGGAACGCATAGAGCGCCTGCTCGTTGATGAGCGCCATGGCGTAGCCGCCGCGGATGAGCTCCATGGTCTTGCGGATGCCCTCGCGCAGGTGGCTCGTGCGCTGGGTGAAGTACCCGATGAGCTTCGTCGCCACCTCGGAATCGGAGTTGGAGAGGAACGGCACGCCCAGCTCGATGAGCTGCCGGCGCAGCTCGTCGGTGTTCACGAGCGTCCCGTTGTGCGCGAGCGCGATGATCACGTCGTTGATGGTGGAGAGGTGCGGTTGCGCGGCCTCCCAGCTCTTGGCGCCCGCCGTGCCGTAGCGCACGTGCCCCACGGCGAGGTCGCCCGTGAGCGACGAGAGGTCGGCGTCGGTGAACACCTGATCCACGAGCCCCAGGTCCTTGCGCACCATGACCGTGCCGCCGTCGCCCACCGCGATGCCGGCCGATTCCTGCCCGCGGTGCTGCAGCGCCTTCAAGCCGAAATACGCGAGCCGCGCGACGTCGCGTCCCGGCGCCCACACGCCGAAGACGCCGCACTCCTCGTGCAGCGCGTCGTCCGCCCGCATGCTCTCACCGTGCACATCAACCATATCGGAAACCCCTCCGCGCCGTTGTTCCACCATGAGATTATGGCATGCCCCGGCGGCGGACGACACGGTAACACGCATGTAACGTGGGCGGGCGAAGGGTGCGGGCGGCGCGGGCATCGGGCGGCGGGAGGCGCGGGCCGTGCCAAGCGCCAGCGCCGGGCACTTCCCGCCCCCTACGCGTCCCCCGCCTTCGCGTCATCGATCTCCGCGTCGAGCTCGTCGGAATACACGCTGTCGAACGATTCGTCGAACGCCTCGTCGATGCTCGCGGCGCCCAGGTCGTTCTGCGCGAGCTCGTCCTCGAGGCTCTGCGCGTGGCGGGCGGCGCGCAGCCGCTCGATCTGGGAATCGGACATCACGCGCGTGTTCGTCATCACGCCGTTGAGCATCACGAACGGCCGCTTGAAGGCGGAGAGCACCGCGCGCACCAGGATGGAAAACGCCCACACCGCGTACACGCTCGAGAGGATCGCCTCGAACGCGCCCGCGCCCAGCAGCAGCTCGTCCGCGTTGCCGGAGAGCCCAGCGCCGCTCGTGGGCGCGATCCCCAGCGCCGGCGCCAGGCCATCGACCGCCGTCACGCCGCTCGTGGGGAAGAGCGCGCCCAACCAGCTCGGCAGCAGCAGAAACACCCAGAACAGCAGCCCGTAGCGCGCGATGTACGCCCAATTCGTCGCCGCGGAGCCGTCCGGCCGCACCACGCGCAGGCGCAGCACCATGTGGCCGGGCGTCTGCCCGCGCGTGAGGCAGGGCACGAGCATGAACACCGCGCCCGTGGCCACGAGCGCGCCGATGAGCCCCTCGTAGCGGCCGGTCACGCCGAGCGAGACCACGTTCGTCCACAGCCAGACGATGCCGTGGCAGAGCGCGATGTCGATGGCGAACGCCAGCAGCCGCCGCGTGAACGACGTGTGCTCCGAGCCGCGCACGATGGAGCGGGCGTCCACGTCGCGCAGGTCGGGCAGGAACCGGCAGAGCGGGAACGACAGCCAGAAGCCCAGCATGGCGCCGGCGGTGTTCGTGATGAGGTCGTCCACGTCAAAGAGGCGGTACGGGTGCTCGTACAGGCCGAACAAGCCCGTGAGCTGCGACGTCTCGAAGAAGAGCGTGAGTCCGAAGCCCAAAAGCAGCGCCTGCCACCACCTGCGGTGGAAGAGATAGCGCAGGTACACGCCAAAGGGCACGGTGAGCAGCACGTTGAAGTACACCGTGTAGACGGCCGGCTGGCGCAGGAAGGCCAGCAGGCTCGAGAGCGAGTCGATGCGGTCGAGACCGCTCGCGCGCAGCTGCTGCATGAAGTGGAACGGCTGGAGCTGCGGATGCTGGGCGCTCGCGACGTAGATGGTGCGGTCGGCCGGCAGCGGCAGGATCACCATGAAGTACGCGCACATGAGGTAGAAGATGAACGACGCCACGAGGAACGTCTTCCACGCCGAGATGCTGCCATAGCGGCGGTACTGGTAGATGGCGTACGGCAGTGAGAGCAGGGCGGACGCGAGCGGGAACAGCAGCGCCGCGATGCGGATGTTGTCCACGTAGCCAGCCATGTCGCGCCCCTCTCCCCGGCGTCGCGGCCCCGCGCCGCGTCGAGCTAGCATACCGCATTTCGGCGGCGCGCAGGCGAGCCGGCTGCCGCCGTCCTTCGAGCACAAAGTTGACGGATTTATGCACGAAGCCGCTTGCGAGAGCGCGTTCGCGTTGAAAGTTGACAAGTTTGCACGCGAACGAATCGGGTGGCGGGCGGCGGGCGCGAGCGGCAACGCGCCGACTCCGCCGCGGACGAGAAACGGGGCGATGCAGGTCTCCCCACATTGCCCCGTCGGCGGCTCTATCGCAGTGCGCGGCGCACGCCAGGCGCCCCGCGCCCCGCGGCTACTTCTTCGGCCGCGGCTTCTCGCGCCGGTACGTCCGCGCGAGCTCGATGCCCTCGGGCGTCGCGGTGTACACGTTGCCCAGCTGCGCCCCGGTCGGCCCGAAGATGGCCTCCGTGGTGATGAGCCCCTCGCGTCGCAGACGCGTCACCGCACGGTCAACCGACCGCACGCACACGCCCATGCGCGTCGCCAGGTCCTGCTTGGCGAACGTTACCGAACCGCGAAGCTCGGTCTCGCGCACCACAAGCAGCAGGATCCGCTCGTGCACGAAGGCATGCCGACCATTGATGCGTGTCGCCACACCCGTCAGCGAGGAACCCGTCGCAGCCATCTTACTCGCCACGCTTCCTACGTACCGCAAGGCCACCGGCCACGAGCGCCACACCGGCCACCGTCGCCACGCCGAGGAGCAGCGGCATGGTGTCGCCCGTCTGCTCGAGCGAGCCGCCGCCGGGCAGCACCGGCTTCGCCGGCTCCTCCGGCTTGGTGTAGGTGTTCTGGAACACCGGCGCCGGCTCGCTGCCATCCGCCATGGCGACGTTCGTCACCTGGAGCTGGCCCTTACCGTCGTCCTCGACCGTCACCACGAGCTCGTAGCGCGTCTCGTCGTACGTCACGCGCTCGCTCTGGATGCCGTCGGTCGCGGCGTCGTCATCCTCCGGCAGCACCTCCGAGATCCACAGGTGGTACTCGCCCGCCTGCTTGAACGTGATGGGATCGAAGCTCACGGTACCCGTTGCGTCGTTCTTCGCCACGGCGTACACCTTCTCGCCCGTCTCGTCCGTCACCTGGAAGCTGAACTCGCCGTCGGTGAGGTCGCGGCCGGTGAGCACCTTGGTGGCGCCGAAGCCCATGCTCGCGGGCGCTGCCTCGTAGGTGTTCTGGAAGTCGATCTCCTTCGAGTCGCCCATGCCGTTGGCGCGCCACGTCACGTCGAGCCCGCCGATGCCGTTATCCTTGACCTTCGCCGTGATGGTGTAGGTATCGAGGTCGTACCCGACGCCCACGTTATCCGCGCCCGCCTGCTCCTCGAGCGTGAACTCGTAGGTGCCCGGCTCGGTGAAGGTGATGGGGTCGAACGTCACCGCTCCGGCCTCGCCGTCAGCCGCGGCCGCGTTGGTGGCCGTGAACTGGGTGCTGCCGTCGGGTGCCGTGAAGCCGTCGGGCGCCGTGAGCACGAAGGTGAACTCACCCTCGGCCATGTCGCGGCCGGTGAGCGTCTTGGTGATGGTCAGCTGGCCCTCACCCGTCGGGCTCGACTCCACGGGCTCCACCGAATAGGTGTTGGTGAAGCTGAAGAGCGTCGCGCTCGCGGGATCGCTCGTCACCTTGAGGGTGCCCTGGCCGTCGTCGTGCACGGTGTAGCTAAACTCGCGCACCGGGTTCGGGTCGTTGGTGATGCCCGCCGCCGAGCCGGACTCGGTCACCTTATAGGTGAACGTGTGCTCACGCGGCGTGCCGCCCACGGCCTGGGTGTCGATGCCCTCGTCGCCCTCGGCCGCGTCATCCTGCGTGCCGAGCGCCTTGTTCAGGTCGTCGAGCGTGAACTCGATGGCGCCGAAGGTCACGTTGCCGTCCTTGTCGTTCGTGGCGGTCGTCTGCTCAGGCATCGGCGCGTTCGGATCGTCGCTCGAGAGCGTGAACGTGAACTTGCCGACCAGCTCGTCGTAGTTGGGCGTGAGCCCGTCCGCGGCCTCGATGACCTTGCTGCCCGTAGGCGTCATCTGGACCGACGGATCGCCGTCCTCGGTCTTGGAGGAGTAGGTGTTGGTGAACCCGGCGTCCTCGGGCAGCGCGGCGGTAGCGGTCAGGCTGCCGTTGCCGTTATCGACCACCGTGATGGTGAAGTCGAAGCTTGCCTTCGAGGCGCTCACGCCCGCGTCGGCCAGGCCATCGGTGAGCTCGCTCGCCGTGTACTGGATCGTCCACGTGGCGTTGCCGTCCTCGTCGACGTTCGTGATGGTGGCATAGCGATCCTTGACCATCTGGGCCAGCGACGCGGTGTCGTACTCGAACGAGCCGAAGTCCACCGTGCCGTCGGCGGCGTTGGTCACGTCGCTCTTCACCACGGCCTGGTCACCGCCGGCGTACGCCACCTGGAAGGTGAACTCACCGGCCTCGAGCGGGCGATTCACGAGCGTCTTGGTGGTGCTCACCGTCGCAGCGGTGCCGCCAACGCCGGGGTCGGTGCTGGCCGCGTAGCTGTTCTGGAAGTCCACGCTCGCGGTCGCGCGCTCGGTGGAGGCGTTCGTCACCTCGATGGGCTTGCCCACCTGCTCGTCGCCCTTGAACACCGTGGTCGTCACGGTGAGGGTCGCGGTCTGCGCGTCATGCGCCACGGCCACCTCGACGCGGTAGGTCGCGCCGTCGTTCGTGTAGCCCTTGTCACCGCCCTTGGTCTCGGAGACCTCATAGACGAAGGTCTTGTCCGCATCGGCCTGCGTGAAGGTCATGCCGTCCGCGAGGCCGAAGGTGCCGACCGTCACCTGCTCGCCGTCATTGGCCGCAGGCGAGGCGACGGTCTTGCTGCCGTCCGTGATGCCGAGCTTCGCGGCAGCCTCATCGCTGCCGGGCGTCACGGTGAACTCGAACTGGCCTTCCGTCATATCACGCCCGGTGAGGGTCTTGGTGATCTGGAAGCCACCGAAGGCCGCGCCGTCCACGCTCGTGCTGTACGTGTTGGTGAACACGCTGTTCTGCACCTGCGGCGTCGCCGTCATGGTGCCGTCGCCGTTATCGACCACGGTGATGGTGAGCGTCGCCGTATGGCCGTCGTAGGTCATGCCGGGGATCTTATCCTTGGGCTGCACCTCGGCCACCTGGTAGGTGAAGGTCTTGGTGAGCTTGCCGGGCTTGCCAGTCTCGGGATCGGTCTCGTTCGTCGCACCCGCCATGTCGTCGTCCGTGAACGTCACGGAACCGAAGTTGAAGGAGCGGCCGTTCACGGAGACCTCCTGGCCGTCCGCATCGGTGATCTTGTCGACCGGGGCGTTGTCATCGGTCACCTCGACCGTCTTCACGCCGCCCTCGCCAGCGCCCTCGAAGGCCGGGGCGCCGTCCTGCGGAGTGATGGTGAACTGGAAGCTATCGCTGTCGAGCCACTCGCGGCCGTCGATGACCTTGGTGAAGCTCGCCGTGGTCGTGGCGTCGCCGGTGTCGACCGTCGTGCCCTCCGTGCCGTAGCTGTTGGAGAACGTGATGCCGTTGACCTGCATGCCGGTCAGCTCGTCCTCGGACGCCTTCGAAACCTGGTCGTAGGTGCCCTTGTAGAGGGTCATCTCAGAGTGGGACGTCTGGTGCTCGTCGTCGTAGGTGACCTCGACCTTCGCGGTGAAGGTGGACGGGTCGTACGTCACGCCGTCCTGCACGTACGCGCCGGTTTCGTCGGCGTCGATGGCCTCCGCCACCGGCGTCCACGTGCCATCGACGTTCAGCGCCTCCACGACCTCGTAGTAGAAGGTGTGGTTGTGGCCGTCGAAGTTGAAGTGCGCGGTGCCGAAGTCCGCGGTCGGCGTCTCGCCGGCATCAACCTTGACGCCCGCTGCGATGTAGCGGTCGGCGCCGTCGCCTTGGACGAGCGCGTCATCCATCGGCGCGGTCTCGGCCTCGTCGCCCGCCGGGGTCACCATGAAGGTGAACATGTCGTCCGTGATGGGATTGCCGCCGGTCCGGTCGCTGTAGTTCTTCGTAGCGGCGAGCTGGATCGTGTCCTCGTGCGCGTTGAATACGTTCTCGAAGGCAGCGGTGTTCGTGTCAACGACCGCGTTGTCCACGGGCTCGCCGTTGTCGTTCTGCGTCTGAACCATGGTCGGGGTCACGGTCAGCGCGCCCTCATTGTCGTCGCCGACGGTCACGGTCACGGTGTACCTCGCCTCAGAGTAATCCATACCCTGGTGGATCTGGGCGATGTCCGCCTCGGAGCCGTCCTTGACGGTGTGGCTCCCCGCGTCCTCGAAGATGGTGTACTCGAAGGTCTTGGAGGCAGCGCCGTCCAGGTCATTCGCCGTGTAGACGATGTTCGGGAAGCTGAGCTCCTCGTTCGCGTCGAAGGTCAGCGCGTACTGCCAGCCCTCGTCGGTCTCGGTAGCGTCCTCCGGGGCAGGCGTGCCTGCGTCACCCGCGAGCACCAGGTTGACCTGCTCGCCCGCGAGCCAGGAGCGGCCGGTGAGCGTCTTGCTCGCCTTGAGGTAGGTTGCGCCGTCGAGCGTGCCAGATCCGGCATTGTAGGTGTTGGTGAACGCGGCGGCGTTGTCCACGGCCTGGTCGGCCTCGGTCGCGCCGGAGTTGTCGTACGTGACGCTCGCCTCGAGCTGGCCGCTGCCGTCGTCGGTGACGGTCACGGTCACCTTGGCAGTATGGCCGTCCTTGGTGATGCCGTTGCCGCTGTCCTTCGGGCCCGTCTCGGTGATGTCGTAGACGAAGTCCTTCGACATGGCGCCGCCGAGGTCGCTCTTCTTATACGTGATGTTGCCGAAGATGCCGGTCGCGACGCCGTTCTCGGGGTTGCTCTTGGAGGAGATTACGACCTTGTCGTTTTCAGGCATCGGCGCGCCGCCCTCACCCGCGATGGTGAACTCGAAGCTGTCGCCCTCGAGCCACGCGTTACCCGGGCGGCCGGTGAAGGTCTTCTGGACGGTGATCTGCGCGTCGCCGCTCTCGCCCACCGTCACGCTGTCCGGCGTGTAGGTGTTCTGGAAGGCGAAGCCGCCCTCGGGCACGTCCTTCACGGTCGCGGTGAGGTGCCCCTCGCCGTCGTCCTCCGCCGTCACGGTGAAGTCGAAGCTCGTAGTGCCCGCCGCCGACACTTTGTTCGGCAGCGCGCTCGTGTCCTCAAGCGCAGTGTAGTTGAGCGTCCAGGTGGCGTTGCCGGTCTTATCGTCAACCGTCTTCGTGGCGTAGCCCTCGGCCACCGCCTGGTCGAGCTTGGCGATCGTGTAGGTCATGGCGCCGTCCGTGCCCGTGAAGGTCACGTTGCCCTTCTCGCCAGCCGCAGCCTCGGCGTTCGTGCCGCTCGCCACCTTCGTGGACGTGAACTCGCCGCCGTCATCCGGATTCGCGTCGCGCGTCACGATTGCGAAGTTGAACTCGCCAGCCGTCATATCGCGCCCGGTGAGCGTCTTGGTAGCCGTCACATCGGCCGCCACGTCACCCGTCGTCGCATCGGCGCCGTAGGTGTTCGTGAACGGGAGCACGATGTCGGCCTTGTCGCCGCCTGCAGTGTAGTTGTAGGTTTTGGTGGTCTCATCGCCCTCGGCCGGCGTCGTGGTCACGACCGTCTCGACGCTCATCGTGCCATCGAGGTTGTCTGTGGGCGTGATCGCCACGGTGTAGGTGGTGCCGTCGTAGTCATAGCCTGCGGGCGCCTGCTCGGGCACTACCTCCGCGAAGGTATAGGTGTAGGTATTGCCGCTGTCGGCCTGATTGAAGACGAGGTTCCAGTTGATGTCCGTCGTCACGGGCTGGCCAGCATCGCCAGCATCCCACGACCCGGTTGCGCTCTGAATCGCATCGTTATCCCACAGGCCGACCTTCTTCGCGGAGGCCTCATCGTCAGGCGTCACCGTGAACTCGAACTGGTCCTCCGCCATCGCGTGGCCGTTGAGCGTCTTCTGAGCGCTCAGCGTCGCCACGGCATCAGCGTAGTTGACCTCAGCCGTATAGTTGTTCGTGAAGGTTCGGCTTCCAGTCGGATAGACTGGACCCACCACAAGGTTACCCTCGCCGTTATCGTTAATCACGATCGTGAGATCCACGGTGTGCTCGTCATAGGTGAGACCCTGACCGTCGTTGCCGTCGTTGGTCTCATCGACGCGGTACACGTAGGTGCCCGCCTCGGTGAAGGTCATCGAACCGAAGTTGAACGGCACGCTCTGCCCCGCCTTGGTTCCAGCCTGCGCGGTACCGCCGAGCGTGACCTCACCGTCGTTGCCGGGATTAGGCATGACGGCAAGCGCATCGGCATCGGTCTCACCGTTGTAGGACACCTTCGTCATGGTGAAGGTGAAGCTGTCACGCTCGAGCCAGGAGCGACCGGTCACAACCTTGTAGAGCTGGAGGTACGTAGACGTTTCCGGATCGGCCGTCACGGGCGCACCCTTATAGTTGTTCGCGAAGGTAAGTGTGGGCGTAACGGTACCTTGCGAGCTGTCGAACGTACCGATCTGCTCGTCGCCCCTCTTCACCGTGGTCACCGTATGCATGGTGCCGTTGGCATTGTCGACCACCTGGATGGCGACCTCGTAGACGCTGTCGTCATAGGTTACGCCATGGCGATCTGCCTCATCGGGGATCTGCTCCTTCACCTGGTAGGTGAACGTCTTGCCCGCATCGTCCTGGTTGAACGCGAGGTTGCTCAGAATCTGCCATGTGGACTGGACGCCACTGGAAGCAGCCTGCGGGTTCGTGAAGGTCGCGCCAATCCCGGCATCGGTGAGCTTGGCCTGCGCCGCTTCGTCGTTGTCACCCGTCGCAGCAATCTCGAAGGTGAAGTCGTCGACTTTCATGTCGCGGCCGGTGAGCGTCTTGGCCACCGTGAGGTTGGTGCCCGGCCCATAGGTCGTGCGCGCGGTATACCTGTTGGTGAAGGCGGCTTCACCGTTTTCGGTGCTGTACGCAACCGTTGCATTGAGCTGGCCGTTCTCGTCCGTCACCGTCACCGTAACCGTGTACACATCGCGGTCGAACGTGATGCCGTTAATCCGGTTATCGAGCTGCGTGCCCGCATACGAATCAGTACCGTCCGTGTAGCCGGTCTCACTCATAGAGAACGTGTACGTGCCGTCCTTGTTGATGACCATGTCACCGAAGTTGAATCCGGTGGCGGTGTCCTCGACAGCGCCCGACACGTTCTGAGTGTAGGTCGCCAGGCTCTGACCACCGAAGGTGATCGTACCGTCGGTCATAGCCGTAGTGGTAGCGGTATCCGCACCGGCGAGCGTGAAGGTGAAGCTCTCATTCTCAGTCATGTCGCGACCGGTGAGCGTCTTGGTGCCGTGAATGGCGGCGTTGCCCGTAAGCGTCGCGTCAGCCGGATCGTAGCTGTTGGTGAACGCAAAGCTACCATCCTGCAGCGTGCCGCCGGAATAGGTCGGCGTTGCCCTCACCTGATCTCCGTCGGCAGTCACTGCGATTTCAAGCGTCCACTTAGTTGCATCGTAGGTCATACCGTTCTGTACGTACGCACCAGCATCGTTGGCCTCGATTGCCTCGCTCACAGGCACATAGCTATCATCCTGCTTGACAACCTCCTCGATGCTGTACTTGTACGTGTTGTCCACCATGTCGTCGGTGAACGTGGCGTTACCAAACTGCACCATGCCGGCAGGCAACGTGGTCACCACAACGTAGTCGTCTCCCTGATCACGCACCACATTGTTCGCCGCGTCCGGTACCGGCAGCGGGCCACCGTTCTCAGCAGTAATACGGAAGAAGAAGTCATCCGGCGTAGCGGTCGTTACGCCCGGGCGCGTCGTGTCGCGGAAGTTCTTGACGCCCTCGATCATGACGCTTGCTTCGGTCGCAGACCAGGTATTCGTGAAGGCAGCCGTATCGACCATCTGGCCGGTGTGATCCTGTTGGTCAAGCGTGCGCATGGTAGCCTCAGCGGAAAGCTTTCCATGGCCATCATCGGTCACAACAACCTGTACGGAATAGCGAGACGGATCGTAGGTGACGCCTGCAACACCGCCGGCTTCACCGTCGTTGTAAGAAACCTCGCGAATGATGTAGTTGTAGGTGCCCGGTGCGGTGTACTTGATGTCACCGAAGTTAAACTTCACGGGAGTATCGGCAGCAGCGCCCTGCGCCTGTTCGTTCGTCAGGGTGACGCGCGTGGTTTCCGGCATGGGCTGGGCTTCGGTCGGCACCGACGTGCCGTCCGCATAGGTGGAGCCCTCTGCCACCATGAGCTCAAACTCGAAGTGGTCGCCGTTCTGCCATGCGCGCGGCGTCAGCGTCTTCGTGCCGGTAAGGTCAACCGAGCCGGTAATGGTGGCATTGTCATCAAAGCTATAGGTGTTCGTGAACTCGACCTGGGCGGGCGCTGCCTGGTCAATCTTCCCTTGGGCGAGTCCGTTGGCAGGGTCAGTCAACTTGAAGCCGGGCAGCGTATCGTTCTCGGTCACGCCGTACTCCCAGCCGTCACCCAAGCCATACAACGTGAGGGTTTGATCGGGCTTGAGGTTCACTTCGGCAGAATGCCCCCTGTCGTCGAACTCCAGGTCGAAGTACCCCTCACCCGACGAAGGATTAGCGATGGTGCCATCAGCGTTCTTCACTTGTGCCTTGAAGGTGTAGCCGCCCACCGTGTCTGCATTCATATTGATCTGGAACGGGAACGCAGTATCTGCAAACTGCGTCTCATCTACACCCGTCGGCACTTCGATGTGCTTCGTCACGGAAAGCGTACCGGGGAGCTCGATGCCCAAGCGGCCGTTGTTGCCGAGCGTGGCATCGATGGTCTCGCCATTACCGCTCTCCGCCCAATTTGGCTTGATGACGGAAGTTGCCGTTCCAGTCGGGTTCGTCACCTTATTCGTCACGATCTGGCTGATCATCGCCATATGGCGCGTCCCCTGTGGAATGTACACGTTGCCATCGGCATCCTGTCCGGTCGCAATCTGACGCGCCTGCGCGGCGGTGAGCTCGAAGGGCGTGAAGGTCTCTTCGGCGGGATACTTGGTGCCGTTCGTCTTTGCGGTGTCCGGATCCTTGAACTGCCAGAAGGTGTTCTTGTAGTAGTAGGACTGACCATCCTGAATATCGTTCTGGCTCTTAACCGGGTTCGTGCAGTCCTTATCCGAGTAGATCGTCGTATTCTTCGTGAAGTAGTAGAACTCGTTGCCGTCCGACGGTTCGAAGCTCGAGATGGTGGTGCCGTCCGCACCGCTGCTGTACGCATTCGAGTAGAAGCGCGCATAGGCGGTGCTGTCGTCGCCCTCGCCCTTGGTGTACTGATTGTTCTTGACGTACGTGTCCAACGCGTTGTACTCGTCCTGCGTGAGGGTGCCCATGGGTGCTCCCGCCGCGATGCTATCGGCCACATAGGACTTCAAGCTCACACCGTAGAAGATACGGATGGGGTACGTATCCGTGACGGACATGGTCTTGTTCGTCGCGTCGACATCGAAATAGCGCGTGGGAATGAGGCTTGCGGGAATCTGCACCTGGACGGTGTCGCCCGTGGCAAGATCGGAACCCGGCTTCACGCGGATGATGAGCTGATTGAGGTTGCCCGTGGGATAGATGTCGCTGTTGGCCTCGCCCTCGAAGTTATACCGGAGCCAACCGCTGTAGTCGGGATCGGTATCCTCTGTCGCTTCGCCGACCTGATAGAACGGCTGGCCCGCAAAGACGACTTCCTTCATCCCGTCGAATTTCATGTAGGCGCCGAGCTGGTCGGTGATGGTGATGTAGCCGGACGTGGTCTCGGTGTCCTTGCCCCCGGTTTGTGTGGGCGCACCGGTGCCCGAGCCGATCTCCTCAGAGATCTGTTGGAAGATGTCGTCCAGCTCCGTAGAACTCGTGGCTGCCATGTAGTAGTTGGAGTCGGGCGCACGGTCACCCATGTTAGCGGATTGCCAATACCCATCAACCATGCCGGTCTGTCCGATATAGCCCCTCGCATTGGGATAGTTGCTCGAGACGGCGTTCATGTAGCCGTTGAACGAATTGTCCGTAGCGTCGGTAGGGTCGGCATCCTCAAATACGCCGATAGAGTAAATCGTGACGGGGTCAGTTTCATCGGTCTTCATCTGGCGCGCATAGCCAATAGCGCTATTCGCGACCGTCGAACTCCAGGTATTAGACTCGGTGGGTTGGCCGTCAGTAAAGAAGATGACCACTCTCTTGGAGTTTTCACGAGCACCGTCGAGACCATATCGAGTATTACCATCGATAACGCGCTGAGCGAGCTCCATACCGTAATCGGCCCGCGTTGCACCATCGGGATCCAAGTTGTTTACATAGCTCTTAAGAGCGTTAGAGTTCGAGGTGAAGTTGGTCACAACCTGACTGTAATTTTGGGTGTATCCGTTATCATCCTCGTACTTTCTGTTGCCAATCTGGTTCGACATTTCACCCGCGAACTTCACGATTGAGATCTCGTGCTTGCTGTCATCCGGCATGGTGCCGTTTGCCTGATTGGTGGTATCGATGAATTGGTTCACCGCGGTCTTGAGCGCGTCAACCTTGGAAGTCCCGGCAACATATACCTGATCGCCCCAGCTGTCGGCAGAGGTCTTGGGATTTACCGTGTGCCAGGTTTGCCGGGTAGAATAACCCCACTCATAGCGGGGATTCCGATTGGATCCCCGATTAACACGCGTTATTTCTACGTACTCGCCGTTTACCAACACAAAATAGTCGGGACGGTTGTTTCCCGTTTGAAGGTCATATACCTCATCGTAATCAATCGGATCATCCATAGAACCCGACATATCGAGCACGAGCACGATGTCCAGGGGAGTGGAGGACGTCGTCACGGTATTCGACATGGAGGAGAGGGCGGAAAGCCCCACGAGGAAGTCGGAGCTGCCCTTATTGATCGTAATCGAACCGGCATCGCCGCCCGAAAGCTCGATGTTGTCCGCTTGGACGGTCTTATCCGTCCAGATGCGGCCGACGTTCTCGGTGGTGTTGTCGATGCCCACCTCGCCGCTCCAGTTGCCGAGCGTCGAGTTGTCGGCAACGATGTCCTTGTTGATCGGATGCGGATCGGCTTGCGCCGTCATCGTGAAGGTGCCGATGCCCGCGACGACGAGCGCGAGCGCGCCGACGATAGCGATTGCGCGCTGGGCGAGGCGGCTATGGAGCAGCCCCCTCCTCGACGCGCCGTTGTCAGGTCTCTTGTTGCGATTGAAGTTCATTCCTGGCATGCGAACACCTATCCTCAAACTCCCCCGTGCGCGGATCCTCCTGTTTTTGCGCACGCGTACCCGCCCGAGCGAGCGGTATACAAGGTTCATTCTAGGTGGCGTAAACTATAGTTTACAGATATTTTTGTGGGGTGCCCCCTACTAAAAAAGCGTATGCCCCTTACTGTTTGCGCTCGTCAGAGGCTCAAAATCGCGGAAAAAAAAAATGATTTCAAATTAAAGCGCGATGCTTCCTGGAACTTTTTTCATCCACAGGCGGTCGGGTTTCGCCCTCACG
>OLNN01002052.1_pt1 | contig 15091 bp, 18 predicted proteins | sample 1672141 | NCBI WGS metagenome assembly OLNN01 (sample SAMEA3136652, study PRJEB25190) | human gut metagenome | biome: human gut; feature: human-associated habitat; material: faeces | place: Austria | collected 2013 | reverse complement strand
GCGATGTAAAAAAGTGTCCCTTGTTGGGCCGCTTCTACATCGCTTTTTTATTTTGGCTGCTCGTTCGCGAACCGGTAGGACGCCCGTCGTCTCTTCGATAGAATGAAGCACAAACCATTCCAGGACTCTTTCTATAAGCCAACGATTTCTTCTGGTCAATCTGAATTCTATCCTTGCCGGATATTTGGCCTTGTAATCCCGCTATAAGCGTTAATAGTTCACTCTGATCGAAAAGAAGCGATGTAAAAAAGTGTCCCTTGTTGGGCCGCTTCTACATCGCTTTTTTATTTTGTTTGCCTATTCACGAACCAGCAAAATTTCTGCCGTCTCTTCGATAAAATGGTCCGGATACCGGTTCCCGTATTCTTTATATACACATTGCTCATATCCGTCGAAATTCCGCTGGTACATGCGAAATATGACCAGCCGGTCTTTAGGCTTCCACTGTTTTTCATAGGAACAACAATATTTCATGTCAAGTTTCCGTATGACTGTCCCACTTTGCAGGTTTTCTACATCGCGTGTAGCTGTGATATAGGGAATACCTTCCCTTTAAAGCTGCTCCAACACAGCTCAGCCAGCTTCTGTCACAGTCCCCTTATTCCAATATATGTTCTTTGAATCGCATATCCCCAGTCATAGCTGCTATTAGCCTTTCTATACCCGATTACCAAACCACCCGGTTTTAAGCAAATAGCATAGATGCAGCTACCTTCCGTTGGGTTGCATCTCAAACACTCTTTTCGCAAATACTCCCGCGCTTCCTCCAACGTTTGCAGAAGAAACATCGGTAAAAAACGGTTGACTTCCTCATCCTGCAATAGGACAAAAATGGCTTCTACACCATCCTCTGTGCACGCCCGTAAGCGAAGGCGCTCTGTTTCCAAGGATGGAATGATTTTCATGACTTGTCCTTCTTGTATGTATGTTTGACCCTGAACCCTATCTCTGTTCCCTTATATCAAAATCTTTTCTGATTGATGCGATGGAGCATGTACCCCTTTTAATCTATTTTGCGCATTGCAAAATCGCTAGAGGGCTGCCCTTTCGCGGAAGGTTCCCCAGCAGAACCAAGTTATCCTTTAAAAACATCTCGGATACATCTCTCTTAGTATCCTCGCGTCCTTGCAAGATTATCCCCATTCATCGCATGCACATGAAACGTTAGCAAAAAGTTTCTTCCCTCACATCCGCTTCTTCAAAGTAAAGAAATAACTCTGCGGGAATTTTCGAGGTGTCCGGTGGGACGGCTGTCTGCAACACGCAGCTTTTTAGCGGAAGATGATGCGCTCCAAATAGGCGGCTTGGCTTTGAGCACACCCCGATGCAGCCGGAACATCCTTTTTGCTTTTTCGGGCGTGATTGCAAATATTGTTTGGAGTAGAATTGCAAGTCGATCTCCTTGTTACATTCGTATTCAAGGCAGACATAGCGCATATCCCTTGGACAGTTTTCCTCCAACACTTTATAAAAATGGCTCTTTATCTGCTGAACTTCTGCTGGGGATATCCCCTGTGTGTATTTTGGGTCACGAAGCTGGTTTTCCACATCCTCCCATACATCAACTAGGGAGACATCATTTATATAGCATTGCACCTCATCCCCCTGATGATCTAAGAAGTGGAAAGAACGGCTTTTCCCGACCGTCAAAGTGAGTGTCTTTTCAAGAAAATGCGGAATCCGTTTCGGCTCGTATTGGAGGGTTACCGGCATATTCGGCTCATATTCCGGCAATTTTTTTACACCGGCGACATCCAATGTTACCAGCTGCAGGTTCTCCCAATCTTCCTTTTTGAGCCATCGGGGAATTTTCCATCCCGCGGTCATCAGGTCTAAAAACAATTGGATTGTTCCATAATCCTGTAAACCATATTTCATGGGACTGGCAGTACCGCCCTGTATATGCAAGCTTTCCCCACCCAATTGGACACTGCAGCAGTGTAAATACCGGGAACATATCTCTTGTGGCTCTTTTAAGATGCTTCTTTGATTCCGAACGCCTCTTCTCCGATATTTAGAAAGCTCCGTTTCCCGATATGCCTCCAAAATATAGAGCTTCGCTTCATCGGCCAACGTCATACCCAGAATATAATCGTTGTAGCTCTCACGTTCTATGGTTTTGCCAATCACAAGGAGCTCCTGCCATTTTTGGTACATCTCTTCTAAAGATAAAAAGTTCATCTGTATTTCTCCTCTTTGGTCCGAATGGCCCGTCCCGAATTCCTCAAAAATCCCTGTTTTTGAGTATACCAACCGGTACGACATATTCCTTTTTCTTGGACGTCTCAAATGAGAACACATCCGGCTACTGTGGCTCTCTTCTGAATAAAAGGTGGACAGACCGCTGTCAAGTAGGACTCTGAGCGAGCGATAGCGGTAATGTTCAGCCGCCACAAGTCCTCCTTTTATTTTGCCCTACGGCGTAGTACAACCCCGAATTCTCCGCAACAGACAATTGAGCCCATTCATCGTATTGAAGGCGGAGAACACATCCGCCTAAACTTCGCTCTCTAAACCTACAATGGGGCTATGTTTGTGCTTTGCGACACCGATACCAGCAGAAACCATAACAGCACCTCTGGCGGTAAATTCGCGTTACTACATCCACAGCACCGTACTTTAGTAGCCTTGTTCCTCATAAACCGTCTGGTTGGAACGGATTCATAAAGCATAATGGGCTGGAATCTTTCTAGGGTCATCCTATAATAGGAAGCGATCCCCTCCACTGCATCCTCTAACATGTGGCACAGTCCTTGGAGAGGAACTCTAACCACCACTTTGTCTACAAAGAGGTTCGTTCCTATTCGTTGGGGATTAAAGCGGCGTTCTTTTCTGCCAGTTTCAAGGCAGCGTCATAGGCTGCTTTTGTCCGGTCGTCAAAGCACACCATCTCTACAGATACAATCCTTGTTTTGCCCTTTCCATATTGCAGGATTGTACGCACAGCGATTTCAGCCGCTTGCTCCAACGGAAAATGGTAGACTCCCGTACTGATGGACGGAAAAGCGATGGTCCGGCAGCCATTGCTCTCTGCCAGTTCCAAGCAAGAACGGTAACAGCTTTCCAACCGTTCTGCCTCATGGCTCGTTCCTCCCCGCCAGATCGGTCCGGGCGTGTGGATGATATAGCGTGCTGGAAGGCGGTATCCCCCTGTAATTTTGGCTTTTCCAGTTTCACATCCGTGCAAAGTGCGGCATTCCTCCAAAAGTTCCGGGCCAGCCGCACGATGGATGGCTCCATCCACTCCGCCTCCTCCAAGCAAGGTTGTATTAGCGGCATTGACAATCGCATCGACCTTTCGAACTGTGATGTCCCCTCGCACAATTTGCAAATTCATGTGGTCCGCTCCTTCCGTCGTTTTTTCCATTGTATCCTTTCTCTGTATAAAAAGCAAACGTCCTTTTTATTTCCATATTGAAAAGGGCAACGAAACGCGGTATCATAAAAGCAATCACCGGGATGCCCGGATTTTGAAACTTTTTGGACACACCGATTGGGCGGTGTGATTCTGTTTGGACAGCTATACAGGCTATACGGGAGGAGAAAGCATGGCCAATAAAATCATTCTCAGCGCAGACAGCACCTGTGACCTGAGTCCGGAACTGAAAGAGCGCTATCAAGTGCAGTATTTTCCCTATCACATCATACTCGGCGGGCAACAATATATGGATGGCGTGGATATTCAGCCAGAGGACCTCTATCTCGCCTACCGGGAGAAAAAGCAGCTTCCTAAAACCGCCGCAATCAGCTCGATGGAGTTCTACGAATATTTTAAGCAATGGGTCGAAGAAGGCTACGAAGTCATCCATATCAACTTGGGATCTGCGCTCTCTGCTGCCCATCAAAATTGCCGGTTGGCGGCCCAAGAGTTGGGACATGTTTACGTCATCGACTCGTGCAGCCTGTCCACCGGTATGGGCCTGTTGGTGATCGAAGCAGGCCGGCGTATCTCCCATGGTATGCCCGCTGAACAAATCTACCAGGAGGTTTCGGCCCTTGCCACTCACTCACATGCCAGCTTTATTCTAGATACCTTGGAATTTATGCACGCCGGAGGACGATGTTCCGCTGTGACGGCACTCGGCGCCAATTTATTGCGTTTAAAACCCTGTATTGAGGTAAACAATTTGCGCGGTGGCGCCATGAATGTGGGCAAAAAATACCGTGGAAATCTGGAAAAAGTCCTGCCTCAATATACGCGGGACAAGTTGGCGGACCGGGCAGACCTGGTGCTGGATCGGGTCTTTATCACCCATTCTGGCATCTCTGAGAAGTATATTGATCTGGTCCGCAATACGATACAGGAAGTTGCAGATTTCCGAGAAATCTGCGTCACAAGGGCCAGCTGTACCATCTCCTGCCACTGTGGACCCAATACATTGGGAGTTCTCTTCCTTACCAAATAAACTGGTTTTGGAGGGCGTCCTAAAGTTACGAATCTTTCGATTTATAGGAAAGTGAAATCCTTTCTTTAAGCAAAAATAGCGGTATTTAAAAAACGAGAGTATCCTTAAGTCATTTCATGATTTTGGGCCCATCCTCTCCGTTTATCGAAAAACCCATACTGGTCTAATGACCAGTATGGGTTTTTCGATAAACGACTCTTCGGCTTTACTGAGGATCTTTTATTGCAATGCCTGACCATATGAACCCTACGAAAGTTTTTATTTTTAACATACCTTGACAGGCGAGGTATATTGTATTATATTATAACTCAGAAAGGATGTGAACTGGATTGTCCATCACAGCCGACATGATCCGCGGGCACACGGACACAATTATTTTAAGGCAGCTGATCGAAAAGGACAGCTATGGGTATGAAATCAACAAGGCGGTCCAAGAAAAGACCGGCAATCAGTACGAGCTCAAGGAGGCCACTCTTTATACGGCCTTCCGGCGGCTGGAACAGGCGGGGCTCATTCTCTCTTATTGGGGAGATGAGACAACAGGCGCCCGGCGTCGTTATTACACCATTACAGAAGAAGGGCGTGCCCAGTATCAGGCCGCTATCGCAGAATGGGCGCACACGAAGGACCTGATCGACAAATTGATTTTGTGAAAGGAAGACTACCACCTATGATTGACCGTATTCGTGTCTATTTGGAACATGCTTTTGCAAATTCTCCCAAAACGCGCCGGATGGAGGATCTCCGCGAAGAATTATTCTCCAATCTCGTTGAAAAGTATAACGACCGCCTCCGCCAGGGGATGTCTGAAGAGGACGCATATAATGCGGTCATCCGGAGTATTGGCGATATCGATGAGCTGATTGACAGCGCGCGGGGCCCCTCCCCTCTTGAACCGGTTCCAGCGCATGAATCCCGCATACGTGCATTATGTACGGCAATTGCCGTTGCCCTGTATATCATGAGCCCGTTTCTAGTGATCCTATTCCCTGGAACATGGGGGATTGGAGGAATGTTCCTTTTTATCGCTGCGGCGACAGGACTGCTTATTTACAATGGCATGACGAAGCCACATTATTCCCGTGCAGACGATACCATTGTGGAAGAATTTAAGGAATGGCACGTCAAAAATGGCCGCCAACGCGATGCATTGAATGCGTTTAAAGGGGCTTATTGGAGCATTGTGGTTGCAATTTATTTGCTCGTCAGCTTTATCTTCCGAATTTGGAGCTTTTCTTGGATTCTCTTTATCATGGCTGGCGCAGTAGAAAACATTATCAAAGGTATCTTTGCCCTCAGGAGGTAAACGAAATGAGCCGAACAACCGCAAAAATTTATATTGGGGTTTGGAGTGCCGTACTGTTGCTCTTTACCGCGCTGTTTGGTTATCTGTGGTACAATGGCGGCTGGACGGGACTCTCCCTCCACTTTGGTTGGAGCAACCATTCCACCTATCAACAGGTCCATGAGCAAACATTTACTGAACCAATCCAAACGCTGGCACTCGATTGGAAGGGCGGCGATGTATCGGTTTTTTCCACCAGCGGTAAAGAGATAAAAATTGTACAGAAGGCTGTGAAAAACACGCCGGAGGCCCAGTTTTTTCAGGCATCCATCGAGGATGACGCCCTGGTCGTTTCCAACGGCAAAATCGTCGCGGGCCTGCCGATTGGGCCTTTTCCATTCTCCATCGGCTCGGACCTGGAGGTTTATCTGCCGGAACGGATCTATGAAACACTTCAATTGGACACCACAGGCGGCGACATCTTTTTCCAACCCTTGGAAGTAAAGGACCTTGTCGTACATACCAACTCCGGGGATGTAAGCCTGGGAGGGGACTTCGAAAAGCTGGATTTTTCTTCTAACAGTGGCGATTTGCTCTGCCGCGATGTCACGGTCAAACAACTTATTTCACAGACCACTAGCGGCGATATACAGGCCTCCGGCAGTTTCGCCCGCATTCAGGCCACCAGCACATCGGGCGATATCTCTCTGCGGACCAGCCAGATGATTACTGAAGCGGCGATCCAGTCTACTTCCGGTGACGTTGTGCTTTTCATTCCGGAAAATGATGGTTTTACCGCCCAGCTAAACAGTTCGACCGGCGATTTCATCTGTGCCTTTCCGGACTTTCACGGCGGCGATACCTATCGCTATAAGGACGGAAGTGCGAAAATCCAGTTGAACACCACAAGCGGCGATGCTTGCTTGCTCTATGCCTAACGAAAAACCATTTTTCTGAACCCGCCCTTCCCTTTTAAAGGGTTCGACACCTTGCGCCGAGGATTATCCCAATTTATTCGAATTAGGAATCATAATTCATCAAAATCATGGCATGCTTAGAGAGAAATTAAGAAATGGGAGGAATGGATTGTGAAGTCCACCTTTTTACATGTCAACCGGAATGTCTTTGATCTGCAAAAGAGCCTGGCTTTCTACGATAGGGCGCTTGGCTTAAAGGAATGCCGCCGAATGGAAGCGCCAGACGGCTCCTTTATTCTTGTCTATCTCTCAGACGGAGCTACACCGTTTGAATTGGAGTTGACCTGGCTGCGTGACCGCAGCCAACCCTATAACCTCGGGGACAATGAGATTCACCTGGCTGTGCAGGTAGAGGATAAAACAGCAGCACATGCCCTGCACGAGGAAATGGGATGTATCTGTTTCGAAAACCGTGAAATGGATCTCTATTTCATCAACGACCCCGACGGTTACTGGATTGAAATCTTGGACCGTTGAGCCAAGAAGTAATTCAAGGGGATCTTCAAGTCGGCGACCAAATTCAAGTAGCCGAACCTTATTGTGTGGTGGATCTATACGGCGTTGACACGGTCAAAATGGATGTGGGCACTCCCACCCTGTATGCCCCATCCAAACCTGGGAAAGAATACCTGTTCTTTTTTGATGAGCCTTCGGACTATAAAGAGTACGGGGAAACGTATTTCCCCTTGTGGCGCGAATATGGCCGCTACCTCGTCTTACCTACCAGTCTTTTTTCCGATCCGGACATGGACGGCATGGCAAACGAAGAATTAAATTTAGGTGAAGGGGATGCCACTGATTATAAAAAAGCCTACCGGCAGGTCATGAATTATTTTATGAAGTAGCGAGAGTTTCCCCAGTTCCGTATTCTGATTATTCCGCGCAAACAAAGAGGGCGCTTCTAAATTACGGATTTTTTAGATTCATAGGAAAGGAGTATCCTCTTTCTGGTTGGAAAAATGTCTGCGTTCCTAAAAAAACGAGGGCACCAAAAAGTCATGAAAGGACTTTTTGCTGCCCTCGTTTCATTTAAAAAGCCCCCTTTCCATATTCGCAATAGGGGCCATCCTACCGTTTTTGAGTAACCAACTTATCGTTTTTACTTCTATACAACGGTTCATTCGTATATGGCCGCCCGCGCATCCTACCGTGTCTCGGCGGTCCATCTTTACGATCTGCTTCACTTGCCTGTATTCGGTATATGCCAACACGGCAGTCCATCTTAGGATCTCTATTGTCTATTTTATGCCGGATGTTCTCTCTTCCGTCCTATCCCCTATTGGGAAAACCGGTCTATTCGTATTCTCTTACATAAAAACAGAAGGCGGCGGGCCAAATGGATTTTCCCCTCCTGGGGTATGAAATACTAGACCCAGTTCTTCCGGTTGAACCATTCCGGTCTGTATAGCGCGGTCTCTAAGATAAATGTACAGCTCGGCTTTGGTCGCCTCGTAATAAGGATTCACAAAGAAAACACCAATTCCCAAGCAAAGTCCGCCCAGTAGATACCACCCTATAAAGGATAACTCCAATAAAAAAATGTTTAACTTTTCACCATCCGTCATCGCCCGGCTAATCGACCGCGCACGCGCTCCTGGAATATTGGGATTATCGGACAGGATATACGGCACCATATAATACTGATACGTCTTATAGATTCCCGGAATCAGCAGCAACAGCGACCACAGAAAAATAAACAGTTCTGTGACAAACATTGCAACAACAGAATTTCCATATCCGTTCCGGAATCCACTGAACAGGGTCTCAACGTGTGTCTCACCAAAATGATTCTGCACAAAATAACGTGCTTCACCAATCCGAAGAATATTTATCACAAAGATGGAGAGCAGCAAACCAAAGACGGTCAGCGGAACCACCCACGTGCGAAGAACATCCAAGAAAACAATCTGGGGATAAGCAGCATCATAGGAACGGAACAGCGATTGATAAGAATCATATTGATTTAGAAAATTGCTGATTGTATCTCCCAAATTCGCAATCCCTGTCAACAGTCCCGCCAGTAAAGCCACCACGAATGCCCGCCAGTAACGTCCCGTCAGAGCAATCTTTGCATTGGATTTTAGAATTTGTCTGCTCCACATAACGCATCCTCTTCTTTCTCCATGAAATTCTCCCGTTGTCTCTCTATCCTTGTGGAAAACCTTTCCTAGAGTCTATAATACTCCGAAATATCCCGATACTTTTCTCAGGAAATATGTTCCTTTAAAGAGCAGTCGGTGTAGGCGGCTCTCCATGCGAGTAAGGCTCTCCAGATCTACTTTTGCCCTCCTGCACGGACTCCGGCGCACTCGTCCCCGAAGGCAAGGGGCTCTCCGGTGCGGATGTATCTGAACTGGTTCCTTTCGCTCCTTCTGATACATCGACCACATTTTGGGTATCCATCTGGGTATTTACATGCTCCGCCGGGTTCACCGGCGCGCCCATATCTTCAAATGATTCACTGCTTCCCGGAACCGGCGGTTGGGCCGCCTGGGATTCCGGCGACGGCACGCCGTATGATGGCGGCGGAGAAACTGGATTTTGCGCTATATCCGGCACATCCGTATGCGTCATGGGCGGCACCGGCGCACCCATATTTCCGAACGACTCCCTGCTTCCCGGAACCGGCGGCTGGGCCGCTTGGGATTCCGGCGACGGCACGCCGTACGGTGGCGGCGGGGGAACCAAATTTCCCGGATATGGGGAAGCGTTCCTCCCATAAGGGGCCTGCGGCCGGTCAAACGGATTCTGAGAGGTTCCTTGAAATACCCCATTAGGCGTATATTCCTGTACAGGTCCCTGGGTTGGAACAGATGAACCTGGGTAAACAGGCGGCACAGTTCCATATGGAGAATTGGGGCCTGCCTGTGACATTTTCTGGTACATCACGTAGGTGGTATCCTTCTGTTGGGGTGGCATCCCATAAGGCGGTATCGGCGGATTCGTATAAAGATTTAATTCCCTTGGATCGATCAGACCGTTCTGGATTGCCCTCTCCCGCAGAAAAATATACAATTCTGCTCTCGTGGCCTCATAATAGGGATTTACAAACAGGTGGCCCAACCCTAAACAAAGTGCACCGAGCAAATACCAGCCAATAAAAGACAGATCGAGAACAAAGATGGAACCCTTTTCCCCATTTGTGAGCATCGTGCTGAGTTGGCGCGCCCGTGTCCCCTTGAGCTGTGGATTATCTGCCAATAAGTACTTTACAAAGCCGTACTGATACGATTTGATCACATAAGGGATCAGCAGCAACAAGCTCAGCATCATCAACAGCACCATCATATAAACGCCATTCAGAATCGCAATCAAACTGACGATTACAATCACAAACAAGATATAAAGCCACAGGTCGATGAGCAAATCGGTGGTAAACATCGCTCCCGTAGCAGTAAGGTATCCTGCCCGAAAAGCGCTAAAAAGATGTTCAAACCGGCTGTCTCCAAAGCGATTGTGCACAAAATAACGACACTTACCCATATCAACCGGATTGCTGACAAAAACACGAAAAGCTGTTCCAAAGCCAAAGGCAAGCACACCGATTAACAACAATACAGAGACAATTGCTCCACCATACGGTCCAAAATCATCCCATACATGATTATCGTAGTACTCATATGGCTCATGGTAGCCTGGTCCAAAATTATGTCCATACGGATAACTGTAATAGGGGTCCTCCCACGGGTCCATATAACCGCCGTAATCGCCGTAATAATCGTAGTAATATGAATCGTCATAACCATCGATCTGCTGTTCCACCCGCGACGCGGCATCTTCGACCTGGCCCAAACTCCAGGGATTCATCCCTCCCGTGAACAGATGGCCAGCCAAAATACTCGCAACCAACGCTACGGCAAAAGCCAACCAATAACGTCCGCGCAAAGCAGTCTTTGCATTGGACTTTAAAATCCTGCGATCCCACATAACTAAGCCCTCCTATTCGCCTTTCCCCGGTTACACACCGCCCCGGCGCCCTTTAAAACGAAATGGCAAAATTCTTTTTTCGCCTAAATAACCACAATGATAAATTCATTATAAACGCTTTCGACCGGATTCGCAAGAACGAATATCCGCCTTCAAATGGCCTAATAAAGGAAGCCTTGCTTATGGGTATGCCTATTGAAATGGGAATAGACAACCAAAATGCCGCATCCGGTGATTTCTTTACCGAATGCGGCAACTTCTCGTCAGCCTTTTACATCTTTCAGCTTTAACCGCCTGCGCTCTATCCGCGCTATGCGGGAAAACTTCCCCTCAGCCTTTTCTGTGACAGCGACAACGCCCCGCACCGCGCGGGTTGTCGCCACTAACAACGCCTCTTTTTCCAGCTGGCGCTGTTGATTTTTCCAAGCCTCGTTGTGTCTTGCGATGCTCTGGTGTACCGCTTCATATTTGCTGGTACGCATTGCCGCCTTCCGGATCTGCACGGCACTCCGATCTGCGGGAGATTGGGAATGTGTCTTCAAAAGGGGCCTTGCGGGCATTTCATCCTGAACACGGACGACCGTCAGATCTTTATTCACCTCATAAACCTTTCCATCCTCGCCGGTCATGACGAGTTTCGCCGTCTGACCGGAACGGACTGTAGGGGTCGCTTTAATCCCATTTTCCCCCAACGTTTTTTGTAAAAGCTCTCGATTTACTTTCTTATGCTTAATCATTGTATTCACTCTTTCTCAATCAGCCGCTTACTGACAATGGTCTCCTGGTTAAACACGCAGACCTGTGTTTCTACGTAAGAAAGTTGCAATTGGTCAAAGTCCGGCGTACGCTTGAAATCTAAATAGGGTTGCTCTGGCAAGTGAAAAGTCCCTATCATCAGATCCAAATGATATTGTTTATGCAGATAATCACAAAATGCGCAACGGAGCCTTTTAAAGCTATTCCGCTCCACACGCATTTTCTCTGTCAAATAGGCGATCACCTGCGCGTACTCCTCTACAAACCACCGGTAGTCGTCCAACTTGCGCAAGTCCAGTGTGAAACCCGCGGTCTCAATGGCACATTCCAAAACCGCCGGTTCGTGTACCTCTTCTCCAAATTTTTTGGTCGGCCTCGTCGTCCACCACTGCGCCAACGAGCGATCCAAATAAAAGTATACCCCATTTCCCAGCCAATGTTCATCGTTTGCTTTCACCAGAAATGAATGATCTAATATCTTTTTCGCCCGTTCCCGATCTGTTCCATGGTATGCTAAAAACCTCATATTTTTCACATCCCCACGTTTATCCCCGTCCATTATAACACACTTTTGAGGGTTCTGTCACGGGTCGCGTCATACGGCACTTTCTTTGTTATACACGTGTGAGATTTACTTTTTATCCAAAAATTACCGAATAACTTTGTCACAAACTCTCTTGACTTCCATCTCCGCTCTGTATAAAATGAGCACGAACATTTTCTTATGAAATAAATATTGCGTTTTAACGAAAGGAAATTTCGCTATGAATCCATCTAAAAAACGATTAGGACGCCGGGCAATGATGATGGTCGTCGGTATCCTCTTGATCGGTATCAGTGTGGGACTCTTCCGCCTAGCCGCATTTGGCGTAGACCCCTTTTCCTGTATGAATATGGGGATCAGTGGGTTTTTACATATGAGTTTCGGCAATTGGCAGCTGATCGCAAACATCCTTCTACTTGGTGTGGTGTTTTTTACCATTCGCTCCTGTATCGGGTTGGGTACCGTCATCAATATGGTGTTCGTGGGATACCTTGCAGACTTTGTCTGTTGGCTGGCGCAACAAGCAGGATTGGAATTCCCGCTTGCTTTGCGCGTGGTTCTACTCCTTCTCGGCACTGTGATGACCTGTGCAGGCGCCAGCATATATATGGCTGCAGATCTTGGCATTGCTCCATACGATGCTGCCGCTTATGTTCTTTTGAAAGCAATCAAGAACCGCATTGCGTTCCGCTGGGCACGCATTACAACGGATGTTGTCTGTGTAGCCGTTGGCACGATTTTCTGCCTGATTGCACAGAATGAACTCTCGGCGATTGTGGGTATCGGCACCATTATCACCGCCTTTTTAACGGGTCCCTTGATCCAGTTTTTCCGCACACACCTCGCAGAACCCATGTTAGGTCAAACAGGAAAAGGCACGGGTTCCAATCGCTCTCCCGTTCAAGAAAGTGCCTAAAGAGGGAACGAAGGCCACCCTGGCAAGTTCGATGTGTTTTTACATGATGGGCGATCGAAAGGCTTGCACGGTTTGAAAGAATCAGGTTGGTTCGCCGCATTTTCCTATAAATATAGGCAAATGTATGCAGGAATTATCTGAATAATCTGCCTTACTTACCTTTGTAGGCAAATTCAGCTGACTATCATGGTAGCTTTCATCTGCGAACTATGCTATATCCAATTAAAGGGTATCTACTTGGCAGATTGTTCTCCGTTGGTCCCACAGGCGTCTCCAGGGGCATGGATTGATTTATGAGAGTTTCCTCTTTATCCATATACTTTTGGAACAAATCCTTCTTTATAAAATGGCTGTCCCAAATAGCTTCGCCCGCACGGCTTGGTTCTTTTTATCTTCTAATTTTAATGTACTCCCATAAACCGCTGTCCATTGGTGCCGGTCATTTTGTTATCAAACACACAACATATGAAATAGAATACAAATAGGGCGCCCTATCTCCCGGCCGACTGGCCAAATCAGGGCGCCCTTGCTTTATTTATGTGTAGACAGCTGCTCTGTACAGCGCTTGCGCTTTTCAATTGATCGGGAACGACCGCCCTTTGTCTAAACAATGCAGCGGACATCCCCTCCAACAATCCTATATAGTCTCTAAATAGAAATGTGAATCGTCAAAAACGGTTCTCTCCTATCTAACGTCCACTACCTGCTTTCTACAGGCTCAGGGGTTGGACATATGTATCGAAGCCTAGCGCTTAGTCAGCGTACTTGTTCTCGCTGTTCCAAGAATACATCTTGCGCAACTCCTTGCCCACAGCCTCAAGCTGGTGAGATGCCTCAATGCGACGGCATGCATTGAAATGTGCACGGCCGTTCTTGTTCTCGGCAATCCAACGGCTAGCAAAAGTGCCGTCCTGAATCTCGGAGAGAACCTTCTTCATTTCTTTCTTGGTGTCCTCCGTGATGATGCGCTTGCCAATCTCATAATCGCCATACTCCGCGGTATCAGAGATCGAATAACGCATCATGGAGAAGCCGCCGCTATAAATCAGGTCGACGATCAGCTTCATCTCATGGATGCACTCAAAGTATGCATTTTCCGGAGCATATCCTGCTTCAACTAAGGTCTCAAATCCAGCTTTCATCAATGCGCAGACACCGCCGCATAAAACTGCCTGCTCGCCAAACAGATCGGTCTCTGTTTCAACACGGAAGGTAGTCTCTAAGATACCCGCTCTGGCTCCGCCAATTGCAAGGCCGTATGCCAGCGCTTTTTCTTTGGCTTTGCCGGTAGCATCCTGATAAACCGCAACCAGGCATGGGGTTCCTCTGCCTCTCTGGTACTCGCTTCTTACCGTATGGCCTGGAGCCTTTGGAGCAATCATGGTAACGTCTACGTTCTTTGGCGGTACAATCTGGCCGAAATGGATTGCAAAACCATGAGCAAACATGAGCATATCGCCGTCTTTTAAGTTTGGCTCAATGGACTCTTTGTAGAGCTTGCCCTGCTTTTCATCATTGATTAAAATCATAATGATGTCTGCTCTCTTTGCTGCCTCTGCTGCGGTATAAACCTCGAATCCGGCTGCCTCTGCCTTTGCCCAGGATTTGCTTCCCTCATACAGGCCGACAATTACCTTCTGTCCGGATTCTTTTAAATTCAGAGCATGAGCGTGTCCCTGGCTGCCGTAACCGATAATCGCGATGGTTTTGCCCTCTAACAGCGCCATATTACAATCTTCCTGATAATAAATCTTTGCCATAACTTTTTCCTCCTCTAGTCCAGGTTTGTCCTGATATTTGAAACCTTAACCCTTGTACCTGTTCCGGTCAGGGAAGGTAACGGACGTCGTCCACACCTCTGGAAAGTCCGGTCAGACCGGTTCTTGCTACTTCTAAAATCTCGTAGTCTTCCAAAAGGTTTAAAAGCGCCTCCAGCTTTGACTGATCGCCGGTCAGCATAACCGTCAGGGACTCTTTTCCCACATCTACAATGGTTGCGCGGAAAATATTGGAAATCGCATTGACCGCCTGACGATCTGCGGCATTGGCCTTGACCTTTACCATAATCAGCTCTCTGTAAACCGAATGTCCCATCTTTAACTCTTTAATGTCCCTGACGTCTTCCAGCTTGCGCAGCTGCTTTTCAATCTGCTCTAAAACCTGCTGATCGCCAAATGAAACCACCGTCATTCTGGAATACCGTTCATCTGCTGTCACGCCTACGGTAAGGCTTTCAATGTTGTATCCCCGACGGCTGAACAGTGATGCCACCCTTGCCAG
>OLNN01002049.1_pt1 | contig 15110 bp, 7 predicted proteins | sample 1672141 | NCBI WGS metagenome assembly OLNN01 (sample SAMEA3136652, study PRJEB25190) | human gut metagenome | biome: human gut; feature: human-associated habitat; material: faeces | place: Austria | collected 2013 | reverse complement strand
CCGTCTGCAGCACGGCGCTGCTGTTCATCATGTTCTACGGCGGCTTTAACACCAACATCGACCGCGCCAAGCCTGTCGCCGCGCCCGCGGTGCTGCTGAGCACCCTCGGCGTCGTCATCACTGCCGGCATTACGGGTGAGTTTGCGCACTTTGTACTGGGCTTCGACTGGATCGGCGGCCTACTGCTGGGCTCGGTCGTGGCATCCACCGATGCGGCGAGCGTCTTTAGCGTGCTGCGCGAGCACAGCCTGTCGCTGAGAGGTGGCACTGACTCACTGCTCGAGGTCGAATCGGGCTCCAACGATCCCGTCGCCTACATGCTCACCGCCGTGCTCGCCACACTCGCGGCCGGCGGCGACATTAACATCCCCGTGCTGCTGGCCAAGCAGATCATCCTGGGCGTGGGCCTGGGTATTGCCATCGGCTGGGCATCGGGCCGCCTGATCGAGCGCGCGCATGCGACAGCCGAAGGTGCGCAGACCATCTTCTTGTTCGCCGTGGCCATCGTCGCCTACGCGCTGCCGAGCTACCTAGGTGGCAATGGCTTTTTAGCCGTGTACCTTGCCGGCATCGTGCTAGGCGCGAGCGACATCACCGGTAAGGTCGAGCTGGCGCACTTCTTCGACACCCTCACCGAGATGGCAGAGATGACCATCTTCTTCTTGCTCGGCCTGCTCGTGACGCCCGCCCGCCTGCCGCAAATGCTGCTGCCGGGCCTGGCACTCATGGCGTTTATGCTCTTTGTGAGCCGCCCCATCGCCGTCGGCCTGCTGTTGGTGCCCTTTAAGACGAACCCTCGCCAGGTGGCGCTCGTAAGCTGGGCGGGCCTGCGTGGCGCGGCTTCGGTCGTCTTTAGTCTCTTTGCCGTGGTGGCCGGCGTTCCCGGTGGGCACGATCTGTTTGACCTGGTTTTTGTAATTGCCGTGTCGAGCATTGTGGTGCAGGGCTCGCTGCTGCCGGCAGTGGCGAAGAAGCTCGACATGATCGATGCAGAAGGCGACGTGCGCCGCACGTTTAACGATTACCGCGACGAAGAAGGTATGTCGTTCGTCAAGCTCAAGGTGGGAGCTGGGCATCCGTTTGCCGGACGCTCGCTCGCGGATATTGGCAGTGCAACGGACATGCTCGTGGTCCTGGTGCTTCGTGACGGTGCGCACCCGGTGCTACCCAACGGCGATACCGTGATTGAGGAAGGCGACCTGTTGGTGATGGCCGCGCCGACGTTTGAAGAGCGTGCCGAGGTTACGCTGCGGGAGGTCACCGTGACACCCCACGGTCGCCTGGCCGGTCAGCGTCTACGCGACGTGCCGCAGGGCAAGCACCCGTTTATCGTGGTAATGCTCAAGCGCGACGGCCAAACGATCATCCCCGACGGCAACACCCTCATATACGCCGGCGACGAAGCCGTCATTGCCACGCTCGCGTCGTAGCGGCAAGGGACAGCCGTCCCGAATTGGCTACATTTGAGCATCAATCTCCCCGGCTGGGGTCTCGTTGCGGACAATTGGCGTCTCTCAAAACTAAGTGAGTAGACTTTTGTCGAATCGCCGACCACGTCTCCAAAACACAAGTCTATGACCTGGTGGTTTGTTGAAGCAAATTAGTCGGGTGCTCGGGATTTCCAATAAAGCCTACTCACTTACCCAGCGTGCAGTCAAAATAGAACGGTCGCGAGCTTATTAGGCTCCATTGGGACGGCTTATCGTGCATTTTCGCGCAGCTGCGGGTGCAGACGCCCCATCCCAAATTGACTACCTTAGTCATCGTCGACGGCAAAGTCGCGGAGGTCGAGGCCTTCGCGTTCGGCTCGGGCTAGGAGCTCTTGAGGGGACTCATCCTCGATATCCATCACGTCGAGCATGGCGGCCGGAAAGCCCACGCCGGCTGCACTCCCCGCACGGTCGAGCAGGCTCTCGCGCAACTGATCTACATCAACTTCGATCTTCATGATGAAACTCCTACTGGACAATCGCGACCGCATGAGTCGCACGCCCAAATGATGTGCAATAAATCCCAGATACGGCCATAATAAAACAAAGAACATCAGGGAGGTTGCGGGCGATGGATAAGCTCGATGCCATGACGAAACAAGTCAGGGACTTTTGTGATGCACGCGACTGGCGCAAATATCACACACCAAAAGAGCTTGCCATCGGCATGGCAACTGAGTCCTCCGAGCTCCTTCAGCTCTTTCGTTTTATGAGCAACGATCGCATTGCAGAAATGTTCGAAGACACCGAGCAACGCCAAGCCATCGAAGACGAAATTGCTGACACACTTCTTTTCCTCCTGCGTTTTGTCGACCTCAACGGAATCGATCTCCCAGCTGCGCTATCGTCCAAACTCATACGCAATGGCGAGCGCTACCCCATCAACGCATCATCAGACGAATACAGAAAGGCGGGCCACCGTGAGTAATGAGTTCGCCCTTCGGCAATACACACTTCCCCTACCCAAGCCATTCGAGGCAAGCGAATCACTGCAAGACTTTGGCACGCCAGAGCCCGGCGCTCATCATGACGAAAGCTGGCCTGTTCTCTACATCCTGACCAACAGTCAAAAGAAGACAGCATACATTGGCCAAACAACCAACTATCAACGCCGCATGAAGCAACACGCCGCAAACGTGGACAAGGATTTCGATCGAACACTACTGATCGACAACCCAACTTTCAATCAGTCAGCGACATTTGAGTTTGAAAACAGACTCATCGAACTGTTCTGCGCCGACGAAAAATACCAGGTAACCAATGGCAACAACGGCTATGCCCAATTCGATTACTTTGAGCGGCCTCAATATCGTCAGAAGTTCCGAACGCTGTGGACAAAACTGCGCGAAGAAAACTATGCGATTCACCCCATCGAAGAACTCGAGAACACTGACCTGTTTAAATTCTCGCCCTTCAAAACGCTCACACCCGATCAATACGAAACGATTGAGACGATTTACAAGCGTCTCGAGCAGGAACAGAAAGACGTTGAGCACGGCGGCCCCAAGAAGGAACGCGTAACCGTCGTAAACGGCGCGCCGGGAACAGGCAAAACAATCCTCGCCATCAGCCTCATGTTCAAAATCAAAAACGAACCCAAACTATCCGGTTTGCGGGTCGGTTTCGTGACCCCCATGGAGTCTCTGGGCAAGACGCTCAAAAAGCTCGCGCACTTCCTTCCCGGGTTAAAGCCCGGCGACATTTTGAGCCCCAGCGATGTAACCAAGAATGATCGATATGACATTTTGCTTGTCGACGAGGCACACCGACTGGGAAACTGCTTGACCGCCGGCGCCGGCATCGGGGCTTTTTACAACACCTGCGACCGCCTCGGCCTTCCACGCACGAGCAACCATGTTGACTGGATATTCAAATGCTGTGACAAAGCGTATCTGTTCTACGACCCCAAACAGCAGGTTCGCGCATCCGGACTCAATCGAGACGGCCTTGAGCAGCGACTCAATCAGCTCGAAGAAGCGGGCGTTGAAACTGAAGAGTTCAGCCTAAGCACACAAATGCGCGTACGCGGTGGCGATGAATATCTCGATTTTGTCTACGACTTACTCGACAACAAGGCGTACATGCATACCGGCATGAAGTTCAACGAGCTCTTTTCATCGGAGCCTTACGATTCGCGAGCCGGGGATCCGGACAGCGATATCCCCAGATACCAGTTTGGAATCGTCGACCGATTTGAGGATTTCTGTTCCCTGCAGCAAGCCAAGGAAGAAGAAGTTGGTCTATCCCGCATGACGGCGGGCTTTGCGTGGAAGTGGGAAACGAAGAAACACAAAGACGCGTTCGATATCGTCATTGAGAGTATCCCCAAACGATGGAACTCGAGCCAAAAGGATTGGGTTAACTCCGCCGATGCCGTAAACGAAGTCGGATGTATTCACACGGTGCAGGGCTACGACCTCAACTACGGCTTCGTAATTCTGGGGCCAGATATTTACTACGACACCGATAAAGGAGCCGTCTGCGTTAACAAATCGAACTTCAAAGATGCCGTCGCAAAGAAAAAGGCGAGCGACGATGACCTGCGAAAGATCATCGTCAACGCCTACTATGTCCTCATGACGCGTGGCATGCTGGGAACGTTTCTTTATGTATGCGACCCGGCGCTCAAGGAGTATTTGTCACGGTATATCCCGGTGATTTAGCGGCTGCCCACGCATGGCATGAATAGCAGCGAAACCCCCAGGACACAATCCCGGGTTCACAAAGGGCGGCGGGGCGCGCCGGCGCCCTATCCAACCAATACTGCTCCCAAAACATTTGCGAGCTTCTTGGCGGGGCGCCTATTCGCTTTTTCGCCCATCGCCACGAGTGCGTGGTTGCAGGCGTCCTCATTCATGTCGCAAACAATTCTAAGCTCATGTCGCGCCCTTGAAGCAGCCGTATAAAACAAAGTTCCAGGCTCTGGCATGTAGCTCATGGACGGCTGTTCCCATAAGGCTTGATCAACATCAATCATAATTACCGCAGCAGCCTCCATCCCCTTGAACTTCCTCACCGTATGGACGGGAATCTTCTGACCTTTCCACCTCTTTAGGTTCTGGTCACCAGCGAAACAGCACGACAGCTTAGAGTTTTCCAGTGTCTTGCATGTGATAACCACAATGTCATTAATACCGGCGTTCTTGAGTAAATCAATGTGCTTATCCACAAATGCCTCTTGCGCGGCGGCGTCACAATTAATCATAAGCAATGGAGGTTTTCCGAGCCTAGCCATAACCTGCATTCTAAAACCGTGCGCTTCACCAAGAGCACTCAGGGAAGACTTCTCGATAGCCTCCGTATTCCGGCAGTTTACATAAAGCGTTAGCTTGCAATCGGCATCCATAAGGAAGCTGGGCATAGTTGAGCCTTGGACAAACTGCCTTTTATCGTAAAAGAGATACATCGTGCTTTCCGGCCTCGAATCCACGATAGAACGCAAGGTTTCGAGCACCATCGCATCTTCAATGGCTTTGAGGCCAAAGTCTTGGCCTTCGTCTATTACGATGTGCTGATAGGGAAACGAGTCAGGGTGCTCCATGAGCTCTTCGGTCAGGCAGGCATAGTTTGGCTCGAGAGAATTGCAGGCCTTGCAGGCGTAGCCCGGAATTGTATAGACGTCAATTTCCGGGACATCGTTGCACCTTCTAGTAATCTCTTCCTTCAAAAGCGAGTTAAAGCACAAAAAGAGAACCCTGCCCGTACAGGCGGCCTGCTTAGCTCTCTCAATTGCAATGAGAGTTTTGCCAGTTCCTGCCGCCCCGTTAATTACCGCCGCCTTCTGATCCTTTATGAAATTCAACACGCGAGCCTGCGAGTCCAGCAGCCTTGCGAACACGAAGTCGTTATATCGATAGTCCACCGAATTCGTCGGGACGATATCGAACTCCGGCAGGAGCACTTTATGCAAGACCTCTTTAGCCTCATCATTGGAAAGCCTCGTCTCCCTTCCTCCGACATCCATGCTCATGATGTGAACTATTTGTTGAGTTGGATCCCCAAGGTCCGTCTTGCACAGAGTAATATCGCGAGAAGCCTCAGGAGAGTAGTCGATAAAACCGAGCTCGTGGGCGCCCAAAGACGGAAGCCAAACCGCGTGAGCAACCTTGCACCTATTGCACAGTTCTCTCAACCCTACATCTTCAAATCGATTAATGAGCTTCCATTTGATACTATCCGCCTGCCGGTAAGGACCCCCGTGCCTTCTCATTGACACGCCGCTACCGTACAACCACTCACCGTTTTCGCAGCGAATTCTCCCCGCTTTCGCCTCGATAACAAGAATGCCGAGCTTGCGATTAAACACGATGAAATCGGCTTCTCTCTGCTCGATCGCGTTTCCATTCACAATATCCAACATCTTGTATGAATGGATAACCGTAAAATCATCGGGAAGCTTACTCAACGCGTAATAAATCTCCCCTTCACGGCTCCGATCGTCGTAGTCAGCCGGGCCAAGGCTCGGTATCATTCTTGCAGCCACAGTTATGCCTCTTTATTAATCTCGCTCATCACATCTTCGGCGGAGCAATCGCCAACGACAAACAGGCTCCAACCCGAAACGCTGCGCCAGGCAGACCCAAAGACATCCTCGAAATCGACCACTGCTTCCTCGTCAAGAAGAATGACCTTGGACTTGCGCCAAACAAGCGTGGCGTAAGCGCTGTCGCCGCCGGCATCAGATAGCTCCACGTCTTTATCCGGAGTCTCCCAGCGCAGATGCGAATCATAGCTCGTCATTTCACGAATCAACTCGATCCACTCTTCCGAAGAATCAGATCGGATTGACAGCCTCATCGCTTCGGCCAGCGACAACGCCCCGTTGTCTGCACCATCATCAGAGGCCCATAGCTCAAACCCATCAACTGGGTTGGGGACACCAGCCTTGTAATCGAGCTCTTTATCCTCATCGGCATTACCAGCAAAACGGCCGGATGACGAGGCAGTAAGAAGAGCTCCCAAAATTCGTTTTGCAGCCCCGCGGGAAAGATTCGCCTGCACAACTTGGTTGTAGTAATTTGCAATACAACCGTAACAACAAGTTTCTTCACCACAGCCGCAATGGCCATCTACGACCTTGTAGGCCTCTTCAATAAGATGTGGAACTTCATCACTGAGCTGACGCGCGTGGCCCGCGCCTCCGGGCACATCGTCATAGATAAGCACTGAGAAGCCACCTGTTTCGTTTTTGTATGTAGTGCCCCCAAGTTCTGTTTCGGGCACCTCAAGGATTTTAGCCGCGGCGGTGAACAACGCCCACATCACTGACTCCCAGTCGCCATCGCTGCAAACTGTCGCCTCATCGAAATCAAATACGAGCTCGAGGACGTCGCTCACAAATGCCGTACCCAGCGCACTGAACCTATTAATCTTTGGAGCAGTGCCGCTCTTCTCGCACCAGTAGGTATGTTGGATCTTCTCCCCACCAACAGCAGCGCGATTGCAGTAAGAGCAGACTTGGAAGCCCTTAGCAGGGCTATTGAGCACACAAAGTTGCCCGTTCTCGGCATATTTTACTTTCACCGCACCGCCAGGAAAACAAAACTCCCTGGTCGCAGTCTCGTTAGGCCAGTGCTGGCTAAAGTGCACCGATGCATACCCCTTTGGCCTCGGCCTTCTAAGCCCTATGCCTTTTTTGTTTTCCGTGCCGACAAAACCATAGGAAGGTATGAGCATATTCTTTTCGAGAGCAAACTCGGTATGGCAAACGGGACACTCGCCTTTATCACTGTAGTTTTCAATGGGCAATACAAATGTTTCGCAATTTGGACACTTTCCATACCTGCGCTTTCGCAACTCTTGCCCTTTCGGCTTTCTGAGTCCAACGGACTTCCAAAGCGTCTTGCCGGCAACGATTTCCGCCCCCGGTGCATATTCCCTAATGGCTTGACGCATACCCCTAGAAAGCTCGAGCCTGTTCTCACCTACAGAATTCTCGATATCAAGAAGATGGAGCTCTACGAGATCAGTCGGAAACCCGTACTTAGGCAATACTCCGCTCTCGGCAAGAATTGCGATAGTTCTCTCCTTCTTGAGCGCATCCCTAGACTTTAGAAGCTTGGATGCGAGAATGTCGTTGACGCCCATATTCAGCTCAATACCATCCTGAATACGCTCAAAATCAGCATGCTTAAGGCTATGCGCAAGGAGAAGCCTGCCACCGCTTCCGCTCTCAGCCGAATCGATTGGCCCAACGAGCTTTGCTATCCACCCCCACTCGTTTACGCCAACTTCTTCCGCCACAGGCATGCCTTGCGGAACAACGCGGACGAGCTGTTCATAGACACTCTTTGGCCGCGATGCAAGGAAGCGGCGAAGATCTTCGAGGCCCTCCGGCTCCGATTTAGAAAGATCCATAAAGTCGTTGTATCCATGAGAGTAGTCTTTGCCCAAGCTCCGGCTCGCGTAGCGAAAGAACTCAGACATAGCGACGGCGAAAACATGCCGTATCGCAATGGCATCGTTATTCAGATAACACATTGGCACTCTCGTGTTGCCGCCAATTATCTTGGCTGGGTCCTCAAAGTACGCGACATCATGGGGCCGTAAGCGAGCAAACGTGATGGCATATCCAGGCTTGCCAGCGCGGCGTCCAACGCGACCGGCTCGTTGCGTATAATTCGCGGTACTAGGTGGAACGTTTCTCATAAAAATGGCCCTCAAATCGCCAACGTCCACACCCAGTTCAAACGTGGTCGTGCAACTCAAAACATTAACGTTGCCTTTGATAAATTCGCTCTGTATTTCTCTAGCCTTTTTGGATGACAGCTGAGCCGTATGCTCCTCGATGTCGAGGGGAAGTGCCTCATCTTGATATACCGTTTTATAGAAGCGGTCTTTGTCTCTTGCCTCTGCGAAGCTCATTTTCACCATCGTGCCGTTGCATTTCGTTGTCATGCAAACGCCATGCGTATCCAGATGAGTCTCACATCCACATGCATCGCAACGATAGACAATATCATCGTTGGAGTGCGGATACATAGTCCAAATATCTCTGCTGAGCCTAAAGTGTTCACGCGAATCGATCAAATATCCTTCGCCCTTAAATAGCCTGCAACTCAGATACTCCCCCATAAACTGGAATAGGCTTTGCAGAATCGGGCGAACGTTTTCTCGGGTCAGCTCGATACCGTGGGCCCTTTTGGCGTACTTGCGAATAAAGGCGCTGCGCTTATTTTCTGTACCACGTACAGCATCTCCCGCAAAATAAACAATATCCTTTGACGCAGAGCCGCCTCTCTCAAGCACGACAAGGTTGCCGCGCCTCTCATGATTGCTTCTGAGCTCAGGAACTCCTTCGGGAACCTCAATAACGTTTTTCTCTCGGAGCAGTTCAAGACAGATCCTTGCAAACAAAATGTAGTCTTCGCATGAAAGCCAGGCTACTCCGTCGGCGTTAAGCCTATCCACCTGTCTTGCGACTAGCTTTTTCGCCCCAGGATGGGAAAACCCTTCGTTAAATTCAGTAGGCTCAATCCTTACAACACCAAGGCCTTCGAGGCTGTTCCGCGAATCCTCAGCCGCGAGTTCATCGAGAATCCAAGCCGTCGCCTGCCCTTTCTTGTTGGAGCCCAAGACCCCCGGGTAACGCCTCTTTGCAACACTTGTTATCCAATCAATAACTGAACTCGGCTTACAGCCTTCACCGTCGCGAGACAGAGCCTCCACCGCTTCTCTTATCAGCTGACGACGTGTGATGTTTCCATAAGTTCTGTCCATTGCGGGTGCGAAGAAAGCCGCGTCCTGGCGCTTGTCCGAGAAGCAAATAACACTTCCGGCCCTGCGTTCTTCATCGAGGTCTGCAAACAAATCATCCTCGTCAGCTTCCTCCTCATCAAAAGGCGGAATATCCCTGACCAGATCGTAACAAACGACACTGCCCGCAGCTTCAGGCGAAACGCGCATTGGCTGAATTGCTACAACGGACTGATATCCACAATGGCGACAACGCGCCTCCGCCTCGTCTGCTTGTTTTTTCTCGCTTTGGTTGAGCGCAATTGGGATGCGCGAAACAACCTCATGCTCAAAACGATGGGCACCACCCTCGGCTTCATGATACAAAGACCCGCATATCGGGCACAGCCATTGGATCTTCTCATCGGGATCCCTCTCCGATTCGTCAGGGAGAAGACGGTAATAGACTCTCGGAAGAAACTCGTCGTCGGAATCCGTTCCTTCATGTCGAGGGCTTAGCCACGCAGTCTTTATTTCAGAGTCGGAGTTCTCTTCGCCCAGAATATAAGCCTGTCCACAGTGGCGACAGACCGACACCTCATATACAGGAGTGTCGTTTTCGTCGTCATAATGCTCCGCAATCGTTTTATGCGGAGTTAGCTTACGTGTGTGCAGATTTAAATAGATACCCTCAGGAGCTCGCAAAAACGAATGGTATCGACTCGTAAGAATGGGGACATCCTTGGAACGCTGCGCAGAGGAAAGCACCTCAACCATGGCAGTGAGAATTACCACGCCCCTTTTATCCCCCGTCAGCCCTTCAATCTCAAGCTCCTCAATAGATTCAAGATCAGTAAGGTCGAAAAGGTTCTCACAACGCCTCACTAGTCTTGCCGTAGACGATTCACCTAAAAGTACCTTTCCTAGCCCCATTAGGGGAGACTCGCCGTCCAGCCTTGCCACAGCCTCTTCAGGAGCTCCACCAAATGCGAGCGCGTTGCGAATATCTTCCACGTTTACGCTTTCGGGATCGGAAAGCTCTTTGCGAAGTTCTACCCAAGTGTCTAGAGAAAGTTTGCCCCACGGCTTTTCATCAAGGGCATCTTGGGGCTGATCTTTCTCGCTCGTGATAACGTCAAGATTCGCGGGATCACTTGAGAAGGCCTCACCAAAAAGATCTTGAGCAAATGTAGCTACCTTAGGCATATCCTCTTCTGAGCCAATTGTTGCGGAAGTTGCGTAACAATGCAGTTTGGGCAGCTCTCCAGTTTCCGATTCGATACGTGCCTTTACTCGACGCAACAAATATGCAATTTCGGTGCCAAGCGCGCCTGAATAAACATGCGCTTCATCGATGGCAATATGCCGCCAGTTTGCACCAAATACCCCTCCAAACAGCGGTGCGTCCTCCGGGCGCAGGAGAAGATATTCAAGCATGGAGTAATTCGTGAGCAATATATTTGGAGGATTTTCGCGTATCGCTTCTCGAGAGATGATTTCATTTGGCAGCCTAGTTTGGTCCGGGTTTTCGTCTTTCCACTTACGAAGAGCCACGGACTCTTTCTCCTCAGTATCGCCGGTATAACGCCCGAAGGTGATATCGGTCCCTTTCAGCAACCGGCGCAATCGCTTAAGCTGATCGTTTGCGAGGGCGTTCATCGGGTAAAGAATCATGGCACGGACGCCAGCGGAGCGCCCACTCTTTTCGAACTCTGCAAGGATGTCATTGAGAATCGGGAGCAGGAAGCATTCAGTCTTGCCCGAACCCGTGTCAGTAACGACAGCATAATTACGCCCCGCCAAGCTCTTTTCGATGGCTTTGACTTGATGCACGTATAGGGGGCGATAGGGATCAAAGTTACGTGTCTCTCCACCGCCCAAGCTCATCATGCCCTTGCAGAGAAGCCCCTCGTCCACCAGGTCCGCCACTGTTTTATCCTTGCGATACGGAGGTGCCGCCTCAAGAAACGGTCCCTTTGCGAGATATCCTGGTTCACTAAGAATCGTCTCAAGCTGCTTCTGCAAATCCGCATCATCAAAGTGAATAGTGGTAGCGATGTACTCGCGATAAGAGTCCTCCACTTTGCGCGCGGTCTCAATGGGATTGAATTCTTTCACATTCGTCATTATTTGCTCCCGCTAGTTAAGATTGATTCTTGTCGCATATTCTCTTCGGGAGTCCCCAAAGAAGTCGCTCGGAGACATTTCGACGGCAACCCCCCTCTTGCTGCTCAGCTGCCTTACCACGCTGGGTGGAAGAAAGACCTCTGTAGAGCCCTTTTCTGCAGAGGCTGTAGCAATTGGCTTATCGTCTCTTTCCTCATACTTAGAAATCCTAAAGAACCTGAAATGGATGTCGCATAAGGGCTTGCCTTCAAACCGAAGAACATATCCAAGGGATTCGGCTGGCAATAGCTTCCACCCGTTAATGCCGAGCCCTTCGGCACAGTCAAGCATTTGAACATCGGTCCAGGCTTGCTTCAGTTCTCCCGTTGACACGTCATCGCCGTAGCACAGAGACAGCTTCAGGGGAAGACTGACGGACGCCTTATAATCAGCTTGTTGAAAGAGGCTTGCATGCCTAAAGAGATTGAATCCGTATTCGCCAGGCTGCATGAGGTTCTTGAAGAAAAGAGGTTTTGAACCGAGCATCACTAGCACGGCCCTGTTGTACCTCCAACCATAGGAGACAATCTTGAAGTTTGCCGCACTGGGACCGAGCTCCAACGCATCTGCCAAACAGATTGGGCGCTCTTCGGACAGATTCGCAAGTCTGCCTGGCATGTCAACGTCTATTGCAGCAAGGGCCAGTTTGGCATCGGTCTCTTTACCACTTTCTCTCGACCTAATGCGAACATGCAAGAAATCATCCTTCAGAAGCGCCTTCGCTTCATAGTGCTCCCATGCATTGAGAGAATCGAGCCTCCCACATTCGCCTTTCGCATCGTCGTCTTCGTAAACGGGCGCGACATCGATGGGGAGGCACGCTTGGAAGCCATATTCCGCCACAGCGCTCCCATGATCAATGCTGATGGACAGAGGCCTAAAAGCTTGTATGGGCACCACCGTAAATCGGTAGCGAAAAACGACCTTGCCAGCGGCAGATTTCTGCCTCGCCTCAATGATGCACTCTTCGATATGCCGACTGAATAGACTCGTTTTTGAGGGATCGAATACTATTCTTGCAGAACCCGAATTATCAGCATCGTCTTCCCATATGGCAGAACGCGGCATCGACACCCGCTCGCCATCGCAGCAGCATATAATGTCCAAGTCTATTAGGGCACTCGCGCCATCAAGCGCCTCAATGCTCACAGAGGGAAGGCCGTCGTTTGTATTAAGCTCGTTCGGAATACACCCATACAAGTCAACGCCGTCGCTCGTCTCTCCGATAATGCGTTGTTTATCAATCTTTGCGACATATCGTTCTTGCCAAACGGCAAGCTCCTCGCCCGTAAGCACGTTAACAACCGAACCTGCCGAACCGGGTTCAACGTCATAGATATAAATCTGATTATCGTCCCAATCACCAGAAGCCTCATACTCCGAGACGGCTTTCATGCCTTGACCGGGAACGATTTTGTACCCATCTTTTACAATATACGCGATGCGACGCTTTTTCGTTAACCGCTCGCTCTTGCCGCGCAAACGGTAAAAGCCCTTACCATCCTTTATAAATTCAAAACACCCGGGCTTATTCCTACTAAACGACTGGCTCAACGAACTAAGCTCGATATAGTCACCTGCTCGCTCATCTTTATGCATGAGTTTCAATTCCACGTCGTAACGAGCGCGAGGGTTAACGGCAATGCTAACGGTATTTAAAATGCATTTTCCGACACTCATATCGAATTCAGAACTTGCCTTTAGCTCGCCGTCAACATAATAGTCGATCTTGTCGCAGCAAAACGCAGCGGAAATTGTTGACGCGGCCAGCGCATGGTCACAACACCCTCGGATAAATCCAGCTGCAAGCTAGCAATAGGAAGATAGATCAATCGATGGGCGCCATTTCTCCGTCCTTGGGAAGAACCAGTGGCCTTTCCTTCGGTCGTCGAGGACGGCACGCGTTCTTGATTGTCACGAAGAGCCTGCATTGCGGCTTCAGGCAGACCGAAACTAGACAGCATCGTGTAGCGGCTTCCGACCCTATTTGAGTCCACAATTTGCGCCGCCACACGCATGGACGCCTCAAATAATGGAGCAATGGTTGAATCGGGAGCTTTCTCAAGAATGTTAAGAACCGCCTTTTCGGGAGCATACCGACTCTCAGGGTTCTTTAGCTCCCTAAGAACAGAGTGACCGTCCATCTCTCCGCCAAAACCTAAACCGCCTTGAGAAACTTCCCGCGCGAGCGGAAGTAATTTTTCCCACAGGTTTGACCAGGAATCTTCCGATAAGCCTCCGTGGAGAAGAGTAGTGTAGAAGTAGTAATTAACCTCCTCATCGCGGCCATACAAAGGCATTCCACGCTCTTCAACATGTTTAATAAAAATGTGCTTTACTATCCCCTGCACGCCGCCGTCGCGAATGCCAAGACTGGCAAAGAAGTTGCCCCACAGATTATGGCCATTGAATACCCTACGCGCCTTGTCGGCAACATAAACCATAAAAGCGTTAGGCAAACACCTATCAATCAGCATCAGAACAATGCAAGGTTTTGTTGGATAACGTTTTATGAGCTCTTCAAAAGCTGCGCTGAGTTCATCAAGATCTGTTGAGAATTCCTCAAATACCTGATAAACCATGACGTTTTCAGACCTAGATTCCAGGTCGTCGAAGGCACCCCGAGATCTTTCTTCAAATTCCTCCAGCTTTGCCAAAGAAATACAGCCCATGGGAGCGCGTAAGCGGAAAACGGCTCAAGTCATATTCATATTGCTCAATCGAAGACGTTGCCTCGGCCTTTGGCTCGTGAGGAAGTCGGCATTTCAGCGGGGCCTTCACGCTCGCTGGTTTCTCGACCATCTTGGGCTGAAGCATAGAAGCAGCAAAGGCGTCCGGGGCCGCACGGTATTTCTTTCGCATCTTAATGATTGAATCGGCATATCTGCTATCGAAACGAGCGTCTATCTCTTTATCGGTAAGAGACAAAAGATCGGGCAAGTAGCAAAAACCAGCATTCTGGATTGAACGCTTTAGCCGCACATCGTCAAAACTAAGCTCCGAGATGGGCGCCTTCTCCAGACTCTCCAAGTAGTTCGCTTCGCTCATCAGCATCCCCTATGCCACAATCGCATTTGATGCCACCATTTTTGACCTTTTATTAACACTGGTCTGGCGCAACGTGCTTTTAATCATACCGTGAGGCACTCATGTAGCCCGAAGAACAAAGACGCCCAATAGGGCTGTTTCTGCAGACGGTCACTATCATCCGGCGAACAGCCTATGGGAGTGCCGGCCATAACTCGAGCGCACTTTTATTGCGCAACAAAACCGAAGCAAATATGATCCAATTATGAAGCTAGGAACGTAAATCAGCAGTCCGGGAGCCCGAGTACTCCCAGTGACACTACGTTTTGCCCCATGTCTGCGCGATACCAGCGCGTTATCATCGATATCGATTGAAGAGGACAGCGTTACAGAGGGATTCCGTATGCCAGTTGAAAGAACAAATCCATTCTTGCCAAACATCCCTGGCTTAATAATCGACAACCGCCACGGGATGAATAGAACCATCCAGCAATCCATCGCTCGTGGCTACGACGACCTCACCAACGGTCGCGTGCGCCCCTGGAAACAGGCGAAGGCAGAGACAGATCGGATGCGAGCCATCAGGTAAGGTCGCCCCTCCCCCATGTAACCATCCTGTAAATCATAGCGGCGCAGTCGAGTTTTACCGTGATGCGGTCGCGCCTGGCGCTCCACTGTGCTAAAGTATCCCGAACGTTCAAACGACTACGAGGGGGAACTAGAAGATGGCACGTGTGCACAACTTCTCAGCTG
>OLNN01002046.1_pt1 | contig 15121 bp, 11 predicted proteins | sample 1672141 | NCBI WGS metagenome assembly OLNN01 (sample SAMEA3136652, study PRJEB25190) | human gut metagenome | biome: human gut; feature: human-associated habitat; material: faeces | place: Austria | collected 2013 | reverse complement strand
CGTGCGGGCGGCCGGCGGGTACGTTGCGCGTGCGGGCGGCCGGCGGGTACGTTGCTGCGGCGTTTCTGCGTGCCGGATTCATTGTCGTGGCGTTATTGCACGCTGGGGAGCCGTTGAGCGTGTAATAGCGCTGCGCGAGTGATGATGACGTGCATAAACGCCATGCCATTCCCGGGATGCTACGCGACATGCGGGATGCCGAAGCGCTCTAGCAGCGCTACGAGGCGCGCCTCGTTGGCCACGTCCGAGAACGTGAAGCGCATGACGCGATCGACGGCGAGCGTCATGCCAGATTCGCGAAGCCGCTCATCGCGCATTACCTGCAGCACGTCTCGGCCATGCGTCATGGCTGGGTTGACGTACTTCTCGCCACCGTCCAGCTCGCCGACGACGATCGTGCCGTCTGGCAGCTCCCAGAAGAAGTCGCAGCGCCAGGGATGACCGGGGTTGTCGGGGTTCTCGATGAGGACCTGCAGCTCGGGAAGCATGAAACCGTGCTCGATCATGATGGCGCGGGCCATGGACTCACCGCCACTCTCGCTGCGTGCGTCTGCGTGGCGCGCGGTTTCGAGCGCGTGTCGCACGCCGGGGCGATGGCGTCCCCATTCGCTGATCAGAGTGCCAAGCTCGGCAGCGTCGATTCCCAGGCGCGCGAGACCCGCGTCTGCGATTGCGAGGCCCTCTCGAAAGCCGAGCTCGAGGAGGCAATCGACTATGGTGTCCTCAAGCGAGGTGACGAGAATGCCGTCGAGCCGCTCCACCATTGGCCTGGTTGTCTCGGTGCGCCTGTGACGTGTGACGCGGCCCGCGCTGCGTGTCGACGGCCAGCGTTCGCCTGACAGCACGTGGACGCTCGCAAGGCGGCGAAACGATACGGGCAGCCCGTGCAGCAGCGCAGCGCTTGCGTGGCAGAGGACGAGTCCGGGGCGAAGCGTGGCCTCGGCTCGCAGGATGTGTTCCTCACGCTGCCGGCGACCAAGGCCGTCCCAGTAGCCCTTTCGCGCATAGAGGTGACTGCGCGGGCACACGAGCTGGTTGGGCGTTCGGCGGTCGAGTGCGGCCTTGAGCTTGCGGTCATGTGCCGCGAGGCATCGATGTGCCCTCTGGGCCTCGTCGAGCAAGATGCCTATCTCGACGTCCCGTTTTGTGCCCATGTCTCCTCCGTTCGTCTCGTGCAGGGTAACAGGGGCGACGTCGACAAAACCTGACGGGAATCTAACGGAGACCTAACAGCCCAGGTCAGGGCGCAATGCTTGTGACGTCCGTTTCGCCAGCGGCTCATATGCATCGGCGGGCGGCCCGTGGTGACGTTGCTGCGGCGTTTCTGCACGCTGGCTCCGTTGCTGCAGCGTTATTGCGTGCCGGTTCCATTGCTGTGGCGTTGTTGCGCGCTGCGCGGGCTCTGAGCGTGCAGAATCGCTATGCCAACGAGCGGGATGTGCAAAAGCGCCACGGTAGCGAGCAGGGCGGCGGACGGTGCGGTGCCCGCGGCGTATCGGCGGCGAGCGAGGCGGTACGGCGAGGGGGAACGGCGCGGCGCGCAGGGCAGCACAGCGAGGAGAGCGGCTCAGCGAAACGCGGCGTATCGGCAGCGAAAAGCGCCCGCGTGCGGGGACACGCGGGCGCCTGGGGAGCGCGTGCGGGGACACGACGCTCCGGGTTGAGACTCGCGTGCGGGGACACGCGGCCTCGTGGACGACGTGCTGGAACACGACCGCCCGGAGGTTTTAGTTCGCGGGGGAGAGGGCCCACGAACATCGGGTAAAGCAAGGCTCACGGAGCTGTTTGGCCCCTTGGGAGACGAGTCGGAGCCGAGTTCGCCCGACCGAGTCTATGCGGGAGAGATGCGACATCTCTGCTTTCGGCTCGGCTCCCAAGGGGCCTCTGCGGCGGTGAGCGCGCCGCAGAGGCGAAAAGCCGTTACTTCAGGAAGCGGAACGGGCTCATGCCGGCGTAGGTCGCGGCATCGCCCAGCTCGTCCTCGATACGGAGCAGCTGGTTGTACTTGGCCACGCGGTCGGTGCGGCAGGGGGCGCCGGTCTTGATCTGGCCGGCGTTCGTGGCAACCGCGATGTCGGCGATCGTGGTGTCCTCGGTCTCGCCGGAACGGTGCGAGACGACCTGCGCGTAGCCGTAGCGCTCGGCGGTCGCCATAGCCTCGAGGCTCTCGGTAAGCGAGCCAATCTGGTTGACCTTCATGAGCAGCGCGTTGGCGGCGCCCAGCTTGATGCCCTTCTCGAGGCGCGACTTGTTCGTCACAAACAGATCGTCGCCCACGAGCTGCACCTTATTGCCGATGGCACGCGTGAGGTTGGTCCAGCCGTCCCAGTCCTCCTCGGCCAGGCCGTCCTCGATCGAGATGATGGGGAAGCGGCCGATGAGCTCGCTCCAGTAGTCGATCATCTCGTCGCTCGTGAGCGTGCGGCCTTCGCCCTTGAGCTCGTAGAGGCCCGTCTCCTTGTTGAAGCACTCCGAGGTGGCGGGGTCCATGGCGTACATGAAGTCCTCGCCGGGCTTGTAGCCGGCCTTCTCGACGGCGCGCTCGATCCACTCGAAGGGCTCGGCGTTCGTCTTGAGGTCGGGCGCGAAGCCGCCCTCGTCGCCCACGCCCGTGGCGTGCCCGCTCTCGGAGAGGACGCCCTTGAGCGTGTGGTAGACCTCGGTGCACCAGCGCAGTGCCTCGGAGAAGGTGGGGGCGCCCACCGGCATGATCATGAACTCCTGGAAGTCGACGTTGTTGTCCGCGTGGACGCCGCCGTTCAGGATGTTCATCATCGGTGTGGGCAGGGTGTGGGCGTTCGGGCCGCCCAGGTAGCGGTAGAGCGGCAGACCCACGGACTCGGCCGCGGCGCGGGCGCAGGCGAGCGACACGCCGAGGATGGCGTTGGCGCCGAGGTTGCCCTTGTTGGGCGTGCCGTCCGCGGCGATGAGGGCCGCGTCGATGCCGCGCTGGTCCGTGGCGTCCATGCCGAGAACCGCGTCGGCGCACTCGTCGTTGACGTGGGCGACGGCCTTGAGCGTGCCCTTGCCACCGTAGACGGACTTGTCACCGTCGCGCAGCTCGACGGCCTCGAACTCGCCGGTAGAGGCGCCGGACGGCACGATGGCGCGGCCCATGCTGCCGTCATCGAGGGTGACCTCGACCTCGACGGTGGGGTTGCCGCGCGAATCGAGTACCTGACGGCCGTAGACGTCGATGATTTCGCTCATATGTGTTACCTCCTGACTGGGGGCGGTCGGCCCTCGTTGTTTTCCTTGTAGATATATACCACTAGTTAACCGGTATTAACTCTAGAATTGAAAAATAGTTAACTGAGGTTGTCGGTTATGTGATTTGCCGAGGTGGACGGCGCGGTTGGCGCGGCGTTTTTGCACGCTGGAGCGGATGCCGCGGCGATTCAGCACGCCGGCGCGAACGCTGCGGCGTTTTTGCACGCTGGAGAGCCACTGAGCGTGTATAAACGCCACAGCAATGGCGGTATCGCTGCGAATGGCGGTGCCGTTACGAATGGCGGTATCGCTACGAATGGCGGTGTCGTTGCGACATGGTCGGCAACGGCCTCGCGCTACAATGCGTCGAGAAATGAACGCTCAAGTGGGGGTTGCTCGTGGACGCGACGTTCAGGCGGCTTGTCGCAGTATGTTTTCTCAACCAGTTGGGGTTCCAGGCGGCCTACTTTGTGGGCATCATCGGCTGCGCCACCTACGTGCTGGGTGCGGGCGCGGCAGAGGTCTCGGCGCTCGTGTTCGTGATGAATGTCGTGATGCTTGTGGGGTACTCGGCTGCCGGCGCCCTCATTGACGCTGTGGGGCCGAAGAACGTGCTCGTGGCGTCTTTGGCGCTGCCGCTCGCCGCGGCCGCCGTTGTGCTCGCCATGCCCGTCTGCATGGTGTCGCTGCTGGTTGTGGCAATCGTGATGGGGCTTGCCGGCGCCGCGGCATCGACAGCCGTCGAGACGTTCCCGCGCTACCTCACGAGTGACGAGTCTCTGCTCACGCGCGTGAACTCGCTCAACAGCGTGGCGACGTTCGTTGCCGTCATCGCAGGACCGCTGCTCGCGGGGGCCATTGCGGGAGGGGCGGACAACCGCCTCGTCTTTGTCGTGCTGCCGTGCACGTCCGTCCCCGGCGTGCTCGTTGCGCTGGGCCTTCGCGAGCGCGTTCGTCCCGAGCACCCGCAGGACAGCGGGCAGACCACGTCCTCCCTGCTCGCACGCGTGGCGGATGGCGTGCGCGCCACGGTAGCGAACCCGGCGCTCATCGTGCTGTTTGCCGTGTGTTTCCTCGGTAACCTGGGCTTTGGCGCGTTCGACTCTCTCGAGAGCCTCTTCTACCGAGATGTGCTGCGCGTGGGCGCCGAGTGGATGGGCTGGCTCACGGCGATCGTTGGCGTGGGTGCCACGGTGGGGTCTCTCCTTGCCGGCCGCGTGCCCACGCGCCGCGTGACGCTGCCGGCGCTGTGCGGCCTGCTTGTGGTGGAGGGCCTGGGGGCGGTGCTCTACACGGCAACGCCGTTCGTGTGGTGCGCTGCCGCCGGTCAGCTCGTCCTCGGGGCAGCGAACGGCATGCTCATGCCCCTGCGTGTGACGCTCACGCAGCGCAACTGCGAGCTGGGCCACCTCGGCAGCGTGAGCGCGCTCATGCGCGTGGGCATCAGCGTGTCGGGCACGCTGCCGTTGCTCGCGGCGCCGTTGCTTGCGGATGCGTTTGGCGTGCAGGCGGTGCTCGTCTCGGCGGCAGCCCTCGTCGCGCTTACGGGCGCTGCGCTGGTGGCCGCGGCCAGACGCATGCACGCGAGCTAGGACGTGCCGCCCTCGCCCCGAACTGTTACCGTACTGACACAAACGGCCGGTCCGCGGCCGTAAGCGCGCAACCTGCCATAGAATGACAGGGTTAACCACTTTGTATGGGAGGCCACATGGCACTAAGCGAGAACGACGTGCGCGGCATCGCGGACTACGCCCGCATCGCCCTCACGGACGAAGAGCTCACCGAGATGACGGCGTACATGAACGGCGCCATCAGCGGCGTGCTCGAGCCGGTGCTCCAGTACGGTGAGGCGGACGTCCCGCCCACTTTCCACCCCATCGGAGACCTGTCGAACGTCATGGCGGCAGACGTGCCGGAGCTGGGCCTGTCCATCGACGACGCCCTGCTCGACGCGCCCAGCCCGCGCGACCGCTACTTCCGCGTGCCGTCCATCCTTGGAGGCGAGGAGTAATGGCCTCACTCGATACCCTCTCCGCCGCCCAGATCGCCGCCGGCGTCGCCGCCGGTGACTTCACGGCCACCGAGGTCGCCCGTGCCGCGCTCGACGCCATCGAGGCCCGCGACGGAGCCGTCCAGGCGTTTCTCCAGGTGGCGCCCGAGCTCGCGCTCGCAGCCGCCGCGCGCATCGACGCGGACCGCGCCGCCGGAAAGCCCCTGCTGCCGCTCGCCGGCGTGCCGCTGGCCGTCAAGGACAACATGATGCTTACGGGCACGCGCACCACCTGCGCCTCGCGCATGCTCGAGAACTACGAGAGCGTCTACACCGCCACCTGCGTCCAACGCATGCTCGACGCGGGCTGCCTGCCCGTGGGCAAGGCCAACATGGACGAGTTTGCGTTTGGCTCCTCCACGGAGAGCTCGGCGTTTCACCGCACGAACAACCCGTGGGACACCGAGCGCGTGCCCGGAGGCTCGTCGGGCGGCTCTGCTGCCGCGGTGGCCGCCGGCGAGGTCACGCTCGCGCTGGGTTCCGACACTGGCGGCTCCATCCGTCAGCCGGCCGCGCTGTGCGGCGTCGTGGGCATGAAGCCCACGTACGGCGCCGTGAGCCGCTACGGCGTCGTGGCGTTTGGTTCCTCGCTTGACCAGGTGGGTCCCTTCGGCCGCAGCGTGGCAGACGTGGCGCTTGCGATGAACGCGCTCACGGGCCCCGGTCGCGACCCGCGCGACTCCACGAGCCAGGACTGCCCGGTTGACTTCCTCGAGCACCTCGAGGACGGCGTGGCCGGCAGGCGCGTGGGCATCGTGCCGGCGCTCATGGACGCCGAGGGCCTCACGTCCGAGGTCCGCGCCGCCGTCACCGCCGCCGCCAAGCCGCTCGAGGCGCAGGGCGCCGAGCTCGTCGAGGTGGAGCTTCCCAACCTCGACGCCGCCATCGCCGCCTACTACGTGCTGGGCCCGTGCGAGGCGTTCTCGAACCTCGCGCGCTTCGACGGCGTGCGCTATGGCTACCAGGAGCCCAACTGCGCCACCCTGGCCGAGCAGAGCTCGCTGTCGCGCGCGCACGGCTTTGGCGCCGAGGCCAAGCGTCGCCAGATGCTGGGCGCCTGGCTGCTCTCGAGCGGCGTGTACGAGAAGTACTACCTTGCCGCGCAGAAGGCGCGCACGCTCATCACGCGCGACTACGCCGCCGCCTACGAGAAGGTCGACGTCATCCTCATGCCCGCGAGCCCGCGCACGGCGTTCAAGTTCGGCGAGATGAGCGACCCCACGCAGATGTACCTCGCGGACCTGTACACCATTAGCATCAACATCGCCGGCAACGGCGGCGTCTCGGTGCCGCTGGGCCTGGGAGCGGACTCCGGCCTGCCCGTCTCGGCCCAGCTCGTGGGCCCGGCGTTCAAGGACCGCGACCTGCTCACGTTCGCGCGCGCCGTGGAGAAGGGCGCTGCCGCCGCTGCGGGCCACGCGGACGGCTCGCCCGCGCTCGCCGTCGCTCCTGACTTCGCCGGGAAGGGGGGTGAGCTTGCATGAAGAAGCTCGCCGACGTTCTCCAGGACTGGGAGGCCGTGATTGGCCTTGAGATCCACACCGAGCTCACCACGCTCGACACGAAGATGTTCTGCAACTGCCGCCTGTCCCACGACGACGAGCCCAACACCAACGTGTGCCCCGTCTGCCTGGGTCTTCCGGGTGCGCTGCCCGTGCCCAACCGCCGCGCCATCCAGTCGATCGTGAAGGCGGGCCTGGCCACGAACTGCGAGATCATGCGCCACAGCATGTTCTACCGCAAGCACTACTTCTACCCGGACATGGCCAAGAACTTCCAGACCACGCAGGGCCCCGTCGCCTTCTGCATGCACGGCCACCTCGACCTTGAGGTCGCGGGCCGTGGCGCGGCGGAGCGCCCGGAGTGCGCCTTCGGCGAGGCCGAGGCCCAGAGCCTCGCGAGCGCCAGCGCCAACGCCGTGGGCCTCTCGACCGCCATGAGCGACCACCTGCCCGAGGGAGGCACCGCACGCCCCAAGGCCTCGAGCCAGGGCACCTATGACACCGCCAACCTCGTGCTTCCCGAGCGCGCGGAGGACGGCTCCTACACCGTGCCCATCCGCATCCTGCGCATCCACATGGAGGAGGACGCCGCCAAGATGGTCCACGTGGGCGGCGAGGAGGGCCGCATCGGCGGCGCGACGGAGAGCCTCGTGGACTACAACCGCTGCGGCACGCCGCTCATCGAGCTCGTGACCGAGCCAGACCTCCGCACGCCCGAGGAGGCGCGCCTGTTCATGGAGAAGCTGCGCCGCGTGTTCCTGACGCTGGGCATCTCTGACTGCTCGATGGAGAAGGGCTCCATGCGCTGCGACGGCAACGTAAGCCTGCGCCGCCGTGGCGAGACGAAGCTCGGCACGAAGACCGAGCTCAAGAACCTCAACTCCTTTAAGGCCCTGCATGACGGCCTGGAGTACGAGATCTGCCGCCAGGCCGAGGTGCTCGAGGAGGGCGGCGTCATCTACCAGGAGACGCGCCACTGGGAGCCCAGCCGCAAGCGCACCGTCGTCATGCGCGTCAAGGAGACGGCGGATGACTACCGCCTCTTCCCGGACCCCGACCTCGCCCCGTTCGACCTCACGGACGAGTTCATCGACGAGTGCCGCGAGGAGATCCCGGAGCTGCCGGATGCCAAGCGCGACCGCTTCTGCGAGCAGTACGGCCTCAAGCGCGCGGACGCCGAGCAGATCGCCGGCGACCCCGTGACGGCGGAGTTCTTCGAGCAGGCCTGCAGGCTCGCGCCCGAGAAGGCGGCGCTCACGGTGGGCAACGTGGTGGTGAACCTGCTGCCGGCCTACGACGCGCTCACGCCCGCGCAGGTGGCAAGCATCAGCGCTCTGCTCGCGGGCGACGCCATTGCGTTCGCGCAGGCGCGCGAGGTGCTCGACGCGGTCAACGGCACCGACCTCGACCCCGAGAAGGTCGTCGACGAGCGCGGCATGCGCCAGGTGAGCGACACCGGCGCGCTCGAGCCCGTGGTCGATGCCGTGCTCGCGCGTTGTGGCGAGCAGGTCGAGCAGTACCGCGGTGGCAACCGCAAGGTCGTGGGCTTCCTCGTGGGCCAGTGCATGAAGGAGAGTCGCGGCAAGGGCAACCCCAAGCTGTTCAACCAGCTGCTGAGCGAGAAGCTCTCCCAGATGTAGCGCTTTGGGCGCCCGTCCCTCGCGGTGGGCGCTTTTCTTGGCCCGTCGCCCGTCCGTCCGGACGCGTCGACAAACGCCCGTCCTCGCGACGGGCGTCCTCATAAGGAGACGATCGAATGAAGGTATCCCTGCTCGAGCCGCTCGGCATCCCCGAGGCGCGTGTCCGCGAGCTTGCGCGTCCCATCGAGGAGGCCGGCCACGAGTTCGTCTACTGGCCCGAGAAGACGACGGACGCCTTCGAGCTAGCCCGTCGCTCTGCCGGCGCCGACGTGGTCATGATCGCCAACAACCCCTATCCGGCCGAGGTCGTGCGCGGCGCCGACGCGCTCAAGATGGTCGCCGTGGCGTTCACGGGCATCGACCACGTGGGCCTCGACGCGGCCCGCGAGCGTGGCGTCACCGTGTGCAACTGCGCCGGCTACTCTGACGTGAGCGTGGCGGAGCTTGCGGTGGGCCTCGCGATCGACGTGCTGCGCCACGTGGTCCCGGCCGATGCGGCGACGCGTGCGAGCGGCACCTCCGCCGGCCTCATGGGGCGCGAGATCTCTGGCAAGACCGTGGGCATCGTGGGCACGGGTCACATCGGGTGCGCCGCGGCGAGGCTGTTTGGCGCGTTTGGCGCCCGCGTGCTTGGCTATGCGCGCCACGAGAGCGAGGCGGCGCGTGCGGCGGGCATCGAGTTCGTGGAGCTGGGCGAGCTGCTGGCGAACTCCGACATCGTGTCTTTGCACCTGCCGCTCAATGACGAGACACGCGGCTGGTTCGATGCGGACAAGATTGGCGCCATGCGCGACGGTGCGGTACTCGTGAACTGCGCTCGCGGCGCCATCGTGGACAACGGCGCGCTTGCCGCGGCGCTGAACGGCGGCAAGCTGGCTGGTGCAGGCATCGACGTGTTCGACATGGAGCCGCCGCTGCCCGAGGGCTATGCGCTGGCGGGGGCCAAGAACTGCGTGCTCACGCCCCATGTGGCGTATCTCACCGAGGAGGCCATGGAGCGCAGGGCGGTTATCGAGTTCGACAACGTTCGCGCGTGGCTCGAGGGGCATCCGCAGAACGTCTGCGCTCTGTAGGGGAGCGGGCCACCTGCGCGCGGCAGTTGTCCCCGCGGCGGACCTCAGCGTTTTAAAGGGGGCTCCTGTCGATTAGTGTCCACGCCATGGGCTATGATGGTCAAACTGAAAGAACCCAAAGGTCCGCGTCGTAAAAAGCGACGTAGACCCCGTCAAGGAGGGTTGCCCCGTGGCGCGCTTGCCCAAGTTCCTGAATGTGTCCTTGCTGCGCAGGATGCGTCTCGAGCTTCCTGCTGCAAAGATCGTGCTTATCGCGTTCTCCGCCACGCTGGCCATCGTGGGCGTGGGCGCCTTCGTGGCGACGCTGCCCACGCTTACGGCTGGCGTGGCGCCTGTCGCTCCCGAGGGCGAGAGTGGCGCCGTGACCGAGGGTGCCATCACTGACCAGGCTGCTGTTGAGGCGGCCACGACGGACGCCGCCACGACTGACGGGGGAGCGGAGGCCTCGGGTGCCACCGGTGCGGGTGCCGTGGGCGTGTCCTCGCGTCCTCCCCGCGGTAACTCCTCTGCCGGCTCCTCCTTCGCCTCAAACTCGGGTAGCGGCTCTGCAGCGAGTTCTAGTTCGGCGCCTTCGGGCGGTGCGAGCTCTGGCTCGAGCTCCGGTTCGAGCTCCGGTTCGAGCTCTGGCTCGAGCTCGGATTCAGGCTCGGGTTCCGGCGGCGGTTCATCGGAAAATGACGACAACCCCTTTACCGCCACGCCAACAGAGGCCGATGAGCAGAACTTCCACTCGTTCCTGTGTGGTTGGTACAACAAGCTCGGAGACTACGAGGCCATGGCGGCGGAGGGCAATTCTGACCCGATATGGGGCGGCTACATCGGCGTGCGAAACTACACTCACTCGAACTACTCCAAGTGGTGTGGCTCCTGGGGCAAGCTCGTCGCCGCCTATCGCTGTCTGGCGAGCTATGCGGAGTCTGACGAGGAGTCTGGCAAGGAGTCTTATTACTCGGAGTACCAGAGCTATAAGGCAGCGGTGAACCTGTGACGTCGCGTCCTAAGAGCGAGGGAGCTGACGCGGACATTAGCTCGGGTGCCCTCGTGGTGCGCCTGCTCGATCTAGAGCCTGCCAGTCCGCTGCCAGATGCGGAGCGTGACGCCTTCCGCCGTCGCTACTCCGTCCTCTTTGCCGAGAACGGTACGAGTCGCCGCGGCGGCCTCGGGATGGTTCGGCGCGTCTCGAATGCCTATGGGGAGAGACTCGCGCTCAAGACGCTGCCAGACGAGGGTGATGACGATCTTGCCGCAACCCAGAGCCTGGCTCCCGGCGCGCGGGATTTCGCGGCAATTGACAGCAGGAGGAGAGACGCGCTTCTTGCGGCGTTCAAGGCCGAGTACGAGGGCCAGCGCGCGCTGCAGGGGCTTGGATGCGTGCCCAAGCTCTACGGCTGGGGCGTCGTGGACGGGCTCCCGGCCATTCTCATGGAGTGGGTCGAGGGCGAGACGCTCGAGCATGCGGCCAAGGCTCTTGCCGTGGATGATGCCGGCCGCGTCTCGCCACCTGTGGCTGCTGCCATTGGTCGCGACCTCTTCGACGCCCTCGCGACCCTCGCCTCGGCTCCGGATCCCGTGGTCCACAGGGATATATCGCCGGCGAACGTGATGGTTCGCGCCTCTTGCCGCAGCCTTGAGCAGCAGGTGGCAGACGGTGCCTTTGACCTGTGTCTTATTGACTTTGGCTCGTCCGTGATGGGCGCACCGTCCATGGGTTCGCTCACGCGTGCGGGCCTTGCGGTGCGCTGGGCCACGCCGGACTACGCCCCGCCCGAGATGCTTACGGATGATGTACCGGGCGTGGCCGAGCTCAGGCGCTCTCCGCTGATTGACGTATATGCCGCCGCGAGCACCATCTACGAGCTCGCCTGCGGTGTCCCTCCCTTTGGGAGTGACGGCGCGCGGGACGTGGCGGGCCTTTCGCCCTATCGCATCAAGGTCGACCTCGCCCCGGCAGATCCCGTTCTTGCCCACGCGAACGCCCGGACCCTCGACGCGACGCTCCTCCGCGAGCCATGGGTGGCGGATGCCGTTGTCGCTGCCATCTCGGACCTCCCGAAGGCTCCCACACACGAGGAATGCTCTCGTGACCTGGGACTTGTTGACGCTCGAATCTCCGAGGTGCTTCTGAGCTGCCTCGTGTCAGACCAGGCCGCCCGGCCGAGCGCGTCTGATGTGGCGTGCCGTCTTGGCGTTGTCGCCGCGCGCTATTGCGAGAACGTGGGGCACGCCCTTCGTGGCGAGCCGCTCGAGCCTCGCGAGGAGGTGCTCGTGGGTGTGGCGCCGCTGCGGGCGAGGCGGGTTCTGCGTCTCGTGGGCTACGCCGCGTGCGTGGCCGTCACGGTGGCGGTTTGCACCGGCCTTGCGGCGCAGCTCGAGTCGACGTGCACCGTTGCTCTGGCGTTGCCCCTGGTGGTGGGTCTCATCCTGCGCGCTCGAGGACGCTCCACGCTCGCGGGCATGATTCGAGGCACCGTGGGAGTTCTGCTCGGCGCGGCCGCCGCCGGGGCCATCCTCGCGCAGGCGCTTCCGGAGGCCCTCGCACCCGCGAGCCTCGTGCCGGTTCTGCTGTGCGCCTGCTCCGGGGCGTGGCTCCCCATGGCGATCGACTACGCGACGCTCTCCGAGGGTGGTGCGCTGCCCGCGGCCGCCAACGCAGCCCAGCCTGTGGACAACGCGGGAGAAGGTGCCTAGCGATGCTGCTAGCCTTTGGCGCCGAGGAGACTCCGTGCGCCGTCCTGTTCGACGTATTCAAGCGCCAGGCTCACATGAGCCACTCTGACCTCGCGGAGAGCATCCTCTCCACCGCGATGCTGCCAGACGGCAGGTCCGTGGTGGCGCATGCCCATGACCGCTCGTGGCTCTCCAGGAACGTCGTCCACGCTCCCGTAGACGTGGCGCAGGCCAGGCTCTTCGCGGACTTTGGGTATTCGGGCGCGCGGCTCTGCATGCACCTCAGGTCTCGCCGTACTCGCCCCATGGGAGCGGAGGAGATCTATGCCATGGTGACCTCAGATGCTGCCCGTAAGATGGATGCCGCGCTTGAGGTCGCCGGCGAGGACGCGCGCGCCTATCGCAACCTTCTCGAGCGCATCGGCGCGAATCGCGAATACTCTGCCGTGGACCGCGCGGAGCTCGCGCTCGTGCTCTTCGTGGCGGCGGGTTGTTCGGGCAGCGCGTCGACTGCCGTTCGCTATACGCTCTCCTACGAGCAGCGGGCCTTTGGCGCCACGAGTCCCACGCCGCCCTCGACGCAGCTCGCTTCTCGCCTGCATGCTCACGCCAGGGAAAACAGTGGGCTTCACCTGGGACTTATTCGCGTGCGTGACGGATATATCGTGGGCAAGCCGCACTGGGTCGATCCAGCGGGAGAGGGCTGTGTCGTGGGCTTTCTGGCCACAGGCGAGGCTAACGTGTGCGACGTGGAGCAAGACGTCTCCTCCCGTCACCTGCGCCTCTGGTTCGAGGACGGCTCGTGGTGGGTACAGGACCTGGGCTCTGCGAACGGCACCTGGCTGAGACCCGCCGGCGAGGACGGCGAGCGCCGCCTCATCGCCGGCGAGCGCTTCCCCGTGGGCCCCGGCGACGAGCTCAGACTCGCGGCGTCCACGAGCTTCATGCTGGTGGAGGGCCTGCCGGGCTAGGGGCGTGACGCAGCGCAGAGCCTATCGGTTCTGCCGTGTGGCCACGGCTTCGTCTGCCATGCGCGCTAGCCCTAGCTTCGGCACCTACTCCTCGTCCCGGGGGATGGCGTTGAGCAGCGAGATTTCATCCGTGCCCCTGAGCTTCTTGCCTATGAGCTCGTGTGACAGCTCGTCCGCCATGGTCGAGAAATAGCTCAGCACCGGCGTGAGGTTCATGGTCGCCTTGTCCTTGCACGCGTCGCCGAGCTTGATGAAGCCCTCCCAGAAGGCGTCCACGTGATCCATCGGGTCGTCGTCGAGCGGCCCGTAGTAGGGCTTAGCGTTTGCCTCGCGTAGGTAGTCGATCTCCTCGGCGAGCTTCACGTCCTCGTCCAAATAGCTCGTGGGATGCAGCGAGAAGGGGCCATTGTCGCTCAGCACGCGGCAGAACTTCGCGTAGGCCGTGCGCACCTCGCCCAACAGCTCGCGGAGCACGTCCACGCTTGCGTTCGACAGCGGCTCAAGCTGGAAGCTTGGCTCCGCCACGACGTCCTCATCGAGCGCCTCGCCCGGGGCGAGCATCTTGGTGGCGTACTCGACCATCTGCTGGCGATACGCGGCGCAGACCTGCATCGCCTTGTCGCTCAGCTCCTCGCAGCTGTTCGTGCCGGCATCGAGGAACTTCTCGCACCAGGCCAGCTCGCGCTCGATTCCCTCGCGGACGCGCGTGACCTCCATGCTCTTGTCCAGGAGCCGCATGAGCTTGTCGAAGTCTGGCGGCGTGGGCCAGGATTCGCACTCCTTCAGCTCATCGATTGCGCGGCTGCAGAGGACCTTGCTCGCGAGCCGCAGGCCCGCGGCGGCCTTCTCCTCGTGCTCGCGGTCGAGGGTCGCCTGGCGCTTCATCTCGTCCGCGGAGAAAATCGCCTGCGCGCGGCCCTCGGCACCCGCGGGCGCACCCGCGCCGTCCTCGCGAACGTTCTCGTCGTTGTTCATCGACCCTCCTTCTAGACGCCAAGCGCGCGCAGGGCGGCGTTCGCGACGTTGTCCGTGTCATAGAAGACGGGGCTCACCGCGAGGAGCTCGCTCGGCACGTTCTGGAGATCCTGAATCGCTGCCATGGGCAGCAGCACGCTGGTGGCGCCGGCGTTCTTGGCCACGCGCATGATCTCCTCGAGGCCGTTGATGGGATCGAGCGTGCCGGAGAGGCGCAGGATTCCGGGAATCGCCATGCCGCCAAGAACCGGGCGCCCCGCCGCGGCAGAGCACAGGCCCACGAACTCCGCCAGCGACACCTCGCTCGAGGCGCCCCTCTTCTGCAGGTCGTTGAAGTAGAGCAGGAAGTCATAGCCGTTGACGTGGAGGTTCCTCGAGATGTTGTGCGCGTTGGTGCGGAACTGCTCGAAGGCGGCGTTCATCGTGTCCTTGACCTCGCGCTTCTTGACGCCCTCGATCTGAAGCTTGCCGGTGCCGGGAATCGCCTTGTTCTCGAGCTTGTAGATGGCATACTCGCCGTCTGGCGCGCGGCCGATGCCAAAGACGTGGCCGGGGGCCAGCGGGGCGTCCGGCACGAGGGTATCGTCCGCCTGCTCGGGCACGCGCACGATGTTGACGGCGCCGGGGACGTCAGGGTCGATGTAGCCCAGGTTCACGTCCGCGAACTCGATGCCCGCCATGATCTTGAGCTGCTCCTTCACGCGGCGACGGCCCTCGATCGCGTACTCGAGGATCATCGCGGCGCCGTCCTTGTCCACCTTGCCGTCCGGGAAGATGAGCTTGGCCATGCCGGAGAAGGTCTTGCGGATGCCGATCTCGTCGCGCTTGTTGACCTCGCCGTTGAGGCGGAAGTATTCGTCGACGAAATGGGTGTAGTCGCGCTTGCGCATCTCCTTGAAGAACTCAGCCAGGCAGTCTGTGATGAGGCCGTAGCGCTGCGTGAGCAGGTCCGCCCTCATCTTGGGTACCTCCCAGCCTGGCAGGTAGCAGTGGATGCGGTCGAAGAAGGCGCTGTCGTTGTTGAACTCGGGCG
>OLNN01002037.1_pt1 | contig 15207 bp, 10 predicted proteins | sample 1672141 | NCBI WGS metagenome assembly OLNN01 (sample SAMEA3136652, study PRJEB25190) | human gut metagenome | biome: human gut; feature: human-associated habitat; material: faeces | place: Austria | collected 2013 | reverse complement strand
ATCCCTCCGTCACGGCCTGCGGCCGTGCCACCTCCCTTTGACAAGGGAGGCAAAACGCTGCGGCCAACCGGGAAACCGCAAATCTTACGGCGTGGAGAGGGCGGGGGTGTCCGGCTGCGTAACATCGGCCGATGGCGAGACATTTTCCGCGGTGGCGGGCGTGGCGGCGGCTGTGGCATCCGCGGCTGCGGGAACCTCTCCCGCCTGCAAAACAGCCCCGGCCTGCAACCCCGCCCCCGCCTGTGAATTTATCCCGGGCTGCAAAATGGCCCCCGCCTGCAACCCTGCCCCTGCCTGTGAATTTATCCCCGCCTGCAAAACCGGGCCGTTTTGCGTAACTGGCGGGGCTTGCAACCCCTGCCCCATCTGCAACCCCTGCCCGGTATCTGCCGCCTGCGGGCTGTGCGCGGCGGCTGCGGGGGCTCCTCCTGCCTGTAACCCTGCCCCCGCCTGTGAATTTATCCCCGCCTGCAAAACCGGGCCGTTTTGCGTAACCGGCGTCTGCAACCCCTGCCCCGTCTGAAACCCCTCCCCCGCGCCGGGCAGTTTCGGGCTGCGCGGGGCGGGGGGCGCGGCGGCGGGCAGCGGCGCGGGCACGACGGCAAACGCGCCGGGCACGCCGTCCTCCCCCACCGGGATGCGCACCGTATACTCGAGGCAGCCGTCGCGGCGGCCGCAGGTGGCGGTGGCGGCGATGCCCTTCTGCGTCATCATATCGACGGCGTGCTGCAGCGTGTTGACGAAAAAGCGCACGTCCCGCACCATCGGCACGCTGCGCCGCGCCGGGCTGGGCGCGTTTTTGGGCGCAGCGAGCATCGCGTCCACGAGCTTGTCGGCTTCGCGCACGCTCAGCCCGTCCCGCGCCATCTTTTCCAGCGCGGCCGTGCGGCGGTTTTCGGGCAGGCGCAGCGCGGCGCGGGCGTGGCGCTCGGTCAGGCGGTTGGCCAGGCAGAGCTGCTGCTGCGCGGGCGTCAGGCTGAGCAGCCGCAGCTTGTTGGCCAGCGCGCTCTGGCTCAGCCCCAGGCGGCGCGCGGCCTCTGCCTGGGTGCAGCCCCACAGGCGGATGACCTCCCGGATGCCGCGCGCCGTGTCGAACGGGTCCAGCTGCGCGCGCTGCAGGTTTTCCAGCAGCCCCAGCGCGGCGGATTCGCTGTCTGTATAATCGACGACAAGCGCCGGAACGCGCTCAAGCCGGGCCAGGCGGCAGGCGCGCAGCCGCCGCTCCCCCGCAATGAGCTGGTATTTATGTACGCCGGTGCGCCGCACGCTGACCGGCTGCAGCAGGCCGTTCTGCAAAATGCTGACGGCCAGCGCCGCGATCTCGGTATCATCAAAGGTCGTGCGCGCCTGGTACGGCGAAGCCTCGATCTGCTCCACCGGCAGCATCTGCACGCGCGCGGCCTTGTCTTTTGCCTTGCCCATGGTGGTCCCCCTTTGCTGTGTGCCCCCAGCATACCACGCCCGCCCCGCGCGCCGTGTCGAAAGCCGGAATGTTCCCCGTGGAACATTGTGTGTGCGGGAGGTCCGGTGCGGAAGGCGGGGCATAAGGCTGCAGAGTTTAGAGTTTAGAGTTCAGAGTTCAGAGTTCAGATGTGGTGGAACGCCGCCTGCGGCGGCTCAAAAAATTGAGATGCCGGCAGAGGAAGGCTGCACCTCCCCATTTTGCCGCCGCCCACCTTATCTTAACTCTAAACTCTTAACTCTTCACTCTAAAGAAAAATGTTCCCCGTGGAACATTCCGCGCCCTTTAACCCCCGAAATTTCTCCGTTCCCCTTTTGTTTGGGGGCAAACTGTGGTATAATCGTATGCGGACGGCATTTTTGCCGCCCAAAACGCCAAAAGGAGGACCAGCCATGGCAAAAGTGGTCGCAATTGCAAACCAGAAGGGCGGCGTCGGCAAGACGACGACCTGCGTCAACCTGTCGGCCTGTGTGGCGGCGCTGGGCAAAAAAGTGCTCGTCGTCGACCTGGACCCGCAGGGCAACACGACCTCCGGCTATGGCGTCGCCAAGCACGAGCTGGAATCGGACATCTACACCTGCCTGATCGACGACGAGGACGTGCGCGCGGCCATCGTCAAGACCAAGTACAACGTCAGCCTGCTGCCCTCCAACACGCAGCTGGCCGGGGCGGCGGTCGAACTTGTCGAGCTGCCGCGGCGCGAAAACCGCCTGCGCAGCGTGCTGGCGCCGGTCGTGCCGGCGTATGACTATATCTTCATCGACTGCCCGCCCTCGCTCGACCTGCTGACCATCAACGGCCTGTGCGCCTGCGATACTGTGCTCATCCCGATCCAGTGCGAATACTACGCGCTGGAAGGATTGTCCGAACTGATGAACACGCTCAAGACCGTGCGCAAAAAGTACAACCGCTACCTGGATATCGAGGGCGTCGTGTTCACGATGTACGCCGGGCGGCTCAACCTGACCATGCAGGTGGTGGCGCAGGTCAAAAAGTACTATGGCAACAAGGTCTACCGCACCGTTGTGCCCCGCACCGTCCGCCTGTCCGAAGCGCCGAGCTTCGGCATGCCGATCAACTTCTATGAGCCGAACGGCAAGGGCAGCGACGCCTACATGGCGATGGCACGGGAATTTTTGGCAAACAACGAACGCTGAGACCGGAAAAGCGGAAAGTGGGTGAAAGTATGGCAAAGCGCAAACTTGGCGGGTTGGGGCGCGGGCTGGACAGCCTGTTCGCCGACCTGCCGGAGGAAGAAACCGGCGATATCACCAGCCTGCCGCTGCGGGAGATCGAACCCGACCCCGACCAGCCGCGCAAAAACTTTGACGAGGAAGCTCTCGCCGCCCTGGCGCAGAGCATCGCCGAAAACGGGCTGCTGCAGCCCATTGCGGTGCGGCCGCGCAAAGCCGGGCCCGGGTACACGATCATTGCGGGCGAGCGCCGCTGGCGCGCCGCGCGCATGGCCGGGCTGGAGGAGGTGCCGGTGCTCGTCAAGGATGTGACCGACGAGCAGGCCGCCGCCCTGGCGCTGATCGAAAACCTGCAGCGCGAAGACCTCGACCCCATCGAGGTCGCCGAGGGCTGCCGCCGCCTGATCGACCAGTACGGCCTCACGCAGGAGCAGGCCGCCCAGCGCCTGGGCAAGAGCCGCAGCGCGCTGACCAACACGCTGCGCCTGCTCGGCCTGCCGGAAGACGTGCGCGAACAGGTGCGCACCGGGGCCATCAGCACCGGCCACGCCAAAGCGATTTTGGGCCTGCCCAGCGAGCAGATGATGCGCGCCGCGGCCGAACAGGTCACGGCCAAAACGCTCAACGTGCGCCAGACCGAGGCGCTGTGCCGCCGCCTGACCCGCCCGCCCAAAGCCCCGAAGCCCGCGCCGGATGTGTTCAACCGCCCGGTGCTTGCCGCGGAGGTTGAAGGCGCGCTGAAGGAAGTGACCGGCAGCGAGGTGCATGTCGATTACAAGGACGGCAAAGGCACGCTGCGCATTGATTTCTACAGCGACGAACAGCTCAAACAATTCGCCGCCCTGCTGGGCCAGTACCGGCAGGAGGGGTAAAGGCGGCGGGCCGGAAAACCCCACGCCGCCGCAAACCGGGCGGATATCTACGGCCTAAGAGCCGGACCTACGGTCCGGTTGGCCTCCGAAACGCGCCTGCGGGCGCAGTGGAATCCGCCCCTACACAGGTTTCTCGCGTCGGAAACGCGCGGTGTTCCCGGTTGATGCGGTACATACGGAACGACCGTAGGGCGGGATGCCCTCATCCCGCCGCACCCCGCGCCGCCGCGAACACCTGCGGGAGGGATCTCCGGCCTAAGAGCCGCCGCTGCACGGCGGTTGGCCTCCGAAACGCGCCTGCGGGCGCAGTAAATCCCTCCCCTACGAACCGGAACAAACGGCGCGGCCAAACGGAAAAACGCGAACTCCGCGGCATGAAAACCCGAAACCTTTCCCTTTTAATCCCCACCTTCCCCACCCATAAATTCCTAATTCCTCATTCCTAATTCCTAATTTATCACACGAGGTGCATCACAATGCTCGACATTCGTTTTGTGCGGGAAAACCCCGAACTGGTCAAGGAAAACATCCGCAAAAAATTCCAGGACCACAAACTGCCGCTCGTCGATGAGGTCATCGCCCTCGACGCCGAAAACCGCGCGGCCATCGCCGAGGCGGACGCGCTGCGCGCCAACCGCAACAAGCTCTCCAAGCAGATCGGCATGCTGATAGGCCAGGCCAAGAAGGACCCGTCCAAGGCCGCCGAGGCCGAGGCCGTCAAGGCGCAGGTCACGGCGCAGGCCGACCGCCTCAAGGAGCTTGAAGCCAAAGAGACCGAACTGCAGGCGAAGATCCAGGAGATCATGTACCAGATCCCGCAGATGGTCGACCCGTCGGTGCCCGTCGGCCCCGACGACAGCCACAATGTCGAGGTCCAGCGCTTCGGCGACTGCACCGTGCCCGATTACCCCATCCCCTACCATGTCGATATCATGGAGAGCTTCGACGGCATCGACCTCGACGCCGCGGGCCGCGTGTCCGGCAACGGCTTCTACTATCTGCTCGGCGACATCGCCCGCCTGCATGAAGCCGTGCTCGCCTATGCGCGCGATTTCATGATCGACAAGGGCTTTACCTATGTCATCCCGCCGTTCATGATCCACGGCAACGTGGTGCAGGGCGTCATGTCCTTCCCGGAAATGGACGCCATGATGTACAAAATTGAGGGCGAGGACCTCTACCTCATCGGCACGAGCGAGCACAGCATGATCGGCCGCTTCATCGACCAGATGCTGGACGGTGCCAAGCTGCCGCTGACCCTGACCAGCTACTCCCCCTGCTTCCGCAAAGAGAAGGGCGCGCACGGCCTGGAGGAGCGCGGCGTCTACCGCATCCACCAGTTTGAAAAGCAGGAGATGATCGTCGTCTGCAAGCCCGAGGAGAGCATGGACTGGTACAACAAGCTCTGGAGCTACTCGGTCGAGCTGTTCCGCAGCCTGGAGATCCCGGTGCGCCAGCTCGACTGCTGCACCGGCGACCTCGCCGACCTCAAGGTCAAGAGCTGCGACATCGAAGCCTGGAGCCCGCGCCAGCAGAAGTTCTTTGAAGTGTGCAGCTGCTCCAACCTCGGCGACGCCCAGGCCCGCCGCCTGCACATCCGCTACAAGGACGAAAACGGCAAGGTGCAGCTGGCCCACACCCTCAACAACACCTGCGTCGCCCCGCCGCGCATGCTCATCGCCTTCCTCGAAAACCACTACCAGCCCGACGGCAGCGTGACCATCCCCAAAGTCCTCCAGCCCTACATGGGCGGTAAGGCGGTCCTGACGCCGAAAAAGTAAAAAAGTTCAAAGCCCTCTTTTTCTCTTATGGGAAAAAGGGGGCTTTGCTTTGGCGCGGGCGGGGCGGATTGAAAAGGCGGGCGGGGTATAGTATAATCGGAGGCAACAGGGCGGCGGGCGGCCGCGGCAAGGGGAGGCGCTTATGACTGGGACAGGCAAAAACATCTACACCGTGGTGGTGGCCGACGACGAGGACGTGCTGCGCGAGGCGGTGTGCCGGATGGTGCCCTGGGCCGAGCTCGGCTTTGCCCTGGTGGGCAGCGCCAGCAACGGGCTGGATGCGCTGCAGCTTGTGGAAAAGAAAGAACCGGACCTGCTTTTGACCGATATCCGCATGCCGTTCATCTCCGGCATCGAGCTGGCGCGCCAGGTGCGGGAGGTCCGCCCGGCTATGAACATCGCGTTTTTGAGCGGCTACGACGACTTTGAGTACGCCAAGCAGGCCATCCAGTACAACATCATCAGCTACATGCTCAAGCCGCTGACCATCGAGGGCCTGGCGGCCGAGCTGCGCACCGTGCACCAGAAGATCGACGCGCAGTTCGCGCTGTTCCGCCAGGCTTCGCAGCAGCCGGACCGCGCCCGCACGCCCGACCCGCAGGACCGGCGCGCGGTGTTCCTGATGCCGCTGGTGCTGGACGAATTCGCCGACCCGGACCCCGCCGCCGCGCAGTATGCGGTCGAGTGCGGCCTGCTGCAGGACGCCGCCGACAAACCGCACTACACCGTGATGGCCGCGGCGCTGCAGGAGCCGGGCGGCGCGGGCTGCACGACGCCCGCCTTTGCCGCCGCGGTGGACAAGCTGGCGGCCAAGTACCTGCGCAGCGTCAGCTTTTTCTCCGGCGGGCGGGTCGTGACCGTGCTGCTGGGCAACCGGTCCGATTTTGAGGAATACCTGCACATCCTGGCCGATGAGATCGTCCAGATGGCCGCGCGCGTGCTCGGCTGCCAGTGCCGCATCGGCGTCAGCCACATGACGCCGGAACTTTCGCGCCTGCACGGCGCTTACCGCGAAGCGATGGAGGCGCTGCGCCAGGCCGACCCCGCCGAAGGCGGCGTGCGCTTTATCAGCGACCTGGTGCCCGCGGTGCGCGGCGGCCAGGCCCTGTGCGCCCGCGCGCTGCAGGCCATCGACCAGCATTATAGGGAAGCCGACCTCTCGCTTGTGTCGCTCAGCGCCATGCTGGACGTGAGCCCCAACCACCTGAGCGCCTGCATCAAGAAATACGCCGGGGAGACCTTCATCAACATCCTGATCCGCAAGCGCATGGAGGCCGCCCGCCATATGCTGGAGACGACCGACTTGCGCATCCAGGAGGTGGCGGGCCGCTGCGGCTACACCGACCAGCACTATTTCAGCTACTGCTTTAAAAAGTACAGCGGCGAGTCCCCCAATGCGCTGCGCCGCCGCCTGCACGCCGGTGCGGAGGCGCAGCCGTGAGCCGCCCGGCGCGCGGCGCGGGGGTGCGCATCACCAGCATCCTGGTCTCGATGGTGGTGGGCGTGGTGGCGGTCATCCTGCTTTTGTGCATTGCGCTGTTTCTGGACCGCTACCGCCGCGCCATTGTGCAGAACGCCCGCACCAGCAGCGCGCAGGCGGTCTCGCAGGTGTCCAACACGGTGGAAAACTACCTGAGCGATATGTCCGAGGCGATGCACATTGTCCGGCAGACGCTGGGCCAGACCGAGGCGCGGCGCGACGCGATGCTCAACGCCTTTTTGAACTTCCGGCCCGATGTGGTCGACGTGACCAGCTACGACGCCGCCGGGCAGCTGCTGGACTGCTGGGCCCCGGGGCGGGACCCCAAAGAGCAGATCACGGCCAACCTCTCGTTTGACTACGAGCGCGCCCGCGCCGGGGCGGATGTGTTCATGACCGCGCCGCATGTGGCGACCATCTTTGACCGTTACTACCCCTGGGTCGTGACCATGACCGCCCGGCTGGACGGCGAAGGCCCGGCGCAGTGGGTCTCGCTGGATTTGAGCTTTGCGAGCCTGTCCAGCTACATCAACAATGTCGGCATCGGCACGCGCGGCTACTGCTTTCTGCTGGACGACGCCGGCAACCTTGTCTACCACCCGCAGCAGCAGCTGATCTACTCCGGCCTGAAAAGCGAGGACACCGCCGCCCTGGCCGGGCTGGACGACGGCGTGTATGACAACGGCACGGTCATCACCTGCGTCAACAGCGTGGGCGACAGCGGCTGGCGCGTGGTGGGCGTGAGCTATGTGGACGAGCTGGTGGACCGCAACATGGCCGAAATGCTGCAGCTTTCCTGCGTGCTGGGCGCGCTGGTGCTGGCCTGCGCGCTGCTGACCAGCTGGGTGCTGTCCCGCCTGCTGACACGGCCGCTGCGCGGCCTGGCCGATGCAATGGAGAGCTTTGAGGCCGACGCCGACCACTTCACCTACCACCCGGTGGGCGGCACGCGGGAGGTGCGGGAACTTTCGGACTCCTTCGGCCATATGGTGCTGCGCATCCAGCAGCTGATGGTCACGGTGCGCCAGGAGGAGATCAACCTGCGCAAGACCGAGCTCAAGGCGCTGCAGGCCCAGATCAACCCCCATTTCCTGTACAATACGCTGGATTCCATCGCCTGGATGTGCGAACAGGGCCAGAACGCCGACGCCGTGCGCATGGTGCACGCGCTGGCGCGCCTGTTCCGCATCAGCATCAGCAAGGGGCATGAGCTGATCCCCATCGCCAAGGAGATCGAGCACGCCGAAAGCTACCTGCAGATCCAGAAATACCGCTACAAAAACCGCTTTACCTACACCTTTTCGGTCGACCCCGCCTGCCTGGACTGCCTGTGCAACAAGATCACGCTGCAGCCCATCCTGGAAAACGCGATCAACCACGGCCTGGACCTGATGGTGGACGAAGGCGAGATCGAGGTGCAGGTCTGCCCGGACGGCGGGGACATCCTGTTCCGCGTGCGGGACAACGGCGTGGGCATGACCGCCGAACAGGTGCAGGCCATCCTGCACCGGCAGCCCGGCGACCCCACCGGCATCGGCATCAAGAATGTCGACGACCGGCTCAAGATCTATTTCGGCAAACAGTACGGCCTGCGCATCGACAGCGTGCCCGACGTGGGCACCTGTGTCGAGATCCGCATGCCCCGTGTAACGCAGGAGGCCGCCCATGTGTACGAAACCCGGTAAAACCCTGGCCTGCGCGCTGCTGGCGCTGGCGCTGGGCGGCTGCGCGGCCGCCGCCCCCACCGGGGCGCGCCACCGCGTGGCCATTGTGGCCAAGTCCACCCGCACCGAATTCTGGCTTTCGGTGTTTGCGGGCGCGCAGGCGGCCGCGGCCGAATACAACGTCGAGCTGGACATCTCCGGCCCCGAGACCGAGGAGGACTACGAGACCCAGAACCGCATGGTGGCCGAGGCCGTGGACGCCGGGGCCGAAGCGCTGGTGTTTTCCGCCATCGACTACGAGAACAACGCCGCCGCCATCGACGCGGCGGCCGCCGCCGGGGTGCGCATCGTCGCCATCGACTCCAACGTGGATTCCGCCGCCGTGCAGACCTACATCGGCACCGACAACTACGCCGCCGGGCAGATGGCGGCCCAGGCTGCGCTGGACGCCGTGGACGGCGAGCTGACCGTGGGCATCGTCAACTATGACATCAGCAGCGCCAACGGGCAGGAGCGCGAGCGCGGCGCGCGCGACCTGTTTGAGGCAAGCGGCCGCGCGCAGGTGGCGGCGCGCATCAACACGCTGGCCGAAGCCGGCCGCGCCCAGGCCGACACCGAGGAGCTGCTGCGCGCCCACCCGGACATCAACGTGCTGCTGGCCTTCAACGAGCCGACCAGCGTGGGCGCGGCGGCCGCGGTGGCCGCGCAGGACCTGTCCGACGCGGTGTTCCTGGTCGGGTTTGATTCCAACCTCGCCACCGTCGAAGGGCTGCAGAACGGCAGCGTGGACGCGCTGATCGTGCAGAACCCCTACGCCATGGGCTACCTGGGGGTGGAGAGCGCCTACCGGCTGCTGAGCGGCCAGGGCGGCAGCCTGGCGCCGACGGTAGACACCGCCACCAGCATCGTCGATTTGGAAAACCTGTTCACCATGGACAGTCAGAAGGCGCTGTTCGCGTTTGAACAGCGGGAATCTTGAGCATAATGTACAAAACCGGCCGGTCCGTCTTTGTGGAAACAGACGAACCGGCCGGTTTTTTGCCCTTGTTTCGGTGAAATTTCACCTTGTTTTTACCTGCGCTTTTCCGTATCATAAAGACAAAGGCGGGCCGCGCGCAGCCGCGGGCCCGCGCAAGCGTTTCACACAAAAGGAGAACACAACCATGAGAAAAGCAGTTGCATTGACCGTTGCGGCCGCCATGGCGCTGAGCCTGGCCGCCTGCGGCGCCCCCGCTTCGGAGAGCACCGCCGAGTCCACCGCCCCCGCCGAGACCGGCGAGGAGGCCGCGGAAGAAGCCCCCGCTGAGGAAGCCCCGGCGGCTGAGGGCGGCGCTGTCGCCAACAAGGACAAGCCCGTGATCTGGTTCAACCGCCAGCCCTCCAACTCCACCACCGGCGAGCTGGACATGGACGCGCTGAACTTCAACGGCAACACCTACTACGTCGGCTTTGACGCCAACCAGGGCGCCGAGCTGCAGGGCCAGATGGTCGCGGATTACATCGCGGCCCACGCCGACACCATCGACCGCAACGGCGACGGCGTCATCGGCTACGTTCTGGCCATCGGCGATATCGGCCACAACGACTCCATCGCCCGTACCCGCGGCGTGCGCAGCGCGCTGGGCACCGCCGTTGACGGCGAAAACGGCGTCGTGTCCGATCCTGTCGGCACCAACGCCGACGGCTCCGCCACCGTCGTGCAGGACGGCACCATCGAGGCCGGCGGCACCACCTACACCGTGCGCGAGCTGGCCAGCCAGGAGATGAAGACCTCTGCCGGCGCCACCTGGGACGCCCCCACGGCCGGCAACGCCATCAGCACCTGGGCCGCTTCCTTCGGCGACCAGATCGACATCGTCATCTCCAACAACGACGGCATGGGCATGGCCATGTTCAACGCCTGGAGCCAGGCCGAGGGCGTGCCCACCTTCGGGTATGACGCCAACGCCGACGCCGTGGCGGCCATCGCCGACGGTTACGGCGGCACCATCAGCCAGCACGCCGACGTGCAGGCCTACCTGACCCTGCGCCTGATCCGCAACGCGCTGGACGGCGTGGACATCAACACCGGCATTGCCGAAGCGGACGACGCGGGCAACGTGCTGAGCGAGGACGTCTACTACTATGACGAAGCCTCCCGCTCCTACTACGCGCTGAACGTGGCGGTCACGGAAGACAACTACGAGGAATTCCTCGACTCCACCGTGCCTTACGCGCCGGTCGCCAACCAGCTGGACGCCACCGCCCACCCCGAAAAGACCGTCTGGCTCGACATCTACAATGCGGCCGACAACTTCCTGAGCGCCACCTACCAGCCGCTGCTGCAGAACTATGACGACCTGCTGAACCTGAAGGTCGACTACATCGGCGGCGACGGCCAGACCGAGGCCAACATCACCAACCGCCTGGGCAACCCGAGCGCCTACGACGCCTTCGCCATCAACATGGTCAAGACCGACAACGCCGCTTCCTACACCGCCCTGCTCAGCCAGTGATGCGGCCGCAGCCCACAGCAAACTGAACACACCGCGCTATTGGGGAGAAGGTTCCTCCATTTGGGGAGAAAGCCCTTCTCCCCAATAGCGCCTTTTTACGGCAACGCAGGCCGCGGCCCGGCGGCTGCGCCTGCGAATTTTGCCAAAGACGGGAGTAACGAGAATGGCACAAGCGAAAGATGATATCGTCCTGTCGATCCGGGGCATGTGCAAGTCATTCGGCCGCAACCGGGTGCTTGACCACATCAACCTGGACGTCAAGCGCGGTACCGTCATGGGCCTGATGGGGGAAAACGGCGCCGGTAAGTCCACGATGATGAAATGCCTGTTCGGCACCTACCAGAAGGACGAGGGCAAGATCGTGCTCAACGGCAGGGAGATCAGCTTCTCCGGCCCCAAGGACGCCCTGGAAAACGGTATCGCCATGGTCCACCAGGAACTCAACCAGTGCCTGGAACGCAGCGTGATCGACAACCTGTTCCTGGGCCGCTACCCGGTGAACTCGATGGGCGTGGTCGACGAAGGCCAGATGAAGCGCCAGGCGGCCGACCTGTTCCGCAAGCTGGGCATGACGGTCAACCTGACCCAGCCGATGCGCAACATGTCGGTTTCGCAGCGGCAGATGTGCGAGATCGCCAAGGCGATCAGCTACGACGCCCAGGTCATCGTGCTGGACGAGCCCACCTCCTCGCTGACCGTGCAGGAGGTCGACAAACTGTTTGAGATGATGCGCATGCTCAAGGCCCAGGGCATCGCGCTGATCTACATATCCCACAAGATGGACGAGATCTTTGAGATCTGCGACGAAGTTTCGGTCCTGCGGGACGGCAACCTGGTCATGACCAAGCCCACCCGCGAGACCGATATGAACGAGCTGATCGCCGCCATGGTCGGCCGCTCGCTCGAAAGCCGCTTCCCGCCGGTGGACAACACCCCCGGCGAACCGGTGCTGTCCATCCAGCACCTTTCCACCAAGTATGCGCCCCATCTGCAGGACATCACGTTTGATGTGCGCGAGGGCGAGATCTTCGGCCTGTACGGCCTGGTGGGCGCGGGCCGCACCGAGCTGCTGGAGACCATCTTCGGCGTGCGCACCCGCGCGGCGGGCCGCGTCTACTTCAAGAACCGGCTCATGAACTTCAACGACGCCCACGAGGCCATCGAGCACGGCTTCGCCCTCATCACCGAGGAGCGCAAGGCCAACGGCCTGTTCTTAAAGGGCGATCTGACCTTCAACACCACCATCGCCAACCTGGAGCAGTACAAGACCGGCCCGGCCCTGTCCAAGCCCAAGATGGTCAAAGCCACCGCCAAGGAAATCAAGATCATGCACACCAAGTGCATGGGCCCCGACGATATGATCTCCAGTTTGTCCGGCGGCAACCAGCAGAAGGTCATCTTCGGCAAATGGCTGGAGCGCGAACCGCAGGTCTTCATGATGGACGAACCCACGCGCGGCATCGACGTCGGCGCCAAGTACGAGATCTACGAGCTCATCATCCAGATGGCCAAGCAGGGCAAGACGATCATCGTCGTCTCCTCCGAGATGCCGGAGATCCTCGGCATCACCAACCGCATCGGCGTCATGTCCAACGGGCACCTTTCCGGCATCGTCAACACCAAGGAGACCAACCAGGAAGAGCTCTTGCGCCTGAGTGCGAAATACCTGTGAGTGGGGGATTAACAAATGGCAAACAGTACGATTCTTACCGCGGAGCGTGAAGCAGAGCTCCGCAAGCCGATCGACGAATACGTCGGCAATATCCAGGCGCAGATCAACGACCTGCGCCGCGACGGCACCGACAAGGCCGTCAGCATCCAGAACAGCCTGGACAACCTCAAGCGCGACCACGTCTACACCGCGCAGGAAAAAGCCGCGCGGGAAGCGCAGCTGAAAAAGGACCTGGAAGCCGCCAAGGCCGTCGAAGCCAAAAACAAGCCCGAGGTCGAAAAGCTGATCGCGGACGCCGAGAGCTACCTCAAAGCGCACTATAACACCGAGTATTACCAGCATGTCGTGGCCAGCTGCCAGCAGGAAAAGATCGAAGCGCAGGCCCGCTACCAGGCCGCCGTGGCCGGGCTGGAAAAAGAGCACCAGGCCACGCTGGCCAAGCTCAGCGACGCGCAGGAGATCAAGGACGAAAAGTATGTGCACAAAAACCGGCTTTTCGACGCCCGGATGACCCGCGACAAGGACCTGCAGGCCATCAAGGACCGCCGCCACGCGGCCTTTGACTACAAGTACCACCTCATCGACATGCTGCGCCTGTCCAAGTTCACGTTTGGCGAAAACATGGCCCAGCGGTGGGAAAACTACAAGTACACCTTCAACACGCGGGACTTCCTGCTCAAAAACGGCCTGTACATCGCGATCATCATCATCTTCATCGCGCTGTGCATCATCACGCCCATCGTCAAGGGCGGCGTGCAGCTGCTCACCGTCAACAACATCCTCAACATCCTGCAGCAGGCTTCGCCGCGCATGTTCCTGGCGTTGGGCGTCGCCGGGCTGATCCTGCTCGCCGGCACGGACCTGTCCATCGGCCGTATGGTCGGCATGGGCATGACCGCCGCCACCCTCGTCATGCACAAGGGCGTCAACACCGGCTCGGTGTTCGGCGTCACGTTTGACCTCACCGGCCTGCCGGTGCTCGTGCGCGTGCTGCTGGCGCTCGTCGTCTGCGTGGTGCTGTGCACGGTGTTCACCACCATCGCCGGTTTCTTCACGGCCAAGTTCAAGATGCACCCGTTCATCTCGACCATGGCCAACATGCTGGTCATCTTCGGCCTTGTCACCTACTCCACCAAGGGCGTCTCCTTCGGCGGCATCGAGACCGAGATCCCCAGCATGATCATCCCCAAGATCGGCGGCTTCCCCACCATCATCCTGTGGGCGGTCGCGGCCGTCGTCATCGTCTGGTTCATCTGGAACAAGACCACCTTCGGCAAGAACCTGTTCGCGGTCGGCGGCAATGCCGAAGCCGCGTCGGTCTCCGGCATCTCTGTGTTCAAGGTCACGGTCGGCGCGTTCGTCCTGGCCGGCATCCTGTACGGTTTCGGCTCCTGGCTTGAATGCATCCGCATGGTGGGCTCCGGCTCGGCCGCGTACGGCCAGGGCTGGGAGATGGACGCCATCGCGGCCTGCGTTGTCGGCGGCGTGTCCTTCACCGGCGGCATCGGCAAGATCTCGGGCGTCGTGGTCGGCGTGTTCATCTTCACGGCGCTGACCTACTCCCTGACCACCCTTGGCATCGACGCCAACCTGCAGTTCGTGTTCTCCGGCATCATCATCCTGGTCGCCGTCATGCTCGACTGCCTGAAGTACGTCCAGAAGAAGTAATCCCCTTCATACGTACCAAAAGCCGCTGTAAGACAGGCAGGAACCCCCGCCTGCTTTGCAGCGGCTTCCTTTGAGAACGGCGCGCCGCCCTCCGGGCGCCATGGGGCGCGCATCCAAGAAAACACGCCCGGCCGACCGGCCGGCGCGAAAAGGAGAGCGAAATCTATGCAGGAACTGGGCGCTGTACGAAAGGCGCTGGAGGCCGGGGAGCTGGACGTGATTATCGGCACCCACCGGCTGCTGTCAAAAGATGTGGAATTTAAGGATCTGGGGCTTCTGATTATTGATGAGGAACAGCGCTTCGGCGTGACCCACAAGGAAAAGATCAAGCAGATGAAGCAGGATATTGACGTGATGACCCTGACGGCCACCCCCATTCCCAGAACGCTTCACATGAGCCTGATCGGCGTCCGGGATATGAGCGTGCTGGAGGAGGCGCCCCAGGACAGACAGCCCATCCAGACCTTTGTAATGGAATACAACGAGGAGATGGTGCGGGAGGCTATCAGCCGGGAGCTGGCCAGAGGCGGACAGGTCTATTATGTATACAACAAGGTGAATACCATTGTGGAGATGACCAATACCGTGGCCCGGCTGGTGCCGGAAGCCAGGGTGGCTTTCGCCCACGGCCAGATGAAGGAGCATGAGCTGGAGCGGATCATGTATGATTTCATCAATGGGGAAATCGACGTGCTGGTTTCCACCACCATTATCGAGACGGGGCTGGACATTTCCAACGCCAACACCATGATTATCCACGACGCGGATACCATGGGACTTTCCCAGCTGTACCAGCTTCGGGGAAGAGTGGGACGCTCCAGCCGCACATCCTATGCCTTTCTGATGTACCGCCGGAATAAAATGCTGCGGGAGGTGGCGGAAAAGCGGCTTTCCGCCATCCGGGAATTTACGGAACTGGG
>OLNN01002031.1_pt1 | contig 15225 bp, 12 predicted proteins | sample 1672141 | NCBI WGS metagenome assembly OLNN01 (sample SAMEA3136652, study PRJEB25190) | human gut metagenome | biome: human gut; feature: human-associated habitat; material: faeces | place: Austria | collected 2013 | reverse complement strand
GCTATTCGCGTCAGATGATTCCTTGCTCTGTATAAAAATCCAAGAATGAAATCAGTCAACAATTTAATCAGTGTTTCCCTTGCATGTATCTCTAGTTTTTGGTATCGAAAATAAAGGTTAAAGGTGAATTGTATGAAACAAGATAGTAACAACAAAAATGGTATACCACAAATTCACGTCCCGTGGTATGGTTATGTCGCTTTTTTGATGGCCATTTTAATGTTTTCGGGGATCTTCTCTTCTGCAGAGGGCCCGCTAAAGGTATTGGACTTTAATGTTTTGGCCGGAAGCTTTGGCAATATAACCGGGGAGCAGGCCACCAACTTCCGCGGAATTGGCGGTAATGGCGCAAAAGATGGATTCATGTTTGCATTGACTTTGATTCCAGCCGTTATTTTGGCGCTCGGATTGGTAAATGTCATTGATGGACTCGGCGGATTGCGTGCTGCAGAAAAATTAATGACTCCTATCTTAGAGCCATTGCTGGGTGTACCAGGCGTTACAGCTCTTGCAAATATTGCTAATTTGCAGAGCACAGATGCTGCAGCAGGCATGATCAAGGAATTAGTGGATAACGGAAAACTCACCGACAAGGAAAGAAGCATCGTTATCACTTATCAAACAAGCGGCAGCGCCGGATTAACCAATTATTTCTCTTCTGGCGCGGCTACATTCGCTATTTTGGGAACGCCGATCATTGTACCTTTGCTCGTTATTTTAGTTTTTAAAATTGTTGGTGCAAATTTGATGCGTCTGTACTTAAAAATGTTCTGTAAAGATTAAAGAAGGAATATAATGGAAAATATGACCGAAGAACACAAGAAAAATGTCCTGGACCTTTTCGTAGAAGGCGCTCGCAAGGGATTCACTATTGGCACCACCAGTTTGTTACCCAATGTAATTATGGCATTTGTCATTATTCGAATCTTGGACGTAACAGGACTGCTCCATTTGATCGGCGTGGCCTTTCAGCCTATTATGGGACTGTGGGGACTTCCCGGCGAAGCAGCCACTGTGATTATAGGTTCTCTCATGAGCATGGGCGGAGCCATTGGTATCTTAATGAGCTTATTCACGCAGGGCATTATGGATCCTATCCAGGTCACTGTGATGGTTCCCGGTATTTATCTGATGGGAAACCCTGTTCAAAATGTGGGACGCTGCCTCGGCATTTCCGGTGTGAACAGTCGCCACTATTTTGCGATCATTATGATCTGCTTAATAAACACCCTGCTGTCCATTTGGGCTATGCGTTTAATCATGCTCTTCTTCTAAATGTGGCTGAGCAAAATTGTAATAGGAGGACTGATCTGCTATGGAAAACTCAAAACCATTTTTTAAGCTTCTGAAAAATGTTCATGTATTTGCACCAGAGAATAAAGGCATACAAGACATTTTGATCGCTGGCGAAAAAATCGCTGCTATGGGTAAAGATTTATTTTTACCGGCTGTTTATCAGTGTCAAGTCATTGAGGGGAATGGCCTCTTCGCTGTTCCTGGATTTATGGATGCCCATGTTCACATTATCGGCGGTGGCGGAGAAGGCGGTTTTCAGACCCGTACGCCAGAGATTCAATTAAGCAAGATCACAACCGCCGGTGTTACTACGGTATTTGGACTTCTTGGTACAGACGGAATCACGCGCCATGTAGAAAGCTTACTGGCAAAGGCTCGCGGTTTGGAAAATGAAGGTATCAGTACGTACATCTATTCCGGTTCTTATGAGATGCCCACTCCTACGATCACAGGGAGCGTGCGGCGCGATATTGTTTTAATTGATAAAGTCATCGGCACCGGTGAGATCGCCATGAGCGATCATCGTTCTTCTCAGTCTCCCGTATCGGCATATCGTGAGATTACGGCAGAAGCGCGAGTAGGCGGTATGCTAAGCGGTAAAGCCGGCGTTGTAAATATGCACATCGGTGATGGTACAGATGGCCTCAAGTATTTGAGAGAAATCACAGCCAATGGAGAATTACCTAAGACGCAGGTGATTCCAACTCATGTAAACAGAAATAAACATCTCTTTGCGGATGCCATTGATTGGGCAAAAAGTGGCGGTCTGATGGACTTTACCAGCAGTATTGCTCCTAAAGATGACGATGATCCGGTCGTCAAAACAAGTAAGGGGATTCGCCAAGCCTTAGATGCAGGGGTACCATTGCGTCAGATTTCTGTCAGCTCTGACGGTAACGGAAGCATGCCAATTTTTGATGATAACGGCAATAACATTGGTGTTGGCGTGGCAAATGAAGATTCCCTGTTAAAAGAATTCAGAGATCTGGTGCAAGAAGAAGGATTATCCTTATCCGATGCCCTGACTGTATTTACCAGCAATGTAGCCCAAAACACGAAATTGTATCCCACGAAAGGATGCTTAGCTGAAGGAAGTGATGCAGATATTCTACTTCTTGATGACAAACTGCAGTTGAATGCTACATTTGCACGCGGCCAGCAGATGGTCAAAGATGGTAAGGCTATCGTATTTGGAACCTTTGAAGAACATTAAAATTCATATGATAAGCAAGTGACTCACCTAGTGACACTCAATGGTATACCATTGAGTGTCACTAGTTTTTTTATATGGAGGAAACGCTCGCCCGCAGCCGTCTCCTCCGCCGGACCCGGTTGATGTGCCTTTCGAAATGCCCCTGACTGATGAATTCAGCGAGTACGAGCTGGTCAAAGACGGGGACGGTACAGGAGTAGAAGCCCACGCGCAGCTGATAGAGAGGGACCATCTGCGGCGGGAGGACCAGGTAGCCCGTGCGGATGGAGGGCGCGATGGTTTTCGAGAAGCTATTCATATAGATGACGTGTCCCTCCGGCTCCATAGAGAAGAGCGTATCCTCCGGCTTGGAGAGAAGGGTAAACTCGGAATCGAAATCATCTTCGATGATCATGGCATGACGCTCACGAGCGAAGCGCAGGTACTCGGCCCGCTTCGAGGCCGTCGCCGTGATGCCGGAGGGATAGCTGTTAAAGGGCGTCACATGGAGTACCCTCGCACGGGTGCGGATGAGCTCGCTCGTTTCTATACCGCTCTTCCCCATCCTGAGCTTATCGATAGAGATCCCGTTCGCCCGATATACCTGCTCGATCTTCTGGTAGGACGGGTCTTCCAGCGCATAGATCTGTCCCTGTCCAAGCACCTGTATATTCAATCCATAGAGGTACTCCGCGCCCGACCCGATCAGGATCTGCTCGGGGGAGACGCGCATATGGCGGCTTCTTGCGAGATAGGAGGCGATCGCACGCCGCAGCTCTTCGCAGCCATGGTTCGGCGAAGGATCCAGGATCTTTTCTCCATACGCGGAAAGTACGCTCCGCATCGTGCGCGCAAAGATGGAAAAAGGGAAAAGGTCTCTTTCTCCGGCCTCGCGCTGTTCTGTCTTCGTGCGGGCGATATCCATCGAGCGGCTCATCGGACGGGGATCTGCCGCTCCGTAGTTATCCATCTCACGGAAGACGACGAAGTATCCGCTTCGTTCCCGCGGCTCCACGTAGCCTTCCTCGACAAGAAGATCATAGGCGTGTGCCACTGTGATGAGGCTGACGCCCTGCGCCTCTGCGGTCTGCCGCTTCGAAGGAAGCTTGGCTCCGTAGCCATAGACGCCTGACGTGATGGCATCACGAATGGAAAGATAAAGGGTCATGTAGGCGGTCATGAGGAGGATCCTTTCGTAAAATAGTGACTAGTGACTAGTGACTGGTGACTAGTAGCTAGGGATTAGGGATTAGGAGCCTCAAAGGACTGCTCCCCATGGGCTAACCTGTTCCATCTGGTCTTACTTTTTTGCAATGTTTTGGTGATTTTTATATATCCAGTTTCATAGTATAATGCAAACATCCAGATACAGCAAGGAGAATTCTCATGACAAACGAAGAAACACTGACCACACATTCCCTTTCCGTCCACACGAAGCACAATACGCGCTGGCTCACCATCTGCGGTCTTTTGATGGCGATCAATGTCGGACTTTCGTCTTTCGGTCTGCCCGTCCCGGGCGGTCACCTGTACCTGAACGACATCGTGATCGTCGCAGCGGCGCTCATGCTCGACCCGCTGGGAGCCTTCCTCGTCGGCGGCGTCGGCGCATTTTTAGGAGACTTCTTCTTCTACCCGCTCCCGATGTTCGTCTCACTCGTCACTCACGGTCTGCAAGCCATGGCGATCTCCTACATCGCGCACCACGCTTTCCCGGCAAAGCCGAAGCTCTCTACGGTGATCGCTGTCCTCGTCGGCGCCGTCATCATGGTCGTCGGCTATTCCCTCGGCCGTGCCTATGTCTACAGTACGCCTGCCTATGCATGGATCAAGCTGCCGTATGAGATCCTGCAGGCACTCTTCGGCGTCATCGTCGGCCCCTTCCTCGTATGGAAATGGAAGCTGAACGAACATGCCAAAAAGCTGATCGACGGGAAATGGTAACGAGCCTCTCCCCACAATTTCACATAAAAAGAAGACGCGAGATCCGCCGGATCCCCTGCTCTTCTTTTTAATTGACCCTTTTTCAGGATGACTCGCCATCAGGGGCTAGGGATGAGTGGCTAGGGATTAGGGATGAGAAGCAAGCGGTGATTGAAGTAGCGCAGTTAGCATGCTAACCGTTCTGCAAGGAGGATCGAGGGCTACGCTCGAGATGACAACGGCGCGAAGCGCTATCAAAACTCCGCGGCGCTTAGATCCTTCGACTCAGTTCTCCTGTTTCAGATAAGCCATTTTTTTACATACGACGTTTTTCTCCGCTCAGGATGACGAAATGCGCCGCACCACCCCCGTCGAGCCTCTTGAACCTATAGAACCTGCTCCCCCTCTTTCGCTCAATCAAAGGGCAACACGCCCCCTATCCCCTCTCCCATCTATGTTACAATAGAGAAAACCATTCATTGCACGAAAGGAATCCCCTATGAAACGCAGCGAACCCACATTAGACGACCAGATCCGAAGCATCCACTACAAGTACGAAATCCCCCAAGACAAAGCAGAAGCCCTTCTCTCAAGCGGCCTCCGTTTCCTTGAAATCGACAAAGCCGCCCTTCTCTCCATCCTCGCCGAAGTCCCCATCGATACCATCCTCGACATGCGGAAAGATGACCCATGGGGATGCATCCAGAAAAAGCTAGGTCTCACCGCTGCGCTCTACGAAGAACGCCTCCTGCGCCATCGCGCCCGCCGCCTTCACCGCTTCTACGGCATCCCCGAAGACCGCGCCCTCCCCCTGCTGCAAGACGGCTACCCGAACCACTGGCTCCGCCTCGCCTACCTCTTAGAGCAGCACACCGGCGCCTCCATGGAAGACATCCTTGCCGCGCGTAAAAAATCCGAAAAATGGAAACCCTGGGCAGAAGCACACCTCGGCGTCTCCCCCGAAGATTTCACAAAATGGATCGCCGAGACAAGGAATCCAAGTCTGCCGAAAAAGTGAAAGGAACACCTCCCCCGCTGAACCCTATGAACCCATAGAACCCACCAAACCCGTTTAAGGAAAAAATGATTCAATCAGCATTCCCTAGTCACCCATGACAAGAAAGGCATCCCCATGACCCACGATTTCATCTACCATAACCCCACCAAAGTCTACTTCGGAAACGGCATGCTCGCCCACCTTCCCGAAGAGATCAGCCGCCTCGGCAGCCGCGTCCTCCTCATCACCGGCGGCAGCTCCGCCAAAAAGAGCGGCCTCTTCGATAAAGTCCTCGCAGAAATCAGCAAAGCCAATGTCGACTGCTACGGCCTATCCGGCGTCAAGCCAAATCCCGAGATCGGCCTCGTCCGCGAAGGCATCCGCCTCGTACGCGAAAAACGCCTGGACCTCATCCTCGCCCTCGGCGGAGGCTCCGTCCTCGACACCGCCAAAGTCATCGCAGGCAGCGCCCCCTACGACGCCGACCCCTGGGACCTCATCCGAAGCCGCGCCGCCATTGATACCGCCCTCCCCCTCATCACCATCCCCACCATCGCCGCGACCGGCTCCGAAATGAATGCCAGCGCCGTCATCACCAACCCCGAGACCGAAGAAAAATACGGATGGACCGCCCAGGCCTTCCGCCCCTCCGTCTCCTTCCTCTGCCCCGAAAACACCTACACCGTCCCCGCCTATCAGACCGCCTGCGGCTCCGCCGACATCCTCTCCCACATCATGGAAGTCTACTTCCAGAAAGAAGAGACCTTCCCCGCCACCGAAGCCTACATGGAAGCCATGATGCGCTCCGTCATGAAAGACGCCCCCATCGCCATGGTCGACCCCGCCAATGAAGACGCCCGTGCAAACCTCCTCTGGACCGCCTCCTGGGCCATCAACGACTTCATCGACAGCGGCCATTCCGTCTCCTGGACCTGCCACGGCATCGAGCACGAACTCTCCGCCCACTACGACATCACCCACGGCCTCGGCCTTGCCATCCTCACCCCCGCCTTCCTCACCTACGTCCTGGACGAAACCACCGCCCCCCGCATCGCCCGCTTCGCCGTAGGCGTCATGGGCGTCTCCCCCAAAGGCAACGGCACCATCAAGATCGCAAAGAAAGGCATCAAACGCCTGCGAAAATACTTCAAGAAACAGCTCCGCCTCCCGACCACTCTCACAGAGATCGGCATCGACGACACCCGCTTTGCCGAAATGGCAGAGAAAACCATCGCCTGGAAGGGCGCCAAAGACGGCCTCCTCCACGGCTTCACCACCCTCTCCGCCAAAGACCTCGAAGAGATCTACCGCCTCGCCCTGTAAACATCCCTGCTCACGATGCCACGCGCCAGAAAATCGAAGTGCGACAGACAAAAAGCAAGCCATCAAAAAAGCCCCTGCCAAAGGGGCTTTTTTGATGGCTTACCCTTCTAATCCGGATGACGCATAGCGTAGCAGACTATTTTTTAAGGGGCGGGGCGCTATATGAATCATGCACCCCTCCCCCACTGAAGTTTGAAAGCAGGGATTCGTGGTCTGGAATTATGAGCCTCGAGTGACTAGTGACTTGTAACTAGGGAAACGCTGATCCCTTATTTCCTACCGTCCACGATCCTCACCGCGTTATCCCGGATGGTATTCACCACATGGCTGAGATCCACAAGTTGCGCCGTACTGAAGATATCCCCGCAGCTATACCTGTCAAAAGGTGCACTCATGAGGCGAGCCGGACTATCAATATATCCATTTACCGTAAGGAAATTGATGACCTGCCTGACAAAAGCGATCTGCTTCTCGTTCAAACTGTAATCATTGATGAAAGAAGAGAAGGCCTGCTCCGCTGCCTGTGGATCGAGCTTCGCGATTTCCCGTACCACTAGGCCGAAGGGCTTTGTCGCATACGCCGCACGATAGGCTTCAGGCGTACCGAGCTCGACTTCGAAGATGCGCTCGAGTGCCGCGTAGTCTTCACTGGTCAAAGGCTCATTGTGTACGAGCTTTCTGACCGCTGGCACATCATCTGCATGGTCAGTGAAATACCCCTCCACCTTTTTCCGGTAGTCTTCGAGCGGCTCTTCAGCAAGCGGCTCACCCAAGCCTTCGGTGACGACTGGATCATGCAATGTCGTGACGATATAATGTCCCGAGCCGCGTTCCTCGAGATACTGCATGAGATCCCGCAGCCCCACACGGACCTCCTCCATCTTCAGCAAATCTATCAAAGGGAAGAATGTGGGACTTTGGATTTCCTCCATGAGCGGCTGTGCATCCCGCACCGCCTGGATGCCGTTTTTCCCCGATAACGCATGCACCGTCTGTTTCAGACTTTCCCGCGCCCGCTCATAGGCTTTTCGGTCCGTGAGGAAAGTCAGCATCATGCCATACATAAAAATATCGAACCGCTTCGCCGCCTCATCCATCTCCTCATCTGTGACGAGCGGGGCGAGCTCTTTCACCAGCTCCTTCACATCCTCATCGGAAAGCGTCTGATACGCCTCCTCCTTCTTGTACGTTTCTACCGCTGATAAATGCAGCCGCACCGCCGCAAGCTCCGTCTTCAGAGCCGCCACTTCCTGCTGCACCGTCTTCACGAGCGTCGCCCGCCAGGACCGGTAGCCCTCTCCTGAGAACTCACTCCCCTCCAGCGCACGGATAAGACGCACACGCTTCTCGAAAAGATTCTCCGACAGACTCTTCACCGCCGTTTCCTTCACAGGCTCCTGGTGCTCGCGGAAGAAATCAAAATTTCCCCCATAGTCAAAAATGAGGAAATACCGCTTCCCCACATGCTCCCCCTCGCCGTCCGTCACGACAAGATCCGGCGCGAGACGTGTCCCGCGGCCGATCATCTGCCAGAATTTCGTTTTCGAGCGCACCTTCTTGAAAAAGACCAAATTCACGCACTCCGGCACATCGATCCCCGTATCCATCATATCCACCGACACCGCGATGACCGGATCCTTATCAGGATTCTTGAAATCTGCGATCAACGTCTCCGCATACGAATCATCACAGACGATGCGACGTGCGAAATTCCCATGGTACTCTGGATACATTTCATCAAAACAGTCCACAATGAACTGCGCGTGCTTTTTATTCTCCGCGAAAATGATCGTCTTCCCCAGCCGATCCCCGCCAGAGACCTTGATGCCCTTCTCCATCAACCGCTCAATGACCGTCCGCACCGTATCCCGGTTGAAGACCTTCCGATTTATCTTCGACTCCGATACATACGTGGGGAGACTCCCATCATCCTCGATGAAATCCTCCTCATACCGCTCCCGATCCTCCGGCGTGAGCTTATCATACGTGATTCCCTCATGCAAGAAAAGCGTCTTCACTTCATAATTCTTATACGGCACGAGGAAATGCGCTGTGACCGCCTCCTCATAACTATAGGCATACGTCGGTACTCCCAGCTTTCTCTCGAAGAAATCATACGTATTCCGATCCACATCCGTCTTCGGCGTCGCCGTGAGCCCCACCAGGATCGCATCGAAATAATCGAAAATCGTCCGATACTTTTTGAAAATGCTCCGATGGCTCTCATCGATGATGATCAGATCGAAATGCGCCGGCGTAAAAAGCCGCGCGCCCGTCTCCGTCCGCCGCCCATCGATGGCATTCAGCATCGTCGGATACGTCGAGAAGACGATACGCGCATTCGCATCCTCCTTATTGCTGCACAGATTGCACAGCGACATCTCCGGAAGATACGCCTTGAAAGCCTCCTTCGCCTGCGACACCAGAGCCGTCCGATCCGCCAGAAAAAGCACCCGCGTGATCCGATTGCCGCGCAAAAGCACATCCACCAGCGACGCCGCCGTGCGCGTCTTCCCTGTTCCCGTCGCCATCACCAGGAGATGTTTCCTCCTGCCTCGCTCGATTTCCGAAAGCGTCGCACGGATCGCCTCCTTCTGGTACGCGCGATTCGTGATCCTGTCATCGATCGGGATCGACGACAGCGGCTTTGGCTCCTCCGACCGCCGCTGCATCAGCCGCGCCAAGTCCTCCTCACCGAAGATCCCGCTCACCTGCCGCGGCGTCCCATGCACATCATCCCAGAAATGCGTCTCAAACCCATTCGTCAGAAAAATGAAAGGCCGCGCGCCATACATCTTTTCCAATGCATCCACATAGAGCTTGGCCTGCTGCGCCCCCGCCTTTGCATCCCGGCTCGTCCGCTTCGCCTCCACCACCGCGAGCGGCCTTCCATCCTTCCCGAAAAGCACATAATCCGCCTTCCCCACAGCCCCCAGGACACCATTCATATCGCGGACAGGGAGCTCGGCTGCCACATTCGCCCGCAAGCCAGAAAGCTGCCAGCCAGCGAGCTGAAGATCCACATCGATATACATCTGCCGCGTCGACAGCTCCGTGATCGGGCGAAGTGAATACGTGCGCTTCGCCTGATTTTCCTCACTCGCCGCCTTCATCGCGCGAAGCTCCGCCTGCACCTTTGCAAGCTCCGCTGCCAGCCGCTCCTTCTCCGCCCCCTGCTGCTCCAGAAGCCGCGCCTGCTCACGGATCCGCTTCTCATTCACCGCCTCATGCGCCTCCGGTATGCGAGACAGCGAAAAAAACCGCTCCTCATAGGAACGCCCATAGCAATAATCAATCCACAGAAGGAAATCGAAAAGATTCCGCAGCGCCTCCGCCGCCTGCTCGAAAGAAATCTCCCGCTCCTCATGCGCCGAAAGATTTCCCATCTTCACGATGAACTGCAACCGATACCACGGCTCATGATCCATCAGATCGCGGAAATCCGGATGATGCAGGAGCGACTGCAGATTCGCCTGCCGTGGGACCTCGATCCCCTCCACCTGATAAACCCACTTCACCGCAAGCTCCAACGTCTTGCGCGAAAGGAGCGCCGAGAGCGAAGGATGCGAGCGGCAAAGCCCCTCCGCCTTCTCCGCTGACTTCGCAAACATACCGTAAGCCGGATCCTTCTCTAAGAAATCGAAATTCCCCATCGCCTGACTCCTCTCTTGACTACGTGAACCTTTCCCTTATCATACCTCTTTTGCGGCAAGACCGCTTGAGAAAAAAAGTTCCTTCTTCCGTAGAATCTTACACGAGTGCTGCATAGCCTCATTCTCATATCGTCAGCCCCTTCCCATCGGGAAGGGGGTAATTTCTGCCTGCGCATCTGTCTTACATACCTGCTGCCTGACGCCATTCTCGTATCGTCAGCCCCTGCCCATCGGGAAGGGGCCGCCCGCAGGGCGGGGGATAGGGAGACGGGTGCGCTGACAGTTGCTCGGCACATATGAGACTGACCACACAGTTTGCGCAGACAGAAAACCGCTCGCTCTCATTCGTAGTTAGCCTCACATGTACCCTATGGCTGCCTGCTCATGGCTCTCCCTATCCCCCTGCCCCCCTTCCCGATGGGAAGGGGGTAGTTTCTGTCTGCGCGTCTGTCTTACATACCTGCTGCCTGACGCCATTCTCGTATCATCAGCCCCTGCCCATCGGGAAGGGGGTTTTGGCGTTGTCCCCAGAACCCCTTCCTCAGGAAGGATTTTTGTGGTTTTCAGCCGAAGTATTGCTGCATGAGGGAACGTTTGAGCGTCTCGAGCAGCGCCGCGCTCCTCTGAATGCGATCTTTTTCGCGGTCGATACGCTCTTCGTATTCTACGACTTTTCCCTGCACTTCCAGCGGCGGCACAATCACTTTGATGCTCTTCAATTCTTTCGAATTGATATTCGCTTGGTTGACTGCGCCCTTTGCCATGCTACGGATTCTCTGTTTCATGAACGGCATATTCATGTAAAATGAGAGATACTGCGGCAAAATCAAATTATTCACGCGCACGCGAATAATATAGCCCGCGATGATCATCTCCTCATCCAGTCCGTAGTATGCCGTTTTCCCCACAAGTTCGGCACTGTTTGTACGATTAAAAAGCACATCGCCCTTTCTCACCACACACTTTTCAAATTCCGACGTATCAACATCAATCTGTTTCAAATCGTGCAAATCAAGCTTTCCGTCAATCGTCAAATTGTTCATTCGTAGATAGGGGTATTTACCGCCTTCCACTGCTGGCTTGCTCGTCCCATACTTCACTTCCGTCGTCAACTCTCCAATAGTACGCACCGGGAAGCCTTGGCAATTCAGCACAGGATCCCCAAACATCTCAACGAAGCGGGCTTTGACAAGCTCATCCAGTTTCTCCGCCTGCCTCTGGCGAAGGGAGATGAGGTGGGAAACCGCATTTAGCTCATTTACGATTTCTTGCTGCCGTTTCAAATCACAAAGCGGTATTATCATTTTCTTCATAGCAGATTGTGTTAGCTTTTGTCGAGTAGCACCATTTACTAGGCCCTCTGTATTGTAAAACATGAGTGCATAGCATAGATAATCTACATCTGTATTATCATGCGGTTTCAGAACATGCGCATGATTATTTACCCAACATTTCCCCGACACACGATAAGCAATCGGACTCTCTTTTGAGCCAAAATTCCCGCCATCTTCAGCAAGTAGAACTAATTCATCATCAAAAATATATTTGTCGACATAATCTTGTATTCCATTTGCTCCATAATAAGGATAACATCCTTTAACTCTGTCCCTTGCCGTAACTGGTATTCTCTGCGAATCAAGTATGTCACACACATCAGCTAAAGATTTCATCATCACAGTATCATTCATAATCTTTATCCTCATGCGAATAAGCTACCCCAAGCAATCCCTCCAACCGCTCAAGCCCAGCCGCGATCTCATTCTCCATCGCACGAAGCTCACCGATGATTTCCGCCGTCGGCGGGTACTCGACAGGCACGTACTCGATTTCCTTATACTTATTGATGGAGAGATCATAGTCATTGGCAGCGATTTCTTCTTTCGAGACGAAGAAACTCTGCTCGGTGCGCTTGCGCGCTGCCTCCGCGTCCTGATGATGGAAGCGGAAGATGAGGTCCGGGATATCATTCTCTTTCACGGGATTTCTCTTATCATCGAGGGAGAAGCCGTCGGATTTCATATCATAAAACCACACCTTGTCCGTCCCGCCGGCATCGGTCTTGGTGAAGACGAGAACGGCAGTGGAGACGCCGGCATAGGGTTTGAAGACGCCGGAGGGCATGGAAATCACAGCCTGGAGCTGATGATGCTCGACAAGTTCTTTGCGGATGGATTTGTGCGCTTTGCTGCTGCCGAAGAGGACGCCGTCGGGGACGATGCAGGCGCAGCGGCCACCCTTCTTCAGCGTGCGAAGGAAGAGAGCAAGGAAGAGGAGCTCTGTCTTCTTCGTATTCGTCACGGCTTTCAGCTTTTCGTGAATGCTCTCAGCATCGATGCTTCCTTTGAAGGGCGGATTCGCAAGGCACAGTGTGTAGGCACTCTCTGTTTGGTTCTGCTTCGAGAGGCTGTCCTGATAGGCGATGCAGGGATGGATGATGCCATGGAGCATGAGATTCATCGCGGAGATGCGGAGCATCGTCTGGTCGGTGTCGAATCCATGAAACATCGTTTCCTTATAATGCGTCCAGTCGCTATCGGTCATCGTGTCCCCGTAGTGCGCCGTAATGTACTGCGCGGATGACACCAGGAAGCCCGCGGTCCCACACGCGGGGTCGCAGATCGAGTCCGCTGGTGTCGGCGCCATAAGTTCGACCATCATCTCTCGGATGTGCTTGGGCGTGCGGAATTGGCCATTCTGCCCGGCGGCCTGCAGCTTGCTCAGCATGTACTCGTAGAGGTCTCCCTGCATGTCCTTGTCTTCGATGTCATTCATATAAAGGTCTTCGAGCCCCGTCACGATGCGCTCCAAGACTTTCGGCGTCGGGATGACGAAGGAGGCATCGGCCATGAATGTAGCAAACGCATTCCCTTTCTCTCCGGTCTCATCGGGAAGAGGAATGAGCTTCCCGCTCGCATCAAAGTCCGGAAGGTGTCCATTCTTCATGTGCTGGATAGCAGGAAAAGCGAAGTCGCGGACGATGTGAAAGATATCCTCTGGGCTCCTGTCCTTGAAATGGCTCCACCGCATCGCCTGCCCCACCGCACTCTTCGGAAAAATGTGGTCGCCGGTAAATCCCATGGCATTCTCCAACCGCTCCGTCTGCATCTCCTTCACGTCGAGCGAGCGGATAAACATAAGGTACGTCAGCTGTTCGATGACCGTCAGCGGATTTGTAATACCGCCTGTCCAAACGCCTGTCCAGATGGCATCGATTTTATTCTTGATGGTTCCTGTGATCATAATCGCTCCTTTGAAAATAGCGGGTTACGCTCCCCGCCGTCAACTTTTCTCTATTGTACCTATTGTGACAAGACTGCGCCATAGGAAAACGAAGAATGTTCCCCCCTACGTATCCGCTTTCCTTCCGAGCGGATCCTCTCCATACGAGTTTCTCCCTCTCGTCCCACGAAAACAGCAGAGATAGAGGAAGAGGAAGAACGAAGCAACCGGCACAAAGACCAGCAAAGACCAGAAGCCATTACGATTCAGATCATGCAGACGGCGCACCATCAGCATCATCCAGGGGATTCCCACTATCGTAAGTAAAACCATCCCCGGCAGATCGCCCGCCATGAAATCCAGCTGCTCCACACGGCTCATGATGACACATAGCTCAAAAATGCATCCCATCCCCCATAAAAGCAGCGAACGGAAAATATATTTCTTTCGATTGATACGTCCATCGATCCCGATAAACTTGTCAAGCATCCCCTCTTGCTCCTCTTTAGAAGAGAGCCCGCTCCGGTTTTCCCCCTGACCCGCCTTTTCCAAAAAGCACCCGCAATGCCCACAGAATAAATCACTTTCCCTGACCGAATAATGACACTTTGGACAAATCATCCGTCCCACACCCTTTCTATGTATTTCCCTTCATTCCTACAGACTATATGCCTTTCCCTTTAGCATATCACAGATGCTATGACAAAAAGAGCCATAAAAAGGACTGCTCGCTCGTTTTTTCACAAGATTCTCTCTTGCGTCTTACGCACCTTCTTATCCTAGGAGTGACTGGAAAACCTTATCTCAGCTGTCTTTCATACCATAGTCACCCTATCCGCCCCTGCGGGGCACCTTCTCCTAGAGTGGAAGGCTGCGATGCGAGATTACCATCTTCTAAAAAGGCAGCGATGCCGCCGCCCCGTGAGACCATCCGCTCCCCAAGCACCGTCATCCCGAGCGCAGCCGAGGGATCTTTATTGCACTGCTGCCATATGCACACATGCGCCCTCACTCAAACGACACCTTGGTGCTTCCTTTTTCGCCTTTCCCTCGCTCACGATTTACCGCTCTGCAAAAAGGATCCCTCTACTTCGGCCCTCATGACACGCAAGAAAGACGGATCGTCTCATATCGTTTTTCATACCGCTGAAGGCAAAGCAAAAAGCACATCTTTGCAGATGTGCTTTCATGTTAATCAGCAGCTTGTTCCTCCCGACGATTCCGGCCAACCAAGATTATTCTCTTAAACGCAATGTGAGCCTATCCCTCCTCTCGTATCGTCATCCCGAGCGTAGCCGAGGGATCTTTGTTGCTGCGGCTTTGTTGTTCCCTTTGCTCATCCGTTTGCATGAAGCACCGTATCCCACATTCATGGAGTATCAGGCTTCCCGTTTCCGTTCACACGCATACACCGATTGACCGCAAACGGAAAAGATTTCTCGCTTGCGCTCGAAATGACATGCGGGAGAAGATCGCCCCTCATATTCTTTCATACCGCCGTCGATTCCAGCCAACCAAAACCGCCAGACAAAATAAAAAAGGACCAACCATTTACATGATTGATCCTTTTTAGTTAATCAGCAGCTTCCTATCCTCCCGGGCCGCTTCCAGCCAAGTACTTT
>OLNN01002026.1_pt1 | contig 15252 bp, 10 predicted proteins | sample 1672141 | NCBI WGS metagenome assembly OLNN01 (sample SAMEA3136652, study PRJEB25190) | human gut metagenome | biome: human gut; feature: human-associated habitat; material: faeces | place: Austria | collected 2013 | reverse complement strand
GCATTATAGGGAGTTATTCCGGCCTGACAAGAGGAAATTTAAAATAATTTTCTGATCGCGCATTTTTTCAGCAAAAGCCCCGTTAATGTGCCATAAAACAAGCAATTTGCCGTTTTTGCAACCGTAATCACACTTCCTGGTGGCATACTAAGAAGGAATAAAAAGAAAAAGGAAGATTAGTAATGCCTTTAAGCGCACAACAGTTAGCTGCACAGAAAAACCTTTCGTATGTTCTGGCTGAGAAGCTGGCGCAGCGGATCTTAAAAGGTGAATATGAACCCGGCACCATTTTGCCTGGTGAGATTGAGCTGGGCGAGCAATTTGGAGTGAGTCGTACAGCGGTACGCGAAGCGGTCAAAACGTTAACGGCAAAAGGGATGGTTTTACCGCGACCGCGAATTGGTACCCGAGTCATGCCACAATCGAACTGGAATTTTCTTGATCAGGAATTGCTTACCTGGTGGATGACAGAAGAGAACTTTCATCAGGTCATCGATCACTTTCTGGTTATGCGTATCTGTCTGGAGCCGCAAGCTTGCCTACTGGCAGCAAAGGTTGGCACCGCGGAACAGAAGGCGCATCTCAATACGTTAATGGCCGAAATGGCGGCATTAAAAGAGAACTTTCGCCGTGAACGCTGGATCGAAGTCGATATGGCCTGGCATGAGCATATCTATGAAATGAGCGCCAATCCGTTTTTGACCTCATTCGCCTCGCTATTCCATTCGGTTTATCACACTTACTTCACGTCAATTACCAGCGACACAGTGATAAAGCTGGATCTGCACCAGGCGATTGTCGATGCGATTATCCAAAGCGATGGCGACGCGGCATTTAAAGCTTGTCAGGCGCTGCTACGCTCACCAGATAAGTGATAACCCGATAACAGGACATTGAATGAGCGATAAAAAGAAGCGCAGTATGGCGGGTTTGCCGTGGATCGCGGCGATGGCCTTCTTCATGCAGGCACTTGATGCCACTATTCTGAATACCGCCTTACCCGCAATCGCTCATAGCCTTAATCGTTCTCCTCTCGCGATGCAATCAGCCATCATCAGTTATACGCTGACGGTGGCGATGCTTATTCCGGTAAGCGGATGGCTAGCCGATCGCTTCGGTACGCGTCGCATATTTACCCTTGCCGTGAGTCTGTTCACGTTGGGTTCTCTGGCCTGCGCACTTTCTAACTCGCTACCACAGCTGGTTGTCTTCCGGGTTATTCAGGGGATAGGCGGCGCAATGATGATGCCTGTTGCTCGGCTGGCCTTACTGCGCGCTTATCCTCGTAATGAGCTTCTTCCTGTATTGAATTTTGTCGCCATGCCGGGTCTGGTGGGGCCAATTTTAGGCCCCGTTCTTGGCGGCGTGCTGGTCACCTGGGCAACCTGGCACTGGATATTTTTAATCAATATCCCCATAGGTATTGCGGGCCTTCTTTACGCGCACAAACATATGCCCAATTTCACCACCGCACGACGCAGATTCGATACCACTGGCTTTTTGCTGTTTGGCCTCAGCCTTGTTCTCTTCTCAAGCGGAATAGAGCTATTCGGGGAAAAGATTGTCGCCAGCTGGATTGCCTTGACGGTAATTGTCACCAGCATCGGGTTACTGCTTCTCTATATTCTCCATGCGCGACGCACGCCAAACCCATTAATTTCATTAGATTTATTTAAAACCCGCACTTTCTCGATCGGTATCGTAGGCAATATTGCAACCCGTCTGGGGACCGGCTGTGTACCGTTCCTTATGCCATTGATGTTACAGGTAGGATTTGGGTATCAGGCGTTTATTGCTGGCTGTATGATGGCACCGACAGCGTTAGGTTCCATTATTGCAAAATCGATGGTTACCCAAGTCTTACGTCGTCTGGGCTATCGCCATACGTTAGTGGGGATCACGGTGATTATAGGGCTAATGATCGCTCAGTTCTCTTTGCAATCACCAGCAATGGCGATATGGATGCTGATCTTGCCGTTGTTTATATTAGGGATGGCTATGTCGACACAATTTACCGCGATGAATACCATCACACTTGCCGATCTGACCGATGACAACGCCAGCAGCGGTAACAGTGTTCTGGCGGTCACGCAGCAACTGTCGATCAGTTTAGGCGTTGCTGTAAGTGCGGCAGTCCTTCGCGTTTACGAAGGGATGGAAGGCACAACGACAGTCGAACAATTCCACTATACGTTTATCACGATGGGCATTATTACTGTTGCTTCAGCAGCAATGTTCATGCTACTGAAAACAACCGATGGTAATAATTTGATCAAAAGACAGCGTAAATCTAAGCCGAACCACGTTCCATCAGAATCGGAGTAAGTTGTAATCGTTGTTGCTGTAGGGTCGGCTGGGTTATCCGATGGATGAGTACATCAATCGCCAGCTCCCCCAGTTCATCTTTCGGTTGGTGTATAGTTGTTAATGGTGGCGTCATAAAGCTTGCCAGTTCGATATCGTCATAGCCAATCACCGCGATATCCTGCGGAACCTGTAACTCTGCCTGATATAACGCCTGGTAAACGCCAACAGCCATAGCGTCATTTCCGGTAAAGACGGCCTGAGGACGCAGCGGATGTGATAACAGTTGGCGCATAGCGTCAAACCCGCCGTTAAATTCAAAATCACCAGTGACTTCATAGCCATCAGGAATGTTGAGACCCGCACGTTTCATCGCAGCCCGATAACCTTCCAACCGCAGGCGCGCCGGAGTTTTATCCAGCGGACCGGTAATACAGGCAATACGGGTATGACCTTTATCGATCAGATATTGCGTTGCTAAGTCTCCGCCCAGCAACGAGTTATCCTGAATAAGATCGCTGTCGCCATCGAACGGAGCCCAGTCCATCATCACGGTAGGCACTGTCGGATAACGTTGCATGATTTCACGCGAAGGCTGATGCGTTTCGGTGCACAGTAACAGCAAGCCATCAACGCGTTTTTGCATCAGCGTTTCCAGATTACGATTCATCCGCTGTTCATCGCCTTCGGTATTGCAAAGGACAAGACTATAACCGCGTTCGAAGCAGCTGCGTTCAACGCCACGCACCAGTTCTGAATAGAAAGGATTGGTACTGGCAGTGATCAACATGCCAATGGTATGTGTTTGATTGAGTTTGAGGCTACGCGCCAGAGCTGATGGCGCGTAATTGAGTTCTTTAATCGCCGCTTCAACTTTGGCTGTAATCGCTTCACTGACGAAGCGATCTTTATTGATAACGTGAGAAACTGTTGAGGTAGAAACGCCCGCCAGGCGGGCAACATCTTTCATTGTAGCCAAGCGTCACCTCTGCCTGTCTAAAAATGCGTCGATCTCTTCACGCCACGGTACGGAAGGTTGTGCGCCTTTACGTGTTACGGCAATCGCAGCGGCTGCATGGGCAAAACGAATCGCCTCTGGCAATGGTTTTTCTTCCAGCAACGCCGTGATTAACGCGCCGTTAAAGGTATCTCCGGCAGCAATAGTATCGACAGCCTGCACCCGGAATCCAGGAACGCGCTGACCTTCACCATTCACGCTAGCCCATACACCACGACTTCCTAAAGTAATCAGTACAGTACGGATACCTTTTTCATGCAGTACCTGCGCCGCCTTCGCTGCATCTTCATCATTTTCAACACGAATACCGGTGAGCTTTTCTGCTTCCGTTTCGTTTGGCGTAATAATGTCCACCAGCGCCAGCAGTTCGTCAGGAAGTTCGCGAGCCGGAGCCGGGTTAAGCGCAACGATAGTCTTATTTTGATGGGCGATTTTCGCCGCTGCCATCACACTTTCGAGTGGTGATTCCAGCTGCATTAATAATGCTGACGCGTTGGCAATACGCTCACGTTGCGCTTCCACCAGCGCCGGGGAAAGGGCAGCATTAGCGCCGGCATGAATACCGATGACATTCTCACCTTCGCCATTAACAAAAATCAGCGCCACACCTGTTGATTCGCCTTTGATCACGCTGACCGGAGAAATATCGATGTTATCAGTGGCGAGCTGCTGGCGAACGCTCTCACCAATGCTGTCATCGCCAGTGCAGGCAATAAACGCGATATTCGCACCGCTACGCCCAGCAGCCACCGCCTGATTCGCGCCTTTGCCGCCAAATGCAACCTGATAGTGGTTACCGGTTACGGTTTCGCCTGGAGTAGGAAAAGATTGAAGATTAAGAATGTGGTCAGCATTAATGCTGCCAAGAACAACGAGGCTGCCTGCGTTTTGCATATTCGGGATGTCCATAAAATGCGCCACCGTGTTAGGGTGGCGCGTGCCCTGCTTTTCTTTATATTACACGTTCATCTGTCGATGACGTATTTATGTCACCATCAGGTCATACAACCTGATTAAAACTACTGCTTAACAACCAGTTTCAGATCAACCGGATACTTAGCCTGAACTTTCTCGCCTTTCAGCACTTTATCTGCGGTTTCGACGCCTTTCGCGCCAATCTGATCGGGTAGCTGAGCGATAGTCGCTGCTAGTTTGCCATCATTCACCGCTTTTTCGCCATCCGGTGTACCGTCAAATCCGACGACCATCACATCCGATTTACCGGCAGTTTGCAGTGCGCGCAGCGCGCCAAGCGCCATTTCATCATTCTGCGCGAATACAGCCTGAACATCCGGATGAGCGGTCAACAGGTTCTGCATTACGTTCAAACCTTTGGTGCGATCAAAATCTGCAGGCTGGCTGGCAAGAACATTAAACTTGTGAGCAGCAACGGCCTGCTGGAAACCTTCGCCACGTTCACGGGCTGCGGATGTACCGGCAATGCCTTGCAGCTCGATAACTTTGGCACCTTCACCCACTTTCTTCGCGATGTAATCACCGGCGATTTTGCCGCCCAGTACGTTATCAGATGCAATGTGGCTCACCACTTCACCTTTCGTTGCCTGGCGGTCAAGAGTGATAACCGGGATGTTCGCCTGGTTAGCCATCTTCACAGCATTACCTACTGCGTCGGAGTCGGTCGGGTTAATCAGCAGAATTTTGGTGCCGCGAACGGTTAAGTCCTGCACGTTCGCCAGCTCTTTCGCCGGGTTGTTCTGGGAGTCCAGCACCACCAGGTTATAGCCAAGTTTATCCGCCTCTTTCTGCGCGCCATCTTTCAGCGATACAAAGAATGGGTTGTTAAGCGTGGAGACCACCAGCGCGATGGTGTCTTTTGCCATCGCATTCGCACTGACGGTGGCGCTTAGCGCAACAGCGGAAACCAGGGTAGCCAGTTTTTTCATGTTCATATTCAAGATGTCCTGTAGTCGTTATTACTGCTTTTTGTTGTCTACCAGCACCGCCAGCAAAATCACCACCGCTTTGACGATCATCTGGTAATAGGAGGAAACACCTAACAAATTCAATCCATTATTAAGGAAGCCAAGAATTAATGCGCCGATCAACGTCCCAACAATGCGACCTTTTCCGCCCGCCAGACTCGTACCGCCCAGAACCACCGCAGCAATAGCATCCAGCTCATAGCCAGTCCCCGCCGTGGGTTGTGCGGAGGAGAGACGCGCCACTTCAATGATCCCGGCCAGCGATGCCAGCAGACCACAAAGAGAATAGACGATGATTTTGATTTTATTGACGTTGATACCAGAAAGACGCGTTGCCGCTTCATTGCCGCCCAGCGCGTAGATGTAACGCCCCAGACGCGTGTGATGCAGCATGTACCAGGCCGCGAGGAAAACAATCCCCATGATCCAGACTGGCGTCGGTACGCCCAGCGGACGACCAATACCAAACCAGCCAAACAGATCGGCGTTCTCAGTAAAGCCGGTATTCACTGGGCTACCATTGGTATAAACCATGGTCACGCCGCGCAGTAAAAGCATCATAACCAGCGTAGCGATAAACGCCTGGACGCGACCTTTCGCTACAATCACCCCAGTTACCGCACCAATTGCGGCACCTAACGCGAGAGCGGCAGCGACAGCCACCAGCGCATTGACTTCAATGCCGACGATAGATGCAGCAACTGCGCCGGTCAGCGCCAACAGAGAACCTACCGACAAGTCGATACCCGACGTCAGGATCACCAGCGTCATCCCGACCGCCATAATGGCGTTCACCGAGGTTTGCTGAAGAATATTGAATAAGTTATTGATGGTGAAAAAGTTCGGGCTTAACGTCGAGACAATCGCGATCAGCACCAGCAGAGCGATAAGCGATTTCTGCTCCATCAGCCACGCTTTCGTGAAATAACGGCGACCAGAGACAGTCTGGGTTGTCATTTTTTTACTCCTGATTCACGCGATTAAGCTTGCCCACAGCGGCAGCCATTAACACTTCCTGGGTGGCCTGCTCACGAGTAAATTCCCCGCTGAGATGCCCTTCATGCATGACGATGATGCGATCGCTCATGCCTAATACTTCTGGCATCTCCGATGACACCAGAATGATGCTCAAGCCATCGGCTTTGAACTGGTTAATCAGTTGATAGATCTCTTTTTTCGCGCCGACATCTACGCCACGGGTAGGCTCATCGAGGATCAACACTTTAGGGCGTGTCATCAGACCACGGGCAATCGCTACTTTTTGCTGATTGCCACCGGAAAGCAGACCAATTGCCTGTTCCATCGATGGCGTTTTCACATTAAACAGACGAATGAAATCACTCACAGCCTGCTGTTCATCGGCATGCTTCAAACTGCCGCCAGCGCGGCTGAAGTAGCGCAGCGCGGTCAGCGACATGTTCTCTTTTACTGACATGCCCAGCACTAAACCGTCACGTTTACGGTCTTCGGAGATATAAACAATGCCGTTTGCCAGGCCATCCTGCGGCGAACGGGTAACGACTTCATGCCCATCCAGGGTGACGTAACCGCTTGTGCGCGGCAGTGCACCGTAGAGCACTTTCATCAGTTCGGTACGCCCAGCGCCCATCAAACCAGAGACGCCAAGAATTTCGCCTTTGCGTAAAGTAAAAGAGACATCGTTAACGCCAGGTCCGCAGAGATTATCGACTTTCAGGCGGATATCTCCCGGCGCTTTGTCCAGGTGCGGATATTGATCTTCCAGCTTGCGGCCCACCATCATCTCAATCAGAGAATCTTCGGTCAGTGATGCCACTTCGCGCTCAGCAATAAATTGTCCGTCACGAAAAACGGTAACGTCATCGCAAATCTCGAAGATTTCTTTCATGCGGTGGGAGATATAGACAATACCGCGGCCTTGCAATTTCAGCTCGCGGATGACGCGGAACAAGGATTCGGTTTCGGTATCGGTCAGCGCATCGGTCGGTTCATCCATAATGATGACTTTCGACTCAAAGCTCAGCACTTTGGCGATTTCAACCATTTGCTGGTCACCGATGGAAAGATCGCCCACCAGCTTGTCGCTTTTAAAGCGCAGGTTAAGTTTAGCCAGCAATTTATCCGCTTCGGCATACATGGTTTTCCAGTCAATTTTGCCAAAGCGATTAACAAACTCACGACCGAGGAAAATGTTTTCGGCAATGGTTAACTGCGGGATCAGGTTCAGTTCCTGGTGGATAATCCCAATCCCGGCTTCCTGGGAAGATTTCGGCCCGGTAAATGTCGTTTCTTTCCCCAACCATAAAAGCGTACCGGCATCGCGAGTATAGATACCAGTAAGCACTTTCATCATGGTGGATTTACCCGCGCCGTTTTCGCCCACCAGCGCCATCACGCGGCCCGGATAGACATTTAACGCTGCGCCCGAGAGGGCTTTTACGCCCGGGAAGGCTTTATCGATGCCTTTAAGCTGAAGTAATGCTTCCATGACGGCCTCAGAACGTCACGCCAGCACAGAGAATGATATTCGCATACGGAGAACATTCTCCGCTGCGAATTACCGCCTGACTTTCTGCGGTTTGTTGTTTGAATTGTTCATGCGTGGTGTAACGAATTTCAATGGTGTTTCCCTGGTGTTTTTGCAGCTGCTCAAGGTGAGTGAGCAACGTTTCGTGGAGTTGCGGATTATGTTGTTTGATCTCTTCCGCGATAATGACAGCCTCGACCTGCATTTCATTTGTGACTACACCCAGCACCTGCATAAAAGAAGGTACACCCTGGGTTAATGCCATATCGATACGCGTTGTACTTTTGGGGATGGGTAAACCAGCATCACACACCACCAGCGTATCGGTATGTCCCAGTCGGGAGATCACCGATGAAATATCAGAATTAAGAACGGTGCCTTTTTTCATTTTTTTCTCCATCAGCGAAACGTTTCGCTGACCCGCAGTTTAATCCTGACTGAGTTGGGAAAACCATCGTGACGTTACGGAAATGTGATCAACCTCGAAACGTTTTACATGGTGATTAACCATGAAAACAAAAACGCCCCCTTATGGAGAAAGGAGGCGTCTGGCGTTAGATTTCGACCTGAGTACCCAGTTCGATAACTCTGTTTGGCGGGATTTCAAATTGATCCGGTGCCCGCAGCGCATTACGTTGCAGCAGCAAGTACAGCTTGCCGCGCAGACGCAAATACCACGGGCGTTTGCCGAGGATCAACGACTCATGCGACATAAAGAAGGAGGTTTCCATCATCCGGCAACTTAATCCTTCCAGACCGCAGCGGTGGAAAACTTCTTCCACGTTTGGCGTTTCTCGCCAACCATAACTTGCCACCACGCGCCAGAAAGTGGGCGACAGTTGTTCAATCTGTACCCGACGGACGTTATGGACATATGGCGCGTCTTCGGTGCGCAGAGTTAACAGAATCACCCGCTCATGCAATACCTTGTTATGTTTCAGGTTATGCATCAGCGCAAAGGGAATGACGTTGATTGCACGCGACATATACACCGCGGTCCCGGGCACGCGAACGGGCGGTGATTTCTCCAGCGAAGCAATCATCGCTTCCAGAGAGTTACCATGTTCATGCATCCGCCGCAGCAAGCGGAAACGCTCGCTCTTCCAGGTGGTCATCACGATAAACATCACCGTACCGAGGCTCAATGGCAACCAGCCGCCGGAGAGCAGTTTATCGAGGTTAGCGGTGAACAAGGGAATATCGACACAAAGGAAAGCAATCAGGATCAGCGCAACAAAATACTTATTCCAGTGCCAGTTCTGACGTGCCACGGTAGTCGAGAGAATAGACGTCAGCACCATGGTTCCGGTCACCGCAATCCCGTACGCCGCCGCCAGGTTGCTGGAGTGCTCAAAGCTGACAATCACAATCACGACCGCGACATAGAGCATCCAGTTCACAAAGGGAATATAGATTTGCCCTGACTCCATTTCGGAAGTGTGAATAATGCGCATCGGCGACAAATATCCCAGACGTACCGCCTGACGCGTCAATGAGAAGACGCCAGAGATAACCGCCTGCGAGGCAATTACCGTCGCCAGTGCGGCGATGATCAGCAGCGGGATCAGCGCCCAGTCCGGTGCCAACAGGAAGAACGGGTTCTTAATCGCTTCCGGATTCTTTAACAACAGCGCTCCCTGGCCGAAGTAATTAAGGGTTAAGGAAGGCAATACGACGGTGAACCACGCCAGACGAATAGGGAACTTACCAAAGTGCCCCATATCAGCATACAGCGCCTCGACCCCCGTAATCGACAGCACCACTGCCCCTAATGCAATAAAAGAAACCGTTTTGTATTCAAGGAAGAAATGCACCGCCCACATCGGATTCAGTGCATGCAGCACTTCCGGGTTAGCAATAATGCTACGTAACCCCAGCCCTGCCAGAATCAAAAACCAGGTCAGCATGATCGGCGCAAACAGCTTACCGACCATAGCCGTGCCATGTTTTTGAATCATGAATAATAATGTGAGAACGATAATTGAGAGGGGAACTATCCAGGTATCCAGCTGCGGGGCGACGATTTCCAGACCTTCAATGGCGGACATCACCGAAATAGCGGGTGTTATGACGACTTCACCATAGAAAAAGCTGCCGCCGATTAGCCCCATAATCACCAGCATTGATGTGGTTCGCGCCGACGTATTACGCCCGGCAAGCGACATCAACGTCAGGATCCCCCCTTCACCGGCGTTATCTGCCCGCATCACGAAGGTGAGATATTTAATGGAAACCACAAAGATTAGCAGCCAGAAGATCAGCGATAAAAAGCCAAACACGGCATCGCGTTCAACGCCAAAACCAAACTGGCCGGACAAACATTCACGAAGTGTATATAACGGGCTGGTACCAATATCGCCGTAGACAACTCCAATCGCCGCGAGGGTAATCGCGGGCAATGATTGCTTATTATCAGTGCTCATAGACTAGTCTTTCGTTGAAATATGAAATGTGTGCTTAGTCCCTTGGCCCACAAAAAAGCGCACAGTATGCACGATTAACGGCAAAATCGTACTCCTAAATGCGGCCACATTAACCTGGCTCAAAGAAAAATACCCCTCCTTTGAGACTATTTTAGCCACCAGCAAGAAACGTCTATACTCGCAATTTACGCAGAACTTTTGACGAAAGGACGCCACTTCATTATGGCTCACCCTCATTTATTAGCGGAAAGAATTTCCCGCCTGAGCAGTTCGTTGGAAAAGGGGCTTTATGAACGTAGCCACGCCATCCGCTTGTGTTTATTAGCGGCATTAAGTGGTGAAAGTGTGTTCCTCCTTGGCCCGCCAGGTATTGCCAAAAGTTTGATCGCCCGGCGCTTAAAATTCGCCTTTCAGAATGCCCGCGCGTTTGAATATCTGATGACCCGCTTCTCCACGCCGGAAGAAGTTTTTGGTCCCCTTTCTATTCAGGCGCTAAAAGATGAAGGGCGCTATGAACGTTTAACCAGCGGTTACCTGCCGGAAGCTGAAATCGTCTTTCTGGATGAGATCTGGAAAGCGGGTCCGGCAATTCTTAATACCCTGCTCACCGCCATTAACGAGCGCCAGTTCCGCAACGGCGCACTCGTAGAAAAAATCCCGATGCGTCTGCTGGTGGCGGCCTCCAACGAGCTGCCGGAAGCAGACAGCAGTCTGGAAGCGTTATATGATCGCATGCTGATTCGTCTGTGGTTAGATAAAGTGCAGGATAAAGCGAATTTCCGCTCCATGCTGACCAGTCAACAGGATGAAAATGACAATCCGGTTCCTGCCTCCTTGCAGATCACAGATGAAGAATATGAACGCTGGCAGAAAGAGATTGGTGAAATTACGCTGCCCGATCATGTATTTGAGCTGATTTTTATGCTGCGCCAGCAACTGGATAAATTACCGGATGCGCCTTATGTCTCGGATCGTCGCTGGAAAAAAGCGATCCGCTTATTGCAGGCCAGCGCCTTTTTTAGCGGTCGCAGTGCTGTCGCCCCGGTTGATCTCATTTTGCTGAAAGATTGCCTGTGGTATGACGCGCAAAGCCTGAATTTGATACAACAACAAATTGATGTATTGATGACCGGTCACGCCTGGCAACAGCAAGGGATGTTGACCCGCCTGGGCGCGATTGTGCAACGTCACCTGCAACTTCAGCAGCAACAAAGCGATAAAACAGCCTTAACGGTAATTCGTCTGGGCGGCATTTTTAGCCGTCGTCAGCAGTATCAACTCCCTGTTAACGTTACTGCTTCCACTCTGACTCTGCTGCTGCAAAAACCGTTAAAATTGCATGATATGGAAGTGGTTCATATCTCCTTTGAGCGTAGCGCGCTGGAACAGTGGCTGAGTAAAGGTGGTGAGATTCGCGGCAAACTGAACGGTATCGGCTTTGCCCAGAAACTGAATCTGGAAGTCGATAGCGCCCAACATCTTGTTGTACGCGATGTAAGTTTACAAGGCAGTACGCTAGCACTTCCCGGTTCATTGGCTGAAGGTCTGCCAGGTGAAATAAAACAACAACTGGAAGAGCTTGAAAGCGACTGGCGCAAGCAACACGCTTTATTCAGCGAACAGCAAAAATGTCTGTTTATCCCTGGCGACTGGTTAGGTCGCATTGAAGCCAGCCTACAGGATGTCGGCGCACAGATTCGCCAGGCACAACAATGCTAACGCTGGATACGCTTAATGTGATGCTGGCCGTCAGCGAAGAGGGATTGATCGAAGAGATGATCATCGCGCTGCTGGCCTCACCGCAGCTGGCAGTCTTCTTTGAAAAATTCCCACGACTGAAGGCGGCAATCACTGATGATGTTCCCCGCTGGCGTGAGGCGCTGCGCAGTCGGCTTAAAGATGCCCGAGTCCCGCCGGAACTCACCGAAGAGGTGATGTGCTATCAGCAAAGTCAGCTCCTCTCCACGCCGCAATTTATTGTGCAGCTACCACAGATCCTGGACTTACTGCATCGTCTGAATTCCCCATGGGCAGAACAAGCCCGACAGTTGGTTGATGCTAACAGCACGATCACTTCAGCGTTACACACGCTTTTTCTCCAGCGCTGGCGTTTAAGCCTGATCGTGCAAGCAACGACGTTAAATCAGCAGCTATTAGAAGAAGAACGCGAACAACTGTTGAGTGAAGTTCAGGAACGCATGACGCTGAGCGGGCAACTTGAACCGATTCTCGCAGATAACAATACCGCAGCTGGTCGTCTGTGGGATATGAGCGCCGGTCAGCTTAAACGTGGCGACTATCAGTTGATTGTGAAATACGGTGAATTTCTTAACGAACAGCCGGAACTGAAACGTCTGGCAGAACAGCTGGGGCGTTCCCGGGAAGCCAAATCAATACCGCGCAACGATGCGCAGATGGAAACCTTCCGCACCATGGTGCGCGAACCGGCGACAGTTCCTGAGCAGGTTGATGGTCTGCAGCAAAGCGATGATATTTTACGTCTCTTGCCGCCAGAACTGGCGACACTAGGGATAACTGAACTGGAGTATGAGTTTTACCGTCGGCTGGTGGAAAAACAGTTGCTCACCTATCGCCTGCATGGTGAGTCGTGGCGTGAAAAAATGATCGAACGCCCGGTGGTGCATAAAGATTACGACGAACAGCCGCGCGGACCGTTTATTGTCTGCGTGGATACTTCCGGCTCAATGGGCGGCTTTAATGAACAGTGTGCGAAAGCGTTCTGCCTGGCCTTGATGCGCATAGCCCTCGCTGAAAACCGGCGCTGCTATATTATGCTATTTTCCACCGAGATCGTCCGTTATGAGCTTTCAGGCCCACAAGGCATCGAACAAGCAATCCGTTTTTTAAGCCAGCAGTTTCGTGGCGGCACCGATCTTGCCAGTTGTTTTCGCGCCATTATGGAACGCTTGCAAAGCCGGGAATGGTTTGATGCCGATGCGGTGGTGATTTCTGATTTTATCGCCCAGCGATTGCCTGACGACGTGACGAGCAAAGTGAAAGAGTTGCAGCGGGTACATCAGCATCGCTTTCATGCCGTGGCGATGTCGGCACATGGCAAACCCGGCATCATGCGCATTTTCGATCATATCTGGCGCTTTGATACCGGGATGCGAAGCCGCCTGCTCAGACGCTGGCGGCGATAAATTATTACAGCAGAGAAGGGACGCTCTCGCGAACAGCTGCCGGCCATACACCACACTGAACCTGGCCGATATGTGGCAGTTGCAGCAGCAGCATGGTCAAACGAGACTGCCCGATACCGCCGCCGATGGTCTGCGGCATTTCACCGCGCAGCAGCGCCTGATGCCACTCCAGCTGCAGGCGATCTTCGTCACCGGTCAGCGCCAGCTGATGCTTCAGCGTGTCGGCATCCACGCGGATCCCCATGGAAGAAAGCTCAAACGCATCTTCCAGTACCGGGTTCCATACCAGAATATCGCCGTTCAGACCCGCATGGCCCAGCTCTGACGGGGTGCTCCAGTCATCATAATCCGGTGCGCGCACGTCGTGACGATGACCATCACTCAACTTGCCGCCAATCCCGACGAGGAATACCGCGCCAAGATCTTTCGCAATCGCCCGCTCACGCCCTTTGGCATCGAGATCCGGATAACGAGACAGTAACTCCTGGCTGTGTACGAAGTGGATTTGATCCGGCAGAAACGGTGCCAGGCCAAACTCTTCGCTAACCGCAGCTTCGGTTGCTTTAATTCCCGCCCAGATCGCCTCTACCGTGCTTTTCAGAGTCGAGAATTGACGCTCGCCGTCGCCCATTACGCGTTCCCAGTCCCACTGGTCTACATAGACCGAGTGCAACGGGGAAAGACGGTCTTCATCGGGGCGAAGGGCTTTCATGTGCGTGTACAGCCCTTCGCCCGCGCTGAAGTCGTGTTGCCCTAAGGTCTGACGTTTCCACTTCGCCAGTGAATGAACCACTTCGAACTGGGCATCAGGCAGAGCTTTCACTTTTACCTGCACCGCTTTTTCACAGCCCGACAAGTTATCCTGTGTGCCATCCCCCATTTCCTGTTCCAGCGGGAACTCCATATTCAGCAGATTCTTTCCAAGGGTTCCGGACAGACTTTTACGGAAAATATCCAGATATTTGTAAATTTCTTCTTCCGGAAGGGAGAGAAATGCCTCCTTAAACTGTACGACTTTATTTTTGTCTGCGTCCACATAACAGCCGCAGAGACGATTTAAGCAGCAGCGTTCCTTGGTAAATAATTTTTTAATCTCTGTTACTTCTTTTTTATTCATATTCTCATTCTCTTTCTACTCTTTTTTCAGGAATTACTCCGGCATAAATTCTTTCGTCATCTCGATAAAAGCTTTCATTGCCGGCGATACCCAGCGATTTTTGCTGTAAATGTTCCATTCTGTGTGCCTCCGTTCTTTTATCATTTCTGAAATCAAAAGTTATACATAGCTGCTTTTTATGAGCAGGTTTTCCTATGGAATAACTGTGAAATTTCCTTATTATATATAAGCGCATCTATGAGTGTATCTGAAATGCGGCAAAGGTGTACGGACCGGTGTCCGGGATCAGTACGTATACTTTGTCGTATAGTTGGAACCGTCGCCGACATATTTCTTTACATTTGCCGCACTGTTGCTGGCAGCCAGCGTCGGATCCATCAGGGACCAGTGCCTGCCGTCGAACTTGATGATACCGTCCACCCAGCCGACTTCATCCACATAGCAGCTGATCCATGCGTGGTAGACATCCCCGGAATAGCCGACATCCAGTTTGGTGGGGATACGCTGGGAACGCAGCATGGCCGACATCAGAGAGGCATAGTCAAAGCAGATGCCTTTCCCGGTGGTCAGAGTATCATCCGGTACCGGGACATATCCGTAGGGAACTGCGTCCGCTTTCTCCTGGTCGTAAGTAATATGTTTGATCACAAAATTATAAATATTGGTAACGACATCCAGATCCGAGGAACATCCCTCCGCCAGTGTTTCGCCTTTTGCCACGCAGGCCGAATCCATCAAGGCACTGACTGAAAAATACGTCGTGGAATATATCGGCAT
>OLNN01002020.1_pt1 | contig 15282 bp, 10 predicted proteins | sample 1672141 | NCBI WGS metagenome assembly OLNN01 (sample SAMEA3136652, study PRJEB25190) | human gut metagenome | biome: human gut; feature: human-associated habitat; material: faeces | place: Austria | collected 2013 | reverse complement strand
GGTGCTGATAGATGAAGCTGGTGAGCTGTTCTTCCAGCCCCTGCCCGATGCTGCCACATTCCGTCTGCATGACCAGCCGTTCGGGGGCTTCTTCGCTGCCAACAAGCTGGAGAAGGCGCTTCTGCAGGCGGTTGAAGGTATCCTCCAGCGAGAGATAAAGTACGGTGTGCGGCTCTATTTCACGCCCCCACATAGGCTTTCCCTGCGCGACCTGCAAGCACAGCCACAGGGTCAGCCAGCTTTTGCCCGCTTTGCTGGGGCCGGCAAACAGCGCCAGCCCTGCCGGAAGCAAATCAGGGATGATCCACTTGACCGGCGGCAGCGGCGTGGAGAGGAGTTCTTCGGCGGAGATCGTTTTCGGAAGTTTTTCATAATTCATTCGCATCGTCCTTTCTGTTTTGGTATATATCTATTATCTCATACTATCGTCTTTTTGTGTGTAGTAAGTTTTACTCTCTAGTGTTAAGTTGTACGGCTTACGCCGCCCCGCAGCCCCACAAGCGCGCCAAACGGCGGGTGTTCTGGCTGTTTCGTATCCATGTGCTGCGTGTGGCATCTGCCCCACACAGGGCAGATTTGGGCGGTTACTGCGAGGGAATCAGTTCTGATTCACTTTTATGCCTTGTCCTCTGAATAGTGAATCAAATCTGATTCACTCTCCGGGCGGGCCTCTTGCCAAAAGCAAGATTTTCTCCTACGCGCTCACGCGGGTCTGACCGCACGGACGCTAGAAAACCTAGCGGTTCAGAAGAAGTTGTATGCGGGAGAGATTACGCAGGCAGAGTATTTTGAGTGGAAGATTATGTGGCCGGAAATATAAGGCAATGCCTAGATAAAGGGCAAGCTTTGATTTAATAATAGAGCTTGAAGAGATACAACATTTTGTGGGAATCTTTAGGCTCTTTTTTGTTTGTCTGCGCATTGAAATGTTGCACAATTTAATATTGCCCATTCGACACAAAAACTGTATAATGTAGTTAATTAGAATAAAAGTTTGGGGGCTGTATGTATGGCTGACAAGAACACTGCAAATATCGGATTTGAAAAGCAGATTTGGGATGCCGCCTGCGTTTTGCGCGGCAATCTGGATGCTTCGGAATATAAAAGTGTTGTTTTGGGTTTGATTTTTCTAAAGTATATCTCTGACCGCTTTGAGGACAAGTACAATCAGCTTGTCGAAGAGGGTGACGGCTTCGAGGAAGACATTGACGAATACACTTCTGAGGGCATCTTCTTTGTACCCTCTGGTGCGCGTTGGAGCGAAATTGCCGCAAAAGCACACACCCCGGAGATTGGCACGGTAATTGACGATGCTATGCGTGCTATTGAAAAAGAGAACAAGCGCCTAAAGGACATCTTGCCCAAGAACTTCGCCCGTCCGGAACTGGACAAGCGTCGCTTGGGCGATGTGGTAGACCTGTTCACCAACATCAAAATGCTGGATCACAGCAACGAAAAGGATGTTCTTGGTCGCACCTACGAATACTGCCTGTCCATGTTTGCCGAGCAGGAGGGCAAGCGTGGCGGCGAATTCTTCACGCCGTCCTGCGTTGTGCGCACCTTGGTTGAGATATTGCAGCCGTTCAAGGGGCGCGTGTATGACCCCTGCTGCGGCAGCGGTGGTATGTTTGTGCAGTCGGCAAAGTTTGTCGAGAACCACAGCGGCAACATCAGCGATATTTCCATTTACGGACAGGATTCCAACCCTACTACTTGGAAAATGGCGCAGATGAACCTTGCCATTCGCGGCATCGAGCCTGATTTAGGCAAGTATGCGGCAGATACCTTCCTAAACGATCAGCACCCTACCATGCGGGCGGATTATATTATGGCTAACCCGCCGTTCAACCTGTCCGATTGGGGCGCAGATAAGTTGCGGGAAGATGTGCGCTGGAAATACGGTACGCCCCCGGCTGGCAATGCTAACTTTGCATGGTTGCAGCACATGATTTATCACTTGAACCCGTCCGGCGGCAAGATCGGTATGGTGTTAGCGAATGGTTCTCTTTCTTCCCAATCCGGCGGCGAGGGTGAGATTCGCAAAAATATTATCAACGCGGATCTGGTCGAGTGCATTATTGCCATGCCCACCCAGTTGTTTTACACAACGCAGATTCCAGTTTCGCTCTGGTTCTTGAACAATCAGAAAAAGCAAGGCGGGAAAACCTTGTTCATTGACGCACGCAAGATGGGTACGATGGTCAGCCGCAAGCTGCGCGAACTGACAGATGAGGACATCAAAAAGATTGCCGACACCTACAATGCCTTTGTGGACGGCACACCGGAAGATGTAAAGGGGTATTGCGCTGCCGTAACCACGGACAAGATTGCTAAACAGGATTATATCTTAACCCCCGGACGCTATGTTGGTATTGAGGAGCAAGAAGACGATGGCGAACCGTTTGAGGAAAAGATGGGACGGCTGACCGCTGAATTGTCGGATTTGTTCAAGGAATCTCACCGACTGGAAGATGAAATCCGAGAAAAGTTGGGGGCAATTGGGTATGAAGTCTGAATGGGTTACAATGAAAGCATCTGACTTTATTGAGTTCAATCCCCGTCTGAGTCTAAAAAAGGGAACTCTTGCAACGAAAATTGCAATGGACAAATTGCAGCCATTTACCAAAAGGATTGATATAACCGAGAAAGCACTATATTCAGGAGGCGCTAAGTTTTGCAACGGGGATACAATTCTGGCGCGAATTACCCCTTGCCTTGAAAATGGAAAAACTGCCTTTGTTGATATTTTACAAGAGGGTGAAGCGGGCTTTGGTTCGACAGAATTTATCGTTATGCGGGCTAAGGAAGGAGTCAGCGATCCACAGTTTGTCTATTATGTAGCCATCAGTCCTTTTTTTCGCGAAAGAGCCATTAAATCTATGGTGGGATCATCTGGACGGCAACGAGTGCAGCAAAGCGTGATCGAAAACCTCGAATTATCCGTACCACCGCTCCAAATTCAAAAGGAAATTGGTTCCTTTCTATCGGAAATAGACAAAAAAATCGCCGTTAATAATCAGATAAACGATAATTTATATGAGATGGTCAACGCTTATTACACATCGCTTTTTAAGGATGTTGAATGCGAAATGACCACCATCGGCAACTATGCCGAGCGCATATACAGTGGTGGAACTCCAACAACATCAAACGCTGCATATTGGGATGGCGCGTTCGGTTGGTTTTCATCCGGCGAGACACGAAATCGTTTTGTGATCTCAACAGAGAAGACCATTACGCAAGCTGGTATTGACAATTCTTCTACCAAACTTGCGGCGAAGCACGATATTGTCATGGCATCTGCCGGTCAAGGCTTTACGAGAGGTCAGACATCCATGCTCTTGATTGATACTTATGTCAATCAGTCCGTAATCGTCATTCATGCCGAGAGGAAAGTCCTGCCGTATCTGTTTTGGAACTTGGCAAACCGGTATGAAGAACTTCGCGCAATCTCAGACTCAAGTAGTATTCGAGGTAGTTTGACAACAAAAATGATCGCCGCATTTGAAATTCCTCTCGCAAATGAGGAATCACTTCAAGCATTTTCTGATTTTTCTTGGTCTGTTATACCTAAAATCGAGAATAACCTTCTCGAAAATGAGCGTTTGGCTGCGCTGCGAGACAACTTATTGCCGAAGCTCATGTCCGGCGAGATCGATGTTTCCAACATCCAGCTCTAAGCCGCTAAATTATCGTTTATCCGATGAAAGGAAAGGTTCATAATGCAATACTTTAGAGGTGCCCCTGTTGAGAAAATAGGATATTGTAAATGCCAACAACATCGTAGTATAACATCTGAAATTGAAGAATGGGGATACTGGGATGTTTGCTGTGTATGTGGAAAACCACTTGAAGACGGTTTTCATTACTATAATCATTATGATGGTGAAGATCACGATGACATAGATTTGTATAACTAAACATCCGTTACTCTTACCAGTGGCGAGAGTTCACCCAAAAGAACTGCCACTGTATGCCGTTCTCTTACAAATTGGAGGAGAACGCTATGAAAGAAGAACTTATAAATCAAATCCAAATTCAAATGCTGCCATTTTTGAATAATGCGCAACTAGAAATGCTTCAATCTGTGTTGGAACACGCTTTTTACGGTGTTTCCGTTACGAATGAAGGTTCGACAGCAACCATAGGTGAAAACTACGTTGCAGCGTTTGTTGCAGCAAAGCGCATTGAGGGCTGTTCCGAGAAAACGTTGGCTTACTACCAAAACACTATCCAAGCGATGATTTCCGGCATAGGCAAAGCTGCACAGCAAATCACAACCGAGGATTTGCGAGCCTATCTGACGGAATATCAAAACGAACACAAAATCAGCCGCGTAACGATAGATAATATTCGCCGCATCCTTTCCAGCTTCTTCTCCTGGTTGGAGGACGAGGACTACATTGTAAAAAGCCCTGTTCGCCGTATTCATAAAGTGAAAACCGCCAAGATAATTAAGGAGACCTACACGGACGAGGCTTTAGAGCTGATGCGAGATAACGCACCCAGCCTGCGGGATTTAGCTATTATTGATCTGTTGGCTTCGTCCGGAATGCGTGTTGGCGAATTGGTAACGCTGAATCGGGATGATATAAACTTTGCCGAGCGAGAGTGTGTAGTTTTCGGTAAAGGCGACAAAGAACGTTTGGTCTACTTCGATGCCCGCACAAAAATACACTTACAAAACTACTTGGTCGGTCGTGATGATGATAATTCGGCATTGTTTGTTTCTCTGAAATTTCCGCACAACCGTTTACAAATTGGCGGTGTAGAAACGATGCTACGCGGACTTGGCCGACAACTCAACCTTACAAAAGTACACCCGCACAAATTCCGGCGTACCCTTGCAACCTCGGCTATAGATAAGGGTATGCCAATAGAACAAGTTCAGCAGCTTTTAGGGCATCAAAAAATCGACACCACAATGCACTATGCAATGGTAAAACAGCAAAATGTAAAGAATGGACATAGAAAATATATAGGGTAAGAGAGTTGGTGTATTATAAATGCGCGAAATAGAGTTATCTTCAGTAATAACAGATATTGCAGCTGGACCATTCGGCTCAAATTTAAAGGTTGAATGTTTCGTCCCTTCCGGATTTCCTATAGTCGATGGCGCAAACCTAAAGAGTTACAAAGTGACCGATAATATTACGAAGTTTGTAACAGAAAAAAAGGCGCGTTCGCTTGGACGTTCGATTGCAAAGCGTGGAGATGTAATAGTTACTATTAGTGGAACGTTAGGACAGATTTCCTATATTCCGGATGATTCAAAGTATACAGAGTACTTATGCTCACAACGGCAATTCCGGGTTTCGTTTGATGAAAGCAAGGTCTATGCTCCTTATTTAGTGTTTTATTTTCACACATATGAAGGGCAAAACAAAATTTTGTCCTTCGCAAATCAAACGGGTGTTCCAGCTTTATCTCAACCATTGAAAAATTTCAAAAAAATACGCTTACAGCTCCCACCTCTTGAGCAACAGAAGAAAATTGCAAGTGTAATAGAAGCCATTAATCGTAAAATCGAATACAATCAGAAGATAAACGATAATTTAGCGGCTTAGAGCTGAACGTCGGAGACGTCGATCTCGCCGGTCATCAGCTTTGGTAGTAGTTCATCCCTAAGTGCAGCCAGCTTACGAGACTCAATCCGGTTCGAGATTATCAGCTCAAAAATAGGCTGCATGATAGAGTTGAAGCTTGTATAGTCTTCTTCGCAAGGAATTAAGACCTCTGCTTTGGCAAGTTCCTCACGTTTGATGTGCCCCATTGTTGTTGCCTTATCAGCAGCGATTGCAATAAAACGGGCAAGGTGGTGAGCCGTCCACAGGTAGTAAAACCACTTGTCATAGACGTCTGATGTAACCTTGAAAAGGTGCTGATTCAAGCCGCAAGTTCCCCCGCACCATATATCAACAAGTAGACTTCCGGACCAAGAGAAGACGACATCGCCATCGTGAATGATGTATTCGGGCTTGATACTCAAGGAGCAGAGCTCACTACTATCATCACATGAACCTTGGCGGAGTTCCTTAATCTTCAATACCGGAAGACCTATTTCATTCCCTTGAGGACGGAACTTCTGCATGGCAAGTCCATTCAAGTAATTGGCGATGTCTAAGAGATTGCCTTTTCTCCATCTAGCAGGGATGGCATCAATATTGATAAAATGGTTGTCAAAGATAGCTTTGGCTTGAGCGTATAAATTATCGTTTATGCCCTAAGGTTGTTCCTTCACAGTCGAGGTGCTTTATGAAGCTGTCATTAGATGTAAATTTGTCTCGTAATTTACGAAACAAATTCAATGAGCGGCTCAACTTTTCTATGGCAAAAACAGCAAAATTCAGATGTCCGGATGGAAAAGAAATTGAGCAAGCGTCCTTTAACGCTGTGTGTGCGGTGCTTGATCGCATAGATTCTCTGGTTGTACACTGTTGTTCTTTAGAGATTGATTCTTCAACTTCTGGGATATTCGCCTTTTATGATTTGCTAAATTATGGGCAGACATTGATTGATTGTATCGAACTCATAGCTCAAATATATGATTATAAAAGCAATGTAGGTACAAGTTGTTCTCACTTTAAAAATAGTGGGAACAACAATAAAGGAACAGATGAAAAGTATTTCAAATACCTTCGTTCCCTTTGTACCGTCCATCCTGTTGAAACAAATCACCACAAAGAATATCAAGGTAATCAACCCGAGTGGTGCCCGTATATCGGTCCTGTGAACACTGTAACCGCATGGACACTTCCAGCAAAAGACAGAAACGCCGATTTTGTGGCTATCATTTATCGAAATGATATGACCTTACAAAAGTATCTCCCTATTTATGTTGGTCAAGTCTTTTCTTATATAGAAAGTCGATACAACGAGGTAGATGATATAATTAAGGCCATTGACAATTATAATCAAGATTGTATCAGTAAATTAAAAGCCAGCAGCTTAATGTCTCCGTCTTCGTTTCCTTCATATGATGAATATCTCCACTATTTAGATAAAGAAATAAAAGTGCGCTATGAAAGTTACTGTTCTATAGCAAAATATTGGGCCGCAATTTACCAAACAAATTTCTCTGATACTGAACAGCAAAAAGCGTTAGAGCAATATAAAGCAGCGTTAAAACAGCACATTGCCTGTGTCCACAATGCTCTGCAAACTATGGACTGTGTTGTGGATTCTAATTTTGAAATTGAATTTAGCAACACATACTCATTTTCACAATTCAACAAATTTCACTATCACCTTAGCAAACTTCCAGATTTACTTCCATCTTTTGAATTGGAGCAAGATTCAAACTGGACCTTTGGCTTTATTGATGATATAGACGAATCTGCAAGAGGATATGGCGATCCAATTTATGCCCGCCTACTCTTGAAAGATGTAACCGATGCATTGTCTGCGACTTTCAACTTTGATTTTTCGCAAAACAACTGGCATTTATGGCTTCAATTTGAAGTAGCAATGTGGCTATCTGAAAATGATGTGTCATAAACAAATGGAGGGCTGATTCTATGATTTTCAGTGAAGCGACATTTGAAAGCGCCATCATTGAACTATTTGAAAATATGGGCTACACCCATATCTATGCCCCGGATATGGACAGGGACTATACCAGTCCCCTGCTAGATGACGAACTGCGCAACAGCTTGGCGCGGTTGAACAAAGCCCTGCCATCGGATGCCATAGAGGAAGCTATCTCCAAACTTAAAAACTTCGACAGTGGCAGCCTTGTGCAGAAAAACATGGTCTTTATGGACTATCTGCAAAACGGTATTACGGTAAAGTTTTTTGAAAAGGGCGAAGAACGCTCCGCGATTGTCCGTTTGGTAAACTATCAGAATGTGCAGAACAACTCCTTTTATGTGGTGAATCAGTTTGCCTTTTTGGAGGGCGGCAACAACCGCCGCCCGGACATTATTCTGTTTATCAACGGTTTTCCGCTGGTTTTGATGGAATTAAAAAGCCCCTCCAAGGACGAAGTGGGCGCAGAGAACGCCTACAATCAGATCCGCAACTATATGCAGGATATTCCGTCCCTGTTCTACTACAACGCCATCTGCGTAATCAGCGACCTTTCCGCCAACAAGGCCGGAACGATCACCTCCGGACTTGACCGCTTTATGGAGTGGAAAAGTAAAGGTGGACAATATGAGGACAACGCGGCTGTCCAGTTTGATACTTTCTATGAGGGAATGTTCCAGAAATCCCGGCTGCTGGATATTCTGAAAAACTTTATTCTATTCTCCGGCGACGCGCAAAAGCCTATAAAGATTCTGGCGGGATATCATCAGTATTTCGCTGTGCGCAAGGCTATTGAACGCGCGATTGTAGCCACCCGCACGGACGGCAAAGGTGGCGTATTTTGGCATACGCAGGGCAGCGGCAAGTCGCTGTCCATGGTGTTCTATGCCCATTTGCTTCAAGAAGCCTTGGACAGCCCCACCATTGTTGTTATGACTGACCGCATCGACCTTGACGATCAGCTGTTCACCCAATTCTGCAAGTGCGCGCCGTTCCTGCGGCAGACCCCTGTGCAGGCCGAAAGCAAGGAAAATCTGAAAGCACTGCTGGAAGATAGACAAGCCAACGGCATTATCTTTACCACGATGTTCAAGTTTGAGCGCGGCGAGCGTCCTCTGTCCGAGCGCCGGAATATTGTAGTCATGGCCGACGAAGCCCATCGCGGGCAATATGGCTTCGATGAAAAGATTGTTTTGACTGAAAATGCGCAAGGCGAAAAAGAAGCCCACACAGTCGTAGGCAATGCGCGTGTTATCCATGACGCCCTGCCCAATGCAACTTTTATTGGCTTTACAGGCACTCCGATTTCCGCTAAAGACCGCAACACCCGCGAGGTATTTGGCGATTACATCGACATTTACGACATGACCCAAGCGGTCGAGGACGGCGCTACCCGTCCCGTGTATTATGAGAGCCGCGTTGTCCACTTGAAGCTGGATCAAAACACGCTGGCGCTGATTGACTCCACTTATGATATTTTGGAGCAGCAGTCAGACACCAACACCATTGAGAAAAGCAAAAAAATGCTGGGGCAGATGGAGAGTGTGCTGGGGGCGGACTCTACCATTCAGTCCTTGTGTGAAGATATTGTTGCCCATTACGAAAAATACCGCGCCAATTTGTTGACAGGTAAGGCAATGATTGTAGCCTATTCCCGCCCCATTGCCATGAAAATCTACCGCAAAATTTTGGAATTGCGTCCATCATGGAAAGAGAAAATTGGCGTTGTTATGACGGGCGGCAACAATGACCCGGAGGATTGGAAAGAGGTTATTGGCACAAAAGCCCACAAAGAAGAACTTGCCCGTAAGTTCAAAGACAACAACGACCCGATGAAAATCGCCATCGTGGTAGATATGTGGCTGACCGGGTTTGATGTGCCGTCCTTAGCCACAATGTATGTGTACAAGCCCATGCACGGCTATAATCTGATGCAGGCTATTGCCCGCGTAAACCGCGTTTTCAAGGACAAAGAGGGCGGTTTAATCGTTGACTATGTGGGCATTGCTGCGGCGCTGAAAGCGGCCATGAAAGAGTACACAAAGCGTGATCAATCCCGCTATGGCGATATGAATATTGCCAAGATCGCTTACCCGAAGTTCCGTGAGAAATTGCAGGTCTGCAAGGACCTGCTGCATGGGTACGACTTCAGCGGTTTTATCGGCGGCACACCATTGACGATGGCAAAGCTGGTTACGGGCGGCGTGAACTTTGTTTTGGATGCAAAGCATCCGAAGCGCAAGGATTTGTTCTTGAAAGAGGCGCTGCTGTTAAAACAGGCACACTCCCTGTGCTCCAGCATGACCAACGAACAGGAGCGCCACGAAGCAGCTTATATGGAGGCCGTGCGTTCTACGGTAATAAAGGTTACCTATGGCGGTAACGGTGGCAAGACGCTTTCTCTGAAAGAAATCAATGCGCAAATTAACGAGCTATTGAAAGCCAGTATCCAAAGCGAGGGCGTTATCAGCCTGTTTGACAGCAAATCTGCCGGCGAAAACATCAGCCTGTTTGACCCAGCCGTCTTGGAAGAAATCTCGAAGATGAAAGAGAAGAATATCGCAGTCGAGATCTTGAAAAAGTTGATGGCCGAGCAGGTGTCCGTGTACAAGCGAACCAATGTTGTACAATCCCAGAAATTCTCCGAGAAAATCACGCAGTTGATGAACGCCTACTACAACGGTTTGATCGACAATGAGGAAGTCATCAAGGAACTGCTGAAAACAGCCGAGGAGATTACCAACCTGTACAAGAACGGTGAAAAGCTGGGCTTAACGCAGGAAGAATTGGCTTTCTACGATGCGCTGACGAAGCCGGAGCATATCAAGGATTTTTACGAGAACGACCAACTGATTGCCTTAACCCATGAGCTAACCGATATGCTGCGGAAGAACCGCACGATTGACTGGCAGAAAAAAGAAACCGCTCGCGCCAGTATGCGTAAGATGGTGAAGCGGCTTCTGAAAAAGTATAAGTATCCCCCGGAAGATTACGATACAGCAATCAGTACGGTTATCAGTCAGTGCGAGATGTGGACAGATCATGTGATGGATGCGTAAATAAGAGAGGGTTTTCGAATGAAAACAGATGATGAAAACGCTAATGTTTTAGATGTGGATTTTTTTCAAAAAGCCTATAAAAAGCTGAAGTCAAGCGCATATTACGATAAAACCAATCTGTACCTGCGCGACCGCATTGCGTGTGCAGAATCCGAAACGGACATTGACGATACGCTCAGGAAATTATGTGACGCTCTGCAAAGCGACTCTTGGGATAATTATGCGGCAGACATCTTGTCAAAGATACGCTGCATTCATCTTCCTAAAAAGATTGCAGAAGCATCTCCTACATCTTCGGACTCTAACAAAAAGCAGGGGACCCTTATTCTGAATAGCCGAAACGCGAAAAAAATTTATTTTGACAAAGATGGAATTCAGACGTTCATTGATATGCCTGTCGAGGGACATATTCTTGGCGTTGTGTGGATTATGCTTATCGGCTGGCAATTGGATAAGGAGTATACAAATTGCTACGGGAATCGCATCAGAGAAAAGCTGTACAATGAACTGTCTGACAATGTCACGTTCTCACCGTATCTGTTTGAGCCCTATTATCAAAAGTACGAGAGCTGGCGAGATAAGGCGCTAGACATTGCACAGGAACATCTGAAACGCGACAATGTACTTATAACTACGCTAGATTTTACCCGATTCTATTATTCGGTGGATATTACTACCGAATTTATGGAGTCTTTACTTAAAAAGACTCGTTTCGAAGATTCGCAGCGTATAACCTATGAGCGCATGAATGCCTTTGTAGAAAGTGTTATCACTAGATACTCTGAAATTTATTTCAGTGAGATACAAGAGGCTTCCACAAGGAAGATATTACCAATCGGTTTTTTGCCGTCTAACGTATTGGCTAATGAATGCTTGCATAAATTTGATAGTGCCATTTTAGACGGCTGGAATCCCATTTACTATGGACGCTATGTTGACGATATTTTGATCGTTGAAAAAGTAGAAAAAGGAAGTGCTATTGAAGAAACCTATAAACATTCGGAGCTCACTTTTGAAAAAGCTTTTGATCATTATGTTGTAAACGGCGATCGGTGGAATGGGCTTTCCGCCAGTGAGTCTGTCCGGAAAAAGAAACAAGCTCTATTCAAGAAAAAGAACATAGGTAAAAAGGCAATAGAATATTCTGTTTTGCCAAAATTTACAACGCCGCTTGGACCACAAACAAAAATCACCTTGCAGGCCCAAAAGGTAAAAATTTTCTATTTTGAGTGTGGGCAATCGGAAGCGCTCATTACATGCTTCCGAGAAAAGATTTCCAAAAACAAATCCGAATTTCGCAATATGCCGGAGGATGACCCCGTTTTCCAAAAAGATGACTATACGGAAATATATGTCATGGATCAAACGGGTGTCAACAAACTCCGTGACGTGAACGGTCTGAAACTTGATAAATACGAGCTGTCAAAGTATTTGGGGAAATATCAACGGATCAGCGGTATTGTCACCGACAAAAAAGAACATCAGTTTGTAAAAGATATCAAGAAAATCTTTGATGATGCAGCGCTTATTGAAAATTACACGCTATGGGAACGCATTATAACGATTCTGTTTATGAATCATTACTATGATGAACTTTTTGATTTTATCGGCATGGCAAAACATGCCATTGATAAAACAACAAGCTACGACGACAATATCACGAAGCGTTTTCATGTATCATTAAACAAGTGTCTGATATCCTGCTTGGCAAGAACGTTTGCCTTATATCAAGCAGACAAAAAGTTACATGTTGACTGTTCGCCGTTGAAAGAGAAATCATCTGAAATTTGCAATATCGTTGACATGGCTTTGTTGCTGTCAAAGAGTTACCTTAAGAGCCGTATGTTTGACAAAACATTGTGCGCAGTATGGCCGGAATTGATTTTTACGCTCTGCAAAAGCAATGATGTTTCGTTTAATCTCTCCTCCTATACCGAAACCCTAAGTTTTATAGGGGAAAATGCTTCCACGGAAAAAGGTCATGCCGTTTCTTTCGACATAGGGGATTTCCAGTATGCGTACTATCCCTACCTCGTGACAATGGCCGAGATTTCATTGGCGAATTTGATGCTTCGCATTGCAACGGGAACTTCTCTGGAATGCGCCAACGATGTCCATAAAAATGAGCAAATTTATGTTTGGGTAAACTACCGGCATAAAGAATTGGGTGACACCTCGTGTGAGATCAGGCACATTGGTAACTTACAGCAGCATCTATTTATAAAAGTTGGAGATGAGAAATTCACAAGTGTTAATGTTGCCATTTCCAGTCTGAAAATGTCTGATGATAACTTTAGATTGGCTCACATGAAACGCCCTAACAGAAGCTATGATCGGTATCAGAAAATTGCATTTCTGGTAAATACAGCCTTGAAAGAGAGTGCAAATCTGCTGGTCATGCCAGAAGCCTGCACACCTTTGGAATGGCTGCCTGTACTGGCGCGAACAAGTTCGCGCAATAATATGGCTATCATCACCGGCGTGGAACATATTTTTTCAGGCACAAATGTTTATAATCTAACAGCCGTAATTCTTCCCCATACGGACAGAAAAACCGGTGCGCAAGGTGCGCATATATTCTATCACTCCAAAAATCATTTTGCGCCGGGGGAATTGCAGCTTATACGAGGCAACATCTTGCAACCATTTGAAGGTAATGGTAGCTCAAAGAACCAAAGCAGTTATGAACTTTACAACTGGAATGACTTTTTGTTTTCTGTCTATTGCTGCTATGAACTCACATCAATTGCGGATCGATCCATATTCCAGTCTTTTGCGGATGCTATAATCGCGGTCGAATGGAACCACGATGTTAATTATTATAGCAATATCATCGAGTCATTAAGCCGAGATGTTCATTGCTACTGCATTCAGGTAAACACATCTGATTATGGCGATAGTCGTATTACACAGCCAACAAAAACAGAGAAAAAAGACATTCTAAGGACAAAAGGCGGAGCAAACGCTGCTGTGTTGGTCGGTAAAATTGAAATTGCAAAGTTGCGCGAGTTCCAAGCAAAAACATATGAACTTCAAAAAGATGACTCGACTTATAAGCCAACTCCGCCCAATTTCAATAGTAGAATTGCCTATCAAAAATCAACGGGACAATTATCAGCGGACATCATAAAAGAACTGTTTACCTAAAGAAGTCTTCTTGCAAGCCATCCATTCGGTGCTGTAAAATACAGCTAAAGAACTCATCAATGTGTTATATTGCTTTTTGCCGCATAGTCGTACGGCATTATAAAGCTGTACTTCCTATCGGCTCAAATGTAGGCTGTTTTTTCGCACTTAGTACAGTATAATATTATAAAGTGTAGGCAGGTGACAAAAGTGCTAATGAATTCAAATGAATATATTACAGTTGTCGATACTATCAAAAAAGAAATTCGATCGGCACAGTATCGGACTGCAGTTCAGGCAAATACCGAACTGTTACGGTTGTATTATAGCATAGGCAAGGAAATAAACGTCCACAAAGTTTGGGGTAATAAGTTTATCGAAAACTTGTCAATGGATATTCGTGCTGATTATCCTACGAACAAGGGATTTTCTGTCCGAAATTTGAAGTATATGGCGAAATTTGCGGCCACTTATTCTGAGCAAGAATTTGTGCAACAGACTGTTGCACAAATTCCTTGGGGCCATAATATTGTACTACTTGATAAAATCACTGATAGTGAGCAACGCCGTTGGTATGCGGAGACTTGCCAAAAGAACGGCTGGTCACGGAATGTTCTTATTCATCAAATAGAAAGCGGATTGTACGAGAGACAGGTTTTAAACAGTAAGGTTTCCAATTTTAAGCAGCGGTTACCTTCTCCACAGAGCGAACTGGCCACACAGACAATGAAGGATCCTTATGTGTTTGATTTCATTCCGTTCAGAGAGGATATGCTGGAGCGGGACATTGAGCAAGCCCTTGTACGAGATGTTACAAAACTGCTGTTAGAGTTAGGAACCGGCTTTGCATTTTTGGGAAATCAGTACCACCTAAATGTTGGTGGCGATGATTTTTATATTGACCTACTTTTTTACAATTTGAATTTACGTTGCTATGTAGTGGTGGAACTTAAGACGGGAGAGTTCAAGCCGGAATATGCTGGGCAACTCAACTTTTATCTATCAGCAGTAGATGGTATCTTAAAAAAGGATGCCGACAACCCATCCATCGGCCTACTGCTTTGCAAGAGCAAAAACAATCTCGTGGCAGAGTATTCTTTAAAAGACATATCAAAGCCTATCGGCGTGAGCGAATATAAGGTTACGAGTAACCTTACTGGGGAATTGGAAAAGCAGTTGCCTTCGGTGGAAGATATTCAAAATAGAATTAAATGAGCCTTTTTGAAATTTGTTAAAAGTATTTTTACCGTATGTTCTTACAGAGTTTATTTGCATTTTGACCACCATTTGACCACTACTGTGCAGTCGCCCCTCAAAATGCCGGAAAAGCCTGTTGTGATAACCAACAACGGGCTTTTTCCTATTTTGGCGGCAAATGTGCAGAAGCAACAAATTTTACGTTTCAACGTCGGTCTATACCGTCCTGTCGTAGTTCTCCGATCCGGAAGGCCAGAGGTTCGAATCCTCCCGGTCGCACCATGACGAATGTTCTTACAGCATTTAGCTGTCAAAAAACATTCGTCATTTTTTATTTGCTAAATAGCGACATCACAGGGGGCGTAGTTCACAA
>OLNN01002016.1_pt1 | contig 15307 bp, 15 predicted proteins | sample 1672141 | NCBI WGS metagenome assembly OLNN01 (sample SAMEA3136652, study PRJEB25190) | human gut metagenome | biome: human gut; feature: human-associated habitat; material: faeces | place: Austria | collected 2013 | reverse complement strand
TAGCTGCGCCTGAGAAAAAAGTTTCGGTCCAGCCTTTTCAAAGGCTGGTGGGGATCCAAGGGGCAAAGCCCCTGGTCGCACTCTTCGGAGTGCGAAACTCCTCCAAGATTCCAAAAGCGCAGGAGGGTAGACCAAACGAAGTTTGGTCGCAGGAAACCCACGCCAGGGGTTCCCTGATCGCTATGTCGTTTAATAATCCAGGTTGATAACCTTCCCGGCATTTTCCTCGATATAACGCCGTCTCGGCTCCACCTTCTCACCCATGAGCAGGGTAAAGGTGCGGTCTGCCGCCACCGCGTCACTGAGCGTGATCCGTTTCAGCGTGCGGGTGGTGGGATCCATGGTGGTCTCCCACAGCTCGTGGGGGTCCATCTCGCCCAGACCCTTAAAACGGGAGATGGCGATTTTGGCGTTGGGATTATCCCCCCGCAGCTCGGCGGAGATCTGATCCCGCTCCTCGTCCGAGAAGGCCACCCGAGTGGTCTTGCCCTTTACCAGCTTGTACAGAGGCGGCACTGCCGCATAGACGTAGCCCTTCTCAATCAGCGGCCGCATAAACCGGAAGAAGAAGGTCAGCAGCAGGGTACGGATGTGGCTGCCGTCCACGTCGGCGTCGGCCATGATAATCACCTTGTGATAGCGGAGCTTGTTGACATCGAACTCATCTCCCAGGCCCGCGCCCAGAGCGGTGATCACCGGAGTCAGCTTGTCATTGCCATAGACCTTATCCGCCCGGGCCTTCTCCACGTTGAGCATCTTGCCCCACAAGGGCAGGATGGCCTGGAACCGGGAGTCCCGGCCCTGGGTGGCGGAGCCGCCTGCCGAGTCGCCCTCCACGATATAGATTTCGGTGAGCGCGGCATCCCGTTCGTTGCAGTCCCGGAGCTTACCGGGAAGGGTAGCGCCATCCAGCGCGTTCTTCCGGCGAATGCTCTCCCGGGCCTTTCGGGCAGCTTCCCGGGCACGGGCGGCAGTCATGGCCTTCTCCAGAATGGCCCGGCCCACTGCCGGGTGCTCCTCCAGGAAAATCTCCAGTTTTTCAGACACCATGCTGTTGACCAGGGTACGGATCTCACTGTTGCCCAGCTTGGCCTTGGTCTGACCCTCAAACTGGGCCTCGGTGAGCTTTACCGAGATCACACAGGTGAGGCCCTCCCGGCAGTCGTCGCCGGAGACCTTCTCATCCTCCTTGAGGATCTTGGCCTTTCTGCCATAGGCGTTCAGGGCGTTGGTCAGGGCCCGCTTGAATCCCTCCTCATGCATACCGCCCTCGGGCGTGTGGATGTTGTTGGCAAAGGAGAGGATCACTTCGTTATAGCTGTCGGTATACTGCATGGCCACCTCCGCCATGGAGTCCTCCTGTTCCCCCACCATGTAGATGACGTCCTCATGGATGGGGGACTTGTTCTGATTGATGAACTCCACAAAGGAACGGATACCGCCCTCGTAGTACATCTCCTCCCGCTGCTCCTGGCCCTCCCGCTCATCGGTCATGATGATGCGGATGCCGCCGTTGAGGAAGGCCTGTTCCCGCATCCGGGTGTGCAGGGTCTCGTAGTTGTACACCAGGTCATCGAACATCTCCGGGTCCGGCTGGAAGGTGACGGTAGTGCCGGTGCGGTCGGTGGTGCCGACCACCGTCATGGGCTGGGTCACCTTGCCCCGGCTGAACTTCATCTCATAGATCTGACCGTTCTTATGGACCTGGACCCGCAGCCACTCGGACAGGGCGTTGACCACGCTGGCACCCACGCCGTGAAGGCCACCGGAGACCTTGTAACCGCCGCCGCCGAACTTACCGCCGGCGTGAAGGATGGTATAGACCACCTCCAGGGCGGGTTTGCCGGTCTGGGCCTGGATATCCACCGGGATACCGCGTCCGTTGTCGGTGACGGTGATGGAGTTGCCGTTGTGGATGGTGACTCCGATCTCGGTACAGTAGCCCGCCAGCGCCTCGTCAATGGCGTTGTCCACGATCTCATAGACCAGGTGGTGGAGGCCGCTGGTGGAGGTGGAGCCGATATACATACCCGGCCGCTTCCGCACTGCCTCCAGACCCTCCAGGACCTGGATCTCCGACGCATTATACTCGCCGCTGACGGCGGTACCATTTTCCAATAAATCTTCTGCCATATTGATATGATCTCCTTTTTCTGAAAAGGGTACGGGATCGATCAGCTGTTCTGTCAATCTGTCTGGAATCCGGCCTCGGACCGGCGCAGCAGGGTCTGACTGGAGAGCTGGGAGATATAGACAGTCTGCGTCCGCTTTTCGCGGGGCTTTGCGCAGACCACAAAGCTCTTGGGCAGTTCCTCGCTGACGTTGACCACCTGGCCGTTCCGCTCCGCCCGGTTCAGGTAGTCCCGGGTCCGGTGGGACTGGGAGGTGATGTCCAGGTCAAAGATGCCGATAATCTCCCCGTCATGGACAATGGTGTTCTGTCCTAGGTGCAGGTACATGGCGTGTCACCTCCCGGGGCCAGGGCGCCCTTCTCGATATGGAGCACCCGTCCGGCCTCCAGCCGTTCCAGGCGCTTTTCCTCACAGCAGGTAATAAAAACCTGCCCATTTTTAATACGGTTCAAAACAAATTCCTGCCGTTTTGGGTCCAATTCACTGAGTACGTCGTCCAGCAGCAGCACAGGATACTCCTCAAAGCCCTCGTACAGCAGCTCCCGCTGGGCCAGCTTCAGGGCCAGGGATGCCGTACGGGTCTGTCCCTGGCTGGCGTACTGCTTGGCGGGCACACCGTCAATGTCCACCAGCAGGTCGTCCTTGTGGGGACCGGACAGACAGCTTCGGCTGTCCAGCTCCGCCTGACGGTGGGACGCCATGTGGGCCATCAGCTGCGGGAAGAGCACGGCCGGTTTTTCCTGGGGATTTTCCACGGTTTTCACCGTCTGATAGCCCAGAGAAAGGCTCTCCCGGCCGTCGGAGCAGTCCCGGTGGATGGCCGCGGCGTACTGGTTCAGCTTTTTGATGAAGTGGGCCCGGTAGTGAATCAAAATCGCGCCGGTCTGACACAGCCGGATGTTGTAGTCCTCCAGCAGGTCCAGCAGGCCGTGCTGTTCCGGCCAGTCCCGCAAAATCCGGGTTTTCTGCTCATGGAGCCGCTTATACTCGGCCAGTGCCGCCGCATACCGGGGCCGCATCTGACAGATGGCGCCGTCCAGAAAATTGCGACGGGCTGCGGCGCCCGCCCGGATCAGGGTCAGGTCCTCGGGACAGAACAGGACGGTGTTCAGGATACCGGACAGCTCCGCCGCCGTTTTCAGACGCACGCCGTTCTTTTTCAGACCCCGGCGCTGACCACGCCGCAGACGGGCCTCCAGCCGGAAGGACCGGTTTCGAGAGATCAGATCTCCCACAATGAGCGCCTCATCAGAGTCAAAGGCGATCAACTCCCGGTCACCCCGGGCGCGGTGGCTCCGGCAGGTGGAGAGGTAGGCGATGGCCTCGATGAGGTTGGTCTTTCCCTGGGCGTTGTCCCCGTAGATCACGTTGATGCCCGGAGAGAAGTCCACATCCAGGGCGGCGTAGTTGCGGAAGTGGGACAGGGATAGGTGCTGGACAATCATTGGACGGTGACTGTTTCCTCTCCCAGGGTGACGGTGTCACCAGGACGGATTTTCTTTCCACGCATGGTGCACACTTCCCCGTTCACCTGGACTTCCCCTTCTTGGATGCGGATTTTCGCCTCACCGCCGCTGCACACCAGGCTGGCGTACTTTAGCAGGGCGTCCAGTTTGATAAATTCCGTGGTAATTGAGATGGTACTTTCCTTCATAGTCCGCTATTTTTTCCTTTCTTCTAGGGGCGCTGCCCCTAGACCCCGCCCCTTTTTTGAAAAAAAGGGGACGAAAAACTTTCTTCGCTCACACCCATTCACCGAAACGTGGTAAGACGTCGATTTTCATCGACGTACGAGTTTTTTCCTCACTTTGGATCTAAAAAAGAAAGTTTAGGGGCACCCTTTTCATAAGTGAGACTCCAAATCTTTGATTTGGCTTAGTCGAACTTATACAGAGTAAAGGGCGCTGGAGGTCCAGGGGCCGCAGCGTAAAGCGAATATGCCGGGGGCATATTCGTAGCGTAGGCTGTGCCCGTCTTAACGGGCACAGAACGTATCGTGCCCCTGGTCGCACTCCGCAGAGTGCAAACTCTCTTTATGATTTCAAAAGCACAGGATTGAAAGCGGTACACTTACTGTCCCGCCTTCAGCCGCACCGGCAGGACCATATAGAGGAATTTTTCCCGGTTCTCCTCCTCTTCCGGCTCGATGATACAGGGGCTAATGGGGGTGTTTAAATGGATGCGCAGCGTGTCCGCGTTGGCGGCCTTCAGGGCATCCAACAGGTAACGGTTGTTGAAGCCAATCTCCAGATCGCCGCCGTTTCCCTGAATGGGGCACTGGTCGTGGGCGTTTCCGATGGCGGTGGCAGTGCGCAGGGTGAGTACGCCGTCACCAAAGGTACAGCGGAGCGGGCTCTTCTGCTGCTCGGTGATTATCAGAGAACAGCGCTCAATAGAGGAGATCAGCTGTTTCCGGTCCACCGTCACAGAGATAGGATTGTTTGTGGGAATGGCCTGATTATAGTTGAGGAACTCCCCTTCCAGGCGGCGGGTGATCAGGGTGGTTTTACCGATACGGAACATGATGTGCCGGGCACCCTGGACGATCTCGACGGGTTCATCGGTGTCACCGCAGATTTTACTGACCTCATTGAGAGCGCTGGCGGGAATGACGAACTGACAGGCGGTGTCAGTGACCCCCATCTGGGTCCCCTCCCGGCGCAGAGCCAGCCGGTAGCCGTCCACCGCAACCACGGTAAGCAGTCCATCGGCGGAGCGATCAAAGAGCTCACCGGTGTGGATGGGACGACTGTCGTTGGTGGAGACGGCAAAGATGGTCTCGGTAATCATGGAGTGGAGGACCCGCTGGGGTAGAACCAGACTGTTCTGGTATTCCACAGCAGGCAGCTCCGGGAACTCACTGGCGTCGGTGCCCAGAATGTTGAACTCGCTCATGCCACAGGTAATATTTACCATATAATCCTGCGTGGACACGGTTACCACGTCGTCAGGCAGACGGCGGACAATGTCTCCGAAGAGCCGTGCCGAGAGGACCAGACTGCCCTTCTCGGTGATATCAGCGGGGACAACGGTGCGGATGCCCGTTTTCAGGTTGTAGCCGGTGAGACAGAGCTCTTCTCCGGCCTCCAGCAGCAGCCCTTCCAGGGCGGGGATCGCGCTTTTGGGCGCCACCGTGCGGGAGGCGATGGAGATCATGGCTTGCAGAATCGCTTTTTCACAGGAGAACTTCATGGCCCTCCCTCCTTTGTCGTATAGAATCGAGAGACAGACGGTTCTCTCTTATATGAGAAGAAAAGAATCAATCTAAAAAATAGTAGTAGTTAGTAGGGGGCCGGGAAAAGTGGAAAACTGCTGTTTTCCGTTGGGCGGCAAGGGTTTGCGCCTCCACAGGGGGATGTGGAAGAAAGAAATGCTTTCCACAACAGGCTGATTTTTCCCGATGTTATGCACACTGAGGTTTTCCACAGGTGGAGAATTCCAGTGGATTGTGTGGAAAAATAGAGTTGGGATTGTATTGATTGTTCGACTAGCTTGTTAGGAATGGCAGAGTGCTTTTTGTCCACTCTTTTGTGATCGCCTGCGGCGCCAGGGAACCCCTGACGTGGGTTCCCTACGGCCAAACTTCGTTTGGCCTACCCTCCTGCGTTTTCAGAATCATAAGAGATTCCGCTTTCTGCGGAAAGCGGCTCGGGGGCTTTGCCCCCAAGACCCCCAGCGCCCTTTGAAAAGGGCGCCCCCAAACTTTCATCTTACTAAAACCGATACGCCGATGAAAATCGGCGTTTTGCTCACGTTGCGTTGAATGGGCGTGAGCCAAAAAAGTTTTCGGTCAAGCCTTTTTCAAAAGGCTTGCGGGATGCAAGGGCAGAGCCCTTGCCGGGGTCCAGGGGTGGAACCCCTGGTCAGAACCGGTCGTTGACGTTGGCCTTGATGTCCCGGATGACCTCTTTCAGCTCGCCGTTGGTGCTCAGGGTCTTTTCAATCTTCTCCACTGAGTGCATGACCGTAGTGTGATGCTGGCCGAAGAACTTGCCCACTTCGGGCAGGGACAGATTGGTGATGGAACGGATGATGTACATGGAAACCTGGCGGGCCAGAACAATGTCCGCCTTCCGGCTCTGACCCATGATGGTCTTGGGATCCAGGTCGTAGAACTTGGCGGTCTCCTCCACAATCACGTCGGGTGACGGGACAAACTCGTCCTTGTTGCGGATCAGCTCCCGAATGGCCCGGGATGCGTTTTCATCGTTGATCTCGTTGCCCATCAGGTCCCGGTAGGCCATGAGCTTTTTAATAGTGCCCTCCAGCTGCCGCACGTTGGCGGTGATGTTCTGGGCGATGTACTCGATGATGTCCGAGGGCAGGTTGAGCCCCAGTAGGATGGACTTGTTCTTGATGATGGCGCAGCGGGTCTCGTAGTCGGGCGGCTGGATGTCCGCCATCAGGCCCCACTCGAAACGGGTGCGCAGCCGGTCCTCCAGACGAAGCATGTCAGATGGAGGCCGGTCCGAGGTCAGTACGATCTGCTTGCCGGCCTCGTACAGGTTGTTGAAGGTGTTGAAGAACTCCTCCTGGGTCTGTTCCTTGCCGGCGATAAAGTGGATGTCGTCCACCAGCAGCAGGTCCTTGTCCCGGTACTTCTGCCGGAAGGCGTCGGTGTTGCGCAGGCGGATGGCCTCGGACAGCTCGTTGGTGAACTCGTCGCCCTTGATGTAGATGATCTGATATTCGGGGTGCTTCTTCTGGATGGTGTGGTAGATGGAGTAGAGCAGGTGGGTCTTGCCCAGACCGGACTCTCCGTAGAGAAACAGAGGGTTGTAGCTCTTCCCCGGGTCCTCAGCCACCGCCACCGCCGCGTTGTAGGCGAAGCGGTTGGAGGAGCCCACGATGAACCGGTCAAAGGTGTACTCCTCACTGCCCATCAGGATGTTCTGATTGGCGGCAGGTTCCTTTTCACCGGCGGACCGGTAGGCCTTGGCCGCCTCCGGGCCCAGCACCTCCACTTCGATTTCCGCGGAGAACAAATCCTTGAGGATGTCCATGATATTGGAGCGGAAGCGCTCGTTGATCATTTTCGCCTTAAAATCCGAAGGACAGGAGAGGACCAGCTTATCCATCTGGAAGTCCAGTGGCTCCACCTCGCCGAACCAGGTTTTGAAGGCGATGTCAGTAAAATTCTCCTGCAGGACAGGAGTGATGCTCAGCCAAATTTCGTTGGCAGAATTCATAAGTAAAAAACCTCGTTTCAAAGCCGCTTTTTTCGGGAAAAGCCGGCAGAAAAAAAGTGTTAAAATGCAATATTCAGTATAGCACAAAACACCGATTTTTACAACATATACATCTAAAATAAAGAAACAATCCTGCGCAAAGAGGCGCCAGTGAGGCGGATGGGGAGGAAAACGGGAAAGTCCGGCCTCCGGATCGGTCCATTGCATCGAAAAAATAGTGTTTTTCCCGGAAAGGTACCGCAAGATATGGTATTTGTCCCGCACCAGGGCAGAACCGAGACAAAAAAGGATGAATTTTTGGTTGACAGGCGCAAAAGTTATGGTCTATAATGACAAATGCGCTATCAGCTTTCTTTGAGCGGGATTGCGCCCAAATTACGTGAGCTGCGGCCGGTGCGCCCTGCGCCCGGCTTGTTGAGCAAGAAATATCGGAGGTGTAATTCATGGCTACCAAACGTACCTATCAGCCCAAAAAGCTTCATGGTCAGAAAGTCCACGGCTTCCGCAAGAGAATGTCCACCAAGAATGGTCGGAAAGTCCTTGCCCGCCGCCGCGCCAAAGGCCGCGCCAGACTGTCTTACTAATCATTGACGATGGGAACCGATCAGAAATACTGCATCTTGAGGGGTGGATGATGAACAATCTTCCACCCCTGATAAGTATGTACCGCTCTGTGCGGAACTGTCACTGGAACAAACTTTCGGCAAAGGAGACTTTTTCGTGAAATACTCCGTCTCCCTGAAATCCAACCGGGATTTCCGCCGGCTGTACGGCCGGGGCAAGCGGGCTGTGACCCCTACCCTGGTGCTCTACACCCAGCGGAACCGGCTGGGCTGTAACCGGCTGGGCATCACCGTCAGCAAAAAGCTGGGCAACGCCGTGACCCGGAATAAAATCCGCCGCCGTCTGCGGGAGATCTACCGCCTCCACGAGGAGGAGTTTCTGCCCGGACGGGACCTGGTGGTCGTGGCCCGGGTCCGTGGCGCCCACGTGAACTACTGGACGCTGGACCGGGACCTGATGAAGCTGGCCCGGAAGCTGGGTCTGCTCCGGTCGGAGCCAGGTGAAAAGACGAAAAAAGCAGAACGGACCGAACCAAAAGGGTGAGCCGGACCGGCGCACCCTGTCTGCCCTGCGCTTTTACGAATCACTGTGCCGAATGGAAAAAAGAGGTGTATCAGCGTTGAAACGGCTTTTGCTGCTGCTCATCCGCTTTTATCAGACTCAGATCTCTCCTGGCCTGCCGCCGCGCTGCCGCTTCGTCCCCACCTGTTCGGAGTACGCAAAGGAGGCAGTGGAGAAATACGGCGCCGCCCGTGGCTCTCTGCTGGCGGCCAAGCGCCTGGCCAAGTGCCAGCCCTTCCACCGGCAGAAGTATATCGAGTACGATCCCGTTCCCTGACTCGGAAGCCTTCCGCAGCCCAGGCTCAGGGCGTTGCGGAACTGTCCCTTCAAGCCCCACGCCCAAGGAGGCGCACAAAAAACTATGACTGCAATTTTACAAGTATTCGGCACGTTCTTACTGTGGCTGTACAAGGTCTGCGGCAGCTATGCTCTTGCCCTGATCGTGTTCACCCTGCTGACCAAGCTGGTTCTCTTCCCTCTGTCCTACAAGGGCAAGAAGGGCATGATGCAGATGAACACGTTGCAGAATGAGATGGCCCGGCTTCAGAAGCAGTACGGCAACAACAAGACAAAGTACAACGAGGAGGTCCAGAAGCTGTACCAGCGGGAGGGCGTCAACCCCATGAGCGGCTGCCTCTGGTCCTTCCTGCCCCTGCCCATCCTGATGGCGCTGTACTATATCATCCGCCGGCCCATGCTGTACATGATGTGCCTGACGGAGGATCAGATCTCCGCCGCCATCGAGGCAGTGAAGAATCTGGGTACCTACACCCTCAGCGGCAATGCCGCCTATCAGGAGATGCAGATCTCCGGCCTGATGTACGGCCACTCCGACGTGCTGGCTGCGGTCCAGAACGCCGTGGGCTCCGCCGCGGACAAGCTGGAAATCATCAACTTCAACTGCCTGGGTCTGGACCTGTCCCAGGTCCCCAAGCTCAAGTTCTGGGAGGGTGGAATCACCTGGGCCAGCGTGGGTTTGTTCCTGATCCCCATCGTGGTCACCCTGCTCAACCTGGGCTACAGCAAGCTGTCCCAGAGAACCAACAACTTCAATAAAGGTGAGAAAAGCAGCAACCCCACCGCTGACCAGACCAACAAGATCATGACCTTCGTCATGCCTATCATGTACCTGTGGTTCGGCTTCATCATGCCCGCCGGCATGTGCGTCTACATGGCCTTCAACGCCATCTTCATGGCCATCCAGGAAATGATCTGCGCCAGAATGCTCCGCGGCAAGTACGCCGAGATGGAGGCGGCTCGCCAGAAGCGCATTGAGGAAGAAAAAGCCAGAGAGAAACAGCATAAGGCGGAAATCGCCGCCCGCCGTGCCGCCGAGGCCGAGGAGCGGAAGAAGAATGCCGGTAAGCGCAAGTCCGGTCACAAGCAGCAGAAAGCGCCCGCTCCCAAGGAGAGCCGGGTGGGTATGCGCACCTACGCCCGGGGCCGTGCCTATGACCCCAACCGCTATCCGGTGACGCCCTATCGGGATCCCAACGGCACAGCGGATCAGGCTGTGGCAGAGGAAGTGCCTGCCGCAGAGGAGACAGTGGAAATTCCCGCCGTCACAGAGGAGGGCACCGCACCGGAGACCGCTCCCGTGACCGAGACTGCTGAGACTACGGAGGCCGTGGAATCCGCCGCTGAGGTGCCGTCCGAGCCCCGGGAAGCTGAGGCCCAGAAGCCGGAGAAAACTGCTGACGAGCTCTTTGCCGAGATCCAGGCGGAGGCTGAGGACGCCCAGGACAAAGAGGACCAATAAACGCCGGACAGGGACGTAACCCGTTCCCTTTTGGGCGTGCGTCCCCGTCCGTTGACAGAAAGGATGACAGGTTTCTATGTTAAAGTGGATCGAAACCACGGGTAAAACAGAGCGGGACGCCATCAACGCCGCCCTGGAACAACTGGGGCTGGAGGACGACAACGTCTCCATCGAGGTCATTACCCGGGCCAAAACAGGCTTTCTCGGCATCGGCAGCTGCCCTGCCAAGATCCGCGTGACCTATGAGGTACCTGACGAACCCGAAGAAGTGGAAGAACCCCAGGAGACCGCTCAGCCGGAGCCTCCCGAAGTGGAGAGTACGGAGGTCCCCGCAGCGCCCGCCGCAGTGGAACCGGAGCCGGAACAGAAGCCGGAATCGGTGGAGAAAACCGGTGAGCCGGAGGATGACCGGAGCGCCCGGATTGAGGAGTTCCTCACCGGTCTGCTGGAGCGGTTGGAGTGCCCCGCTGAGGTCAAAATTCAGCGCAACGAAGCCGGTATCTACCAGGTCGAGCTGGTGGGCCAGAACCTGGGCAGCCTCATCGGCCGCCGGGGTGAGACCCTGGACGCCATCCAGCAGCTGACCAATTACTCGGTGAACCGGGGCCAGTCCAAGCGGGTCCGCATCCACATCGATGCGGAAAACTACCGGGCCAAGCGGGAGGAATCCCTCCAGCGTCTGGCCCGCAAGACGGCAGGCAAGGCCCTGAAATACCGCCGCAACATGATGCTGGAGCCCATGAACGCCTATGAGCGCCATGTGATTCACGCGGCGCTCCAGGACTACAACCCGGCCATCTCTACCTACTCCACCGGCACCGAACCCAGCCGCCGCATTGTGGTGGTGTTCGACCGGAACGCGTAATTCCAAGGAAGGACCCGTACCCGGGCTGTCACGGCCCCTGTGCGGGTCCTTTTTCCAGTTATTTTACACGAAGGAGGACCTGCCCTATGTCTACCACTGCCCCGCTCTGGGACGCTCTGAACGCCCTTGCGGACACCCAACCGCTGCGCATGGCCATGCCCGGCCACAAGGGAAAGCAGATTCCCGGCCTGCCGCCGGAGCTGGCCCGGCTGGACTGGACCGAGCTGCCGCCCACCGGAAATCTGTATGGCGCCGGCAGCATTGTACAAGAGGCGGAACGGGCTTGGGCCGAATTCTGGGGTGCGGACAGCTGTCTGTTTCTCACCGGCGGCTCCACCCAGGGCATTCACACCATGCTCCGTCTGGCGGACAGCGAGACCATTCTGGTGGACCGGGTCAGCCATCGGAGCATCCACACCGGACTGGCCCTGCTGGGAATAGAGCCGGTGTGGCTGAACCGGCCATGGCTGAAAGAGGCCGGCGTCACCGGTCCCGTGGAGCCGGAACAGGTGGAGCGGATGCTGTTGGCCCACCCGGAGTGCAGAGCGGTGTGCGTCACCTCCCCCACCTACTACGGCGTCTGTTCTGATATCGCCGCTCTCAGTGCCGTCTGTCACCGGCACGGCGCCAAGCTGCTGGTGGATGGCGCCCACGGCGCTCACCTGTTCCTGTTGCAGTCAGAAAATCCCTATCTGGGCGCCGATCTGGTGACGGTCAGCGCTCATAAGACTCTGCCCGCGCCGGGCCAGTCCGCCCTGCTCTTCGGCCAGGGCTATTCCATCGATCAGCTGGGCGAGGCCAGCCAGATCTTCGCCACCTCCTCCCCGTCCTATCCCATGATGGCGGCGTTGGATTTCCTGCGGCCCTGGCTGGAGCAGGAGGGCATATCCGATTACCGCCGGGTGGCCGAGGCAGTACAGAGACTGCGGGCCCACTATCCGTCCCTGACAGAGCAGGATGCCCCGTTGGACCCCACCCGGCTGACTCTTTGCGTGGCGGATGGAGATGGGACAGAGACGGCGTTGCAGCGGCAGAATATCTGGCCCGAGATGGCGGACCGGGGCCATGTGGTGTTCATCCTCACCGGAGCGGATACGGAAGCGGATCTTCAGCGGCTGGAGTCGGGACTGGACGTCCTGGGTCTGGCGGAGCAAAAACGTCCCGTCTCTTCCCTGTCATCGCCGCCCATTCCCCGCCGGTACTGCTCCCCACGGGAGGCGTTTCTGGCGCCCCGGGAGCAGGTCCCCATGAACCGGGCTCTGGGACGGGTGGCAGCTGAGCAGCTGGCGCCCTATCCGCCCGGTGTGCCGGTGGTCGCGCCGGGCGAGATCATCGATGAAAAAGTGCTGGCTTATTTGACTCAGGTGGGCTATAATAAAAGGGATACGATTGTGTTAAAGTGAGAGAAAACGCGGAAAAAGACGGTTTCTCTCTCCGAAAAAGAGGTTCTATGGCGGAAGGGGCGAGATAACGTGAGGCTGGACGGGCTAAAGGGCAACGAGTCCCTGAAACGACAGCTGGCAGGGCCGGTGGAACTGCCCCAGGCCTGCATTATCGCGGGTCCGGCGGGGTCGGGACGGCATACCTTGGCCCGCATTCTGGCCCAGGCCCTGGTGTGCGACCGGCCGGAGCCGGAGGCGCGTCCCTGCGGCCTATGCCGGAACTGCCGGAAGGTGGCGGAGCAGATCCATCCCGACGTGATCTGGGTGGACCAGTTCACCGGCCCCGAGGACAAGGGCGCGGAGGTAAAAATTGCCGCCGTCCGGGCCCTGCGGCAGGACGCCTACATCCGGCCCAATGAGGCGGCCCGAAAGGTCTATCTCATCGACCGGCCGCTCAATGGCAACGCCCAGAACGCCCTGCTCAAACTGCTGGAGGACGGCCCGGATTACGCGGCCTTCCTGATTCTCACCGACAACGCCGCATCCCTGCTGGAGACGGTGCGTTCCCGCTGTCTGCTCTTCCAGACCACGCCTCCCGAGGAGGATGAGACGGAGAATATAGCTCAGGTCCAGTGGGCGTCCCGCTGGGCGGAGGCCATGTGCTCCGGCGGTGAGCTGGCGCTGATGGAGTGGGCTGCTGCGCTGCAGACGGAGAAGGTGGATCGGGAGACATTGGAGCAGGTCTATCAGGAGCTGGTCCAGCTGCTGGTTCAGGCGCTGACTCCCGCCGCAAAGGAACATCCGCTGGCGTCGGCACTGGCGCAGGCCCTGTCCCGGGACAGGCTGGCGAAGCTGGCCCGGCTGGCGGAGGAGGCCCGGAACCGATGTCAATTTAACGTGTCCGTGGGACACAGCGCCGGCTGGTTTGCCGTACGCAGCTGGCAGATTGCCCTGGGACTGTCTCAGGGCGCAAGATAGAACCGATATCCGGTTACAGGAGGTACCCAATGACCGAAATTATCGGCGTCCGTTTCAAAGACGGAGGCAAAGTATACTATTTTAATCCCAACGGCGTCCCCGTGGAAGTGGGCCAGCACGTGATCATCGAGACCTCCAAAGGCATCGAATTTGGAGAATGCGCCCTGGCCAACACCATGGTGGACGAGATGGAGCTCATCGCGGCCCTGCGGCCCATGCTGCGCATCGCCACCGAGGAGGATATGCAGCGGGTGGAGGCCAACCACCGCAATGAAAAGCGGGCCTTCGCCATCTGCCAGGAGAAGATTCTGGAGCACAAGCTGGAGATGAAGCTGGTGGAGGTCAAGTACAGCTTCGATGGCAGTAAGATTCTCTTCTTCTTCACCGCCGATGGCCGGGTGGACTTCCGCCACCTGGTGAAGGATCTGGCGGCGGTGTTCCGCACTCGGATTGAGTTGCGCCAGATCGGCGTCCGGGACGAGGCCAAGATCATGGGCGGACTGGGCGTCTGCGGCCGGCCCTTCTGCTGCTCCCAGTTTTTGAACGACTTCCAGCCCGTGTCCATCAAGATGGCTAAGACCCAGAATATATCGCTGAATCCCACCAAGATCTCCGGCGTCTGCGGCCGGCTCATGTGCTGCCTCAAGTATGAGCAGGACGCCTACGAGGATCTGCTCAAGGACACGCCCAAGCTGGAGTCCCTGGTGGAGACCCCCGACGGCGTGGGCGTGGTCAATCAGATCCAGCTGCTGCGGGAGCAGGTGCGGGTGGTGCTGGACCAGGATCCGGACACGCCCAAGCTGTACCACAAGTCGGAGATTGACATCATCCGCAACGGTAAGGGCAAGCGCCCGCCTGGCTATGAGTTCCCGGTACAGCCGCCGGAGCATAAAACGCCGGCGCCCAAGCTGATTCAGGAACCGCATACGGTTCCGGTGTCCGAGCCTGCCGAAAACAGGGAAAAGGAAGCCCATGAGAAGCGGGAGAACGGTACTTCCTCCAGTCATCACAGCCGCCGGAACAGCAATAAGGGCCAGAGTCAGCGAAAGGATCGTCCCGTGGTCCAGCAGGCCCGGGGTACAGCGGAGCAGAAGTCCGGCGAGAAGAAGCAGTCCGGTAGCCGGTCCCGCCGGCATCACGCTACGAAGAAGAGTCAGAGTCAGCCGGTTCAGCCTCATCCGGCCGCCGAGGGAAAGAGCGGAACGGGTCAGAGTGAGCACAGTGCCGGCAGCCGTCCCCATCGCCGCCGGCATCACCGGACCAGAGGACACAGCAACAGTCAGAGCAGTGCGCCCAAAACGGAAAAGTAATCGAGAGGAAGTGGAATCATGTCGATAGAGAAAGTAAAAGCCTACTTCCGGGCGAGAAATATGGAGGATCGCATCCAGGAATTTGACGTGTCCAGCGCCACCGTAGAGCTGGCCGCCCAGGCCCTTCACGTGGCGGGACAGCGGATCGCGAAAACCCTGTCCTTTCACGTAGAGGATCGGGTGGTGCTGGTGGTGGCGGCAGGCGACGCGAAGATCGCCAATCCAAAGTACAAGGCACAGTTCCACACCAAGGCCAAGATGCTCTCCCATGATGAGGCCGAGTCACTGATCGGACATGCGGTGGGTGGCGTCTGCCCGTTCGCCGTCAACGACGGTGTGGATGTCTATCTGGACGAGAGTTTGAAGCGGTTTGAGACCGTGTTTCCTGCGGCCGGCAGTGCCAACAGCGCCATCGAGCTGACCATTCCCGAGCTGGAGGCCAACTGCGATCACTTCAAAGGCTGGGTGGACGTCTGCAAGCTGCCCGAGGCTTGAGTCTGGGGCTCTTTTGCTGGGGCTCTGCCCCAGACCCCGGCAAGGGCTCTGCCCTTGCATCCCGCAAGCCTT
>OLNN01002015.1_pt1 | contig 15317 bp, 10 predicted proteins | sample 1672141 | NCBI WGS metagenome assembly OLNN01 (sample SAMEA3136652, study PRJEB25190) | human gut metagenome | biome: human gut; feature: human-associated habitat; material: faeces | place: Austria | collected 2013 | reverse complement strand
AATTTGTTCACTATACTGAACAGTTTGAACATGGAGCGGAAAGGAGGCACACCTAGGCTGCATCCTTTTTACTTTGCTTTCATTTGGTTCAGGGTTCAGGGTTCAACGGGTTCAACGGGTTCAACGGGTTCAACGGAGAAGGTGGCGGCTTTCGCCGCAAATTTTTATGAGGCGATGCTCGAAGGCAGGACGTTTGCATCCCTGTCCACTTTTGCTGAAAACTTTTTCAAAAATAAAAAACTGTTCAGCATAGTGAAAAGTTTTTCCATTTTTGGAAATTTGTTCACTATACTGAACAGTTTGAACATGGAGCGGAAAGGAGGCACACCTATGCTGCATCCTTTCTACTTATTTGTGAAAACGACGCTATTGTCATTGTCTTTTTTTGCCTGTTCGTAAAACTGCTTTGCATCCTCATAGGTGTCGAAGGTTTTAAGCGTTGTTCCCTTAGGTTTATACTGCTCAACCGGTAGCTGCGCCAAACCATTGTGAGTTTTTCCATCAGCGCCAGGCTGATTTAGCCAGACATGATTCTTAATCACCGAATACGTCTTGTCTTTCGGGTTATAATAATAGGACAATACGGTTTCCTGGCTCCAGCCTTTCCCCGCATACGTCAATTTTGTTGAGTCAAAATCTTTTTCTGTGGTCCAGTACAAGCCGCCTCCGCCAGGGCCGAACTTATTATTCGGATTCAGCCCGTTGTAATACGTCCACATCGTAGCTCCCAATTCCGAAGCAAGGCTCTTCACTTGATCATCTGCAGCATCCTTTGTATTGAGCCACACAGAGGAAAATAGCCCACGGTTGTAATTGAACCAATAGCCGCTATTATACTCCTTCTGCATGTCATCAAGCCGCTTCAGAACCGCTTCCATATCAAAAGTTCCCGTATTCTTCTTTGCCGTCTCCATAAGGCTCGATGCATTTCCGAACACATTCTTGATCGAGTCTGCGACTCCTGTCTGGGAGTAGATCCCCCATCCGATACCGATGATGATCGCGAGCATCAGCGCATACTCGACAAGATCCTGCCCCTTCTGCGATTTTTTGTAAAATGTGAACACTTTTTTCATCCTCCTTCATTGTTTATTGTCTATTTTCTATATTTTAGCAAAAAAAGGATAGGAAAATCAATGCCATCCCAGTTGCTCTCACGATCAAAAACCGCCCTGCTTTGGCAGGACGGTTTTTCAAACGCTATGTATTTATCTTATTCGATAACCATGAGGAGGTCGCCGGATTCGATGCGCTGACCAGCCTTGACATGGATCTCACTCACGATACCATCCATCGGCGCGGTGATGGTGGTTTCCATCTTCATCGCTTCGGTGACGATGACGGGGTCGCCCTTCTTGACAGAGGAGCCTTTTTCAACGAGGAGTTTTACCACGGAGCCGGAGAGTGTCGCACCGACTTCGCCCGGTACGTCCTTGTCCGCTTTTCTGGAGGTATTCGCAGACTCTGCCACATGAGCGTCGTGGATCTTGATCTCGCGCGGCATGCCGTTCAGCTCGAACTGAAGCTCTCTGTTGCCTTCCAGGTCCGGTTTTGTGACATTATCAAGGCGAACGAGGAGCATCTTGCCTTCATCGATGTTGATGCGGATTTCTTCACCGACTTTCATGCCGAAGAAATAGGTCGGCGTATCAAGGAGAGAGAGGTCGCCATACTTATGATAGCGATCCATGTAGTCGGAGAAGACTTTCGGATAGATGCAGTAGGAGGAGACATCTTCTTCGCGGGTCGGGATGTGCTTCTCTTTCATTTCCATCTTGACTTCTTCAAAGTCGACATTCTCCGGCTGGCTTTCGAGGTGCGGCTTCTGTCCGCGCAGGATGATCTGCTGGAGTTTTTCCGGGAAGCCGCCATACGGGATGCCGAGCTTGCCGTCGAAGAAGTCGACAACGGACTGCGGGAAGTCGAGGGTATCCCCCTTTTCATAGATATCTTTCTCGGTCAGATGGTTCTGTACCATGAAGAGGGTCATATCGCCGACGACCTTGGAGGACGGAGTGACCTTGATGATATCGCCGAACATCATATTGACCTTCGCATACATGCGGCAGACTTCCGGCCACTGGGCTCCGAGACCGACAGCCGTTGCCTGCTGGCGCAGGTTCGAGTACTGTCCGCCAGGCATTTCATGCTGGTAAAGGGTCGTATTCGGATTCGTCATCTTGGAGTCGACACCTGCATAGTACGGACGGACACCCTGCCAGTAGCGGTCGATGGTCTCAAGCGCATCGATATCCAGCTGCGGCTGGCGCGGGTTATTCTGCAGTGCGTAGTACATGGAGGTCATAGACGGCTGGCTGGTACCGCTTGCGAGTGCGCTAGTCGCAACGTCTAAGATATCGACGCCTGCATCGACGGCTTTGGCATAGGAGTACAGGGTGCATCCGCCGCCTTCATGGCTATGAAGATGGATCGGGAGATCGACAGCATCTTTCAGCGCAGAGATCAGGGCATAGGCAGCTTCCGGCTTGAGAAGGCCCGCCATATCTTTGATCGCGATGATATTCGCACCGGCATCCTGCATCTGTTTTGCAAGGTCGGTGTAGTATTTCAGGGAGTACTTCTGACGGTTCGGATCCATGATATCGCCGGTGTAGCAGAAGCAGGCTTCGGCGAGCTTTTCTTTCTTGCGGACTTCATCGATGGTGACGGTCATATGGCTGAGCTGGTTCAGGCAGTCGAAGATACGGAAGACGTCGACGCCATTGTCAGCCGCCTGATCGATGAAGTGACGGACAACATTTTCCGGATAGTTGGTATAGCCGACAGTATTCGCACCGCGGGTCAGCATCTGGAAGAGGATGTTCGGTGCGGCTTTTCTCATCTGACGAAGGCGTTCCCACGGGCTTTCATCAAGGAAACGATAAGCTACGTCAAAGGTCGCGCCGCCCCAGTTTTCAAAGGAGAAGAGCTGCGGGACATGGACCGCCGTATAATGGATGGCATTCATGATGTCATGCGTCCTGACACGGGTCGCCAGCAGAGACTGGTGCGCATCGCGGTACGTGGTATCCATGAACATGACTTCCTTCTGGTCCATGACCCACTTGGAGAATTTCTCCGGTCCCATTTCATCGAGCAGCTGCCGGGTACCCTTTGGTGCTTCGATCTTGTCTGCATCGAGCAGCGGAAGCGGATTGAAATCCGGCTTTTCCTGATGGCCGGCGCCGGCATAGCCATTGACGGTGATGTCGCCGATGTAGGAGAGCAGCTTCGTGCCGCGATCGGAAATCATATCCGGTTCCTGCAGGAGCCATGGGTTTCTGTCGATGTAGTTGACATCGCAGAGTCCTTCCTGGAAATCACGGGTACGAAGCATGTTCTGTAGGAAATAGATATTCGTCTTCACGCCGGAAATGCGGAATTCTTCCATGCAGCGGAGCATCTTGTGGATGGTGTCCTTCGGATGAAGGGCATGCGCGGTGACTTTGACGAGGAGAGAATCATAGTACGGGGTGATGACGGCGCCGGTGTAAGCCGTGCCGGCATCGAGACGGATGCCAGGTCCGCCGCCGGAACGATAGGCAATGATCTTACCGGTATCCGGCATGAAATTGTTCTGCGGATCTTCCGTGGTGATACGGCACTGGATCGCAACGCCTTTGTACCAGATCTCATCCTGCTGGCCAATGGCGATCTCCGGCCCGTCAAGAGCATAGCCCTCAGCGATGAGGATCTGGCTCTTTACGATATCCACATTGGTGATCATTTCCGTGACGGTGTGTTCGACCTGGACACGCGGATTGACTTCGATGAAATAGAAGTGCTTTTCATCCTGATCGACCAGGAATTCGACCGTGCCAGCATTCACATAGTGGACATTCTTCATCAGTTTGACAGCTGCATCGCAGATGTTCTTTCTGAGTGCCTTCGGAAGAGACCATGCCGGTGCCATTTCGATGACCTTCTGGTGACGGCGCTGGATGGAGCAGTCACGTTCGAAGAGATGCACCACATTGCCGTGCTCATCACCCATGACCTGCACTTCGATATGCTTCGGGTTCATGATGCAGCGTTCGACATAGACCTCATCATCACCGAAAGCCATCTTCGCTTCAGAGCGCGCACGGTTGTACGCTTCTTCCAGATCTTCCATGCGGTCGACATTTCTCATGCCGCGTCCGCCGCCGCCATTGACGGCTTTGATCATGACCGGGAGTCCGTAAGTTTCTGCGAAAGCCTTCACTTCATCAAAGCTGTGAACCGCGCCCTTGGTCCCCGGGATCATCGGGATCTGCGCTTTTTCTGCCTGAATGCGGGCATTCACCTTGTCACCGAACATGATGAGATGTTCAACCTTCGGCCCGATGAAAATGATGCCTTCTTCTTCGCAACGCTGGGCGAGCTTCGCATTTTCAGCAAGGAAGCCGTAGCCCGGATGAATGGCATCGACGTCATGCTCCTTACAGATACGGATGATATCTTCGATGTCAAGGTATGCGTCGATCGGCTTATCCCCTTCACCGACCAGATAGGCTTCATCTGCACGGTTTCTGTGCAGGGACAGGATATCTTCTTTCGAATAGATAGCCACGGTGCGGATGCCCATTTCACTGCAGGCTCGGAATACGCGGATCGCGATCTCGCCGCGGTTGGCTACCAGTACTTTATGGATTCGTCTCATGAGATTCTCCCTCTCAATAAAATAGAATAAACGCGATGATCGCGCCATTCTGATGCGCTTTTAGCGTTTGATAGTACTATTTTAACCAGTGAAAGCCGCAAAATCAATAGCCTGTATGAATTGGTATCAATCATGGTTTTAATAAATGATATGAATAGATGTGTAATGATGCAGTATTCATTATGCATCGTGCTTATCATAATCGTATATTTATCATTTAGAGTTCAGGGTTCTAGGTTCAGGGTTCGGGGTTCAGGGTTCGGGGTTCGGGGGTAGCCATGGGGGCGGTCGCCCTTTGATTCCATTTGAAAACCTCGTTTGAATGAGAAATGAGAAATGAGAAATGAGAAATGGTGGTGGCGGCTTCGCCGCAAATATATATTTTGCAGCGAAGCTGCCACCACAACCCTGAACCCATCAACCTGAACCCTGAACCCATTATCTTCCACAATATTTTCTGAAATCACAGAACCGGCACGCCGTCGGAAGCTCGTTCTTTTTCATTTCACAGCGACGCGCAAAATCACGCGCCAAGATCCGCCTCGACGTCTTGTCGAATTCCTCTATCCTTTTCTTCACGCGTTCTTTGCTCATAGGAAAAACAACGCATGGATCCTCGGCATCACTGGTGAAGTACAGGACGAGCCTTTCCACGGAGCGACCGAATTTCGTTTCGACGAGGTAGGCATATACCTCGAGCTGGCTCAGGTATTTCTCCATAAGGGGACTGTCCATCGGCGGTTTCTTCCCTGTCTTGAAGTCTATGACCCGCACCTTATCCCCATTTCCCGAGAGAAGATCGATGGTGCCATTCAGAATGTAGTCATCTTTGACCAGCTCAAGAGGGCATTCGGCAGCAAGCGCATCATCCCAATTTCCTTTCCGGAAATCCACATATCCAAGGATCTCTGAAAAGGCCTGCTTCAGTTTTGCCTCAGGGAGCCAGCTATTTTCTTTATCAGACAGGGAAATGTAATTCGCCATCATCCAGCCGTAGATCACAGAGGGCGTCACGCGATCGCCCTCTCCGCGAAGGACCGCGCGGTGGATGTCCTCGATCGTCTCATGGACAAGCTCGCCGTACATGGCATGGCTTCCCTGCGTGCCTGCGAAGCCGTAGACGCGATGCCAGAGATACTTCATCGGACATTCTTCATAAAGGGCGATCTGCGACGTGAAGGCGAAACGCGGTTTGAACACATTCCGCCCCACAGGGCGGCAGGTGAGGTGGTGGTAGTCAGCTTCTTTCGCATGATATGCAGGAAGAGCGGGCATGATCCATTGAAATGCTTCCGAAGTATCTCCCTTCTTTTGAGAAGATGCGAGGACGAGGAGCGTTTCCGCGCGGGAGAAGGCCGTATAGTACTTGCGCCATAGATCAAAATTTTTCATTTCCTTCGGTGGCTCAGCAGGCTTTCGTCCGCTCACTTTTTCCACCACTTGGGAAATCAGGTCACTTTCTGCATCCCAGCGTGCCCGCTCGTCGAGCGATGGCACGATGACAACCGGATACTCCAGCCCCTTTGACTGGTGGATGTTCAGAAAAGAGACCGAACCGGAAGGCGCATAGCGCTCCTCATCTTCGTACTCATTGACGCCATTCTCAAACCAAAGCCGAAGATAGCGGGAGAAGAAGAGCTGCACATCCGCTATCGTTTCCTCGCCATGCCCATGATTTTCCGGCAGGAAGAGTCCGAAGCGCTGGATGAGGCGCGTAATGGCGGAGAGATTTCTTGCCTCATTCGACTCGCCCTTCACCGCGTCATCCAAGAGGCCTGAAAAAGGCTCGAATGCAAACATTTGATAAACCAGGTGCAGGAAGGAGGAAGGAAGCTTCTTTTCATAAGAAATGAAGCTTTTCATCCGGTCGATCCAGTCTTTCAGTGCCTTATGCTCCGGCCGCGCAAGCATCATGTTCGCGACGCCCATGCAGGCCAGGTACAGCTCGAGGATCCCCTTCGTCTCCTGCATCTCCGTCTCCTTTTCCATCGCATCTGTGAACTCAGGAAACAGCAGGAGGAGCGCACCGATCAGCCACTTCACTTCTTTTCGCTCGAAGAACCTGCCCGCCCTCGGCGCATAAGATGAGATGCCCCTTCGTGAAAGCTGGCTCTGCAGTACGCGGGAATTCTGGCTCTTCACGGAAGAGCAGAGCACTGCCACCTGATTGTAGTCGGAGATCTGCCCCCGCTTCTTTAGTCCTTCGATGAAATCAGCGACCCTCGTATAGCACTCCGTCCGGCTTCTTCCCGTGACGCGAAGGACCGGCGTCCCCTCCTCCGCAGAAGCAGCCTTGATCTCCCCTTTCACATAGCGATAGAAGCGCCCATCGGGCCCCCGCCACTTCGTCTGCCGTTTCATCCATGCGATGCAGAAGCCGACAATGCCCGGATGCGAACGATAATTCGTATCCAGCTTGCATGTATGGCATGTCTCATAGGTCTTCGAAAATCCCAGAATATTTCCGATGGACGCCCCGCGGAAGCGATAAATGCTCTGGTCATCATCCCCCACCACGAAGATCTGCTGCGAAGAGCCTCCCAGAAGACGGATGAGCTGCTCCTGGATGAAATTCGTATCCTGATACTCATCGATCATGATGTACCGGATCCGTTTCTGCAGCTGGCCAAGGATATCCGGATAGGAAGAAAGAAGCGCATATGTCTCCTTCTGCAGGCGGGAGAAATCAATGAAATGCCTTTCCTCTTCGAGGCGCGTGTACTTCATCATCATCCGCGCAAGTACTTCTATGCGCCCGCCCAGTAGATTCCCGCATGTCCGCCGCATCTCTTCCGGCAAGAGCAGCTCCTCGGAGAGACCATTCACATAGCGGCAGATCGTCTGGCATTGGCGCCATGGAGAAATACCGATCAGCTTCCCCTGCTTCAGATAGGAGTCCTGTATCACACGGCGGAAATCCGGGATCGCCGCAAATTCCTGCAGATGCTCGTACACCAGGTACTGCTGCTCGAACTGATCCACTGCCAGATAATTCTTCGGAAGATGCGTATACTCCTGAAACTCTTTCAGAATCTTTCGGCAAATGTGATGGAAGGTACCGATGTACATCTCATGCAGATTCACCTCGATGCCCGCCTTCGACAGCACATCCGTGAGGCGCGTCGTCAGCTCCTTCGATGCCTTCTGCGTGTATGTGACCAGCATGATCTCTTCCGGCTTCACCCTCTTCTCGCGGATGAGGTAAAGCACGCGCTGAATGATGGTATAGGTCTTTCCCGTCCCTGGTCCCGCGATCAAAAGCGTGGGACCTTCGGAGAGGATGGCAGCTTTTTGTGATTCATTCATAGAGAGGGCTCCTTTGGGAAATAGTGACTGGGGACTGGGGACTAGGGACAGCAGGTATAATGGGTTTTAAGGGTTCAAGGGTTCAAGGGTTCAAGGGTTCAAGGAGTTCTAAGGGGGTGGTACGGCACATCATCATCTGGAAGCGCCGCGGAGTTTTAGAATATATGATATTCGCAAAAGATGAGAAACCTGTGAACCTTTTGAACCTTCAGAACCCGCTTAACCTATGAGGATTCGCATAAAGGATAGATTGTTTTTTCTGCTTTCTAACTTAAAGGGTTCTAAGGGGATAGTGCGGCGCATTGAACCTCTTGCACCCATCTCCCTTGTCACCCTTCACTTTCACTACGTCCCACCACCGTGAGGATTCCCAGCACGGGCAGGCAGAGGACATAGGCGAAGGAATAGCGGAAAACGGAGGAGGCCGGCGTGGAGAGGAGGAGAGTGGCTGTATTCACTAGAAGCGGCAAAAGAGCCCAGAGATATTCCTTTTTCCCCTGTCTGATCCAGACGAGCCCCAGAAAGAGTGCGATCCAGAGCGAAAGCCCTGTCCCGATGAAATGGCTTCCCTCATAGGAGACATTCGCCAGCCGCGCCTTGAGCCAAAGCGGCATCGGGAAATCCCCCGTCGCCATGCGGTCGTTATCCGCCGGTTTCATATCCTTTGTATTCTCATCCGAAAGCGCCCAGCCGAAGCGCGACTGCACGTCATACTCGAAGGGATCCAGATTCCAAAGGGCATATGTCTCCGTCAGCCAGCCTTCGACATAAATCCGCGGATTTCTCAAACCGGTATCCACCCATGCCGACAGGAATTCTTTTTTCTGCCCATTCAGCCAGTTTCTATGGAAATGGTCATGCCACTTTACAAAGTCCACGGTATAGGGTGAGTATTCTTTCTTCCACTCTTCTTCGGTGAGAAGATTCTCCATCAGCGTTTTCGTTTCCTCGCTTCGCTCACCGCCAAGCACCATCGTCCGCCCCAGCTGCTGGAGCGGGATTGCCATAGACTCCTGAAAGAGCGGCTCCCAGTGATGGGTGCGCTGGATGACCTGGGCGGGGACGATGGAGATCAACGCAAAAATCACAAAAAAGAGGAGTATCTCCTTCCGCTTCTCCAGAAAAAAGAGAGCAAGGGATACCGACAGCGCGACAAGGAGGCCATTGCTGCGAAGCAGCATCGTAAGAAGCCCCACAGCAAGGATCCAAAGAGACGCCCTCCCCCAGGGCTCCCCTTCCGCGCACCGAAGGAAGAGCCATACAAAGAAGAGCAGCCCCAGCGAGAAAAGGCCATCGCGCACTGCCGCGATGCTGTAATTTCCCACCATCGGAAAAAAGAGAAAGTACCCGTACAGCCCCCATCCGGCAAGATCATGCACACGGCCCTTCACCCAGAAGGCAAAGGCGGCAAGCCCATAGGAGATCAAAAGAAGCTGCAGCAGAGAAAAGAAAAAGATGACCGGCTCCCGGCTCCCCAGCGCCTCCTTTCCCCAGCCCGCGCCATAGCCGTATATCACCGAATACAGCCAGGGAAACTGCACGCTTGCATAGAGCGGATTCTCCATCATGAAGACCGTGTCATTCATTCCCGGCGCCGGATAAAACGAGAGAAGGAAGGGCAGCTGCCAAAGCACCATCAGAAGGAATGCAGGAAGAAACCATGTCCGATCTGCTGCCGTTCTCCTCGAACAAGAAAAGCCGGAAAGCCGATCGACCAGTTTGGGCAGCAAAAGAGAAAAGAACGCCGTCCCAAGAAGAAGGATCGGCACATCCCAGAAGTCCAGAAGCACGCGCCCTGCCTCTTTGAGCTCTCCTGCCCGATCCAGACAGTCTATCTTCACCGTGTACCAGAGCGCAGCCGCCAAGAAGAAAGAAAAGCATATATATAGGTAAGAAAAACGTGTCCGAAACAGTTTCATAAAAAGCTCCTAGATTATAAACGTGTTCGCTCCGCGGAGCATCTCCCCATGCATCAAGAAAGAAAGTTTTGCTCAAATTAGGAATGAGTGTCTAGGGATTAGGGATTAGAAGTCTCAAGTCACTAGTGACTGGTGACTAGTGACTGGAATGTCAGCTCATGGCATCGCCACTATTTATACTCTGCGGCGCTTCTATATTATTATTATGCGCCGCACCATCATTTCGCATTTCTCATTTCTAATTTCTCATTCAAGCGAGGTTTTCAAATGTAATCAAAGGAACGGCACGCCCCAAGGGCTAACCCTGAACCCGCAGCCATTCCTCTTTTCCCTCATTATATCACGCGACCTTTCCACCTATGCTACAATATGGCGAATCTCATGATTTCTTCTACAGAAAGGAGACCCTTTATAAATAGAGAAGAACGAGTCAGAGCCGCCCTTGCCGGCAAAGAAGTCGATCTCACAGAAAATATGACTTCGACTATATCAAGATGATGACGAAGCTATGTATAAAAATCCATATGAAATCTGATTCTGCGATTGAATCAGCGTTTCCTTAACACACGACGTTTTTCTCCGCTCAGGATGACGAAATGTGCCGCACCACCCCCACTGAACCCTCTGAACCTTGAACCCTGAACCTCACCTAAAAACCGCTGTCCGAAACCATTCGGACAGCGGTTTTTTCTATTCGTGATTCAATTTCCCTTTCAGATCATGGTCGGTCATCGCGCAGACGCAGGAATCAGACCAGACATTCTCTGCTGTCTCGATCATGTCGATGATCGTATAGATCGGAAGGATGAGCCCCATGATGCCGATCGGTGCGCCGATACCGCTCATGAGGGAAAGCGTCAGGAAGTAGCACCCCATCGGTACGCCTGCATTGCCGACAGCTGCGAGTACTGCGACGATGAGCCATGTGAGCATGGTCGTCATCGAAAGCTCGATCCCCGCATTCTGCATGACGAAGAGCGAAGTGATCAGTATGAAGGCTGCGCATCCGTTCATGTTGATGGTCGTGCAGATCGGAAGTACAAAGCGGGAAACAGCTGGATTCGCCTTTAGATTCTTCTCCGCCGAGGCAAGCGTCACCGGCAGTGTGCCCGCAGAGCTCTTGGTGAAGAGCGCGACTGCAATGGCAGGAGACATTTTCTTGAAAACATCGATCGGATTCAGTCCACGAGCCAGAAGGAAGAGCGGCAGGACAAGGAAGAACTGGATACCGTTACTTGCCATGATGACGAGCGTGTATTTCCCAAGCGCCCCTACGATGACCCCTGCTTCGATCTGGGCGGAGAGCTGCCCTGCAAAAGCCAGAATGCCGACAGGAAGAATGGCGAGAAGCGCTTTGATCAGCGTAAAGAGAAGCTCCTGAAAACCAAGGATGCCCTTCAGGAGGACTTCGCGATTCTCCGTCTTCGGCATGAAGGCAAGCCCGAGACCGAAAGAGGCTGCGATCAGCATGACAGCAAGTACATTGCCGGACAGGAATGGCTGCAGAATGTTATTCGGGATGACATTCAAGATGTGGTCATAGTATGTGACCGTTCCAAGCTTCTGCGGCACGCTCGAAGCCCCTGCACTCGCCAGATCCGTCGGCAGATTCCCCGGTGTCAGCCAGAGATACATCGCAAGCCCGATACCTGCCGCAAAGACGGTAGTGAGAAGCGTGTAGACGACCGCGTGTGCAAAAATGCGACCGGTTTCCTTCTTGCCGCCGAGTGCAGCCAGTGTCGTGATGACAGCGAGCGCGATCGTCGGTACCGCGATGAACTGGAACAAACGGGTGAATACCGTCGCGATAAAATTAAAGAGCTCATTCAAAGGCTTGATCCCGAGCCAGCCCAGAGCGGCGCCCACGACCAATGCCAGGATCCAGAGAATAAACTGCCGTCCCTGCTTTTTTGTCTGGTGCTCTTTCAGCACGCTCTGTGCTAAGTTTTTGACATCCTCATTTTTATTCATATCATTTCCTCCTATCATTTCCTACTATTCCTACTATGGCGATCAATGAAAAAGAGTTCAGAGGCGGGTTCTATGGATGCAGCAAGGCTCGCGAAACATTGCCGCATCGGGCAAGATCTTCATTTCAAACAATAAAAAAAGCCCTTCCTCCCCCATGGGACGAAAGACTCGTGATTCTCACCCAATTTCACCGTTGCGTCACCGCATCGGCCTCTTTAAGTCCAAACAGACTCTGATCCTGTAACGGGAATCCCCGGGAGAGCCTACTTCTTTTCGGTCTCCTGGCTCTGAAACGCACTTCAGCAAAGTTTCTCTGCCCGCTTGCACTGTCCGGACTCGCTAAGAGAAGAAATCCCTGCTTACTCTTTTTCTTCATCGCTTATTGGACATACTATAGCATAGATAAAGGAATGTGTCAAACCTCTGTAAGAAAAATAAGAGAATACAGTGCCCCGGTCTCTATGTCCCCTCGTCAGATGCTCTCTTTTTTCGATCTGCCATTTTTATACTCTACTCTTCCCAACTTTCCTCCACTTGTGGTAAGATATGAAAAATAATTTCTTTATTTTTTAGAAAGGAGACGTTCCCTCATGGGTATGCTCAAAGAATTCAAAGACTTTGCCCTCCGCGGCAATGTAGTAGACATGGCAGTCGGTGTAGTCATCGGCGCTGCATTCGGAAAGATCGTTTCTTCTTTGGTCAGCCATGTCATCATGCCTCCTCTGGGCTACCTTCTGGGTGGTATCGATTTCTCCAACCTTTTCATCCCTCTGAGCGATACCCCGGTCTCCACGCTCGCCGAAGCAAAAGAACTCGGCGTCCCGGTCATCGCATACGGAGAATTCCTGAATGCAGTCATTGATTTCCTGATCATTGCTTTCGTCATTTTTATCGCTATCAAGCAGATCAACCACTTCTTCCCGAAAGCTCCGCCAAAGGAAATCAGAAAGTGCCCCTACTGCAAAGAAGCGATCGCAGATGATGCGACCCGCTGCCCGCACTGCACGGCACAGCTCTGAGACGCCTCTTTCGCCAGCAAAGGCGGTGTGACAAAAACCTGTATGTTTTGTCACACCGCCTTTTTACATTCGCTTTCCCCATGAGACGCCTAAAGCCTCCCCGAAGGGAGGCTTTTTAGAGGTGTTTGGAGTTGTTGAGAAAGATTTGTAACAATGAGTGGAATCATCACGGCCAATGGTGATTTCCTTTTGTTTACGATTCTATATTACCTCACATCGTCTTTATTGTCAAGTATTGTTTATTGTTTTCATGAACAATAATTAACAATCATCCTTCATAAACTTCAAATTCATCCTTGCCGGCGCCGCAGACCGGGCATACATAGTCTGCCGGCAGATCTTCAAACTTGGTCCCCGGGGCGATGCCATTGTCCGGATCACCTTTGGCTTCATCGTAGATCCATCCGCATACAGTGCATACATACTTTTTCATAGTCGTTCCCTCCTTTTGGAAAACTCACAGGGGGCCGCATGTGGGCTTCCCTGTAGAAAGGAAATGTCGGTTCGACCGCAGCTTGTGGTTTGGCAAGAGTGAAATCCTAGGGAAACGCTGATTCAATCGCAGAGTCAGATTCTACAAGAATTTTTATACATAGCTTCGTCATAGCCTTCCTTAAATAGCTCGCTATTCGCGTCAGGTTATTCCTCGCTATGCATAAAAATTCAAGAGTAAAATCTGACAACGATTGAATCAGTGTTTCCCTGGAGCGATCGGATCCGTATTTCCTTTCTTCCCATATTTACATCTCTCTATATAGTATTATATCACAATATTCAAATAGTTCAATGTCGAATGATACGTTTTTCACCTCGCCCAAAATCATCTGCTCACCACCCATTGACCAAAAGGTCCCGACCTTATATAATAGGTATCGCAAGCCATGCGAGCGTGGCGGAATTGGTAGACGCACAGGATTTAGGATCCTGCGCCTTGTGCATGGGGGTTCGAGTCCCTTCGCTCGCACCAAAAAAAGCACTGTGGATCTCACAGTGCTTTTTTATTGGCAGTCACCTTTTTCGCTAAAGCCGATCTCTCAGAAATTTACAGTCTTCCCATAGTAAGCGCATTCGAGGATCTTTGCCATAGCTTCCGCATCTGCCTCACGCGGGTTCTCCGGAGTGCAGGCATCGAGGACGGCGTTCTCAGCGATCGCATCCTTCTTGGCAAGGTACAGCTCCTCTGGCACCCCATAGTCTTTGAGTATCAGCGGGATGTCCATCTTCTGATTCAGTTTCTGGATAGCTTCCTCATAGGAAATGACAAGCTGTGCATCTGTACGTCCCGGAAGGCCGGCCACGCGAGCGAGATCGGCATAGCGCGAAAGACAGGCTTTCTTGTTGAACTGGATGACATACGGCATCAAGATGGCATTCGCACAACCATGCGGGATATGGAAGACCGCGCCGATCTTATGCGCCAGAGAATGTGTGATCCCCAGAAGTCCATTTGAGAAGGCCATGCCGGCAAGGCACTGCGCGATATGCATTTTTCCTCTGGCTTCCTTGTCTCCATGATACGACTCTACGATGTTGTCAAAAATATCGGAGACAGCTTGCTTGGAGAGCGGTTCCGTGAAGCCATTCGCAAACTTTGACACATAGGCCTCGGTCGCATGTGTCAGCGCATCCATCCCTGTATGCGCGGTGAGCTTCTTCGGCATGGTGAACGGGATATCGAGGTCAAGGATGGCAAGATCCGGCGTCAGGTTGAAATCAGCGAGCGGATACTTGATGCCTGTCGAGTAATCAGTGATGACAGAGAAAGCCGTGACTTCTGTCGCAGTCCCCGATGTGGATGGGATAGCGACGAAGATCGCCTTCTGACGAAGCGGCGGCAAAGAGAATGGCTTTTTGATCTCATCGAATGTCAGATTCGGATATTCATAGAAGACCCACATGGCCTTGGCTGCATCGATCGGTGAACCGCCGCCGATCGCCACGATCACGTCCGGCTGGAATTCTTCCATCAGCTTCGCGCCCTTCTGCACTTCTTCTATGGATGGATCCGGTGTGATGCCTTCGAGCGTATAGGTGGCAAGTCCTGCGTCCTTCAGCACTTTTTCAGTCTTCTGAAGGAAACCGCCTGCCCGCATGGAATGACCACCGGTGCAAATGAAAGCTTTCTTGTGACCCTTCAGCAAAGACAGCTCCTCAATGGCTCCATGACCACAATAAATATCTCTAGGTAATGTAAAACGGAACATAGTGACTCCTCCTTTTGGCATAGAATCATTCGGAAGGATGGACGATCAGGATCTCTTGATCGAAGAAATTCTGATCTGTCCTTCTTCTTATAGTATACACTTTTTTATGCAAACCGGAACATGTATGCTTATTCTATATGAAGAAGTCATTGGAAATGAGTTAAAATCATAAATATAGGAGGCCTATCGCCCTCTGCCTGTTAATGCTATTAAGTTAAGCGGCAGAACGTTCTTGGCTCCCCATCGGGGGAGCTCC
>OLNN01002005.1_pt1 | contig 15377 bp, 17 predicted proteins | sample 1672141 | NCBI WGS metagenome assembly OLNN01 (sample SAMEA3136652, study PRJEB25190) | human gut metagenome | biome: human gut; feature: human-associated habitat; material: faeces | place: Austria | collected 2013 | reverse complement strand
CGAATGCCTCGATTACTTCATAACGGAGTGTCTACTAATCGCGCAAACTAAAAGAGAGAAAGCGATTGCATTCTCGGCCGCCATTGTTGCCGCTGATGTATTCTCCACGCGGGATTTTATGGATTCGCTGTTGGATAAGAACTATGGCGGCCTTGCCCTGCTTCTGGTGGCCAATTCGCTTTTCTCCGTAACGTATCCCGAAAGAGATGGATACAAGGTCATACCGCATCCCGTGAATCAATCTGGTGCATCAAGCAGCCAGATGAGCGACCTAGATATCTATAACCCTGATGGAAGTCCCCGCCTTGCAATTGAGCTGAAAGACAAGCCTTTCACAGAGGTAGAAGTCCAGAAGGCGGCTAAGACTGCCTACGAATGCGGCGCTCCCTCAATGCTTTTCATCGCCGGGAGATCAAGTTCGCTGACTGATGAGGTGTATCGCTATTTCAATGACGCTAAGGCTGATTATCAAGAAAAGGGTATGGTCATAGGGGTTATTACCATCGATGCACTTCTGGACTATTTCTTCACCACTCAGTATGATTTCGACGCACCATTTATTTTCTCCCTTCTTGAAGAAACCATGGTGAAAGTCCACGCTACGCCTGAAGCGATGAGCTGGGTTTACCAAAGAATCGAAACTCTATAGAAGCAGCCCGGCAACAGATTCACCGATTGCCCTAGCAAAATTACAGGCAACGGCATTTCCTATTTGCTTGTACTGGGCAGTTTTAGGACCCATAAACTTATAGCCATCAGGGAACGTCTGAAGAAGAGCAGCTTCCTTCACGGTCAGACGCCTCAGCGTATCGGGTACATTCTCCGAAGTGGGAGCGGTTTCCCCTGCAATCAATCGCCTGTGATACGTCTCGAACCAGTTTTCCCCTCCTTCTTGCAATGCGCGTTCATCAATAATAGGGGTCTTATTGCCGCCCATCGATGCAGGAAGGGTGTGCGCTGCCCCTTCGAGATTCATCGGCCTACCAGCACCATTCACGAGCATTCCTGCGTAGGGGCTCTTGCGAAGGACGGGATGCTTCGCAAGAGAGACATGGGAAGTGCACGTTTGCGGGTTTTGTTCCGTTCCGTATTTCCCAGCACTTAAAAGCACCTCTTTGAGACGCTTCGGCTCTGATTTCTTCTGCTCCATAAGATCGAAGAACTGCCTAGCATTTCCGTGCTCCTTCTTAACCCCGAAGAAGACAACACGCTCCCTGCTCTGCGGAACGCCGTAATCACTGGCAGAATAAACTTCAAACTCACAGCTATAGCCAAGATCAGAAGCGTGACTGACTATGCTATCGCGGACCTCTCGCCATCTGCTCAGGCGGGCAAGAGCGCGAACGTTCTCGATAACAAAAGCTCGCGGCTGTACTTGCTTAACAACCTCTAAAAAAGACCAGATAAGCTTGCTTCTTGGGTCATCCGGATTCATCTTCCCAGCCACGGAAAACCCTTGACATGGGGGGCCGCCAAAGACAACATCCGCACCTTTATACTCAGACAATAGATCGACGTAATCGAGGAGATCCCCTTCATGCATAGCCGCGCTGCCGGGACGGTTCACGCGCCACGTCTCCGCAGCGTTTTTGTCTATCTCGTTGGCGAAGACGATATTAAACCCTGCGTCTTCGAATCCAATATCAAGGCCTCCGGCGCCGGAGAACAGCGAGATAGCATTAAGCTGTTCGCAGTTGTTCGACATTATCGGAAACCTCCCTTTAGGCATACACACTGAACATTTTATTTTATCCTAATATTCCAAATTTTAGTGAAAGCACACGACCTGATCATTTATTAGCTATAATCGATTATATGCAGTGTTAGCCGCGTTTACCTTGCGCCTTTCGTTGTAGTCGCTTGGTAGTTCATCATCTTTCTTCTTCCGAGACCTTCCGCGCTTGGCGTCCGATCGCTTTCGCCCCGCCAGATAGGGATGCCCTTCGAAGCCCTTAAACAGTTTCTGAGCTTCATCTACCGCATCGATACAGGCATTGGCCGCTATTGTCGCCGCCTCTATGTCTTGGATGACGCGGGTCATCTCGGGTGCCTTTCCGTGTCCGAGTTCATACGCGATCTTATTGAGCGCGTGTATCGCCTGATTCAGATTGACACCCCACCTCCTCATCTCTCGAAAGCAACCCCGCAGAGCGGTCTGGTCAATATATATGCATCGGATATTGTCCTCCTTGACTATCGATGTGGGCAGTTGAACGAGCAGCCTCACGAGTTCCGACTTGGTGATGTCCAACCTCTTGGACACTTCGTCGAACTCCCGGAGGTGCTCCTCCTTGAGGCGCACGTGGATGTCCTTGTCGAAATTCCGATGGCTTTCCATAAGGGTTTCCTTTCCTCGAAGGTTTGCAACGGGGAGCGGGGCTGCCCCCGCAGGCAGCGGTGAGACGGCCCGCCGCCGTCAACCGCATCGCGTCCGAGCCCATGCTCGGGTCCGCGATGCCGGCTTTCCATACGCGTCGAATCGCCGAAAGGCGATGTGGATACCGTATGGGCTACTTGCTAAACCCGATTTCTCCATCCCGTACGGTTTCCGCATTAGGGTCGATAGGGGTCGATGAAAACCTATATGCCCGATCCATCGTCCCCATCGACCTTCATCGCCCTTTGCTCGAGGCAGATGAGCTTTTCGCCTCCGGTCTTCCTGCGCGAGTAGGCGACGCCCTGCGACTCCATATAACCCGAGTGCTCGTTGAGGTACTTGCTCAGGACGTTCGCCCGCACGTCGCCTCCGACTGCCGCAAGGAGGTCGGAGGCGGTGCCGCACCACGACGGCGCCTGCCTGCCGTTGACGAACGCGATGACCGAATGGACGACGGCGGGGACGGCCCTCGCCTCCAGCTCCTCGTCGCTCACCTTCTCCACCAGCTCCCAGCGGCAGTCGATGAAGCGCACGCTGAACTCCTGGTCCTTCACGTCGCGCCCCGTGATGTTGAGCGTCGCCGCGCTGCTGCCGCGCGCCTTCCTGCGCAGCACCATGGTCTCGTCGGCGCAGCCCATGAGGCCGTTCGAGCCGCTGATGGTGTTGAACACGTCGCCGTCGCCCATCTTGCGGGTGTGGTGGATCGCCAGAAGGGCGATGCCCCTTTCGTCGGCGAACGCCTTGAGCGCCCCCATATCCTCGTAGTCGGCGGAGTAGATGGTCTGGCTGCTCGGCGTGCGCACGGTCTGGAACGTGTCGATGATGACCATCTTCAGGTCGTCGTGGCCGTCCGCGAACTCCCCGAGCTGCTCCATGAGACCGTTGCCGATGCGCTCCGCCTCCACCACGCAGCAGAGGTTGTCGTTCGCCTCGTCGCAAAGATGCTGGAGGCGCGCCTGGACGCGGCTGAACGTGTCCTCCAAGCACAGGTACAACACGGTCCCCCTCTTGGTGGCGAAGCCCCAGAAGGGCTCTCCGAGGGCCACATGGAGCGCCAGGTCGAGCCCAAGCCACGACTTGCCGATCTTGGGATCACCCGCCACGAGCGTCAGCCCGCACGGGATCAGCCCCTCCACCACCCAGCCCGGCTTCTCGAGGGGGTTCTCGAGGAGCCACTGGGCGGTGAGGGCCTCCAACTTTCGCATCAGACCACCTCGGGTTTCCCCGCGGCGCAGACGCGCCATTTGCCGCGTATGTCCTTGCCGGCCTCGAGTACCAGGGCTTCGCAAACGGCGTCGAGACGGTCGCTGACGTCGAACAGGTAGCGCAGCGCCTCCTCCTCAGTCGGCCAGGCTTCGAAGCCATGCCGCCTCAGCTCGCGCTGGGTGGCGATGGTGTCGGCGAAATAGCTGCTAGCGCCCTGCATGGCGTCCTCCCTTCCGGGAGGGCTTATAATCTAAACCTGTTCGGGAGCTGGTCGTGCTTTGGTCGGTGTGGCCAGCCTCCGGCCTTTCCATCCATCCCATCAGTCGAAGCCTCCCTCGTTCGCGCCGCCGCGACTCATGCGCGCGATAGCCGCATCCTCTTCCTCGACGTCCGATCGCCCCGGATCCTCCACCCCGAGCGCCTCGAACGTTCGGGCGAAGATGTCGATGCGCGCCTGAAGCTCTGGGCCGAGGTCGCCTGCATCCCTGATGCGCCTCAGCTCGCGGTAGATTCGGACGGCCTCGCGCTGAAGCGCCCGCTGCACGCGGCTGCTGGGCACCACGACAACATCGCGCGCCAGAAGGCGCTTGGTGATGTAGTCCTGCTTGGTCAGCCCGCTCATGGCGACCTGGGCGTCGATGAGACCGGCCTCCTCCGGGGAAACGCGGAACGCGACGGTCTTGCTGCGCCACCGTCCGGCGTCGTCCAAGTTCTTATTGCTCATGCTCTTGTCTCCTTTCCTGGCTCAGCTTCCGAGCCATGTCTCCCTGGGTGTTCGGGAACAGATGCGCGTAGCGGAACGTGATGTCGGTGCTCTCATGGCCGACGCGATCCGCGATAGCCACCACGCTGAAGCCCATCTCGATGAGTAGGCTCACGTGGGAGTGACGCAAGTCGTGCACCCGTATCCGCTTCACTCCAGACGCTTTGCAGCCCCTGTCCATCTCGTGGTAGAGGTACGACTTGCCGAATGGGAAGATGCGCTCGCCTTCCTCGCAGCCCTCAAGCTCGATGTACTCCGACAACTCCTCCGCGACAAAGTCGGGCATCATCACGGTCCTCACGGACTTCGCCGTCTTCGGGGAGGTGATGACGTCCTGCCTGTCGATGCGCTGGTAGCTCTTAGTGATCTTCAGAAGCCCCTTGCCGAAGTCGAAGTCCTCGGGCATCAGCGCAAGCGCCTCGCCCTCGCGGATTCCGCACCAGTACAGCAGCTCGAAGATGGCGAACGAGCCCGGTTTGTCCATGACCTCCTCCGCGAACCTCAGGTACTCGTCCTTCGTCCAGAACTTCATCTCCTCGGCCTTTGCGCTGCCGATCTTGCCGGTTCGCTTCATGGGGCTGGAGGGAAGCCCGTAGAAGCGCACCGCATGGTTGAGCATGGCGGAGAGGATGTTGTTTACGGTCCTCAGGTACGTCTTCTTGTAGGGCTTTCCCGTCTTAGGGTCGATACGTGCGATGAGCCTCGTCTGCCACTCCAGCACGTCGGCGGGAGATATGTCGCTGAGCGCCTTGTCGCCGAAGTACGGCAGGATCTTGTCCCGGATGATGTACTCCTTCGTGCGCCACGTGTTGCGCTTCAGGCGCGGAAGCATGTCAGACTTGTACACCTCGCAGTAGTCGGCGAACTTCATGGTCGGCGAGCCAGCGGCCTTCATGAGGAAGTCGCGCTCCCATCGGACGGCGTCCGACTTCTTCTTGAAGCCCCGCTTGGTTTTCTTGTGGCGCTCGCCCGTCAGCTGCTCGCGGTACCAGCACTGGACGGTGTACGTCCCGTTCTTCTCCTTGCCCACCGACATGCTATCTGCCTCCCTTCTCGGCTCGGTCGGGCATTCCGAAGTACGCCCTCTCGAAGTACTCTCGGCTCACCCTGCCCTGGATCGTCCTGCATCCGCTCTCCTTGAGCTCGGCGTTGAGCTGCCTGATGATCTTGTAGGCTGTCGCCTTCGAGACTCCCATCAGGTCGGCGATCTCGTTCGCGTTTATCATCTTCACCGCCGTTCACCTCCTCCCGTCATTTAGTAGTACGTTTACGCACTGTTACAGTAGCACATTTACGCACTGTATAGCAAGACATTAACGCACTGTTGGTGTAGACTGAGAATGTATTACTAGGTTTGCGCCATTCCGGCGCTTTATCGGACATCCGAAGCGGGGATGCGATGGAGATGAGAAACCCGCTCCTCCCGAGGGAGCGCAAGGAATACCGCCTCGCCGAGAAGCTGAGGCGGCTGAGGTCGCTGCGGGGGCTCACCCAAAGGGAGGTCGCGCAGGCGGCGGGCATCGACGAGTCCACCGTGCGCAACTACGAGCTCGCAAGGCGCATGCCGAAGCCCGAGCACATCCGGGGCCTGGCGGCGGCGCTGGAGGTCATGCCGGAGGCCCTGATCCCGTTCGACGACGCCGCCGACCACAACGAGCTCTTTCGCATGACCGTGGAGCTGGCAGACGCCTACGGCTTCGAGTTCGGCTACAACCACGATTTCGCCTACATCGCCCCTACGAGGGACTTCTTCATCCAAGGCATAGGAAGATGGACGAAGGCATATGCGGCGATGTGCAAAAACGAGGAGGCGTTCCGAGACGACTACGAGCTGTGGAAGGACGAGTTCCACGACCACTTCAGCAAGCGGGACTACCCCGCCGTCTACCCCGACTACGACCCCATGAAGCCCGATTCCGGGCAGCGTTGGATAAGCGAACGCTTCGCCGCTGCCCTCAAGGACATGCGGCGCATCCGCAGCCTCAACCAGGAGGAGCTCGCCGAGAAGGCTGGTCTGAGCCTGTTCACCTTGCGAAGCTACGAGCAGGGAAAGCGCATGCCGCGCGCAAAGCAGATGGAGGCCCTCTGCGAAGCGCTGGGAGTCGCCTCGACGGCCCTGACGCGGCATTATTTCGGCAGCCCCAACCAGGCGATGCACTACCTGTTCGCAATAGCAGGAGCAGCAAACCTGACACCTGAAAATGACGAGAATGCCGGACCCAGGCTGCGAACGCAGGGCAACATGATCGAATGGGCTTTCATCTGCCTGACGGACAAGCTAGAAGAACTGAAAGACAAGCCGGCGGCGGAAAGACACGATGAGCTGACCCGTTGGCTTGCGACGTTCGACCTAGGAAACGACGTTACTGAGCAAGCGGCGAGAGGAAACGGCAGGCTTCGGACGGATGCACTTTCCAATCCACTACCAAAAGCTTAATTGTTGGAAACCTTGTTAAAGATACTCAGGGGCCATCTTTGGGAAAAGGTGAACTAAATTATGTTGAACGATCTCATAAACATCGACCTGCATATCCATTCAATAGCAAGCCTTTACAAGGAAAAGAGTGAGCACGTTAAGAACTCCAATGCCGAGAATTGCGATGTTCTTCTTAACGCTCTTACCAGTGCGCCGCATAACATTCGCCTATTCTCGATAACAGACCACAATAGATTCGATCCTGCATTATATGATGCGTTCTACAAACGCATCGACGAAGGAAACTACGACATCTCTTTGCTGCCCGGAGTTGAATTTGACGTTTCGTTTGACAGCAGCAAGCCCGATGTTCACGTAATCACAATTTTTGATGCCCGAACCGCTTCGGATAGACAAAAAATTGCTGACGCAATTAGCAACGACGAACTAACCGAACCTGAAGATTGCTATAACCTTTCGAGGTATGGCAGCATCTTGTGCGCAATCAATCTGCCGACCATACTCATCGCTCATCAACACACTGGATTGGGAGCCCCTCATCCAAAAGACAGGTCGATGACCGCTGGCACTGAAGATGCCCTCAGTTAATTCGGCTATATTGACGCATTGGAATTTACAACCCCCAAAGTTGAAGCCATATTGAAAAGCGAGCTTCGGGCCTTGAGCTTGCCTGCGAGCATGCTTGCGGGCAGCGATTGCCACGATTGGGCATCCTATCCAAAGCATGATGGCGATTCAAAAACAAAAGCTCCCTCTGCATATTTCATGAGACTGCGCGCGCTGCCGACATTCAAGGGTCTACTCCTAGCCCTCACATCACCAATGACAAGAATAGGAAGTCAGCGATATAGCGACTGGCAAGGCTATCTCTCCTCAATTCGTATTTGCGTAAAAGAGGTGGAACTGTCCCCTGGTATCAACGCAATTATTGGAGAAAACGGCGTCGGAAAATCATCTCTTCTCGCTCTACTCACTCAGAACAATCCGCGCGAATCACACATCAAGGCAATCAAGAAAGCTTTCTCTATTGAAGTCCCTCGCCCAGTGAACACAGAAGACCTTATTTCAATTGAGCAAGGCCAACTTCAGGCGGATTATCGGGACAATAAGATGTTTGACAGGACTCTTTACCTGGACGTAGATCACGAAGCATTCGAAACGGAAGTAAAAAGATATTCTTTAAGTTTGAAAAAAGCGGTCAAGGCCAATATCGACCGCGAAGGCAGACGTCAACAGTGTTTGAGCTCCGTATTTCACATCGACACTAGCAAGGAAGAAGGGGAGACTCATTACATCAGGACCAAGGTCGAGAACGGATTTTCAGACGTTCAGGATCAGTACAAGCCCTCTCAGATCGTCTTGTCCGGCATCTCGAGAAAACTCGCATTGGAACTCGAAAAGAGTGAGGTTTACGAGGCTAGCGAAATGGAGAAACTTCGCTCCGCCAAAATGCTTATTGACGAAGTCGAACAGAAAATTCGCGATAGATCCTTGGATAAGCAAGCTGAAAGCAAAGCAAGAAGCTATGTGCAAGAACTGTTAGAGGAATACGAAGCCAAGATCAGCCAAGCAAGCAGCACCTTCGATAACGACCTTGCCTCATATCGTGAATCAAGGACAGAATTTATCTCCTCCATAGAAGAGCTTGCCCGTTTAGAGGCAATGGAACCTGATGGGCCAATTAGTAAGATTACCCCTACGCAAGATTGGGGCGTTTCCCGTAATATCGCAGGAGGATTCAACTTTGTAATGGCTGCACATTACGCAGAAACACAAGACATCACGCAGGATTTCCTGAAGTCGATGTTCAACTCCGATTACCAGTCCCAAGCGATAATAGAATCGATATCCGACGAGGCAACCGCGATACGTGCATTATCTGGAGTAACGTCTGGAAATTGGGAAACCGCATGGGATGAAAAGCTAAGCAAATTCCTCGCAAGTGAGAAGATATGCAAGCCTTCCATCCTCGATTTGGAAAACAATGGAATCGGAGACACCTTAGGCGAGGAAGCGCTGACGTTTTACAAGTACAAGACATCATCGATATGGCGTGAAGGTGCACATCGAGTATTCATCATCGATCAACCCGAAGATAATATTTCCAATGCACGAATCGCTGCAGATTTGACCGATTATTTCAATCGTCTCCGAGGCAAAGCCCAAATCATCATGGTCACTCATAACCCCCTCTTGGTTGTTAATCAGGATGTAGACAATGTTATTGTCATGCAAAAAAAGAAAGGCGAACCACTAGTTACAGCAGGGTGTCTAGAAAGTGAGAGCGACAGCGAGAATGAAGTTGCAGTTCTTGACCTTGTCGCAGAGATTATGGACGGTGGTCGCGAGGCGATAAAAAGGAGGCTTAAAATCTATGGACAAGAAAATCCTTGTGACAGGATCAACAGACAGTGAAACAAAAATTGAATTGACTCTGAATTCGAATACATTGCATGTAGAAACAAGCAAAGATTTATCCGCAAAAGACCTTTTCGAATTCCTCGATTTCGAACGTGAAGCAAAGTACACTGTAGAGCGCGGAGATAAAGGAAAAGTGCGTCCAGAGGTATTCAATTCGTTTTGTAAATTACTCGAAGACATCGCGAAGAAACTCTCCGGCATCCAAGTTGGCAGGGATGCTTCTGATGATCCAGACGACCTCGTCGAGGTCAATCAAGCCGCTGTAGAAAGGGATTAGACAAGAAGTGTCACCGGAACGAGCCTTCAATGCAAACCTAGTCTCAAAGGAGCATTCACTCGTCAACGTTCACCCACCAAGAAAAGGCTAAACCGCAAGGCAACAACACCAAGGAAGTATTTAGGCGTTCATATATCCTTGCTGAGTATCAATTGAGTACCAGCCCAATGCAAACTAGGTAAAACAGAACGCGGCTGAAGCAATCACGGCAACTTCAGCTCACTGTATCATCGAATGTTCAATGCGAGTGGGAATAAACTGGTTTTCCCGTACTAAAAAAAACGCCAGTTCAAACGCCCTGTTTCAATTGCGATTCAGGGCGTTTCCTTCTTTTGGTGTGTATATGTATATGGTGTACCATCTTCATCAAACGAAAGCTGCCGCACACCACGAAAGTGAGCGTGACACCGCACGGGCAAGCGCAGCAAATGGACGGCGCACAAGCTTAAGTGCGAAGAATGGCGTGAGGTTCTCAAATTAAGGACAGCAACGACAAGCGAAGACAAGCAGCCGAAGCATGGATCTTGCTGGTTGAGAGAATGGAAGAGCTATGGACATAATGGATGCGAGAGACAAGGTTGCCTACCGCAAGGATGCATTATCTGAGGCACTCAAAAACGGGTTGCTTCCCCGGGACGTCTTTGACATACTTTCCGACATCCTCTCCGAAGACAGTACAATTGCTGCGTTCGCTCAAAACCCCAAATGCCCCAAGACACTTCTCAGACGCCTTGCGATTGACAGCGATTCTTGGGTTCGCGCCGGCGGCGCCGGCAACCCCGCCTGCCCGCAAGACGTCCTCGCGCATTTTGAGACCGACAGCGATTCCTCTGTTCGCGCCCACCTCGCCGGCAATCCCTCCTGCCCGCAAGACGTCCTTGCGCATCTTGAGACCGACAGCGATTCTTGGGTTCGCGCTGACCTTGCCCGCAACCCCTCCTGCCCGCAAAACGCCCTTGCACGCCTTGCGGAAGGCGCAAGCAGCTTCTTGGGTTACCGCCTCGCCGGTAACCCCTCATGTCCATCGGACATTCTCAAGTATCTCGTGTTCAGCTATGACGAAGACGTCGCTAAGGCTGTTGTTTGCAACCCTTCCTTTCCGCCGGACGCCTTCGAGTGCCTCGCGTTTGACTGGGATCAAATTAATGAATGAGACTCGCGATTTCAATCCCTCCCTTCCGCCGGATGGCTACGGTATGATTTCGAAGGATGAAGACGAATTTGAATACTCCGAGAAAGAGCGAGATGAACGCTGCTATTTTGTGCGAGTTTGGATTGCCGGCAGTCCCGTCTGCCCACCGAACGTTCTCGTACGCCTCTCGGAGGACGAAGACGATTACGTGCGCTGGTGCGTCGCCGCTAACCCCTCCTGTCCGCAAAACGCCCTCATGCGCCTACTGAAGGACGAGGAGGCTTCCGTACGCTTACAAGCCGCCGGCAACCCCTCCTGTCCGCAGAGCGTCATCAGGCACCTTGCTGAAGGTCAGGATGAGGATATGCGTTTCGCCGTTGCCGACAACCCCACCTGTCCCCCGGACATCCTTGAACATCTTGTGAAAGACGCGGGCTACCTTACCTGTCTAGCGATCGCCGGCAACCCCTCTTGCCCTCCGAAGATTCTCGAGCGCTTTGCAGACGATAGAGACTGGAGAGTTCGCGAGCCTGTCGCCGGCAACCCCTCCTGCCCCCCAGACGCCATAGTGCGCCTCGCAAGCGACGAGAACGACGACATACGCAGTGTCATCGCGGGAAACCCATCAACTCCTCACGAAGTACTAATGAGACTGGCGAAAGACGAATATGGAAGCGTCCGACGTGCCGCCATCCGCAATCCAATCTTCCTAGCGGATACAAAGTAGCGCAGGGGACTATCTGATTGGATGGCGCGCGATGAGCAGCGTCCAGAACGACGGGGCGACGATGGCCGCGAGGCATCCGGCGGCGAAGAGCGCGAGCGAGCACTCGAGCAGCCGGCGCGTGCGCACCCGCTGGAAGAGCGTCGCGGTGAGCGCGGAGACCACGCCCACCATGAGCAGGTAGACCGTGGTGAGCCACTGGCCCACGAGCGCGCTGACGCCGAACTCATCGATGATCGCCGCGAGCGCCGAGGCGAGCATGTTCTGGCTGAGCGATCCCAGAAACGCGCCCGTCATGAGGACGGGGATCATGAGCCTTCCCGCCCCGCGCACGCGGGCATCCTCACGCGCCGCGCCCATCTAGCTCAGCTCCTCTGCGCGCTCGAGCATCTCGCAGGCGCGGTCGATGGCAAACCGGTAGCTCTCCTCCGCCGGGGGATCGAAATGGCTCAGGTACCCCTGGTGCTCCAGCGAGGCGAAGCCGTGCAGCATGCTGCGCACCAAACGGAGTCGCCGGCCTCCCCGCGCACCGGCTACAGCCCCTGCCGCTGGAACATCTCCGCGATCTCCTCGGCGGACTCGCGCATGCCCCGCTGGAACCAGACCTCGATCCAGCCGTACAGGGCGTAGGCGAAATAGGCGCGCGCGTACGCCTCCTCTTTCGGCTGCTCCGGTTTGGGGCCGAAGAGCTCGATGACGGCATCCTTCACGAGGAACATGAGGCCGCGCTCGTTGAGCAGCGCGTAGAAATCCCGGTGCTTCTCGAACCGGGCGAAGAGCGACCGCAGCAGCTCGCTCAGCGGTGCGCTCGCGACCCCCGCGCCCCCTTCGCTCGTATTCGCCCAATCTTGGAACAGCTCGTGGACACGTTCCTCAAGCACGGCTTCCTTGCTGGCGAAATTCCGGTAGAAGGACGCCCGGCCGACGCCGGCGCGGGAGCAGATTTCGCTGATGGAGATCGCCTCGAGCGGGCGCTCCCGTAGCAGCTGCAGCAGCGTCGCGGTGATGTGCGTCCGCACGTACGTGTTCCGTCCCCTGTTGCTCATCGGCGATACAGACGCCCCGGTTTGTCCCATTTGGTGACCCTCCATCGCAATTCGGCAGCTCGATGATACGATTGTATCGCTGAAACAGTTGTATCACCACCAGAACGCAGCAATGCGCCGCGCCCGCCCCGGCCGCGGCCATCATCGACCGCAAGGAGTCCGCATGACGCTCATGCAGCAACGATTGCTCATCGCGCTCGCCATCGCCGTCCCCGCCTTCCTCCTCGGCAGGCTCGCAGTCCGCGCGGTGCTGAACCTACTGCTCGGGGGCACGCTGTTCGGAGGAAACTTCCTATGAGCCGCACAACGAAAGGAAAGGGGCCGCGCGCCATGTCGGTGGGAATCGGGATCTTGATCTTCGTCGTCGCCTTCATCGGCGGCGTCGCGTCGAAGTTCGTGATCAAGCCCGCATGGGCGCAGGCGTACAGCGTCACCTGGAGCGACGAGCTCGGCACGCGGAAGGTGGACATCCCCTACGGCGACGGCGAGGCCAACACGTTCGACCTCTACCTGCCGAAGGACGATACCAAGGAGCACTATGGCCTCGTGGTCTACCTCCACGCGGGCGGCTTCACCTCGGGCGACAAGAGCGATGACGAGGGAACGCTCGCGTGGCTCTGCAGCAAGGGCTACGTCGCCTGCGGCATCAACTACACGCTGCGCACCGAGACCAACAACGCGAGCGTCCTCACGCAATCCAACGAGATCAAGGCCGCCATCCCGCAGGTGGTCGAGGCGGCCGCACAGGCGGGCTACTCAATCGACAAGATGGCCATTGCGGGTGGATCCGCCGGGCACACCCTCGCCATGCTCTATGCCTATCGCGACGCGGCGGACGCGCCTGTGCCCGTCGTCCTTACCTTCGGGGCGGTCGGCCCGTCCTGCTTCCACACGGAGGACTGGGACAACTACGGGCTCGACCGCGACACGGATGAGAGCCGCCAGTCCGCCGCAGCCCTGTTCAGCGCGATGCTCGGGGAGCTCATCCCGGTCGAGGAGGTCGAGAGCGGCGCGTACCTTGAGCGCGTGAAGCCCATCTCCGCGGCTGATTGGGTCGCGCCGAATGCGCCGGCGACCGTGGTTGCCTATGGCACGCACGACCGCGTCCAGCCGTTCAAGGCGTCCCTGCGCCTCAAGGCCGCGCTCGAGGAGAACGGCGTGGACTACCGCTACTTTGAGTGCCCCCACTCCGGCCATGGTCTGCAGAACGATAACGCCGTGTACCGGCAGTGGATGGAGACGGTCGAACAGTACCTCGACACGTACCTGCCGGTGGAGTAGCGCGCGGCGGCCAGTGAGACGGCGCAGCGCGCGGTGGGGAGAGGAGGATGAACCCGCCGCGCGCTGATCGCTAGCTATTGAGAGCTTCGCCTACTGGATGGCGCCGAACTCCTTCAGGACGTTCTCGACGTCGGTGCCCTCGATCTTCTTGAGCACCTCTTTGAGGGCGAACCGCTCGATGAGGCCGAGCTTCATGTCGGTGATGGGCTTGCCATCGCGCAGCTTCACGCTCGCCATGAGCAGGTCGCGCACGTCGAAGACGCTGCCCCACACCTCGGGCACGCCGCGATCGACGTCGCAGAGCGTGTAGACGGCTTCCATGCCGGTGCGCATGGAGTACTCGGTGGTGAAGATGGTGTCGCGCGGCGTCTCGGCGAATTGGCCGATGAACGCGAAGTTCACCGCGCCATCGGGCACCACGTCGGGGCGGTCGCCCGCGGCGCGCGGCATGAAGAACGCCGTGATGTAGGGCATCATGACCGGCACCGTGTTGGCGTGGTTCGCGGCGAGCTCGGGGATGCGCTCCTCGGGGACGCCCAGGTGATAGAGCCACTCCTGGCAGATCTCCTCACCGGTGCACGCGCGCATGGGCTTCTTCACGAAGTTGCCCGGCTCGTCCGGGAACAGCCCGTACACCCAGACGCTCAGCTCGTTCTTGGGCTGGTCGCGGAACTGCTGTTGGCGGTTGAGCGTCCAGCTCATGAGCCAGTTGGAATCGGTGCAGGTCACGATGCCGCCCGTGACCACGTGTCCGGTGAAGGGGTCGCGCTTGCAGATGGCCTGGATGTAGGGCGGGATCTCGCCGTCGAGGGTCGTCACCGTGGCACTCATCCACTTGGACTTCTCGGGGTCGCCGCAGAAGGCGTCGGGATGCCCGAAGCTGGGGTCCTGCGCGGCGATGCGGCGCCACATGTCCCAGCCGCCGCCGGGCTCGATGTCGGGCTTCCACGCGGCGGGTTTGTCCTGCGCGCCCATGGTGGAGTTCTCGACGCAGCCACCGTTGGTGATGAAGACGAGGTCGTTCTCGGTGAGGTCGATCGAGGTGATGTTGGCCGCGCCGTCTTGGGCGGGCTCGCTCAGCACGATGCGCGTCGCGGCCTTCTTCACGGGCGTGCTATAGGGGTTGCGCGGGAAGGCTGCCTGCTGGATGCGCTGGATGGTGTCCTGGCCGGTGCCGGTGCGCGGGCGCTCCGGGCCCTGGCCGCCCCCGATGGAGAACTGGATGTCCTCGACCTTCGTGTTGAAGTGGAACTGCACGCCGGCGGCCTTGAGGTACTCGACGAGCGGCAGGATCATCGACTCGTACTGGTTGTAGCGGGTGAAGCGCAGGGCGGAGAAGTCCGGCAGCCCCGCCACGTGGTGGATGAAGCGCTTGAGGTAGAGTTTCATCTCGAGCGCGGAGTGCCAGTTCTCGAACGCGAACATGGTGCGCCAGTACATCCAGAAGTTGGAGGAGAACACCTCATCGTCGAAGTAATCGGTGATGGGGCGGTCGTAGAGCTTTTCATCGGGCGTGAAGATGAGCTCCATGATCTCCATGGCGGCCTTGTCCGAGAGGCCGAACTTGCCGTCGCAGCCGGCGTCGTGCCCGCGGTCCTTCGTGGCGCGGCAGAGCGAGTAGTTGGGGTCTTCCTTGTTGAGCCAGTAGTACTCGTCCAGGACGGAGACGCCGGGCGTCTCGATGGAGGGGATGGAGCGGAACAGGTCCCACAT
>OLNN01002001.1_pt1 | contig 15415 bp, 12 predicted proteins | sample 1672141 | NCBI WGS metagenome assembly OLNN01 (sample SAMEA3136652, study PRJEB25190) | human gut metagenome | biome: human gut; feature: human-associated habitat; material: faeces | place: Austria | collected 2013 | reverse complement strand
ACATCACCATCGACACCGTCGAGGGCATGCAGTTCGACAAGGGCTACGTCTCCGCGTACTTCGTGACCGACAACGACCGCATGGAGTGCACGCTCAAGGACCCCTACATCCTCATCACCGATCAGAAGATCTCCAACGTCCAGGACATCATGCCCGTGCTCGAGGCCGTGTCCCGCGCCGGCAAGAGCCTGCTGATCATCGCCGAGGACATCGACGGCGAGGCCCTGCCGACCCTCGTGCTCAACAAGATCCGCGGCGCCCTCAACGTCTGCGCCGTCAAGGCCCCGGGCTACGGCGACCGCCGCAAGCGCATGCTCGAGGACATCGCCTGCCTGACCGGCGGCCAGGCCGCGCTCGATGAGCTCGGCATCAAGATCGCCGACATCACCGCCGACATGCTCGGCACCGCCAAGACCGTCACCGTGTCCAAGGACAACACCACCATCGTGGGCGGCGCCGGCACCAAGGAGGCCATCGCCAACCGCGTGGCGCAGATCAAGGGCGAGCTGGAGCACACCGACTCCGACTTCGACCGCGAGAAGCTCCAGGAGCGCCTGGCCAAGCTCTCCGGCGGCGTGGCGGTCATCAAGGTGGGCGCTGCCACCGAGACCGAGCTCAAGGAGATCAAGCACCGCGTCGAGGACGCCCTGCAGGCGACCCGCGCGGCCGTCGAGGAGGGCATCGTCGCCGGCGGCGGCGTGGCCTTCATGGATGCCATCCCCGCGCTCGACGGCATCCGCACCTTCGCCGTCCTCATCGTCGTTCTGTACCACCTGGGCTTCACCTGGGCGCAGGGTGGCTTCCAGGGCGTCACCATCTTCTTCGTGCTCTCGGGCTACCTCATCACGCGGCTTTTGCGCATCGAGTTCGCGCGCACGGGCACCATCGACCTTAAGAGCTTCTGGACGCGCCGCATCCGACGGCTCGTCCCGGCGACCATCACGCTCATCGTGGTCGTCGCGGTCCTGTGCACGTTCTTCAACCACGTGATGCTCACGAAGATGCGGCCGGACATCCTGCCGTCGCTCCTGTTCTTCAACAACTGGTGGCAGATCTTCAACAACGTGTCCTACTTCGGCGCGCTCGGCGACCCGTCGCCGCTCACGCACTTCTGGTCGCTCTCCATCGAGGAGCAGTTCTACGTGGTGTGGCCGCTGCTGCTCTTCGCGCTGCTGCACTTCGGCGCGCGCCGGCGACCCATCCGCGTGGTGGCCATCGTCCTCGCCATCGCCTCCGCGCTCGAGATGGCGCTGCTCTACAACCCCGCGGTAGACCCGAGCCGCGTGTACTACGGCACCGATACGCGCGCGTTCGCTATGCTCTTCGGCGCGTGGCTCGCGTTCGTGCCCACGCGCGCCATGAACCCGTTCCTGGATCATGGGCACCATGGGCACCGTGGGGCGCGGGGACTGCAGGCGCGCGGCGCAGATGGCCGCACGTCCGACCCCCGGCAGAGCCTTCTGCGGAGGTACGCGCTCGACATCGCCGGTGCGGCGGCGCTCGCGGGGCTCGTCCTGCTCGTCGTGTACACGAACGGCTACACCGCGTTCACCTATCGCGGCGGCACCGTGCTCGCGGCAGCGCTCTCCGTCGTGCTCGTGGCCGCGTGCGTGCAGCCCGACGGCATCCTGGCGCGCGTGTTCGCGTTCAAGCCGCTCGTCTGGCTCGGCCAGCGTTCCTACAGCATCTACCTGTGGCATTTTCCGCTGTTCGCCCTCATGAACCCCGTGGGGGACGTGACCGCGCGCCCGTGGTGGGTGTACCTCATCGAATGCGGCATCGTGCTCGTGGCGGCCGAGCTCTCGTACCGCTTCATCGAGACGCCGTTCCGGAAGGGAGCGTTCGGGATGTTCCTTGCGCAGGCGAGGTCGCGTGGGTTCAGCTTGGGCGCGTACGTGCGGGCGCACCTCGTGCCCGTGGCGTGCGCGACCGCGCTCGTGGTGGTGGCGATCGGCGGCATCCTGTTCGTGCCGAACACCTCCGCGCTCAGCGCCGAGGGGGCGGCGCTCATCGAGAGCTCGCCGGATGCCTCGGCGAACGGGGGCGCGGGCGGCGCCGCTGCGACGGGCGGGAGCGGGGGAGATGCTTCCGCGAACGGCGCCGGCGGCGATGCGGCCAGCGCGGGCGGCGACGCCTCGAAGCCCGCGACGGACGAGAACGGGTTCCCGGCGGGCGCCTACGACGTGCTCATGATCGGCGACTCCGTGTCGCTGCGCGCGGTCGACCCCTTCAACGCGACGTTCCCGCACGGGCACATCGACGCCATGAAGAACCGCCAGTTCTCCGCGGCCGAGGAGCTGTTCACGGGCTATGAGCAGCAGGGCCTCGCGGGGCGCGTGGTGGTGTTCGCGCTCGGCACGAACGGCAACGTGACGGACGATGCCATCGACAGCCTCATGAAGCTCGTGGGCGACAAGCGCATCGCGGTGTTCGTGACCACGCGGAGCCCGCAGGGGTGGGTCGCCTCGACGAACGATGCGCTCAAGCGCGCGGCGGACCGGTACGACAACGTGCGGATCGTCGACTGGTACGGCTATAGCGAGGGACGCAACGATCTCTTCGACGGCGACGGCACGCACCTCTCGAGCCAGGGTGCGGACGAGTACGTCGCGCTCATCAACGACGCGATCAAGCCGTACCTGCCGTACCACTTCGAGGGCAAGACGCGCGATGACGCCATCGCGAACGTGAACGCCATGGCCGAGCGCGTCGCCCGCGCCGTGCTCGCCCCGCTTGTGGTGGACGAGGCAGCCAGCGCGCAGTAGGTTTCGGGCGCGGTGGACGAACTGGGGGCTGCCGCTACATCACGCATACGAATGGCGACATCGCGCCGTGCGGTATGGTTCATGACCCTGTTCTGCTGTAATTGGCTACTGCCTAGTCGCTGCCGGTGCCATCTTCGAGATCGATGAACTCGCCGCTTCGAAAGTCGATCGCCTTATCAAGATCGTCGTAGGTATGCGAGAAGAGCTTGATGTGCTCAGCGACGTCGACCGAGCTTGCGTGCAGGAACAGGAAGAGCACCTCGATGATGAAGTTCACGGAATTGTGCGAGAACGGCACGCCGTAAGCAAAGAGCCGGTCGCGCTCACAGGTCATGATGACGTAGGTCGAGCGCGCGACAAGCGGTGACTCGGGATTTGACGTGATGAGCACGACGGGCGTGCCGTTGTCCTCGGCGCTGTCGAGAATGCGGTTCAGGCGCTTTGACAAGCCGGAAGACGAGATGATGACGAGCGCATCATGGCTGTTCATCATGACGGAATAGCTTGCTGCGTATTCGGTGGTAGAGGGCGCTAGGGCGCGCACTCCCAGGTGCCGCAGTTTGAACGCCATGTTCGCGGCGACGTTCAAAGTATTGCCCACGCCGGTGATGAGCACGGTATCCGAGGTCTGGAAGAGCGTGATGACAGCCTTGATGGTTTCGGGATCGATGGTAGCAACAGTGTCGACAAGCTCGGAGATCTTGCAAGACAGGATGAACTCAAGTGATTCCTGGAACTGGTCAAGCGAGACCGACCCCGTCGTGTTGCCCAAGAGGAACCCGTTTGTGGAAGTCGACTCATTGCGCGCGAGAGCGAGGCGCATCTCGGCGAAGTTGTCGTAACCGATGCGTTTCACGAAACGCGATACCGTGGGACTCGAAACCTCGCAACCCTCTGCGATCTCGCGCATCGTCATCTCGGGAATCTCGTCGCGATGCTCGATGACGAAGTCGGCGATACGTCGATCGGTGGGGGACAGGCTGTTATAGAGAGCGAGGATCGTTTGGACCACGCGGCTTTTATCAGGCACGGGGACTCCTTCGGTGGACATGAACATGAAAATAGTACCCTGCGCAGGACATTTCAAATTCATGAAACAACATTACAAAAAAGTACTTCACAAAGAAATACCAAATCGCTATGATAGATGCCAATGAACGGATGTTTCATATACCTATAAGAATATGAAACACCGGTAACTTGGCATTGGCTGCTGCGAGCACACGTGGGTTTTTGCGTGGAATGTCGATGTCCATGCTTGGGGGGAGGGGCGTATGACAGATCTGAATGCAGATGAATCGACGCGCTCCGCCAGCGGCGCCGCCACAGCGGTTCGCATGCCCCGTAAAAAGCTCTCGGGGGGGGGCTTCTCCCTAACCGGCTTCCTGCTCCTGCTTGCAAACATAACCTATTGGATGTGCGCCGGTGCATACACCCCGTTCTTAAGCTCGTATTTCACCTCCATCGGTCGCTCTGCAACAGAGATCGGCGTGCTGCTCTCCATCTCGCCGCTCGCCATCATCTTTGTCCAACCGCTTTGGGCGCGCTTGTCCGACGCTACGGGTAAGCGCAAGCTTGTACTCGGCTTCCTCGCTGCGGCGTCCGCTGTCGCTGCGCTTCTGTACTACACGGGAACGAGCTATGTTGCCGTGCTCGTGGCAACCATCGTGTTCGTTCTCTTCTTCTCCGCCCTGTTGCCGTTGTGCGACGCGCTCGTGATTCAAGGGTGCGATGACTTCGGCGTCGAGTTCGCTCACGTGCGCATGGGTGGTACGACGGGCTATGCATTCGTGGTGTTCGTGGTGGGGTTGTTCCTCGATCGTGCGCCGCAGGCGCAGTTCATTGTGGTGGCGGTGCTTCTATTGGCGTTTCTCGCCACCGTTATCGCGCTTCCCCAGGCACGCCGGCATGACGCCGCCCATCAGGTGGAACATGCAGAACGCGAGGTTTCTGGAACCTCAAGTCCTGCTCCTGCGCGATCTGCTTCCATCGTTCGCTTCACCCAAGATCGTCCTGTACTCGGTATCTTTCGTACCCAAGAGATCATCTTCACCCTGGCATTCGCCTTCGTGTCGCAGATGGGTCTGGGGTTTTCCGGCAGCTTCCTCGGTCGTTACGTTGTCGAGCTCGGCTATGGTCAGAGCCTCGTGGGTGTGCTCAGCACGGTTTCGGCTCTAAGCGAGCTGCCCATCCTGCTCTTCTCGCACGCGCTCGTGAACCGCTTCGGTGTCATGCGTCTGTTGGCGTTTTCATGCGTCATGATGGTCGCCCGTCTCGTGCTCATCGGCATGGGCATCGTGCCCACCATGGTCGCCGGCCAGTTGCTGCAGAGCGTGACGTATATGACCGTGTACTACTGCTGCACGCGCTATGTCGCCGAAGCGGTGCTTCCCGGCAAGCTTTCCCAAGGCCAGAGTGTTTTCGTACTCGTGCAGAGCGGGCTTGCCATGATGGTTGCCAACCTCGCGGGCGGTGCCATCGGCGATGCGCTCGGCATGCGTGCTTCGTATTTCCTTTCGGCTGGGCTGGTGCTCGCGAGTACCTTCGTCGTGCTCGTCGCGTATCGGGCATGGCGTGCCTCCATCTCCCAGGCTCGCGAGCCGGCCCCGGCGCATCCGCCGCTCACCTAGGGACAAGTCGGTCAATCGGCCGTTCGTCGCATTGCAAACCAACGCAGAAAGGGGTTATTCATGGCACTCGTCAAGGTCAATGATTTGCTGAGGCATGCTACCGAGCATCATTATGGTGTGCCTGCGATCAATACCTTCAACTTCGAGACCATCAAGTACATCGTTGCAGGTGCGGAGCAGGAGCACATGCCCGTCATCGTGCAGTTCTATCCGGGTTTTGACGAGTATATTCCGCTCAAGCTCGTGAGCGCCATCGCATGTCACTATGCTGAGCAGGCGAACGTGCCCGTGGCGGTTCACCTCGATCATTCCGCCGGCTATGACATCGCCGTGGGCGGCATCCGCGACGGCTTCCCCTCGGTCATGGTCGATGGCTCCTCGCTGCCGTATGAGGAGAACGTGGCGCTCACCAAGGCCGTGGCCGAGGTCGGTCGCGTGTTCGACGTGGACATCGAGGCCGAGCTGGGGCATGTGGGCAACGGTTCCAACGAGGCGGATTTCGTTGGATCCGATATGTACACGGATCCTGCGCAGGCGGCGGAGTTCGTGGAGCGTACGGGTTGCGGTTCGCTCGCCATTGCCGTGGGCAACGCACACGGTCCCTACGTGAAGACCCCACATCTCGACATGGAGCGCATCAAGGAGGTTCGCGCGGCGGTTTCCATCCCGCTCGTCATGCACGGTTGCTCGGATATTCCCGACGAGCAGCTGCAGGAGACGGTGAACCTCGGCATGAGCAAGTACAACATCGCTACCGAGTACTTCCGTGCCATGTATAAGTCCATCGAGAAGAACGTCGCTGCCGGTACCTACGACGAGGATGCCTTCGGGCTCATGCGTGCTGCCGGCGAGGATATGACCGCGTTTGTGGCATCGAAGATTCGCCTGCTCAACCCCAACAACTATTCGCTTGCGTAGCGCGGGGAGGCATCTATGAAGAAGATTCTCATCGCGACGCATGGCTACCTGGCAGACGGTTTCAAGAGCTCGATCTCGCTGCTCACGGGTGGAGAGGATGCTCTGACCACGATTTGCGCCTATGTGGACGAGTCGGATTACACCGAGCGCATCCAGGCGTTCGTCGATTCAATCGGTCCGGACGACGATGGCGTGATCTTTACCGACATCTACGGCGGGAGCGTTTGCCAGAAGGTGGCGCTCATCGCTCCGGGGCACGACAACGTGTTCCACATTTCCGGTTGCAACCTGGGGCTCATCATCGAGGTTTTATTTGCCCCGGGACGCATAACGAAGGAAGGTCTGCAGGCTTCGATCGAGACTGCGCGGTCGACGATGCAGCTTGTAGACACCGAAGAGTCCTCGTCGGCGGCAGAGGGCGCGGACGACGACTTCTTCGATTAGGGAAAGGAGGACATATGATCGCACAGGTTCGTGTGGACGACCGACTGATCCACGGTCAGGTTGCCCTGGTGTGGACGAAGGAGCTGGGCACCAATCGCATCATCGTGGCGAACAAGCACGCAGTGGAGAGCGATGCGTTGCGCATGACGTTGCAAATGGGTACCCCTGCCGGACAGAAGCTCCTGGTGAAGGATGTGCCGGATGCCTGCCGCATCGTGAACGACCCGCGTGCCGATGCCATGCGCATCTTCGCGCTCACCAACTGCGTGAAGGACGTGCTCGAGCTCGTGAAGGGGTGCCCCGGGAAGATCGAGGGTGTGAACATCGCGAATGTGGGACGCTTTGATAAGAGCGATCCCGCCACAAAGGTGAGCCTCAACGCCACCATCATGCTCAATCCGGAGGAGCTGGCTGCGGCTAAGGAGCTTTGCGAGCTCGATGTGCCCGTGTTCCACCAGCTCATCCCGTCGAATCCAAAGGTTTCGATCAAAGAGCTCATCGAAAAAGCCGCGAAGTAGTCGGTATGTCGGGCGAGTGAGGCGCGCCGACCCTCTGGGAGCGCCAATCTATCCCGAGAGAGAAAGGAACCAGATATGCTTGGTTTGGCCTTTATGGCTTGGCTGACCGTCGTGATCTGCTACGGCGGTAACTGGATTCTTGGCCAGTGCATGATCGAGCGCCCGATTGTGGTCGGACTTGTGGCTGGCATCCTTATGGGTGATGTTTCGACCGGTTGCATCATCGGTGCATCGCTCGAGGCGATTTTCATGGGCGCGGTGAACATCGGCGGCGCCATCTCCGCAGAGCCCGTCACTGCAACCGCCCTTGCTGTTGCATTCTGCGTTGGTGCTGGTGTCGAGCAGGGGGCGGCTGTAACCATCGCTGTCCCAGTAGGTGTCGTGACCGCCTTCCTGTCCATCGCGATGAACAACATCCTGCTTAACTTCTTCGCCGCTCCCTTCGATAGCATGGCAAAGAAGGGTAACGAGCGCGGGCTTGCTATTCAGCACTGGGTGCTGTGGTTCGTGAAGTATGCGGCGTTCGCCCTCATTGCCTTCTTCGGCGTGTACTTGGGCGCCGAGCCGGTTTCCGAGATCGTGAACCAGATTCCGTCGAATGTGATGGCCGGTCTCAACGCGGTGGGTTCGCTTCTTCCCGCCGTTGGTATGGCGCTTCTGCTTCAGATGCTCTGGAGCGGTCAGCTCGCCGTGTACTTCTTCCTGGGCTTCATCCTGTACGCCTATCTCGGCCTGCCGATGATCGCGATTGCGGCCTTCGGTGCCATTATCGCGATCGTTCAGGGTCTGCGCGACAAGCAGGTGAACGATTTGGAGCGCAGGGGTATCTCGGTGGCTTCCACTAGCGACACCACGATTTCCGAAGAGGAGGATTTCTTCGCATGAGCAAGATGACTTCGAATCTTTCCGCTGAAGATCGGAAGATGCTGAACAAGATCTTCCTCCGTTCGTTTACCGTATTTGCATCCTGCGCTGGCGGATCGGTAAAGCAGGGTGCCGATGGTTGGCTGTATTCGCTTATGCCCGCCATCAACCGATACTACAAGGATGACCCCGAGGCACGTGCTGATGCTATGGCCCGTCACACCACGTGGTACAACATCACCCAGAACGTTGGTACGTTTGCTATGGGTCTCGTTGCTTCGATGGAGAACGAGAACTCCCAGCACCCGGATTTTGATACGGAGTCCATCGACGGTATCAAGGTCTCGCTCATGGGTCCCATGTCGGGCATCGGCGACGCCATCTTCTGGGGCTGCCTGCGCGTTATCGCGGCCGGCATCGGTATCAACATGGCTATGTCGGGATCACCTGTGGGAGCCATTCTGTTCCTGCTCATCTATAACATTCCGTCCATCATCTGCCGTTACTTCATGACCTACCTGGGCTTCACGCTGGGCACGAACTTCATCTCTCAGCTGTATGAGGGTGGGCTTATGAAGATCATCACGAAGGCGACTTCGACGGTCGGTCTTGTGATGATTGGCGCTATGACTGCGGCGAACGTCAAGTTCTCGACGATTCTCTCCATCCCGGTTGAGGGATCTGATCCCGTCATGATTCAGAGCTACCTCGACCAGATTTTCATTGGCTTGGTGCCGCTTTCGCTGACGCTCTTCGTGCTGTGGCTCATGCGCAAGAAGAACGTCAACGTGAACGTGATTCTTGTGGGCATCATGGTGCTCGGCCTCGTTCTCGGCCTTATCGGCGTGATGTAAGAGCGGGCTACGGCGATACGCTCGAATCTTGTATGGCGGCGGCCGGCATGGAAGTGTCGGCCGCTGTCGTAACTACCCCACTGCTCTCATTTGGGAGCAGTCGGGAAATGAGGGCGAATATCGCATTTGACTTGACTTCAAAACGGGATATTTGAGAAAGGATCGGCATGCGCTACAAGCATTTCAAAAACGCGGACGTAGATGTTTCCGAGCTCGCGGTGGGCACGTGGGCCATCGGCGGCGATAACTACGGTCCTGTGGATCGCGAGGCCTCTATCCAGGCTATTCGCACCATGATCGATAACGGTGTCAACCTCGTGGATACCGCCCCGTGCTACGGCAACGGCTATTCCGAGAAGGTCGTCGGGGAGGCTTTGTCTGGTGGGTACCGCGACAAGGTGCTCATTTCCACGAAGGTCGGCCTCGTGACGAGCGCGAACGGCTATGACCGCGACTCCTCGTTCAAGAACATCATGCGCGAGGTGGAGAGCTCGCTCTATAACCTCAAGACCGACCACATCGATTTCTACTTCGTGCATTGGCCGGACGCCCACACGCCGTTCGCCGAGACCATGAGCGCGCTCGAACTGCTCCGCAAGCAGGGCAAGATCCGCTTCATCGGCGTCTCCAACTTCACGAAGGAGATGATCGAGGAGTGCGAGAAGTACGGTAAGGTCGATGTGCAGCAGCCGCCGTTCTCGATGGTCGACCGCACCTACGTCGACCTGATGCAATGGGGCGCGGCGCGCGGTATCGATTCCATGACGTATGGATCCATGGGCGCGGGCATCCTTTCCGGCAAGTATCGCACCACGCCGGATTTCCCCGAGGGCGACACGCGCCTTACGTTCTACGATTATTTCCGTGAGCCCAAGTTTTCCAAGGTTCAGGAGCTTCTCAAGGTCATGGACGAGGTGGCCGAGGCGCATGGCAAGCCTGTCGGCCAGGTGGCGCTCAACTGGAGCACGCAGAAGGACTACGTTGGCTGCGCGCTCGTGGGTGTGCGCAGCGATGCTCACGCTATCGAGAACTGCGCCGCGTATGACTGGTCGCTCACGGACGATGAGATCGCGAAGCTCGATGCGAAGCTCGACGAGCTGGGGCTGTAGGTGAGCACTATGGCTGAATGCGAACCTGTGCGCGGCCGTACCTATGACGCTTCGTTTGCCGACATCATCGCTGCCGGAACGCGCACCGTGACGCTTGATGACGGTTTGGAGCTCGAGCTGCGCCCCATGCCGGACGAGACGCGCGAACACGCGCTCGATCCGCGCGTGTACGAGCTAACGAAAAAGCGCTTGAGCGGTGCGTTCGTCACGCCTGCGGGCGCGGATTTCGAGGCCATGCGCAAGCGGCCGAACAAGGAGAACCACGACATCGATGCAGGTGACGTGGTGGAGACCGTCGAGACCATGCACCTGAGCGGTGGCGATGGTGACGATGAGCGCGATATCATCCTCTATGTCTTCACTCCTGCAGGGGTCGAGGCGCCAACGCCCGTGGTGGCGTTCTACCATGGCGGCGGGTTCACCGTGGGTAATATTGGCATGTATCGTCCGGCGATGCGTTACCTCGCCGAACAGGCCGGATGCGTCGTCGTATTCCCCGATTACCGGTTAGCGCCCGAGCATCCGTTCCCTGCTGGACTGAACGATTGCGATGCGACGCTCGATTATCTTGCCGAGCATGCGGAGCGCTTGGGAATCGACATGGACCGCGTTGCCGTGGCAGGCGACTCCGCAGGAGGAAGCCTGGCAAATGGTGTGGTGCAGTTGCGTGCCGGCACGGGCCTGGTGAAGCTCGTGATGGAGATGTACCCGGCCGTGGATAGCGGTCCCGTGCCTCCGGAGTGGTCGTACGAGCTGTATCCGTGGTTGCCCGAACAGGCGGTTGAAGCGAAGAGCCGCGTCGACCGCATCAAGGCTTCGGCGGGGGATCTTTCATGCGTGTACACCTCGGGTGATGCGGCAAAGATGCTCGACCCGCTTATCTCGGCTGCGTATTGCGATGACCTGAGCGTGTTTCCGCGCACGGTCGTGGCGTCATCCGAATTCGACTACCTGCGCTATCAGGATGAACGGTTCGCCCAGCAGCTCTACGCCGCGGACGTTGACGTGCGGGCGATTCGCTACCTTGGCTGCGACCACGGGTTCTTCGAAGCGTGCGGCGTTATGCCGCAGGCCGAGGACCTGTGCCGGGTCATGGCAGAAGAGGTTCGCGCGCTATAGCGTATACGATAATTCGTGGGGCGTGGTGCAGGCTGCGCCCCACGGCTTGTGCTGCTCGCATGCTGCCATCGATGGCTTTAGAGGAGGAGAGGCGCGTGGAGACGACATTTCAACTCGCTGTGGACGGTCGTTCCGTGATGGCAACGTATCATACGGCGGACGTGGAGCGCGTGTTTCTTCCGCTGCTCGATCGTCTTGCGCGCGTACACGCCGAGCGCTGTCATCGGGCACAGCAAGGGGGAAGCGCAGGGCGGCGAACCGTGGTGCTGCTTGCGGCGCCGCCGGGGGCGGGCAAGTCGACGTTGGCTGCGACGTTGGAGTATCTTGCCGCGAAGGAGCCGGGCTTTCCAGGCCTACAGGCGCTCGGAATGGATGGATTCCACTATCCCAATGCCTACCTGGAAACCCACAGCGCAACGCTTTCCAGCGGCGAGGAAGTGCCGCTGCGATCGATAAAAGGAGCGCCGGAGACCTTCGATGTACGGGCGCTTATCGAGCGGGTGCGCACCATTCGCAGCGCCTGCGCGCCGGTCAAATGGCCTGCATACAGCCGCATCATGCACGACGTGGTTCCCGACAGCCTTATCGTGGATGCGCCAATCGTGCTCATCGAGGGTAATTACCTGCTGCTCGACGAGGAGCCGTGGCGCGAGCTCGCCTCGCTCTGCGACTTCACCATCTTCATCGAGGCCGACCGCGCGCTTTTGCGAGAACGGCTCATCGCGCGCAAGATGCGCGGCGGCATGGCGAGGGAGGATGCGAAGGCATTTTTCAACGCCAGCGACGGGAAGAACGTGGCACGCGTTCTCGAGGCGCGCCGTCCGGCGGATGCATGCCTGCAGCTCGACGCCCACGGCCGTGTGCGCCGCATGGGGGCAATGCCTGCAGTCGCGTTCTTCGACATCGACGGTACGCTGACATGGGATCACGATGGCATTCCGCACGACCAGGCCGCCCCGACGTCCCGGGTGCGCCGGGCGATCGAGCGCTTCGTCGACGAGGGGAACATCGCGGTTCTCTGCACGGGGCGTCCGCCTAGCTCGGTATCCCCCGGCGTGCTCGCATGCCCGTTCACCGCGACGATCATGCTGGCGGGAGGGTATGTGCGCTATCGCGACAAGGTGGTGCGTGAGGTGTGCATACCCCATGATGTGCTGTGCAAGCTCGTGGACTGTTTTGAGCGCGCGCACATGCCGGCGCTGCTCGAGACCGTCTCTGGGGGCATCATATTGAGCTGGCCTGATGTACCTTCGCTGTTTGACGCGGATGCGGGCGGATCATCGCGCTTGGGCATCGCGGAGGTGCGGGCGCTGCTCGAGGAGCCCGGGAAGCTCGAGGTGGGAAAGATTGTGTGCGATTCTGCCCTGCTCGATCGTCTCGCGTTCGCCCAGGAGTTCATCGACGAGTATTTCGTCGTGTCCGATCTGGGAATAGGTGCGCACGAGCTGACCGTTCCCGCAATCAATAAATTCGAGGGCATGCGAGCGATTTGGCGCGCCCTGCGCGACGACGGCATCGCGTTCGGCACGGTGTACGGGTTCGGAGATTCCGAAAACGACATAACGATGCTGTCGGCCGTCGATACGGCCGTCGTGATGGGGAACGCGTTGCCGGCGGCGCGTGCATGCGCGGATTACCTTACCGATGCCGTTCAAGACGATGGCGTTGCGACTGCACTGGAACACTTCGGATTCATATAGCCCATGCGCTGCCATGACCCGTGTGAGCTGACGGGCTTGTGTGCATGCCAGCTGGAAGGGAGTTATCGTGCTCGATTTGAACTGGAGCTCATTGCCGCTCATCACCGGCGGACAATCGCGCGCCATCAATGGGGAGAACCGCAACGGGGCAAAGGGAGCGGGCGGTATGGCGGCGAGCGACCTGGGGCCGTCGCGCAAGGGTTCGCCGTGTCTTCGCGGCATACAGCCGGGGGATACCGTCGTGCTCGCAGACATCGAGGGATCCGGCGTGATCCAGCATATCTGGGTTACCGTTAAGGACAAGACAAGCGATGCCGATTGCTTCGTCCTGCGCGATCTCGTACTGCGCATGTACTGGGATGGGGAGCAGCGGCCTTCCGTTGAAGTGCCTTTGGGCGATTTCTTCTGCTGTGGTTTCGGCCAGGCCTGTGTGGTGAACTCGCTTCCCATCGTGGTCGTTCCCGACCGCGGACTTAACTGCTACTTTCCCATGCCGTTCAAGCACGGCGCGAAGATCACGCTTGAGAACCAGCATAAGAACCCCATCTCGTCATTCTTTTACCAAATCGATTACTGCCTGGGCGAAGTTCCTCAAAACGCCGGGTATTTCCATGCGCAATGGCGGCGTGAGCGACTGACCCAGAAAGGGCGCGACTACGTGGTTCTCGACAATGTCCATGGTCGCGGCCAGTATGTGGGAACCTACCTTGCCCTCACAACGCTCGAACGGTATTGGTGGGGCGAGGGTGAGATGAAGTTTTATCTCGACGGCGACGATGAATACCCCACCATCTGTGGAACGGGCACCGAGGATTACTTCGGTGGTGCGTGGAGCTTCGCGTCCCATGAAGAAGGAAGGACCACCGAGCAGAATTACTGCACGCCGTTTTTGGGATACCCGTTTTACGCTCGTCACGATTCCACCGTGTACAACCGCTATCACAACGATGATGTCCCGCCCATGCGCGGGTTCTATCGGTGGCACATCCCCGATCCGATTCATTTCGAGCAAGATATTCGCGTGACGCTCCAGCAGATCGGGGTATGCCATCGCGGTATGTTCGAGCGCCAAGATGATGTGGCGACCGTTGCATACTGGTATCTCGACAAGCCGTATGTTGAGTTTCCCCTGCTGCCTCCGGCTGAGGAACGCTGGCCGCGATAGCCGCGCGGTGTTTTAGCTGAGAAGCCACGCGCGGTGCATATGCCAGGGCGTTTGTGCGGATCATCGTCGCATGGCTCATTGTGTCGAGTGCCACTGCACGGGGATGAATGGCGCTCGTCCCTCCTGCGTGGCGATTCACGTGAGTGACCGGAAATGGGCGGCTCCTCTACCTGCGGGTTTGTTGCGGGTTTGTAATTCGTCTGCTCTGCGTGGCGCTCAATCGCCACATAGGGCGGACGAATGGTTTTAGCCGGCCAGGTCGCCACGCCGCGCGGACGAATGGCATCGGAAGCAGGGGAGCCGCCACGCCGCGCGGACGAACGGCGACCCCGCCGCGCCCGCGCGCCGCACCCGCACCCCCGCACCCAAGATGATAGAATCGGCAGGGTTTTGTCACCGAGGTGAAGGGGTGCACATGGATTCGCTTGAGCCGCGCGATACCGACGCGACGCGTAACGCCGCCGCAGCGCCGGCGGTCGCGTTCTTCGACGTAGACGGCACGCTCACGTACCATCGCGACGGCGTGGCCGAGGACCAGGTGGCGCCTTCGGAGCGGGTGCGTCGCGCCCTCGAGGCGTTCACGGCGCGCGGGAACATCGCCGTGCTCTGCACCGGCCGCCCGCCCATCACCGTCTCGCCGGCGCTGCGCGCGTGCCCGTTCACCGCGAAGATCATGCTCGCGGGCGGCTGCGTGGAGTTCGGCGACGAGGTCGTGCACCACGAGTTCATGCCGCGCGACCTGCTCACCCGCCTCGTGGACGAGCTCGCGAGCGTGCGCATGTCGGCGTTCTTCGAGACATCCTCCCGCTGCCTGCTCGTCGAATGGCCCGAGACGCCCCTTTCGTTCGACATCGGCTACGAGCACACGAGCATCGACGAGCTTCGCGGCATGCTCGACACGCTCGAGGTGTCCAAGGTGGTGCTCGAATCCCACCGGCTCGACCTGCTCGAATCCGTGATGCCCTTCATCCGCGAGCATTTCGTCATATCGAACCTCGGCGTGGGCGAGCACGAGATCACGCTGCCCAGCACCACGAAGCGCAACGGCATGCAGGTCGTCCTGAGCGAGCTGCGCCGCCGCGGCGTGCAGGTGGGGACGGTCTACGGCTTCGGCGATTCCGAGAATGACGTTTCGATGCTCGAGGCGGCGGACGTCGCCGTGGTGATGGGCAACGCGCTGCCCCAAGTGCGCGCCTACGCCGACTACGTGACCGACACCGTGCAGGAAGATGGCGTGGTCACCGCCCTCGAGCATTTCGGCCTCGTATGAGTCATTGGGGACGGGTTCAATTGACTCAGTGAGTCAAACGAACCCGTCCCCATTGTCTC
>OLNN01002000.1_pt1 | contig 15420 bp, 17 predicted proteins | sample 1672141 | NCBI WGS metagenome assembly OLNN01 (sample SAMEA3136652, study PRJEB25190) | human gut metagenome | biome: human gut; feature: human-associated habitat; material: faeces | place: Austria | collected 2013 | reverse complement strand
AATCTTTGATTTCCTGATAGGTTGCTTTCAACTCGGCACTGGTGGCATCCAGCTCATCCAGGTCTAAGTCGATCTCTATCGTGTCATCTGGCTTCTGTTGGGACAAAAGAACAACCGTCTCCACATGAACAGTCATCCCAAATTGATCAACCGGGCATACTTTTCTAAGCTCATATCCCCTCTCACACAGATACTTCAGATCCCTTGCCAACGTCGCACTGTCGCAACTTACATACACAATCCTATCCGGGTTCATCTCGACCATGGTCTCCAGCAGGGTTTCATCACAGCCTTTTCTTGGCGGATCTACGACGATGACATCTGCATAAACGCCATTTTTCTTATACTCTCTTGGCAGCACTTCTTCTGCTTTTCCCACAAAGAACTCTGTATTCTCCAGGCCATTAAGTTTCGCATTTTCTTTCGCATTCTCTATAGCTGCCGGAACAATTTCCACACCACGGACAAATTTTGCTTTCTGTGCCAGGAACAGGGAAATGGTTCCGATTCCACAGTAGAGATCCCATACTGTTTCCTGACCGTGAAGATCTGCATATTCCAGTGCCTTTGCGTAAAGCTTCTGGGTCTGCATAGGATTTACCTGATAGAAAGACAGAGGAGAAATCTGATAGGAAATATCTCCGATCCTGTCTGTGATATATTCCTGACCCCAGAGCAGACGGATTTCCTCACCAAGGATTACATTACTGTGTTTCTTATTTACATTGATGGTGATGCTTGTCATTCCCGGAATCTCACACAGAGATTTTACAAGCTGTTCCTCTTTCGGAATCTTATTTCCGTTCAGGATCAGACAGACCATCACTTCTTTTGTGAAGTATCCGTAACGGATCAGGACATGGCGCACCAGCCCTTTGCCTGTTGCTTCATTATATGGTTCAATCCCGTATTTCTCCATATGTGCGATCACACGGTCCAGAACTTCTTTATTCTCAGCTACACCAAGTGCACAGTCACGGTTTTCGATAATATTGTGGGTTCTTCCCGCATAGAAACCTGTAACGATTTTTCCCTCTTTATTTCTGCCTACAGGAAACTGTGCCTTATTTCTGTAATGAAAAAGTTCATCCATGCCAATGATCGGCTCCATGGGGATATCTGTAAAGCCACCGATACGTTCCAGATGTCCCTTCACCTTATTTGTCTTAAATACAAGCTGTTGGTCATAGGAAAGTGCCTGAAGCTGGCATCCGCCACACTGACGGGCAAATTCGCACTTGGGCTCAACTCTGTACGGAGATGGCTTCAGCACCTCCATAAGACGGCCATAGCCATAATTTTTCTTTGCCTTGATAATTTTGGCTGTTACTGTATCTCCGATTACTGCGTCCTTGACAAAAACAGTGAAGCCATCGGCTTTTCCGATACCTTCACCGTCAATTCCGCAATCTTCTATCTCTAACGTAACAAGATCGTTCTTACGAAATTCCATAAAGATTACACCTCATCTGTTCTTCTTAAGTTGGATTCAAACAATTTATTATATCCAAGCCATTCTTTTTTGCTCTTGTTTGCTGCAAAAATCTCTGTGATGGTTTCCATTCTTGCATCTGTATTATCTGCAAGATTGAGAGCTACAGCCTCCACCAGTGCAGGTTTCTTCGGGGAACCATATTCAAGCTCTCCGTGATGTGACAGAATACAGTGGATCAGTTCATTCTTAAGCACCTCTGGAAATTCCGGTATCTGGTGTGCAAGATCATTGATCATCTGTGCTCCCATATAAATATGTCCCAGAAGCTGGCCTTCATCTGTATAATCATTTAACGGAAATGCAGATAATTCTTTTGTCTTTCCGATATCATGAAGAAGTGATGCTGTGATCAGTAAATCCCTGTTGATGACCGGGTATGCCTTTGACATATAATCGCAGAGTCTGGTCACTCCCAGAGTATGCTCCATCAGACCGCCGATAAATCCGTGATGTACTGTCTTCGCTGCAGAATGTCCTTCAAACGCTTTCACAAAAGCTTCATCTTCCACAAATAATTTCTTCAGAAGTGCAGACAGATAAGTATTCTCCACACTGTCAATAAATGCTCTCAGCTGGCTGTACATATCATCTGTACTGTTCTCACTTACAGGAAGATAATCTGCAGGATCATATTCATCTTCAGCAGCCTTGCGCACACGCTTGATATTCAGCTGCATAGCCCCTGCAAAGCTGGTCACATCTCCCACAACATCTATATAATCCAGTGCATCAAAATCATCAATTCCAAGAGAATTCGGATCCCAGATCTTGCCATCCATGATTCCGGTTTTATCCTGGAGAATAATATTCTCATAGGGTTTTCCATTCTTCGTTACCGCAGACTGTTTCTGCTTGCACAGATAAATCCCATTAATTCTGTCTCCCTCATGTAACTCATTTAAAAAACGCATAAAGCCTGCCTCTCTATCCTTTATTTTTAGTATTATAACAATTCCACAAGAAAGAATCCCGCTTGTAGGATTCTCTGCCTGTCACTATCTCTCTCCAACTGTTACCTTATAATCTTTCTCCGCATACTCACCATCGGAATTTTTGCGAAGAACCGTTATGGTAAGATTTTCTCCCTGCTTTTTTGTCTGAAGATATGTATAGTAAGACTGCATACTCTCTGTGGGAGTTCCATCAATCTTACTTATAATATCTCCACACTGTATCCCTGCCTTCATCGCAGGAGATTCTTCTTGTGTACGCTCCACGTAAAGTCCCTGATCAATTCCCAGTTTTCTACATTGTGCCTGAGTTATCTCTGTTCCATAAATACCTGTATATCTGATTGTCTCTTTGTTAGCCAGATGTTCTACCAACGGAAGAATCTGCGAAATGGAAACTGCATGAATATTATCTCCGTCATTTTCATTCTTCTTCAGTATCATACCTGCCACATTTCCGTCAGAATCAAGCAGCACACCACTTCCATCTTCATTCCCCTGCACATCTGTAGCCAACACATTATACTCCGTATCCGCTACCGATAGTTTTTCAGAAACAGAAGTGATCATTCCATAAACCACCGCATCACTGTCACCGGCAGGACTTCCGATAGCAATTACTATATCGCTCTGCCCCAGTTTCTTTGTGTCTGTCAGATCAGATACCACGATACCTTCTCTTGTACTGTCATTGAGAAGATTTTTTCTCACAGTTGCAACTGCAAATCCGGAATCTGCATCTCCCCTGCATATCTCTCCCTGCACTGTCGAACCATCTGCAAAAGTCACCTGCAGTTCCTGCAGATTTTCCAGTTCTTCCTCATAGGTCAGGATATAAAATTGCGTCTCTGTTTCAAGAAAGACAAGACCTTCCGTATCTTCCTGCTGAAAATAAGAATTATTCAGCAAATCCTCATCCTTTGAAATTCCTCTCACGTTTACAAGAGATTTTCGGGATTTTTGGGAAACCTTCAGCACTTCCCTATACATCTCCTGACGCATTGCCAGAAGACTCTTCTCCTCTTGTTCAGAAACTGAAGCGACAGATTTCCTCTCTGTTGCCTGTTCTTCAGATATCGTCTCCGCTACATCCGATCCTGTCAGTTCGATTTTCTGCTGTGTATTCTCTTCTCTGTCCGCCATAACCGGAAACACACTGGCAAAGGTTACGGCTGCGCAGCCTCCAAACAAAACGCCACATCCTGCTATCATAAGCAGCCTGCGCAACAGACTGCCATTCTCTTTTGGCTGTTTTTTTACCGTTTCTTTTATAAACTGATATTCCTGTGTGTCCATTTTGTTTTTTTTCATACCTGATTCTCCTGCCGCACTCCATTCAGGATAACTGCCCAGTGTCATACAAAACAGCAATCTGCCAAACAGTTACCATTCAGGTTCAATATCGCTTGTATTCAAACAAATTATATCGTAACAATCTACACATTATTTTAACAAAAAGATATGAATTTTTTATGAATATACTATAAGTAATTTCCCACAGTACAAAAAAGAAGCTCCTACTGAAACACTTATCGTATCAGCGAAACACTGCAGCTCAGGTTATTATGATGACACAAAAAAACGGCTTAAATGCACATATAATAGCATTCAAACCGTTTCCTATGCGGAAGATGGGACTTGAACCCACACGAGCGCAATGCTCACAAGATCCTTAGTCTTGCTCGTCTGCCAGTTCCGACACTTCCGCATATTCTGTTTCGCAGGAGTTAACTCCTCGCGACAAGTGATATAATATCAGAGTCCATTCGCAAAGTCAACACCTTTTTTGAAGTTTTTTATATATTTTATATTTTTCATTCAATTTGGTGATTTTATGGTCGGATATTTTCTAATTCAGTTCCGCGATTCTGCTCACTGCAACATAGATTTCCTGTATTTTATACCAGGTTGGGTAATCTGTGATTCCGGTTTCCGGAAGGCCAAAAACATTTTGAAATTTACGTACAGATTCACTGGTCCGTTCCCCATAAATCCCATCTTCACCCACTTTCGGAATTGCCGGATATGCTCCCGCGATCACATTAAGCTGTTCCTGAAGCTGTCTGACCTTCTCTCCTGTAGCTCCAATATTCAGATCATATCCCGGCCAGGAAGACGGAATACCGGAAATTTCTTCTGCTACATTGATATACATATCATTGCCATAAAAATATCTCAGGATCTCGATCGGCGAATATCCCTGATCTCCCAGTGATTTGCTTCCCCACTGTGTCATCCATCCTCTACTCCTGCACTGCACCATTCTTCCATCACAATACTGTGTCAGAATTGGCTGCCGCACATCCGGTCTGGACAGATAGTTTTCAAAAAGTTCGTCTGTAATTCTCGATATGCTGTCAAATACATTTCTTCCACGGATCCATTTATGATCATATGCAGTTGAAGATGTAATAGTAAAATCTTTTCCTTTATTCCGGTACCACGTGCTATATGGAAATTCGGGGTTGGTGAAAATATCCTGAATAACCATCTTACCGTTTCATATTCTTTCAACACCAGGTCACCCTTTACAATTTCGCACCAAAAACATTCCCCATCACAGTTCGCCACTACTTCTTTAGATTAAGAAAAGCTCTGCATCAACAGAGCCCTTCTAACATTTTCTTTCGAGGATTAATCTCTAGCCAGATTGTGGTAAATGTCAAACCCTTATAAAGTTCATAAGACACTGCTCTCTGGCACAACACCTTACTTTGGCACTTGACAGACACTCAAGCCGCCTGTCTTTGACCTCATATTACCTGCCATATAAAAATATGTCAATCCCAAATTAATGGTTTCATAAAAAAGCAGCCTACTTCACAGTAGTTTTTAGAACTATAGCCTTGGCTGTCGCATTATCTAATGCAGCATCTCCGTTCTTTCCATGATGATCAATAAAATCCTCCAGACGAATACGGAAGCGGATTGTAATCTGTTCTTCTTTTACATCAATTCTCTCAATAAGCTTATCGACCAAAACTCTTTTTGTATGCGCATCTGCTTCCAGAAACACCTGCTGCCAGGTTGGAATCTGCTTTTTAAGATAATCCCATTCTGTTATGGACACATCCATATTCTCCATCTTTTTTTCTTTTTGCTTTATAATTTCCTGCTGTTTACGATACATATCTTTCTGTTTATCGATCAGACGCACAAGGTCTTCCAGAGACAACGGATACTCCCCCGTCATTGCCTGCGGAATATTTTCTTCCATAACATCTATTTTTTTCTGTATTTTTGCTAATTCCTGACGATCTTTATCAAGCTCTGAATTCATTCTTCTCTTTTCAGCCTGTTTATTAACTTCAATTTCCTGAAAAACATTTTCATTTTCCTGCAATTTTCCTATATATTCCGAAATTGCAGAAAAAACAATTGGTTCTATCCGGTCTGCCCTGTAAAAACCTCTTCCCGGATGCACAGTTCCTGACCACATATCCTGACACTTATACAGACCAACCTTTCCAGATCGCCGTTCACCCGTACTTTTTATTTTCCAATAATTGTAACGGCTTCCATTTGTCATCTTACGTCCACAATAGCCACAATACAGGACATCAATCAATGCAAGCGTCCCTGTATTGTTTTTTATAACATTTATATTATAAGGCCTGTGCTCTTCTTTCTTTGCAATTCCATCCGCACGTTTTTTTCTCATATCCTGCGCACGATTCCATATATCAGTTGTAATAATTGCTATTTCCGGATTACTTTCCTCTGCAATTATCCAATCGTCGCTCCCTATTTTATGATATTTCCCATCACTCCTCGTTCTCCTGTTGTATGCAGTATATCCGGCATAGATCGGATTGGTCAGAATGCTCGCAATTGTTCCTGCTTTCCATACATCATTGGGCGCTTCATTTTTATACTGGTCATGACTGTTCAGTATTTTTGCTATTTTGACAGATCCATATTCTTTTTGGACCGCCAGATTATAAATATAAATTACTACTTCTGCCTTTTTTTCATCAATGACCAGGTGTTTCAGTGCCCTTCCATGTTTACTGATTTCTCCAGATAGCTCCAGAGTATATCCATATGGAGCCTTCCCACCCATAAATTTGCCTCTCTGCACCAGTTTCTTTGCCGTATCTTTTACTCGCATTCCTGTATCAGAGCTGCTCTTTTGGGCATTTCCATAACGAAGTGCCAGAACCATCTGCCCCATAATGTCATCAGATTCTGGAGAAATGCACCCATCTTTCACCGTATAAATGTCCACGCCACAATTCTTCAGTGACATAACATAAGCACCAATTTCCCACATCCGGCGACCAATACGGTCATCTTTATAAGCAACCAGAATGTCATATTCTTTATTTCTGGCATCCTGCAGTGCATCCTGTAAAACATCTCTGTCCGCAACCGAATTTTTGTATCCACTGTTACTTCCTTCGAAATATTCTTTTTCATCCAGCTTCCAGTCAGAACGTTTTTCTATGTATTCAAGTACAAGCTGTCTTTGTACACTCAAATCTCCATCTGCTTCCAGCTGTTGATTGGAACTTACCCTTAATAGCATTCGTACTCTTTTCAATTTATTTTTCTCTCCTCTTCTGCAAAAACAATTTCGAGGAGGTGTTTCCTCCTCGAATAGCAGTTTACTCGTCCCCACTGGCCTTTTTCAGATTTTCTCTCAGTGCTCCTGAAAGAATATCTTTTACCTCTTGAACAATCTTTTCTCCGTTAATTTCTGTTCTTTTGGGGAATTCCATACAAAGTTTTATTCCGGATTCAGTTTCTCTTTCAATACGGTCATATTTAGATTCTCCCATAGCGATGCCAACCTCAATGACCTTTTTTCCATCTTTATTCTCACCTACCGGAACATATGCACGTCCTGCCATATTAATACCTCCATTTCTTCAAAAAATCTATGTTTCGGTATTAATATGTAATTTATTTTGCAAAACAGCAAAAATTCAGATGTTGCCTTGTAATATCTTCATTTCTCTCACATTTTATCTATTTTTCTTCTGTTTCTGATTATTTACCCAGTAAATAATAACCCCTTCTATTTTCAATTCTAATTTTTATGCTATACTGTTTAATAGCTTAATTCGTTTGGAGGGGAAATAAATTGAACTATTGTATAATAATGAAATATTCAGCGAAAGAAAAATGCTATATTGTGACCGTTCCGGATCTGCCGGGATGTATGGCGGATGGACATAGTCCGAATGAGGCTTATGAAAATGCTAAAATTGCGATGAGGGAATGGATAGAAACGGTCAGGGCAGCAGGTCGGGAGATACCGGAACCATCTTTTGGACAGGATAATTTTTAAGGGACGGCTCCTAAAAAGCTGTCCCTTTTTATGTTTCTTCTATATTATTAAAAGAAAATGAAATCTATTATTTTCCTAAATAAAGACTGATTTTGTTCCGTCATTACCCGCTGCTGGAATTCGTCCTGTTGCTGTCGCATGCTGTCGAACTGTTGTTGTTGGAATTGCTCTGTCTGTTGCTGAAATAAATCCTGCTGCATAGCGTCCTGTTGGTAATACAGATCGTTCATACACCCGAAATCATCAAGGCCGTTGTTAAAATCATTAAATCCACCAAAATCATCAAACATTTTTGTATACCTCCACGTTATTAATATCTGTAGGCTCTGGTATCCGGATATCTGCCCCGATTGCTGCAGTTATCCAGGCCTGTTTCGCATCTGCTATCATTGCCGGAATATCTTGCCACCTCTGGCAGCAGGTAATGCATCCGGGTAGATCTGGAATAGTTGCGGTATAGCCACCCTCGGCTGGATCTTCTATGATTAATATAGGATATTTTGCGCTCATACTTGCAGTCCTCCATTTTTGTATTGGTGGCTGAGCCGGTAGAATGTGGTCCTACTCAGTCCGGTTAAACCCATCGCTGCAACTGCGGTAATCTCCCCACGTGTCCACCTCTCCATAACCTCACGGTAGTTGCTCGGAAGTTGCACTTGCGGCCTACCGTAGCCCCTCCAGGCCGGCTTGTCTCGGATCCTGTCAACGCCCTGTGTCTGCCTTTTGCGGGTGCGCTCTATTTCGTGGCTAATCACGTAATCCAGGGTGCTTATTACGGTATCCATGATCATATCGGATATTTCCGGATTGCAAATCGTGGTTGTTGGGATATCCAAGATTTTTACGCGGATACCATGATTCCTGTAATATTCTAATTCCTGGCGTGCGCTGCGTTTGCCACCAAGTGCCTCCAAGTCGTAAATCACAAGGGTATCTCCCGGTTTCAACCAGTGATTTTTAAGACGCTGATATTCTTCTCTGTCCGGTATTTTGCCATGAAAACGTTCGATTATTGTGTTGTCGTCAGTTGCACCTACCGCCATCAACTTTTTTCTATGTGTAGCTGTGCGGAATGTAGATATGTAATAGTATGTCTTGCCTACATTGCTAATAGATCCTCCTAGTTGTTAATTATCTTAATATCAGACGCGTCCGGGTGTTGCCGTATGTAGTAGGATTTGTCCGGCCACCAGATCATACGAAATGGTGGACTTTTTGGAATATTATTGCTGAGTATCGTTGTGATTAACAGAGCGGTATTTCCGCCAGCGTGTAATCTGGGGCGCTATCTGTTGAAATGCGGATAGTTCGCGGCGGTTCCTGTTGCTGACTGATGGAGTTTCTTCCTATTATATTTTGTAATGCCAAACCGACCGTCCTGTTGGCCTCCTCTGGTGTCAAGCCAATATAATTGATGAGAGAAAACTCTGTGTTCTGAAGAACTTCATCAAGCTTTCTTTCTACCAATTCTCCGAGGTAATAAATCTGACTTTCAGGCATTGGCGCATACTCCTTTCTGTTTACAGGTTTGCGGGGGATCTCTGAGTTGATAATGATTACCGGCTGTTAATTTTGATTAATAGCCTGTAATTTTTACTAACTTAGAGCGTGTAGTCAATGCTAACGCATTCATCTTTGATAATAAAAACCTTTGATAATTTTACAAGCTCTTAATCCTATGTTTCGACTCGTAAGTAATTTCTGATATTTTAACAGCTCAAGAGCAATTTAATAGTCGTTGATCCTATTTAATGGTAACCGTACCCTATATATATTATAAGACTACGGTTACCATTAGAACTTTTCGTACTGTAAAATCAATAGTATTATAAGTCTACAATAAAGTTGTATATTTTACACAAAAGCATCATTTAAAAACGTCTGTATTTGTATAAGTTGGCGGAAACCGTACCCTTATATATATTATAGACTACGGTTACCACCTAGGAACTATTTGTACTATAAAATCAACAGTCCTTAATGAGCTCTTGAACCGTTAAATTTTCCTAAAAGTAGGACCGGTTAAAGACATAATTTTTAAGAGCTTGTAAATCTACCTGCGGTTCGTAATATCAAAAAATAAACGCTTTGCGTTGATTACATGTTTGAGCTAGTAATATTACAGACTGTTAAATCAAATTAGCAGCTAGTAATATTTACATGCTCAGAGTTCCCCGGTAAAACCTCATCTTCATTTGTAAAAGTTCTTTTTCTGGAAATACTTTTTGAACACTAAACCATTTTTTATGGTTCATATAAATAAGAAGAATGACTTTCTTCTCTTACAGATCTGATATATACATTATAGAACGACCGTCCCAAAAAGTCTATTGGCATACTATCCAAAAGCTATTGTGCGTAACACTCATCCAATTTATTTTAAAAACTGACAATATTGTTCAAATTCCTATAAGAACAAATGCATACAAATTTTTATGTTCTAAATGTAGTCTTCTTATGAAATCTGCACAAAGTTTCATCATCTCTCCACACCTTTTCCCTTAAAAATCGTTCGTCATTTTGCACGACAGAATATTCAGATATCTGAATAAAAATTGAAGCATCCCAAAAAGCATTCCAAAAGTCAAACTGACGAAAATGCTATTTATCCACATAAATGCTGTATTTTCAAGGGTTTCTATGATACTATTTCCACATAATATTATAGAAAAGAGGCGTTGTGCAAAATGACGAATGAAATTGATTATGGCGAATGGAATCCGTTTCAAGCCTGTCCGGATGGCGAGGATTTGATGAGAACAATTTACGCGTATTATTGCAGTGCTGGCTACCCAAAGAGCCTTCAAGATGCTATTGATACTGCTATTAAGATCCTGTCTACCATAGATAATACCTATTTGGAAATCGAAGACATGGTAATGGAGATGGCTGGTGCCACCGACATGTGGGGTTTCCGGCAGGGTTTCAGGGCGGCGATTGAACTACTGTCCGGTAACACATTCCGGCAGATTTTCAAGAAGGAGGACAATGATGGTAAATGAACCCGAAAATCAAATTGACAATCTGACACTCAGGCGATTGCAGGAGTCAACAGCTACTCCGCTAAAAACGACAGGGGAGCATGTAGCATACCTCAAGGGCCGCAGCGATAAGGCCAGGGAGATAATCCAGGACCTGTATTGCAATCATGGCGGTAATGCTCACCCTATTTACGATTTTTTCCAAGACGAAAATATCGGCTATGAAGAGATTATCGGCTGGAAACAGGAGGCGGCCGATTACATGGAGAGACGCCTTGCAAGCCAACTTGCCCGCCGTACCGCTGTCCAGATGCTGCAGGATGGAGTAACGCCTGGCGAGGTAAAAGAAAATATCGAAAAATGGTTTTCTGTTCATTTTTCAGATGACCAAATAATCACACTTAAACAACAGGCAAATCTCAATAAATGCATGTCAGAAATGACAGTTGTATTAGACAAGGAGGAGAACTGAATATGGAATGTAGAACCAGCGATGCACTTAGCAAAAATGCCTTAGACAGGATTCTTGAGCTTTTTCCAGAAGATAAGGATATCTATGAAAACTGGCAGAAATATATACAAATATACGCTATTGGCTACTCCCACGCTCCCGGCACTATGAACGATATAACTAATTATTGGGGCTCCCTTGGCTATGATTATAATTCTGGATTTAGAGAGGGAACCCGTCATGCGCTGTTACGCGTAGCTCTGTCAATAGCCAACAATGCCATCAAACACGGAGAATCGGAGGGATATCTATCCGATCAGATCCAGACCTGCACCTCTCCGGAATGCTTCGCGATCGTATATTTATTATACTCCTGCCTCCAACAGACCGAGGAGGAACGTCTCGAAATTGCAAAACAGGATTTTTTAAAAAAGGAAACCGATGATGACGATGAAAATATTATGATGGAGTACGGTATTGACCTGGAAACCTGCAAAGCCTGGAAACAGGAGGCACCCCAAAACCGCCCCTACGCTAAACGCTACCATGCCGCGGATCCAGTCCTTTTAAAAGGAGCTCTTGTCGTACTACAGCAGCTATTCCCAGACCAACAGAGCGCGTATGACGAGATTGAAATCGGCCTCAAGATTTATCTTGCCGGCTTTTATGATTCCGTCAGAAATTGTGTCAAAACATGGCTCAAAAAATCCGGCAATCCTCAATTAATAATCCAGTTACTGCAGGAGCTCAACGTGCTTTTTAAGGCTAATACCCCTCCCGATCAAATCCCATCATCCCTTATCGATCGCGCACCAGATCACACCAAGCCACTTTTTCAGTTATTAATCAATTTTTATAAAGAGAGCTTGTACGAAAATAGCTAAGGGGTCATAATCGACCCCTTTTCAATTTCTCCTCAAAACATTTAATTTTCCAATAAAACCTATCAATATCATTCAAAAACCTATAAAAATCGAACAAAAACCTATTTCCGGTACTACTCTGTCTCTCCTGCTGCCATTTTCCCTTCTATACCATTCCTTTTTTTAGAAGTATCACTTATGCCTTATACGGCATTATCAACACTTCTTTATGTCCAATACGGCATTATTGACTATTACTTATGCCTCATACGGCATTTTCTCTTTTTAATTATGCCATATACGGCATTTTCACCGTTTAATTATGCCTTATACGGCATAAACTCCCCTTTTTAATAATACTACTCTATGCCGTATGCGGCATTAACACCCTTTAGTTATGCCGTATATGCCATTTTCTGTTTTTCTCAATATCATTTCTGATAGTTTCCCGTTTTAAAAAATCTGGCTTTTCCTAGAATAGATTATTTTAGAATGAGAATTCGCGCGCCGGACTTGTTCTAAAATAGCGATTTTAGGATGAATATGATCCGATCTCTTAAAAATGCCAACTTTTACGGAAAACCAGGATTTCTAAAAGTTGACAGTAGGATTAATCAAAAATTACCTGGAAACCAAACAAACCATTCTATAAATCATATAAATATTGCTACTTTTTTAACTTTTATTGTTCTAAATTCCAACTTTTATAAAAAAATGTCAACTTTTTGTTCTAAAAAAACAAGTGATTTTACTAGAAGAGAACAACTTTTACTCCACTAAAAGTTGGCATTTAAAAGTTGAAAAAGGACCGGTCTCCCGACCCTACTCTTTCAAAAAATCTATCGCGTCCGACATACCAGCATAATATGCCAGTCTTTCTACTCTGTCGTTGCGGGATTTTATACAGAAAAATATGCTATCGATAATATCTCTATCCCGTTCCGTCAGGTGTAATTTTTCATATAATTTCTGTAAATATTCCAAATCATTATTATCCTGCACCACTTCTGCGATATCACTGTTAATATGCTGCATAGTATTCAGCCGTTTTTGTTCTACAAAGCCGCCGATTTTAATTTCCACCTCACCTATTTTTAGATCCCCTCTCACATAATCATAATTCTACTATACATTCGTATAGGATATTCTACAATTACAATCGTTCGACTTTATTCGACGTTTAGTGGAGATCCGGAGCCTTAATCGGGCGCTGTTTTACATGTTCTTCTGCTGCCTCTCTGGTGGTATATAGTCGGTCCGGATGTACCCGGATAGCGCCACTGGAATCCAGAAATTTAACCAGATAGAGACCGCCGGCACAACTCAGGATCCGCACCGGTCTTATTATTCTGCTGCTTTCAATAATATATGCATTATCTCCTCGTCTCATATAATCAGCTCCTGCTATTTTTTTACTGATTATATCATAACACAAACATTTGTTCTGTATTTATTTCATTATCATTGCAACTAATACATATAACAATTGTAATACAATAAACACGATAATCGCATAAATCACAGTTCTTACTAAAAGACGTTTAACCTTTTCTCCAAACAAAACCTCATCATCTTTATAGTTTCTAAAATGCCAAAGATTCCACAGTCTCTCCCCATAATTTCCAATTCCATGAACAATGAAGAAATTGCAAACATCTGTCGTCCATAAATACTCAATATAAGTTTTCTTTCTGCTTGGATACTTTCGAAACAATATTTTAGTATATATCCACGTTATGAACAAAAGTAAAATATATGCAGCCATTGCAATGGCCAACGGTAAAAGAACGTCTCCTTTTGTCCACATCGTAATTGATAAGATTACCAAGATTATAAATATGATTCTCCTTAAGAAAGATAAAAAATTTCCCATCGTATATCATCTCTTTTCTTGTGTATTATTATTTTTCTAATTATATCATATTTTTATGGTACTAAAACAAAACGTCCATAAGAATTTTCGGAAATGTTAAAAAGGCAGGTATTATGGACATAACAAATCTTTAAAACTAAGTTTGGAAGAATTAGGAAAAGAACCTTGTCGAAATGTAAAATTTATTATAATATATAGATGACTACTAAAGATGAAACCGTAGAAATACGAGTGAACGAAACTATTAACCAGGTCTTAAAGAAAAGGAGTTAAAATGAATCAAGAACTTGCGTTAAAGGTAGTCAGCTACATCGCCGATTATCTCGGCAATCTCCCGGATGACTCAATATCCGGATTCGAAAATTACACGAATGATGAAATCGATGCTGTTGTGAAACACTTAGAAGAGATAGGTGTACTTAATATTGCTCACTCAAAAGCATATTCCTATTGTGGCATTGGTGATGCAAAAGGGCATGCTGATTATGATGAACATTATCTGTCAAGAGCCTTTATCTCAGAAGAAAATTTTAAGAAATTCAAAGCATCGTTAAAATAAAGAAACTGGCCCGTCACCCGGTACATAAACTGTACCGGGAAAGAAAAAATTTTCGTTATTTAATTTGTCTACTTGACGGGTGGCACACCAAAATCAAGGCATTCAGGCTCTTTTGTTTTGCCCCGGAAAAGGCAGGGTACCACTCAGGGTACCAAAGCCGGTACCCTGCGCAGTACCCTAAAAGGCATCATGATCAGGCTTTATTTCTCCTGAATTTCTTTGCCGCTGATATGTTCAATTTCTATTTCAAAAAGCTGTACAGCTTTTCCCGAGCGTTTGATTTCCTCATCGATCAGTTGTTCATTCGGATAGTATTTCACCGCAATCTTTTTCAAGATTTCCGTTGTTTCTGCACTTTCTTCCAATAAATGGCGTCTGCCAAATATAACCGTGCTCTGTACAAACGGTGCCCACTTCTCTTCTTTGATGGTTTCATTTCCATAAACAGTAAAACATACCTTGTCGCTGGCTTTTAATGCATCGACTTTATGTTATCCAGCATTTTATAACAAACTCATTTTTACTTTTTCATGCAAATTAAAAAAAGTCTCAGCATAAAATAATCTGACGTATTTTCCCGCAGATTATTTTATCCTGAGACTTCTTGTGTTATCATCTTTGATTGAAACCTGTAAATATAATGAAAGAAGCAGAAATCCCACCGACCAAAGTTTGATTTCTGCTTCAAGCAATAAACATAGCTCTCGCCACGTCCTCTCTTATGATAACAATCAAAACAGAAAACTACAACCATATTTCTCAAGATTTTTATAACAAAATAATAGATTCTCTTGATCTGACCCTGATCTCATGTACCTGTGGGCACTCTGGATCCCTGATCCGCCATGGTTCCTATAAACGGAAGATCCCGCTTAAGGACCGTATCATTACTTTAACGGTTGTTCGTGTTTACTGCAAACACTGCGGACATACCCATGCCCTTCTTCTGTCTTCC
>OLNN01001996.1_pt1 | contig 15465 bp, 8 predicted proteins | sample 1672141 | NCBI WGS metagenome assembly OLNN01 (sample SAMEA3136652, study PRJEB25190) | human gut metagenome | biome: human gut; feature: human-associated habitat; material: faeces | place: Austria | collected 2013 | reverse complement strand
ATCCGGCATCCATCAATGCACGGGTAGAAGCTACCGTCTCTTTCCAGGCTTCTTCTGTCTGTTGCGAAATGGCTAACTGTTCATCTAACATCAACAATGTATAGTATACGTTGGCGATCCCGGCGATCAACTGGGTACGCACAGCCTGCTGGTAGTCCTTGCTTTGGGCATACAGTGCTTTGGCCTGTTGCTTGGCATTGCGCAGACGTCCGAAGATGTCCAATTCCCAACTGGCTGTGACTGGCAGCGTGTATGTCTTTGTCGCTTTCCCACCGTCGAAACTGCTGATCGTTCCTTGCGGGGAAAGTGCGAACGAAGGAAGAAAAGCAAGTTTTGCCGACATTAACGCCGCTTCCGCTTCCTCGATCTGCAATTGGGCGGACCGGAGGTCGGTGTTGTTTTGTAACCCTTGTTCGATAAGAGCCTGTAACTGCGGGTCCGTAAAAAGTTCCCGCCAGTTCACATTACCGAAGTTGGTCGTATCATCGACTGCCACCTCTTCTCCGTACAGGTTGTCCGGAGTCGTCTCGGCCGGTTGATATTTGGTGTATATGCCGCAACTGCTCAACAGGGCGGTTGCGGTTGTTAATACGATTATTTTCTTCATACCTTATTTATTTTCATTGTTTAAACCCTCACGTTCGGTTTGGCTCTTTTGCTTTTCCAACGCAACTTGCATATCGGTTTCAACTTCCATCGGCGGACGGATTTTTTCTTGCATGTATTCGAAAATGATGTAGAATACCGGTACGACGAACAGTAATGCCAATGTCCCGACTGCCATACCGCCGACAACACCTGTTCCTAATGAACTGTTACCGTTGGCTCCGGCTCCGGATGCGAACATAAGCGGAAGCATACCGAAGATCATCGTAAGTACGGTCATCAAAATCGGACGCAAACGGGCTTGTGCGGCCGAATAAGCCGATTCGACGATCCCCATCCCTTTACGGCGGCGTTCGATGGCGAACTCAGTAATCAAAATCGCCGTCTTGGCCAAAAGTCCGATCAACATGATTACACCGGTCTGCAAGTAGATGTTATTTTCCAATCCAAACAGTTTGGCAAACAGGAACGAGCCGAACATACCGAACGGTACGGAAAGGATGACCGCAAACGGTACCAGGAAGCTCTCGTAGAGGCAAGCCAGAATCAGGTAAATCAGGAAGACGCAAATGGAGTAGATGAACACCGTCTGCATCTGGCCGGTATTGGCCTCCTCACGCGAGATGCCGCCGTACTCGTAGTCGTAGCCCGAGGGCAACATCTGTTCGGCCACCTCGGCAATCGCCTTCTGTGCCTCACCGGTAGAGTAGCCTTCGGCCACGTTCACGTTGACGGAAATGGAGCTGAACAGGTTGAAGCGGTTCTTGATTTCGGCTCCTTCGGTCTTGCTCAAAGTGACAAACTGGCTGAGGGGCGCCATCTCCGTGCCGTTGCGCACGAACATGTTGTTCAGGTCCATCTGATTGAGGCGGTATTTGGGGTCGGCCTGAAGCATCACACGGTACATCTTACCGAACTTGTTGTAGTTAGAAACGTACGAGCCACCGCAGTAGCTACCCAGCACGCTCAGTACCTCGTTGGGCGAGATACCCGCACGCATACACTTGGCGGCATCCACATCGACCGAGATTTGCGGGAAGTTCTCGGCATAGGTGGTATAGGCCATGGCCACTTCGGGACGCTGGTTCAGTGCACCGAGGTATTGCAGCACGGCGTGGTAGAAGGTGGTCATGTCGCCGCCGGTCTTGTCCTGCATGTTCAGTTCTACCGAGTTACCCATACCATAGCCGGGAATCATAGGCGACTGGAAGCAGAATATCTGTGCTTCCTTTATCTGGGCAAACTGTGCGTTGAGCCTTCCCATTACGGCTTCTGAGGAATGTTCACTGCCCTTACGCTCGCTCCAGTCTTTCAGGCGGACGATAATCATACCATAAGAAGTACCCTGTCCGGAAAGGAAACCGTAGCCGGCCACACGCTGATAGTGGGCCACCTCGGGCGTGTTGGTCAGAATGGCATCCACCTTGTCCAGCACCTGTGTAGTCTCCTTCAATGTGCTACCCGGAGCCGTGCTGACGTTGGCCATGATAACGCCCTGGTCTTCCTGCGGCACAAGTCCTGTCTTGGTAGTGTTCATGAAGAATACCAGCAGTACAACGGCAGCTACCAGTGCAGCCCAGCACATCCAGCGGTGGTGGATGGCAAACATCACTCCTTTCTTATACTTGCCCAGCAAGGCTGTGTACGAAGCGTTGTAGGCTGCACGAACGCGGCCGTTGATACTCTTGGCGCTCTTGGTACCCGAGGCCGGACGCATCAGCATGGCGCACAAGGCCGGACACAGCGTCAGGGCACAAATCATGGAAAGACCCACGGAAGTAGCCATGGTGACACCAAACTGTGTGTAGAAGATACCGGACGTTCCTCCCATGAAGGTCACAGGAATGAACACGGCCATGAACACGCAGGTACAGGAAATGATGGCCATCGTCACATCGCCCATGGCGTCTTTCGTAGCCAGGTAAGGCGACTTATAGCCGGAGTCGAACTTCTCCTGCACCGCCTCCACCACAACGATGGCATCGTCCACCACCGTACCGATGGCCAGCACCAGCGCGAACATGGTCAGGATGTTCAGGCTGAAGCCTGCGGCTATCAGGCAGGCAAACGTACCCACCAGCGAAACTATGATGGAGATAGACGGGATGAGTGTACTCTTGAAGTCCTGCAAGAAGAAATATACCACCAGAATAACCAGGATGATGGCAATAATCAGCGTTTCTACAATACTATATATAGAAGCGTAGAGGAAGTCGTTGGAGCTCATCAGGTTGACAAACTCCAGACCTTCGGGCAGGTCTTTCGACAGCTTGTCGAGCAGGGCGGTGATTTCGGCATTGACAGCAGTAGCGTTAGAGCCGGCAGTCTGGAAGGCCATGAAAGCAATGGCTGTCTTGCCGTCCATTTCACCCTCGTAGCTATACATCAATGCACCCAGTTCTACCTCGGCCACGTCTTTCAGGCGGAGGATGGAACCGTCAGACTGTGCACGGACCACGATGTTCTCAAAGTCGGCCACTTCCTTCAGACGACCACGATACTTCATGGTGAGCTGGTACACGTTGTCAGAATTCTCGCCCAGGGCGCCGGTCGGAGCCTCCAGGTTCTGCGTAGCCAGTACGGCTGCAATGTCCGAAGGCACCAGTCCGTACTGTGCCATGCGGTCGGGCTTCATCCAGATACGGATACTGTAGGGGGCATTCATGGCCATCACGTCGCCCACACCGGCAATACGCTTAATCTGGGGCACAACGTTAATATCAAGGTAGTTACCGATGAACGCCTGGTCATAGCGGCCGTTGGTGCAGACCAGTGAGTTGATTTGCAGGAAGCTGGTCTGGCGCTTCTGTGTTGTCACACCGATTTGTGTAACCTCGGCGGGCAGCAGTCCCTGTGCCTGCGTCACGCGGTTCTGCACGTTCACGGCAGCCATATCAGGGTCGGTACCTTGTTTAAAGTAGACTTGTATGGTAGCCGAACCGTTATTGGTAGCCGTGGAGGTCATGTAAATCATGTTTTCCACACCGTTGATACTCTCTTCCAGCGGCATGATGACACCGTTCATCACGGCATCGGCGTCAGCACCCGTATAGCTGGCCGATACGTAGACCGTAGGCGGCGCAATGTCGGGATACTGTTCCACAGGCAGCGTGAAGAGTGATATCAGACCGATGGCTACTATCAGGATAGAGATGGCAATAGCCATCACCGGCCGTTTGATAAAGACATTTCCTTTCATAAGTTCTTTCCTCCTTCCTTATTTAACCGGTGTACCTTCGCGCAACAGTCCGGCACCCTTTGCCACGATTTCTTCTCCCGGCTTCAGTCCGTCCGTCACAATGAACTCGCGGCCATCGCTGATTTCATTGACAGAAACAAGCGTAGAAACGGCCTTACCATCTACAACCTTATACACCAGGTACTTGTTCTGCATCTGAACGGCAGCTCCCTGAGGAATGACGATGCAGTCCTTGTACATACTCGGTACGATAACCGTACCCGACGCCCCGCTGTGCAGCAGACGCGACTCGTTTGGGAAAACCACGCGGGCAATCACCGTTCCCGTGTTGCGGTCGATGACACCGCTGATAGACTCGATGGTTCCCTTCTGGTCGTAAATGGAATTGTCGTTCAGGCGCAGTTCCACCTGAGGCATGTTCTTCAAAGCCTCGTCCATGTTTCCATACTGGCGGGTCAGGGCCAGCAGCTGGTTCTCGGTCATGGAGAAGTAGACATACATGTCGCTGTTGTCGCTCACCGTAGTCAGCGGCTGCGGCAAGGAAGGACTAACCAGGGCACCTACCCGATAAGGCAGTGCTCCCACTACACCGTCACTGGGGCTCTTCACCTCGGTATAGGACAGATTGTTGCGGGCATTCACTTCCTGAGCCTCGGCCTGTGCCAGCTGGGCTTTGGCAGTGAGGTAGTTATTCTGTGCGGTTTGCAGGCTGAATTCGGAAACCACCTTCTGATTGCGCAGTTCTTTCTGACTGTTATAAGTCAATTCGGCAGTAGCCAGGGCAGCACGTGCCACCTCTACATTGGCCATCGCTGTCTTGAGGGCTGCCTTGTAAGGCACCTGGTCAATGACAAAAAGCAATTGTCCGCGACTTACCTTCTGACCCTCGCTGACGCAAAGCCGCTCAATGGTACCCGACACCTGCGGATAGATGTCGATATCCTGACGTCCACGTATGGTGGCCGAATAGGAAGTAGAGAGTACCTTGTCTGTAGCCTCAACCTTCATAATCTCATACGAAGTAGGAGCCATACCCGTCTGGGGTGCTTGCTTGCACGATGCCAGACATACGATACAGCCGACTGTTCCCATCAGCCGTATCCAGTTTTTGTTCGATGTAGTCATACTTTTCTTCATTCTCTTATGTTCTAACTGCCGACAAAAGTAGAAGAAAGGAATATGGAGCTTATGTCCTATTTGTCTTAAAGGTCGTTCCTTTTTCTCGATTTATTTTCTTTAACTAGTATTTAAGATATAAATAAGACATATCAAACATGAAAAAGGAATAATAGAACATCCTGAATTCCTACTTATTTACCAACTTTGCAAAACAAATAAGGAACAAGATGGAAATATCGGAAATTAAAAGCGTCAATATAGAAGATTTCAAGAGGAACAAGCAGCAACTGCTGGACTACATGGACGAAGACTTTGTAGTCATCAATAGCCTGGAAAGAGTAGACATCAACAGCAACGATTCCATAAGGCTGGACTGCCTGCTTATTGCCATCTGCCTGGAAGGGCGCATTCAGCTGGATGTCAACCTGAAGACTTATCAGCTGCAGGAAGGAGACGTGCTTTTCGGACTGCCGGGCACTTCCCTCAGCCATGCCATGGTGAGCCCGCACTACAAAGTGAAACTCATAGGGTTCTCCACCCGCTTCCTGCAACGCATCTTCAAGATGGAACGCGAAACCTGGAACACGGCCATCCACATACACAAGAATCCTATGATTAAGAATGCAGGCGAAGGTGCCCCTCCAAAGATGTTCGAGCTGTATCGCGACCTGATTATGGCAAAACTGAACGACGAACCACACAGCTACCACCGCGAAGCCATGCGCTATCTATTCTCTGCCCTGCTATGCGAAGTGATAGGACAAATGGAGAAGAAATCGGCAGCCTGCCCGGAGCAGGAAAGCATCAAACTGAAAGACCACATCCTGCGCCGCTTCCTGAAACTGCTTTCCGAAGACAACGGAATGCACCGCTCGGTGTCCTATTTTGCCGATGCGTTGTGCTACACGCCCAAGTACCTGTCGCAAGTCATCAGGCAGGCGTGCGGCAAAAGTCCGCTGGAACTGATTAACGAAAGCGTCATGGAACACATCAAGTACCGGCTGAAACGCTCGGACAAGTCCATCAAGGAAATTGCCGAAGAATTCAACTTTCCCAACCAGTCATTCTTCGGCAAATACGTGAAGGCGCACCTGGGCATGACACCGGCCAATTACCGCAACAGCACCAAGGAGTCCTGACACGGACTGTGCAGACGGGAACAGGAGAGGTCAGCGGATTATCTCGTCGCACACCGCATCCTGAAACGCCCGCGCCTGACGGCCCGACATCACGTTCTGATTCATGATGGCAAATGCCACCCAGTGTCCTTCCGAAGTCTTGAGGTAGCCGGCCAGGCTGTTGATGCCCGTATACGAGCCTGTCTTGGCGTGCACGTTGCGATAGGACAGCGTTCCCTTCTTCATGCGGTTCTTCAGCGTGCCGTCCATGCCTCCCACGGGCAGAATCTTGTAGAGCTTCTGAAACAGCCCAGTACGCGAGTAAGCATACTTCAGGAATCCCACCAGCAACTGGGGCGACAGGTAGTCATAGTTGGACAGGCCGCAACCGTCGGCCAAGTTATAGTCGTCAGGGTCAAAACCCAGTTTCTTGATAAGCATCCGTATGGCCGACAGTCCGTCATCGGCCGACACGTGCTTCTTGCCCGTGGCCTGCATGCCCAGGCGACAGAGCATGGCCTCGGCGTTCAGGTTGTCGCTCTTCTTCATCAGCTGCTCGGCCACGTTTATCACCGGCGTCTCGTAACGGATAAGGCATCGCGACGTACTGTCGCGGCTGAACTCACTGAAGCCGTAGCACGAGTCGCACTCCACCCCACTGGCCCGCAGCCGCTCCACGAAGGTGTGCATGAAGAAGCGTTCCGACCCCCTCACATTCACCTTGCCTCCCTGCGCGCTGGCCACGTTGCCCGACACCAGCAGGTCGTTGCCCTCTTCCAGCCAGTTGCGCGTCAGGCGGAAACGTCCGGCCGACGGCGTGCGGCTCACCGTTCGGTTCACCACGCGGTAGTAGGTCGATGCCGGGCTGGTCGTTATCTCGGCCGCCTCGCCCTTCTGTCCGGGCCGGGCCGTCAGGCTCACCACCCCCTTGCACAGCATCAGCGGCGACAGATAAGGCTGGAACGAGTAGGGATTGTCGTCCCACACCCAGCCGCTGCCCCAGTAGAGGGAGTCTTTCATCGACACGTCGCCATACACCTTGCCCGCTATCACCGAGAAACAGCTGCGCGCCACGTACGCCACCAGCGTATCGAGCGCCGCCTCGTCAAACTCCGGGTCGAAGCCACCCACCACATACAGGTCGCCCCGCAGCGTGTCGCCTTCAATCCGTCCCTTGCACCACACCTCCGTGCGGAAAGGTTCGTCGCCCCCCTCGTGGTCGAGGGCCGTGATGGCCGTCAGCAGCTTCATGGTCGACGCCGGTCGCGACAGCTTGTCGGCCTGGTACTGGTAAATATACTTGTTGGTTGTCAGGTCGTAGACACAGATGCCTACGTTAGACCCCTGCGGCAGCTTGTCGGCCACCAGTCGGTCGATGCGGACAGGCAACGAATCGGCCGCCGCGGTCTGGGCCATGCCCGCCGTGCCCGCACAGAGCCATAGCAGCAAGGCCATAAGGATTTTTGTCTTCATTGTAAATGTAAGTTAGTGGTTAATGGTGAATGATTAATGGTAAATGGTGAATGGTAAGTATTTATCCAGAGAGTGCTAATCACTTACCGCTAACTACTGACCATTTACCATTAACCATTAACCATTATCAAAGCGCTTCCTTAAATATCTCGCCTACCGTAGGATGCGGGAACACCATCTTCTTCCATTCCTCCGCCTTCAGGCCCAGTTCGATGGCCATGCCCGCCAGCGTGATGATTTCAGAAGCCGGATTGCCCAGCACGTGTGCACCCAGCACGGTGCCGTCGTCGCCCAGCAACAACTTGCAGACGCCATTCACTCCCTCATTCTCGGCCACGAAGCGTCCGCTGTAAGCCATCGGCAGCTTCACCACCCGATAGCTGAGACCCTTCTTCTGCGCCGACTCTTCCGTCTCGCCCACGCCCGCAATCTCAGGATTGGTGTAGACCACGCCCGGAATGGCCCGGTAGCTCATCTCGTCCTGCACGCCGCAGATGGCATGCACCGCCACTTCGGCCTCGCGCACCGACGTATGCGCCAGCAGCGAGAAGCCCGTCAGGTCGCCGCAGACATACACACCGGGCACCGACGTACGCATCTGCTTGTCCACCACGATGCTGCCCCTCTCGGTCCGCTCCAGTCCCAGGCCCTCCAGCCCGAAGCCTTTCAGCACCGGCCGACGTCCTACGCTCATCAGCAGCTTGTCGGCCACTACCGACCCGGCACCCGCAGCGTCCTCGTAGTTCACCTGCACCTGTTCGCCGCCCTCGTCGCCCGATACCTTGACCAGCGACACCACCTTGGCACCCAGCAGGAACTTCACACCCCGCTTGGCATACTCGGCCCGCAGCAGGCCCGACAGCTCCTTGTCCATGCCGCCCAGCACCTCGTCCATCATCTCCACCACCGTGACCTTCACGCCCAGGCTGCTGAAGAACGAGGCAAACTCCATTCCGATGACACCTCCGCCAATGATGGCCAGGCTCTGTGGCAACTCCTTGCAGTCCAGCGCGTCGCGGTGAGTCCAGTAGGGCACCACGTCCACACCCGGAATAGGCGGTACGAACGTCTCCGACCCCGTGCACAGCAGCAGGTTGTCGCACTCATACGTCTCCTCGCCACACTGCACGTGGTTCTTGTCCACCACCGTAGCCTCTCCGCTCACCAGCTTCACCCCGTGGCCCGTCAGCTTGGCCTTGATGCCCAGCACCAGCTTGCGCACCACCTTCTGCTTGCGTGCCACGATTTTAGGCAGGTCAAAACCCACCTCGCCCACCGACACGGCATACTTCGCCGCATGGCGCGCATTATCGTAAGTCTTGGCCGAATATAGCAATGTCTTGGTAGGTATGCACCCCTCGTTCAGGCACACGCCCCCCAGACTGTTTTTCTCGAAAAGAACGACGCTCAGTCCCGCCCGTCCGGCAGCCTCGGCCGCCGTATATCCGGCGGGTCCGCCGCCGATAATGGCAATTTGATACTTCTCCATGGTACTATCAGTTTAGAATTTGCCTGCAAGATAGTAAAACCTCCGTTCATTCCCGCAGTTTTTGCTTTCTTTTTGCTTCCGACGCCGTGTTTTTGGATGAAGGAAGCGGAGAAGTGGAAATGATTGGGCGGGCAAAGGAGAAGGCGTCAGCCTTCCACCCCATCCTCCACCCCCTTTCAACCCCATTATATCCCCCCTTTGGTAGCAGTTAACTCCCCGGTCGGTAGCAGTTAACTCCTTGGTCGGTAGCAGTCCACTGCTAGGTCGGTAGTAGTCCACTGCTACCAAACGACATTCCAACAGGCTGTAGAAGGGTTCAGGGCAGTGAACAGGGTGGGCAAGGCTTTAGACTTTTTTAGCAGCAGGGAAGGCCGTGTCTTTTAGAAAAAAAATATTTTTGCGTGCAGCATTTACACCGACCGTGCGTCTATATGGAAAAACAAACTATTTGAAAGGAAACATGGAATACACTATGAAGAGACTTAGCCAACTGCTACTCCTCCCCTTGCTGATACTGACCCTGGCCACCGGATGCCAGAACGAGGACGACACCCGCCTGTCGCCCGTAGAGGAAACCACCCTGCCGGGCAATGCCGGACAGACGGAAATCAACCTGAACCGTAGCGACTGGAAAATAACCTCCATCACCACGCCCGGCGGTACCACAATGGTGGGCGACGACAACCGCCCCCTGCAACTCGACGGACTGGGCACGCTGGAGTTCCGCTGGTTCACCCTGACGCGCGACCGCGGCGACCACCTCAGCCTGTCGGTGACCGACAACTTGGACGGCGACGAGCGCGGCATGGTCATCCACCTGGCCATGAACGACGGCTTCTACTCCGAGACCATCACCATCCTTCAGCAGCCTTGCACCACCGTCTACGAGGTGCGCTCCATGACCTATACGCTGGAGGAAGGCGACGGCGAGCGCGAGAGCGACTGGACGATAGACCGCGGCCAAATGGTGATAAACGCGCAGGTGGACGGTGTGATAAACCTGAACCCTTATCTGAACGCAACCAACTTCCACGACTTCAAGTGCGACGCCAAGGATGCCTTCACCTGGCAGATGCCCGATGTGGACTACCTGGTGCCCGTGCCCGACCATGTGTCCAACGGCCAGCTCGTCTTTGCCGACCCAGCCGAGCAGATAGCCTACAGCCGCTATACCGTGACCAGTCCTAATCCCTTGCAGGACGGCCCCATGATAGACCTGGCCTACAAGGGCGGCATGAAGACCACCTTCACCATCAGCATCCTCTACAAGGAGCTGACGGCCAGCTACCACCTGGTGGTGGCCAACCCCGTGAGCGGCGAGGAACGCGAGTTCAGCGGAAAGCTGGTGAGGAAGTATCCGTACAAGTATGTGGTGGAGAAGGAGGAAGAAGAGCTGCCAACCGAGTAATCACACCAGTACTGAAGCTTGGAAAAAGCATTCTACTGATATGTTGAATATATTCATAATAATGCGGGCGTCGTCTACTCCTGACGGAGGAAGGCGGCGCCCGCTGTTTACAGGATTATGCTGTTGATAAAACTGGTGGAGGGAGTATTGCAAATATTTATAGCTCAATGTTTTAATCTGCGTTCCTGTGAAAGCTCCAACAGGTTTTTATACCTACAGGCCTGTAGTTCTGTTTATTGAGATGAGCCCGTTGTCATGCCAATGGAAGTTTGCATTGTCACAGCAACGAATAAATGTAGAGGCAATAATAAAGGAGAACTTCACAGCCCCCCTTTACTTACAAACATTATTACTACTTATTAAGTGGACTATTCTTTATTTAAGAATAATTCCGTGAAATTATGATGATAATTACTTCGTAACTTTTACAGTTATGTCGGCAGTAGTTGTCTTACCCCACTGGTCTACTACAACCAATTGTACGGTACATACCGGAGGAGTAACAATGGCTGTGCTTGAAGACTTCTTGCTGATGGTGACAACGCTGTTGGCATTGTCAAATGAAGTTACGTCAAGAGCAAGGTATTCCTTAGCATTGTCATCAGCCAATCTGACAGAGTGAGAAGCTACGCGGGCATCTGACAGTACGTTGTACTTCACACCGTAAACGTCGGTAGCCGTAAAGTCGGCAAGCTTCAGTGTAGCGTTTGTACCACCGTCTACCTCAAGGGTCTTGCCCGAAGTGTACTTCAAGTTACCTTCGAAGATTTCAGACTTGATGGTCAGGTTGAAGTTCATGGTGATAGGTTCAACCTTCTTATTGCCAAACGGCAGGTACGATACAGTAACCTTGCGTGCGTAGTATGCACCGCCGAATGTAGTTCCGTTAATGCCGGCTTTGTCTACTGTAATAACAGATGGATCGTTCTGCAACCATTCGTTGGCAGTATAGGTCTTGCCGTTAGAAGTGTAAGAAGCCGGAGTTTCTACCTTGAAGGTCACGTAATTCTTATCGTTATCCGAGATGCTGAACAAATCATACAGGTCGTATTCAATGGTGCTTCCGTTTGTCAGACCGTAAGCAACGGCTTCAGTCTTGTCGGCGTTGAAGTATGCTTCCAGCGGCTTGAAGTCGAAGGTAGCGGCACTGTTGACAGTAATGTTGAATGTAACCTCTTTGTCAGGACGCGTCGAGCCATTGCCATACAGCTGGATGGTTCCAACGTAAGAAGTCGGGGCAACGAGTTCTTCGTCGAACGTAATGCTTGCATTCCACTTCGTGTAGCCGTAGTCGTCTACATAAGATGTAAATGTAACTTGGCTGATACCGGTGATAGTACCATATTTAGCCTCGTCTGCACTGTTGGCGTAAGCGTAAGAGATATTTCCTACATAATATGGCAGGTAGTCGGCCAATCCTGTTGCATCGACAGTGACAGTCTGCTTGTTGGCGGCAGCAGTCATGGTCCATTCAAAGTCGCCCAAAGTAGCAGTTGTGCCGGCAGGAACAAAGGATACGGTGATAGTCTTGTCTTTCTTGATTTCACCCTTGCATGTCAGGTAATTGATGGTTACGACAATACTTCCAGAATTTTTGCCGGTGATGGTGTTGCCCGAAAGCTCGGCGCCTGTCTTTTCCTTATTGGCTGTCTGGTCTTTCTCAATGCTGAAATAGTAATCGATAACTCCTGTTAGTTCCGAGAATGCGTTTCTTAAATCATATTCTTCTCCTATTTCAGGCCAAACATCATTAGTGATTATGGAAGTACTTCCTGTTTCTGTCCGAACCATAACATCATACTTCGACAGGATTTCATTGCCATAAGCGTCTTTAGTCGCAATAGCATAAAGTATATCGGCATTTCTATTTGCAATGTCATTGACATCCACACCTTCAGCAAAGCCGATAGTCATGTCGTACAAACCTTTATTGGGGGTTGGTTCTGCTGCACGTGTAATGGGATCAGGACTCATGTTCTCTTCTACCTTGGAGATAACAAAATCAGAGTTGCCTTTGGAGTCTGTCAGGTAGAAATTATAGAGCGTTGCATCGGCCATTGTCGGATTTACTTGTGCAATTACGACTGAGGTGGCAGAAGACAAGAATGCGTCCTTGGCGTAAGTCTTGCCGTTGAACTCTATGGCTTTGCCCTGTTCGTTCTTACCGTAACTTAAAGTGATACTTTGTTTTATAGCATCATCCCAGCCGAAAGAGGTTCCCCAGTCCGCTAATTTTCCTACAGCCTCAATGCTTGTAATGGTAGCAGTTCTGGGCAATACCAGCGTGTCGTACGCAATGGTGTCGCCTACTTTCTTGGGCATGTAGATTTTCACGGTGATGCCGTCTTCTACATAATATATGCCGCTAATGGAGATGCCCAAGTCTTTCTTAGTGCTGGCATCGTCACCGTATTGTACATACAGATGTCCGTCTTCGCCAACGCTGAACGTAGGTGTAATTCCGTCTTCACCTTTTTCGCCTTGTTCACCCTGTTCTCCTTGCTCGCCCTGTTCACCTTGTTCTCCTTGCTCGCCTTTATCACCCTTGTCACCTTTCAGGTCGGCCAAAGCAATGAGGTTGGTGTACGTTTCGCCGTTGTCGTAGCTGACCTTGATATATCCGTCGGCTACCACAATTTTGGGAGTGATGCCATCTTTTCCGTTGATTCCGTCCTGGCCGTTAGCACCGTCTTGTCCATTGGCGCCGTCAGCTCCGTCTTTACCATTGGTAATGGTGTACTCTTGTCCATTTCCCAATTTTACGATGATGCCATCGCTGGTAGAAGTAACACTGGCTACCCACTCACCGCCTTTGATTTTGTTTTGCAACTCCTCAATAGCAGATTTGTTGGAGTCAATTTGCGTCTGTAAGTTGGTGATGTCGTCATCGTAGTCCTTACAAGACGTAAACGTCCCTGTTGTTCCCAAGATTAAGGCACTAAACAGGATTACACTTAACTTTTTTTTGTTCATAACAGATAAACTTTAAATTTATAAATTTAAAAAATAGAAAAAAATGAATGTTTTTTCTTCCTAAATCTTTTATATAACTTATCTCATTTCGAATATTCTTCCGTTACTTCACAGGTAACGGCGTTTATCTGCGACTAACGATTAACGGTTAGCACCTCTTATGTCTCGTTCACTTGCAACTCGTCAACTCCACACAGGAAAGAAATGTTATTCGGAAGAAGTCTCACAATCAGGCGTTGGAAACGAGCCAGTTGGAGTGAAAGGTAGGAGTGAAGAATCTGGTATTTGTTCTGATTAAGTATCTTAAGAGCTACCGTACTAAGTCTTAAGAGCTACCACAGAAAGACTTAAGAGCTATTACGGAAGGTCTTAAGCACTAACGTACTAACAGTTAAGTCCTTCCCGGTGCACTAAACAGGAACTTTACGGCAACAGATGCAGCCGTAAACGGGATGGATGCCTGTGTGAACTCTCGTAATATATCGGGAAAGGCTTTGTTACTCTCTTTTTTATGGCACCTTGCAGGAATATGCTATCGCCTACTGTTCTTTTACAAATGAAATGACTTGGCTATTGGCCTTGTCTATCCGGCTGTTTCGAAAAGGCTTCAGATAGACCTCGGTCACGGCAATGGAAGAGTGGCCCATAGCTTCGGAAATGATTCCGGGATGTATTTCGCAATAATAAGCCAAGGTGGCCCAGGTGTGACGGGCGGCATAAGTGCTGAGGTGCGACAGGCTGCTCTCATATTCACTGAGTATTTTCAGTTGCCTGTTAAATCGACGCAGCGCCAACTGGTATTCATGGTAAGCGTCTTCGGTTCCTTCCTGGCTTGAAAGGAAGGGAAAGAGGTAAGGAGACTTCTTGTCTGTGTTAGACAGTTGCCTGATAAGCCGACAGGCTTCCGGTGTCAGAGCTACGGTCAGCAGTCTGCCGGTTTTGCGTCTGCGATAGCTTAATACATTTTCCTTAATATCCTTTTTACGCAAATAGACTAAATCGACAAAAGGAATTCCACGCAACAGAAACATCAGAGAGAAATACATACGGACCCGCTGTAAAGATGTCGGCAATGATGTCCGGCTCACCCCGTCCTCCCGTGTCGGATTCATTACATGTCGTCCGGCTCTCTGACAGGAAGCATCGACCGTATCGCCCGCATCGTACAGTATTTTTTTCATGGTGCTTGCCTCCAGTGCTTTTTTCCGTTCTGTGCATGGCGAGGTGCGCACATGCCTGAACAAGCGCGGGACAAACCGGGCCTGGCCATGGTCTACTGCGCGGTTATAGACGGCTTTAAGCACCTTCATGTAAGTGGCAACCGTATTCCAACTGCACTGACGCTGGCGCAGGTGCGTTTCATAATCTTTTAGTAAAACGGGTGTCAAATCGGCAAAAGGCATGTCTATACCTTTTATATATAATGAAAATGAATTGCGAGTACTTTGATAGATATGCGCGGTTCCCCACTGACGATTCTCGCGCAGTTCATCTATGACGTCTGAAAGCATTTCCAGGATTTTCTTTTGTTCCATAAATATGTATTTTAAGTGGTATGAACGATTATTTTTCTTATTAGCGACAAAAAAAACTCATAAATTTGCACAATATAAAAAAATATATCTATATTTGTGCCATCTTTTTTGCCGTTACCTGTGAAGTAACGGCTTTTTCTTTTATAGCGCATGATGTGCTGTATATCTGTCTAATAGAGTGGTAACAATACATTCGACACCCGAAGGAAAATATCCTCGTTTTTTCACAAGTCAATCTATGTTCCGTTAGAACATTTTTCTATACACTTCAACCAGATTCCAGATAGTAAGAACTAAAGCTGACAGCAACAATGCAGTTTGCTAAAGGGATATAAAAAAAATCAAATGACTGTTCAAACCTTTTGCATATTACTTATTCACAATATTACCGAATAAATGTTCTGAATGCAAAAAAGCAGATATCAATCTTTCCAGCTTATGAAACATTCGTAAGGCTACTGTTTTTCATATATATTTATCAGATTATTAATGTATTAATATATCAAAACGAAGTAAAATGCACACATTATGTACAAGCAAAAATA
>OLNN01001995.1_pt1 | contig 15466 bp, 13 predicted proteins | sample 1672141 | NCBI WGS metagenome assembly OLNN01 (sample SAMEA3136652, study PRJEB25190) | human gut metagenome | biome: human gut; feature: human-associated habitat; material: faeces | place: Austria | collected 2013 | reverse complement strand
GCTACCGCAAGATGACCCCGCACGACTTCAGCGGCATCCTCACGCGCGGCGGCACCATCCTGGGCACGAGCCGCACCCCGTTCAAGCTGCTCGACACGCCCGAGGCCGACGGCGTGGAGAAGGTCCCCGCCATGATCAAGACCTACAAGCAGCTGCATCTGGACTGCCTCTTCATGCTGGGCGGCAACGGCTCCACCAAGACCGCCAACCGCCTTTCGCAGGAGGGCCTGAACGTCATCGCCCTGCCCAAGACCATCGACAACGACACCTGGGGCACCGAGATGACGTTCGGCTTCACGAGCGCCGTCGAGATCGCCACGAAGTGCATCGACGACATCCACACCACTGCCTCGAGCCACGGCCGCGTGTTCGTCATCGAGATCATGGGCCACAAGGTGGGCTGGATCCCGCTGTACGCGGGCGTCGCGGGCGGCGCGGACGTCATCCTCATCCCCGAGATCCCGTACAGCATGGACAACGTCATCGCGACGATCGACAAGCGCATGCAGACCGGCAGCCGCTTCACCATCCTCGCCGTCGCGGAGGGCGCCATCTCGAAGGAGGACGCCGCCCTCTCCAAGAAGGAGTACAAGAAGAAGGTCGCCGCGCGCACGAGCCCGTCCATCGTGTACGACATCGCCAAGGAGATCGAGGCGCGCACCGGGCGCGAGACGCGCGTGGCCATCCCCGGGCACACGCAGCGCGGCGGCATCCCCGACGCCCAGGATCGCATCTTCGCCACGCAGTGCGGCGTCGAGGCGGCACTCGGCTGCCTCGCGGGGGAGTTCGGCTACATGATCGCCCAGGTCGACCGCAAGATGACGCGCGTGCCGCTCGCCGACGTCGCCGGCAAGCTCAAGTACGTCGACCCCAAGAGCGACCTCGTGCGCGAGGCGAAGGCGCTCGGCATCAGCTTCGGCGACGAGTGAGTCATTGGGGTCGGGTTCATTTGTCTCACCGACCCCGCGCCCGCGCCCCGGAGCCTCACCTGAATTTTTGCGCTATTCAAACCGGCCGTGGTCACCATGGCCGGTTTTTCATTGCCGGGCGCGACGAGGCGGTGCGCGGCGTGATATTGCGCGCGAAGACCCGCTTGCGAGCTCCGCTTTTCCGCCTCTAAAGCCCTCACTGTGCCCGCGCTGGCCATTTTTTCCAGTTTTGTGACCGCTCATCTGGGAAATCAGGGGTGCGCTTCGCCCATCGCCCTGGTATCGGGCACGGTTATCCCACGTACGGGCGAACTGCACCCGCGTTTTCCCAGGATCGATGTCACAAAACTGGAAAAAATGGCCACCTGTGCGCCCGCGCTACGCCCGCTCCGCCTGATGCGGCGCCACCGCCTGCATGATGAGTGCGATGAACTCGTCGATGGGCATGCGGTCGCGGCGCGGCATCCAGGTCGTTATGGCGCTCAGCAAGCCGCTTGCATAGAAGTTGCGCAGGATATCGCGCTCGTTGTCCGTCAGCTCGTCCGCAGGGATGATGAACCGGTCGAGCAGCGGCGTGATGATGGCCTTCAGGCGCTCGGCGAACGAGGGGTCGCCCGCCAGGAGGCGCGGCATGAACCGGTTGAAGCGCTCGGCGAGCTGCACGATGAAGCCCATGTGGTTCGAGAAGTCGAGCGTCTCCTCGCCGAGAAGCCGGTCGTTCACCAGCTGCCGAATCTGCATGAGGATGCTGTCCTCGAGCTGCTCGAACAGGTCGTACACATCGCGGTAGTGCAGGTAGAACGTCGCCCGGTTGTAGCCCGCACGGGCGGTGATCTCGCGAATGGTGATCTTGTCGATGGGCTTCTCCAGGTAGAGCTCCCAGAACGCCTGCATAAGATGGGCGCGCGTTTGCTCTGTGACCTGCGGCTGACGTTTCATGCATCCATCCCCTCGCTTCCGTGCGGCGGGCAACCGCGCACCGCGCCCGCTCGCCCGATTCGACAATTCGTCAACAGGTGTCGAGCGCATATCGAACCCGGGCACAACCGTCTCTATACTACTAGACAACACGATGTCGAGCGATTCCGCAAGGCGGCGCCCGACGCTTCCGACGAGCTAGAATCGGTGCTTCGCATGGCATATATCGAGTTCAACGACGTTGTTAAGGCCTACGGATCCGGCGAGACGCTCATCCACGCGCTCGACGGCGCGAGCTTCGAGGTGGAGCGCGGCGAGCTGGCCGTGATCCTGGGCGCGTCGGGCGCGGGCAAGACGGCGCTCAACATCCTCGGTGGCATGGATTCCGCCACCTCGGGCGAGGTGCTCGTGGACGGCCGCGACATCACGCACGCCACCGAGCGCGAGCTCGTCGAGTACCGCCGCACCGACGTGGGCTTCGTATTCCAGTTCTACAACCTCGTGCCCAACCTCACCGCACTCGAGAACGTTGAGCTCGCGGCGCAGGTGTGCCCGGACGCTCTCGACGCACGCGAATCGCTCGAGAAGGTCGGCCTCGCCGCGCGCCTGGCCAACTTCCCCGCGCAGCTCTCCGGCGGCGAGCAACAGCGCGTCTCCATCGCCCGCGCCATCGCGAAGAACCCAAAGCTCCTGCTCTGCGACGAGCCCACGGGTGCGCTCGACTACCAAACCGGCAAGCAGATTCTCCAGCTCCTGCAGGACACGTGCCGGCGCGACGGCATCACCGTCATCATCATCACGCACAACTCCGCGCTCGCGCCCATGGCCGACCGCCTCATCCGCTTCAAGAGCGGCCGCGTGACCGACATGTCGCTCAACCCGTCGCCGACGCCCATCGCCCAGATCGAATGGTAGGCGCAACGCGATGAAGGCCTTCACGAAGGACATCGTCCGCACGATACGCGGGAGCATGAAGCGCTTCCTCTCCATCGTCGCCATCTGCGCGCTCGGCGCGACCATGCTCACCGGCCTCTCCATGGCCTGCATCGACCTGCGCGCGGCGGCGAGTGCCCTCTACCGCAGCCAGCACCTCTTCGACATCTCCGTGCAGTCCACCTACGGCCTCACGGACGAGGACATCGCCGAGCTCGCCGCGGTAGACGGCGTCGCGCAGGCGGAGGGTGGGTTCGAGGAGACGACGTACACCCTCGTCGACGGCCTGCGCGCAACCGTCACCGTGAAGGCGCTGCTCGCGGACGGCATGAACGAACCGTATGTGGTGGAGGGGCGCCTGCCTGAGTCCGCGAACGAGGTCGCGGTGACCGAGAAGTACCTCAAGGACTCCGGTAAGCAGATCGGCGACACGCTCGAGTTCGAGGACGCCGAGCAGGACGACCCCACCGGGCTTTCCGACGAGCCGTCCACCGGCGCGATCCCCGGCGGCACGTACACCATCGTGGGCACCGTCGTGGACCCGGCGAACATCACGCAGCCGGACGGCCCCATCGCGTTCCGCGCGAGCACCTCGAGCGATTACACGTTCTTCGTGAGCGACCGCGCCGTCCAGGACGACGCCACGTACACCATCGCCTACCTCGCTGTTTCCGGCGCGGAGGATCTGCCGGCCTATTCCGAGGCGTACGATGCGCGCGTGGACGAGGTGCAGGCGCGCGTGGAGGACCTGGCGCCGCAACGCGAGCGGGCGCGTGCGCAGGCGATCAAAGACGAGGCCATGGCCGAGATCGACGACCAGGAAGCGGACGCCCTCGCCGAGCTCGCCGACGCCGAGTCCGAGCTCGACGACGCGCAGGCGGAGATCGACGAGAACCGCACGCTGCTCGAGCAGAGTGCCGCCGAGCTCGCCGATGGCCTCCGTACGTTCACCGAAACGCTCCCGAGCGCGCGACAGCAGCTCATCGATGGCCAGGCGGCGCTCGATGCGGCGTATGACGAGTTCTACAACGAGACGCTCCCCGCCCTCGAGCAGCAGCGCGACGAGTTGGCGCAGGCGGTCGATACCATACCCGGGTCTATCAACCAACTGGACACCAATATCGAGCAGCTCGCCGAGGGTTTGGACACCATGGCGCAGAACCCGATGGTCGGCCTCATCCCAGGCCTTGCCAACCAGCTGAGCACCCTGTCGCAGCGCATCTCCACGTCGTGGTCCGCGCTTCAGACGGTCAACCCGAATAATCAAGCTGCCACCAGCTCGGCGATCGATGCGTTTGCGACCGCGATCGAAGACACCGCGAACACGGTAAGCCCCTTCTCCACCATCATCGAGTCCCTCCTGCAGAGCAAGCAGGCGCAAATCGAGCAGAAGACCGAGCAGCTCGAGCAGGCGGATGCCACACTCCAGGATATTGCCACCTCGATAGAGACGAACAACGAAGAGGTCGCGCAGGTCGAGGAGCAGCTCGCCGGAATGGACGAGACCGACCCGGAATACGCGAGCCTTGCGGAGCGCCGGGATCAGCTGCTCGCCGAGAATACGCAGCTCGCAGAAGAGCAAGCCAAGACGCAGGAAGAGCGCGACGCCTTGAGCAGCTCCATCGCCGAGCTCCAGAGTGAGGTTCAAACCTACACCGAATATCAACAGGGGCTGCAGTCGATCATTAACCTTGCGGATCCCGATAACCCCCAGAACGCGCGCGAGCTCGCTCAGCTGCGCGTGGAGCTTCCCACGCAGCTCGCGCAGGCACAGGCGGGGCTCACCCAGCTTGACGAGGCGCTCGCCTCGGCTCCCAGCCAGGCGGAGGCGGAGTTCGCCCGCCAGCAGGGCGCCATCGATGCCGGCTGGCAGGAGCTGTGGGATGCCTACGCCCAGCTCGCGGATGCCCAGGCACAGCTCGATGACGGCTTCGCGCAGCTCGACGACGCCCAAGCCGAGCTCGACGACGGGCGCGCGACCTTCGAAGAAGAGCGCGACGACGCCCTCGCGCAGATCGCCGACGCCCGCGCGGACGTGAACGCCGTCGAGCCCGCTACCTGGTACGTGCAGAACCGCTCCGGCCTCGGCAGCTATTCGAGCGTCGACTCCGATGCCTCGTCCATCGAGACCATCGCGAACATCATCCCCGTCATCTTCTACATCGTCGCGATCCTCGTGAGCCTCACCACCGCCACGCGCATGGTCGAGGAGGAGCGCACGCTCATCGGCCTGTACAAGGCGCTCGGCTACTCGAAGGCGCGCATCCTGTCGAAATACCTCGCCTACACCGCGACAGCCGCGCTCATCGGCGGCATCCTGGGCGACATCCTCGGGTTCGTGCTCATCCCCTACATCTTGTTCTACATCTTCCAGGCCATGTACCTGCTGCCGCTCTTCAGCCTGCAGTTCAACCTGTTCTACGCGGTGCTGGGCGTCGCGGCGTTCGTGATCGGCATCGCGGGCTCGACGTTCATCACCTGCCGCGCGGACCTGCGCGAGACGCCCGCCTCGCTCATGCGCCCGCGCGCCCCGCGCGCCGGCTCGCGCATCTTCCTGGAGCACATCCGCCCGCTCTGGCGGCGCCTCGGCTTCCTCAACAAGGTCACGGCGCGCAACCTCTTCCGCTACAAGAAGCGCTTTGCCATGACGGTGTTCGGCATCATGGGCTGCACGGCGCTGCTCATCTGCGGGTTCTCCATCAAGAACACCGTCGAGTCGCTCGCGCCGCGCCAGTACGAGGACATCTACCGCTACGACCTCATGGCGGTCACGCAGGCGGACGACTTCGAGACCTGCCAGGCGCTCCTCGAGGATTCGGACGAGGTGCGCGACCTCCAGGCGCTCGGCATCGACAACATCACCGTCGAGTTCGACAGCGCGAAGGAGAGCATGCAGCTCTACGTGGTGCCGCGCGGCGCCTCGATCGAGTCGTACGTGAACCTCGAGACGCTGTCCGGCGAGCCCATCGACCTCGACGAGGCGGGCGTGGTCATCACGAACAACGCCGCCACGGTGCTCGGCCTCGCGCAGGGCGATACTGTGCAGCTCACCACGACCGCGCTCGACGAGGCGGACGCGCCCGTCAACGCCATCACCCGCAACTACCTGGGCAATGCCGTCTACATGACCCAAGACGCCTACGAGGAGCTGTTCGGCGAGCCGCTCGAGCTCAACGGGTTCTTCGCGTACCTCGCGGGCGACAACGCCGAGCAGCTGGAGTTCGCCGACGAGCTCGAGGCGAGCGAGGACTTCCTCTCCATCACGAGCACGGCCAAGATGCACCAGCAGTTCGAGAAGAGCTTCACCCTCATCAACGTGGTGGTCTACGTGATCATCGGGCTGGCTGCGGGGCTCGCGTTCGTGGTGCTCTTCACGCTCTCCACGGTGAACATCGGCGAGCGCGAGCGCGAGATCGCCACCATCAAGGTGCTCGGCTTCCGCGTGGGCGAGGTGCGCACGTACATCAACAAGGAGACGTTCGTGCTCACGCTCATCGGCATCCTCGTGGGGCTGCCCGCCGGCTGGGCGCTGTCCGAGAGCTTCACGTACATCCTGAAGATGCCGTCGATCTTCTTCGACGTCGAGGTGGCGCCGTGGTGCTATGCGCTCGCGGCGGCGTTCTCGGTGGTGTTCGCGCTCGTGGTGAGCCGCATCACGAACCGTATGCTCGACCGCGTGAACATGGTGGAGGCCCTCAAGAGCCCGGAGTGACGCGCTGAGGGCGGCGCCGGTGATAATTTGGTGTCAGACACCTTTTTATCACCGGCGCCGGGCGCGGGCGCAACCGGTGTCCGCAACCGCACGTTGCGCCAAAAGCTGCAGCTTCCCGAACCATTCCTCCTAAAAGGGCTGGCGCAACCGTGTGCCGCCTCCTAGCATGAATGCAACCTTCCAACCCACGGCGCCGGCGTGGCACCAGATGAGGAGGCGTGCGATGCTCAGTCCCTTAGCGCAGCGATTGTCCGACCTCAGGTTCGAGCACGGCATGAGCCAAGATGCCGTCGCCGATGCGATCGGCGTGACCCGGCAGGCGGTGTCGAAATGGGAGCGCGGCGAGGCGGTTCCCGATACCGACAACCTCATCGCCCTCGCGAACCTCTACCACGTGACCCTGGATTCCCTGGTCTCGCCACCGGAGACCGAGACGGTCGAAACGGCTGGCCGCGACGAAGATGCCGAGGCGTGCGACGATGCCGGCCCCGACGACCGCCCGCCCTCGCTCGCCCAGCGCGCTATCCGTTGGGTACAAGGCTCGCGGCACACGGTGCTCATCTTCGCTGGGGGTCTGCTGCTCGGCATCGTCGTGTGCCTCGCTGTGCCGGGAATGGCGCGCACTGCCATGCGCAGCAGGCTCAATGTCACCGGAACCATCGTCTCAACGGCTCCGGCTTGGAGACAGGGCGTCGTCAAAAGCGATGCCCTGTGGTCGGGCGTCTCGAACGAGCGCGTGTTCTATGTCATTTACATCGATGACGACACGACGTTCAGAGACGCCGACGGGCAGGTTATGGAAGATCCACCCCTCGTGCTGCGGTCGGGCTGGAAGGTCAAGGTCACGTTTTGGGACGACGCGCCAGACATCCATTCCGAGCTCATGCACGCAGACGAGGTGCAGATCCTCGACTGATAATTTGGTGTCAGTCACCTTTTTATCACCTGCGCCGGGCGCGGGCGCACTCCACCCGCGCGCTTACGCGAGCAGCAGCTTCAGGATCTGCACGGCGTTCGTCGCAGCGCCCTTGCGAATCTGGTCGCCGCAGCACCAGAACGTGATGCCGCGCGCGGGCTCGGGGTTCGAGATGTCGCGGCGCAGGCGACCAACCCAGATGAGGTCCTGGTCGCTCGTGTCGAGCGGCATGGGGAAGCGATCGTGCGCGCTCGCGGCGTCGCGATCGTCCACGAGCTTCACGCCGGGCGCGACAGCGAGGATCTCGCGCGCCTCCTCCACCGTGATGTCGCGCTCGAACTCGAGCGTGATGCTCTCGGAATGCGAGCGCATCACCGGCACGCGCACGCAGGTGCAGTTCACGCGCAGCTCGGGCAGGTGCATGATCTTGCGCCCCTCGTTCTGCAGCTTCATCTCCTCCGAGGTGTAGCCCTCGCCGTCGAAGCCGCCGATCTGCGGGATGAGGTTGCTCACGAGCTGCGCGGCAAACGCGTGCGGCTCAGGGATGTCCTCGCCGCGCCCCATCGCTTGGATCTGCGCCTCGAGCTCCGCCATGCCCGGCGCGCCCGCGCCGCTCGCGGCCTGGTACGTCGACACGATCATGCGCGTCACGCCCGCCGCCAGGTGCAGCGGCCACGTGGGCACGAGGCCGATGATCGTGGCGCAGTTGGGGTTGGCGATGATGCCGTGGTGCGCGAGGGCGTCCGCACCGTTGACCTCGGGCACCACGAGCGGCACATCGGGATCGAGGCGGAACGCATGGCTGTTGTCGATCACGACAGCGCCCGCTTCCACGGCCTTCGGCAGAAGCTCGCGCGCGATGGCGTCGTCCGCCGCCCCGAGCACGAAGTCGCAGCCCTGGAACGCCTCGGGTCGCGCCTCCTGGATGGCGATCTCCTCGCCCTTGAACGTCATGAGCTTGCCGGCGCTGCGCGCACTCGCGAGCAGGCGCAGCTCGCCCACGGGAACGTCCTGCTCCTCCAGGCACTGGAGCATCTGCGTGCCCACGGCCCCCGTCGCGCCCAGGATGGCGATGGTGTACTGCTTCATGGCTCCTCCTCAATGGGTTGAAACGAACACGTCCCCAAACAACCCCTCGGGGCTACTCGACCCGCTGCGCCAGACCCGCCGTCTCGATGCGCGCCTCTTCCTCGGCACGCTTCAGGTCGGAGAGCTCGAGCAGGTGGTCGCCGTCGGAAAACGCCCGGTAGATGGCGCGGATGGCACGCTCGAAATCGCTGTCGCGCACGCCCACGATGATGTTGATCTCGTCGGAGCCCTGCGACATCATGCGGATGGACACGCCCTCCTGGCCGAGTGCCGCGAAGAGCGAGCCCGACACGCCGGGGCGCCCCACCATGTTGCGGCCGACGGTCGACACGAGCGCCAGGTCGTCCACGACCTTGATCTTATCCGGCTCGACCTCGCGCTTGATGTCCGCGACGATCGACCACAGCGAATCCTTCACGTCCTCGCCGCGCACGACCACGGCGAACGAGTCGATGCCCGAGGGGATGTGCTCCACGCTCACGCGGTAGCGCTCGAAGATCGAGAGCACGCGGCGGTAGTAGCCGATCTCGTTCGTGAGGTGGTCCTTCAGGATGTGCACGGCCACGAAGTCGCGCTTGCCCGTGACGCCGGTGATGATGGGCTCGTCCGAGACGTAGTCGTCGCGGTCGGAGATGATCGTGCCGGGGTCCTGCGGCCGGTTCGTGTTCTTGATGGCGATGGGGATGCCCGCCTCCATGACGGGGAACACGGCCTCCTCGTGCAGCACCGACGCGCCCATGTACGAGAGCTCGCGCAGCTCGGAATAGGTGATGCGGCCGATGGGCTGCGGGTTGTCCACGATGCGCGGGTCCGCGGAGAGGAAGCCCGAGACGTCCGTCCAGTTCTCGTAGAGGTCCGCGCCGAGGCATTTCGCCAGAATGGAGCCGGAGATGTCGCCGCCGCCGCGATCGAGCAGCATGATGCGCCCCTCGCGCGTGGCGCCGTAGAAGCCGGGCATGAGGAAGCCGCCGGGGATGCCGCGCTCCTGGATGAGGGCCTCGGTGCGCTCCATGGCGAGCGTGCCGTCGTGGTGGAAGGCCACGACGTCGGCGGCGTCGAGGAAGGGCAGGTCGAGGTACTCGGCCATGAGGCGGCCGGTGAAGTACTCGCCGCGGCTCACGAGCTCCTCCTGCGTGAGCTCGCCGGCGTGCACGCGCTCGCAGAACGTCGCGTACTCCTCGCGGATGGGGTAGCTGAGCCCCAGCTCGTCGGCGATGGCGAAGAAGCGGCTGCCGATGTCCTCGAGCAGGTCGTCGCACGAGACGTGGTAGCGCATGTGGGCCGAGACGAGGTAGAGCAGGTCCGTGACCTTGGCGTCGCTCTTCCAGCGGCGGCCGCACGCCGAGACCACGATGAACCGGCGCGACGGGTCGGCCTCGACGATCCGCTTGATCTGCTTGAAGTGCTTGGCATCGGCGACCGACGAGCCGCCGAACTTGGCGATCTTAATCATATCGATGAGGTTACCTTTCCTGGCTCGCCTGCGCGCGTGCGATGCGCTCTGATACCATGGGTTTGGTTCGAACTCCGGCGCACACGAGGAGCTTCCACATGAGTTTGTATCATAGTACACGTTCGCGAGCCATTTCCCGCACCTCGAAGGAGGCGATTCGCGAAGGCCTCGCACCGGATGGCGGGCTCTTCGTCTGCGACGCCCTGGGAGCGGAGAAATTCGAGGTCAGCCGCCTTGCCGAGATGTCGTACAGCGAGATCGCCCAGGCTGTGCTGCAAATGTTACTACCTGATTACACATCGGACGAGATCGCCGCGTGCGTACGCGAGGCCTACGAGGGCACCTTCGCGAGCCCCGAGGTCACGCCCCTCGTCCCGCTTGAGTCATTGGGGACGGGTTCAATTGACTCACCCGTCTCCGTACTCGAGCTCTTCCATGGCCCCACGAGCGCCTTCAAGGACGTCGCCCTGCAGATGCTGCCGCGGCTCATGGCGCGCGCGGGCGACGCGGACGGCGACGGGCGCGTGATGATCGTCACCGCGACCTCGGGCGACACGGGCAAGGCGGCGCTCGCCGGCTTCGCCGACGCTCCCGGCTGCGGCATCACCGTCTTCTACCCCGCCGGCAAGGTGAGCCACGTGCAGGAGCTGCAGATGACCACGCAGGCGGGCGGCAACGTGGCCGTCTGCGCCGTGCGCGGAAACTTCGACGACACGCAGAGCGCCGTGAAGCGCATCTTCGCCGATAGCGCGCTCGCGGAGCGCCTCGGCGCGGCGGGCTGGACGCTTTCGAGCGCGAACTCCATCAACGTGGGGCGCCTCGTGCCGCAGGTGGTCTACTACTTCGCCGCCTACGCGCAACTGCTGCGCGCGGGCACGATCGAGGTGGGCGACGAGGTCGAGTTCTGCGTGCCCACCGGCAACTTCGGCGACGTGCTCGCCGGGTACTACGCCAAGCTCCTGGGGCTGCCCGTGGCGAAGCTCATCGTGGCGAGCGACGCGAACAACGTGCTCTACGACTTCCTCACCACGGGCGTCTATGACCGCAACCGCCCGTTCTTCACCACGACCTCGCCCAGCATGGACATCCTCATCTCGTCGAACCTCGAGCGCATGCTCTACTACCTGAGTGACGGCGACTGCGAGCTCGTGGCCGCGCTCATGGCAGAGCTCGCCGAGACCGGCCGCTACGAGGTGCCGGCAGACCTGCTCGCGCGCATCCAGGAGGTGTTCGGCTGCGGCTGGGCGAGCGAGGCCGAGGTGAGCGACGCCATCCGCTCCTGCTGGGAGGGCCATGGCTACCTCATCGACCCGCACACCGCCTGCGGCTACCACGTGCTCGAGCGCACGCCCGCCGCGCCCGGCGCCCGCGCCCGCGTGCTGCTCTCCACGGCGAGCCCGTACAAGTTCCCGCGCGCCGTGGCCGAGGCGCTCGACCTCGCGGTTCCCGAAGACGATTTCGCCTGCATGGAGACGCTCGCCCAGGCGACCGGCACCATGCCGCCCGCGCAGCTCGCCAGCCTGCAGAGCGCACCGATCCTGCACGACGACGTGGTCGATGTCGACGACATGGGCGCGTTCGTGGAGCGGGCAGCACTCGACCTGTAGACCCGGCGGCGCCCGGCTCACAGCACCCGGCATGTTTTCATCACTCGCAGACAGGGAGGACGATCACGCATGATCAAGGTAACCGTTCCGGCGACGAGCGCGAACCTGGGCATCGGCTACGACACGCTCGGCATGGCGGTGTCGCTCTACGCGCACTTCACCTTCGACCATGCCGACACGCTCACCATCACCGGCTGCCCCGAGGAGTTCCAAAACGAAGACAACATGGTCTACCAGGCGTTTGTCCAAGCGCTCAAGGCGTGGGGCAGGGAGCCGTTCCCCATCTCCATCGACATCGATACCCAGATTCCCGTCGCGCGCGGCCTGGGCTCGAGCTCCACCTGCGTCGTCGCGGGCATCATGGGGGCCGCCGCCCTCACCCGCCGCGCCGTGACGCGCGACGAGCTCGTGGCGCTCGCCGCGCAGATGGAGGGGCACCCGGACAACGTCGCGCCTGCGCTGCTCGGCGCCGCCGTCTGCTCGTTCACCCCCACCGGCGAGCTGCCGCGCTGCCTGCGCTACGCCGTGAGCGACCGCCTGCGCTTCGTCACCATCATCCCGCCGTACGAGGTGCACACGAGCGAGGCGCGCAAGGTCGTGCCGCAGGAGGTGCCGCTCTCCACCGCCGTGTGGCAGATGGGGCGCGTCGCTGGGCTCACGCGCGGGCTCGAGACCGGGGACACCGACCTCATCGCCGCCGCGAACGACGACCGCCTGCAGGAGCCGTACCGCCGCGCGCTCATCCCCGACTACGATGCCATCCGCGCGACCTGCCTCGAGGGCGGGGCCAAGACGCTGTGGATCTCCGGCTCGGGCTCCACGCTCATGGCGGTGACCGACGACACCATCGTGGCGAAGTTTTTACAGGTGCGCCTGCGCGAGCAGTTCCCCGAGTGCGAGACGCATATCCTCACCTGCGACAACGCCGGAGCGCAGATCGAGTACCTGTAGCGGGCGCGCGAAGGCGGCGGACGAGGCTGGCGGGTGGCCGGCCGCGGTTTTTGCTCGCGTGCGCCCCGTTTCTGGTGATGGAATTCAGATATGCACGATTGGGCGGCCCGTCGAAACCTCCGATGCCGTCACAACCGGCCGCCGTGCGCGCTGCGAGCAACAAAACCGCAGGATTCGCTTCGCCTGATTCGAAGCGACACCATTTCGTTCGGCAAAATTAGGCGATCGGCGCCGCCGCATCGCGCATATCTGAATTCCACCACCAGAAATCGACCTGGGGTATGCAAAAACCGCTTCCTATGCCCGCGCAAGGCCCTCCGCGCGCGCCTCCTCGGCCACGGCAGCAGCCACAGCGGGCGCCACGCGCTCGTCGAAGGGCGATGGGATGATGTAGTCCGGCGCGAGGTCATCGCCCACGAGCCCCGCGATGGCATGCGCGGCGGCAAGCATCATGCCCTCCGTGATGTCGCGCGCCCGCACGTCGAGCGCCCCGCGGAACACCCCCGGGAACACGAGCACGTTGTTGATCTGGTTCGGGTAGTCCGAACGGCCGGACGCCGCGATGGCCGCACCCGCGGCGAGTGCCTCATCGGGCATGATCTCCGGCACCGGGTTCGCCAGCGAGAAGACGACCGCCCCGGGCGCCATGGAGCGCACCATGTCCTGCGACACCACGCCCGCCACGGAAACGCCCACGAACACATCTGCACCTTCGAGCGCGTCGGCGAGGCCGCCCGTCACCCGCCGGGGGTTCGTGCGCGCGGCCATCTCCACCTGCGCAGGGTTCATCCCCGCCTTGCCCGGGTACAGCGCGCCGTCGACGTCGCACAGCACGATGTCGCGCACGCCCAGCCGCAGCATGAGGCGCGCGATCGAGATGCCGGCAGCCCCCGCACCCGAGAACACCACGCGCACATCCTCGATGCGCTTCCCCACCATACGGCACGCGTTGATGAGTGCGGCGCACACCGCGACCGCCGTGCCGTGCTGGTCGTCGTGGAACACGGGGATGTCGATGCGCTCCTTCAAGCGGCGCTCAACCTCGAAGCAGCGCGGCGCGGCGATGTCCTCGAGGTTGATTCCGCCGAAGCTGCCGGCGATGTGCGCGATGGTGTCCACGATGACGTCGACGTCGGTCGAATCGATGCACAGCGGGAAGGCGTCGACGTCGGCGAACGCCTTGAACAGCGCGCACTTGCCCTCCATGACGGGCATGCCCGCCACGCCGCCGATGTTGCCCAGACCGAGCACCGCCGACCCGTCGGTAACGATCGCGACGAGGTTCCCCCGGCGCGTGTAGGTGTACGAGAGGCCCGGGTCGCGCGCGATCTCGAGGCACGGCGCCGCGACCCCCGGCGTGTAGGCGATCGAAAGGTCTTCGCGCGTCTCGAGCGGGACGCGGCTCACGACCTCGATCTTGCCGCGCCACTCCGCGTGCTTCTGAAGTGCCAGCTCCTTGATGTCCATCGCGTCCCAGCCTTTCCCTCGGGCAGCGCGCGGCATCGCGCGCGTGCCGTGCCGTGCCGTGCCGAGCAACGGTTCTACGAGGAAAACTATACGCCGTGAAGCACACCCGCGCGATGCGCGGAAGGGATAAAAACACCACAGTACATGCGTCCCTATCGGGCAGTGATGCGGAAAACGGACGGGCTCGCCCCGCGCCCCCTAATGCGCGTCGCCGACCAGCTTGAGCCCGACCACGCAGGCGACAAGGCCTGCGAGCAGCGCGATCTTCGCCGGCGATGCAGCCTCCGCGCCGGTGATCATGCTGTAGCCGACGGTGACCGCCGCGCCGATGCCCACCCACACGGCATACGCCGTCCCGATGGGGATGCTCTTCACGGCATGGCTCAAGCCCAGCATGCTCACAGCGAGCGCGGCGAGGAAGATGATCGTCGGCAGCGGCCTCGTGAAGCCCTCCGCCCGGTCGAGCGCGAGCGCCCACACGGCCTCCATCGCACCGGACGCAACCAGAACAAGCCAATCCATACAGACCCCTTTCCGCGCGCATGCCGCGCCTCGACGCGCCGTCTTTGCGATCCTGGTACGGCTGCCATCGTCAGGGGCCTTTGGCCGGGATCAGCATAGCAAACGGGCAACCCCCTCGCTATGCCGGCAACCTCCTCGGCGAGCTCTCGAACGACCAGATGGCGCGGCTATTCACAAACCGTGAGCAAGAGCATCTACCGGCGTAAATAACGTGAGCGCCTATTACAGCGCCACAATTCTGGCTATAATTCACAACACATAAAACGCGAAAGGAGGCGCACATGACCTACACCGTATCCGTTGCCGAAGCACGCAACAATTTCTCGAAAATCGGATCCGAGGTGGTTCGCTCCGGAAAAAGCGTCACGGTGTTTCGGCATTCAAAGCCCTGGCTCGTCATCAGCCCAGCGAAGGGCGCGAAGGCAGACGACAGCGAAGCCTCGTCGTACGAGCAGGAGCTCCTCGCAATGCTTGAGCGCGGGGAACAGGAGCTCGAGGACGGCGCCTATGTGGACCTCACCGAGTTCATGGCGAGGCATCCCCGGCAGTAGCCCATGACCCGCGTGATCGTTCTCGAATCGTTTGGTGATGCGCTCGAAGGCATCATGTCGGCGCGCGTGCGCAACGCCATGCTCGATGCCATCAAGCTGCTCGAACGGTTCCCCGAGCGCGGTTCCGCCGATCTCCCACCCATGATACGCCGGCGCTTCCCTCGTGCGCGCAAGTTGGTCGCACCGTCATTCGGTATCATCTACCAGTACGATACGCACGCCGACACGGTGGTGGTCGTCGGCCTTATTCACCAGCGCACCATGCGCTAGAACGGATCATCGCCCATGGCAGCACATACGCAACAGCACAAAGTGACGAAACCAACTCGTCGTTCCGCCCCGTCGCATTCCGGCGCCGCCGCCCCGCGCCGCACCGCGGCCGCGCGCGTCCACCGCGACCCGACGGGGCCCACGGCGC
>OLNN01001994.1_pt1 | contig 15470 bp, 16 predicted proteins | sample 1672141 | NCBI WGS metagenome assembly OLNN01 (sample SAMEA3136652, study PRJEB25190) | human gut metagenome | biome: human gut; feature: human-associated habitat; material: faeces | place: Austria | collected 2013 | reverse complement strand
CAGCTCCCCCGATGGGGAGCCAAGAACGTTCTGCCGCTTAACTTAATAGCATTACCGATCCAGGGGCAGCACGCCCCGTGGGCTAACCCTCCCACTTCATTTACAACAAAGAGCTGTGCGCTGCACAGCTCCCTTTTTATTTCTTTCCTTTTTTGACGACCGTCTTCGCATCCGCCTTGCCGCGGCCGAGGCTGCCGGTCTTTGCCAGCTTCTTCGCCGTCATGTACCAAGCCGGAGACTTGTCCGTACACTTATTCTGCTTCACCGTAGGATCATTCGGATACTGTTTCTTATAGTTTTCCATCGCACGGCGCGCATTTACCTTCTCATCCTTGGAAATGGTCTCGAAGGAGAATCCCACCTTCCATGCAAAGACGAGCATCGCGACCGGGTAGATCGCAAGCGGATACACTTCGCAGAAGACGCAGGCCGCGATGAGCGCAAGCCCGCCCACGATAGAGAGCACCGAGACGCCGGTCTGCACCATGACAGTCTTTCTGAAGTCCGCATCCATGTGCGCGAGCCAGATATTTCCGCTCGAAAGGAAGTAGTGGACGAACTCCTGATTCCGAAGCATCCTGTCCCGCTTATTATGTGCAAGGATCTGCTGCACGATGTCCGCCACATTTTTCTTGAAGCGCATGGTGCGGTAATTGAATACGACGAGGAGCGTCGTGATGAGAGCGATAAAGATGATACTGCTGGTGGATCCTTCCATGATATGTCTCCTTTGCTGAGTTGTTCTTTCTATTATAAGGGGCAAAGGAGAAATCAGCAAGAGGAGAGAGAGATCGCAGGGCGCGCGCCCTTTCCCACACGTCTCACTTCTAAGCCCGCACCATCCCCACTTGGATGCCCAGTCGATTCGCTTCGCCCGCCTTCATCTCCAGACACCCTTTCGCATGGAGGCAGGCGGAGAGGCCAAGCCACGGCGCAAGATGAGGGACGACCTTCACCACGCGGCCTTCTCCATCGAAATACACCGCATCGATCGCAAAACGCATGAAGCACATGTGGATGCTGTTCGTCTTCTCGAGGTACAGTCCACGTCCTTCATCAAGGGACGCACGAAGCATGAGGCCTTTGAACCGCGCCCACCACGAGCGAGCGATTTCTACGGTGAGAGAGACGGAGCGGTCAGTATTGGCGAGGGTCCATGTTTCGGTCATAAGGGGCTCCTTTCAAAAATATAGTTGTGGGTTCAGGATCAGCCCATGGGGCGGGCTGTCCCTTGATTGTTTGCGAAAGAGGTTCAGCGGGTTCTATAGGTTCAAGAGGTTCAAAGGGGTTGGTGCGGCGCAAAAATAATGAAGCGCCGCCAAATTTTGATAGCGCTTCGCGCCGTTGTCATCTCGAGCGTAGCCCTCGATCTTTCTTGCAGAACGGTCAGCTGGCTAACTGCGCTATTTCAATCACCGCTTGCTTCTAATCTCTAATCCCTGCTTTCAAACTTGTGCTGGCGTCTTCGCCATAAATATTTATGGGGCGATGCTCGAAGGTCAATGGATAGCAGGTTTCCCGTTTGGGAGATCCAAACATTGAACCCCTGACCGCGAATGACAAAGATTTCTCGCTTCGCTCGAAATGACGAAGCAGAAGTCCGATGTCTCCCAGTCACTAGTCACCAGTCACTAGTCACAATCCCCTCTTTCAAACTGCGCCAACCAAAAATAACTGCCAGCTCACGCTGCCAGTTATTTTTTCCCCATGGTTTCCATGAGAGAGAGGAGCGATGGCAGAAGCGCCACCACGAAGATCGCAGGGAAAATACAGAATACGAGCGGGAAGACCATCTTGACCGGCGCCTTCATCGCCTTCGTCCGCGCCCGCTGGCGGCGGACATTTCTCATATTGTCAGCCTGGATCGTCAGCGTATCCGACATGGAAGCGCCGAGACGCTCCGACTGCGTGACGGACATGACGAAGAGGTACACATCCTGCACATCACAGCGCTTCGCCATGAACTGCATCGAGCGGCGACGGGTCATCCCCATGCGTACATCACGGAGCATACGGGAAAGCTCATCGATCAAGGGCCCCTTCATGCGCTCGACGACCTTGCGAAGCGCCGCATCGAAGGAGAGCCCTGCCTGCACAGAGATCGCCAGAAGATCCAGCACATCCGGCAGCTGCTGCATGATGAGAGACTGGCGTTTCTTGATGATATGATTCAGGACGCCGAAGGGGAGCAGCGCCCCCATGAATCCCCATCCAAGAACGATGAGGAAGAACTGCGGCGCTGTATAGACGCCCCGCCCCGCATACCAAAAGCCGAGCGCGAGACCGAGCGCAAGGCACAGAGACCAAAGGCCGGCGAAATGAGCGACCTTCCACACGCCCTGCTTGCCGGCGAGCATGATGCGCCGCTCCATGAGCTTCGGGATCGCCGCCGGAGCGAAGTAGGAGAGCGTATCCATCAGATCGCCCAGCACACGGCCGACTGTACGCTGCAGGAAGGGGATCTTCCGAAGATCGTCCGGATCCACCATCTCTTCTTCGGCAGAAGGATCCATAAACTGATCCAGACGCCGCTGCATCTCACGCTGCGAGTCCGACTGCCGAAGTACGATGAGCGTCATCATGATAAAAACAAATAAGGAGATCGCGATCGCGATAGAAAATGCAAGCATGGAGTGTCACCTCGATTCGAGGAATTAGGAATGAGGAATGAGGAATGAGAAATGAGAAATGAAGGTGGCGGCTGCGCCGCGAATATTTATAGGGCGATGCCCGAAAATCTGCAAGGAAGATTTCTCGACTTCGCTCGAAATGACGACGGCGCGAAGCGCTATCAAAATTTTGCGGCGCTTTTGATTTTTATGCGCCGCACCACAACCCTGAACCCGCCAACCTGAACCCTAGACCTTTTACGTCATACTGTATGCAGCAAGAATGAGCCTGCCGCTCAGAGCCCGTCTCATTCTTTCCAGTCCCCTTCCGGCACGCGTCCGAAGAGATCCTTCGGTGCGTCCACGCCGTGGATCTTAAACTTGGTGAGAAACTGCGGCTGGAGGCCTGTATACACGAAGGACCCCTGCGACTTGCCGTTTTCATCGAAGCCGGTCTGATGGTAGCGGAAAAGGTCCTGCAGGACGATCACATTCCCTTCCATCTGCTGCACTTCGGTGATGTAGGTGATCTTGCGGGAACCGTCCTGAATGCGGGACTGATGAATGATGAGATCGAGTGCGGAGGAGATCTGGCTGCGGATCGCCGTGACCGGCAGATCGAAGCCGCTCATAAGCACCATCGTTTCCAGACGCGAGAGCACATCGCGCGGACTGTTCGCATGCGCCGTCGTGAGTGAGCCGTCATGTCCGGTATTCATCGCCTGCAGCATATCGAGTGCCTCGCCGCCTCTGACTTCGCCGACGATGATGCGGTCCGGACGCATGCGGAGAGCATTCTTCACAAGATCTCTGATCGTGACCGCCCCCTTGCCCTCTATATTCGGCGGACGGGACTCAAGCGTCACGACATGCGGCTGCTCAAGGCGGAGTTCGGCGGCATCTTCGATGGTGACGATGCGTTCATCGGAGGGGATGAAGGAAGAAAGTACATTCAGCGTGGTCGTCTTACCGGAGCCGGTACCGCCGCTGACCATGATGTTCAGCTTCGCCTTGACACAGGCGCGCAGGAATGAGGCCATCTGCTCCGAAAGGGTGCCATAGGAGATCAGATCCTCGATCAAGAGCGGTATCCGGGAGAATTTACGGATCGTCACGCACGGCCCGGACAGAGAAAGCGGCGGAATGACGATATTGACACGAGAACCGTCTTCGAGACGCGCATCGACGATCGGCGATGCTTCATCGACGTGACGGCCCAGCGGCGACACGATCTTCTCGATGATCGCCATCAGGTGTGCCTGATCCTGAAAACGAGCCTGCGTCAGATGGATCTTGCCCATCTTTTCCACATAGATCTTCTTCGGCCCGTTGATCATGATCTCCGTCACGGCATCATCCTTCAGGAATGGCTCGATCGGACCAAGCCCTAAGATCTCATCACAGATATCCGATACCAGACGCGAACGCTCGCCGCGCGGAACGGCAAAGGGATCCTCCTCAACCACACGCTGCACATAACGCGTGATGACCGCCTCGACCTCCTGGCGCGTATGCCTGCCGTCCAAGACCTGCTGCTGCTCAGCGGTCATGTCATCGACGATACGCCGGTGAATTCCGTTTTTCAGCTCCTGGTATCCCTCTTCGTGGGCGTTATTCGTCCGGCCGGCAAATATAGCGGCCTGTTCTTTTTTCTCGGTGCCGTCACGGCGGCCAAGACGTTCCAGAAGTTTCAAAGTCTTCACCTTCCTTGGAGATTTGTTTATGGGTTTGCGGAGTTATTAAGATAAGCGGTAACAAGTTCCCCCTTAGAGAAGGGGGCGGCCAAAGGCCGGTATGGACTGCCCCGAAGGGGCAGCATTCTGCAAAGCGGTAAACCTGCCATATGAATCTATCGGTGAAACTTCTATCTCTGATAGCTTGGGAAACGCTGATTAAATCGCAGAGTCAGATTATACAAGAATTTTTATACATAGCTTCGTCATAGCCTTCCTTAAATAGCTCGCTATTCGCGTCAGGTTATTCCTCGCTATGCATAAAAATTCAAGAGTAAAATCTGACAACGATTTAATCAGTGTTTCCCTTGTTACCGCTACGATGAATTGTGCCTCTTCGAGGCACTCTATCCTGCGCCTTTGGCGCGCCCCTTCTTCAAGGGGCTACCCATTAGGTGCTTATCTTCGTTGTCTCATCATACATGAAACAGTTTACCACATACTCTGTCGGCATGCCGACGACGTTTTGGATGTAATTCACAAATGACACATCACTCTTGGTAAGTTCAAGTTTGAGCGTCGCATGGACAGCGTTTTCCGGCTTTTTATTTTCCTCATTGGTGGCATACACCTGCACGCCATCGGCATCCGGCACATACAGATGCGTGATGACCTTCTGCTCTTTCAAAATTTGATTGTATTTGGCAGCGATAATTTGGTAATTATCTATTCTCGGCTGTGAAGAATCTGTGCTTTCGGTATAATGCCCCACCACAGCTGCTTCGCGCGCCGCATTTCTCACGATGCCCTGCACGGTCTGGTAATCCCCAAACATGAAGCCGCAATAGATGATCCCGCAGAGAACGAGGAGAAAGATCGGCAGCAGCAGCGCAAACTCGACGATATCCTGCCCTTTTTGTCGTTTCATGATGCTTCGTTTCTCCTTTCGCGGGAATGGTGACTGGTAGCTAGTGACTGGGGATTAGGGATTGGGGATTAGGAGTGACTAGAGATTAGTAGCTAGGGATTAGTGGCTAGGGATTAGGAGCCTCGAGTGACTAATGACTGAAATGCCACCTTCGGGCATCGCCACCATCTATACTTCGCGGCGCATTTCGTCATCCTGAGCGGAGTGAAAGGTCGGATGTTCGATAATGTAAAGGCGGAACAGTGAGAACTGAGTCGAAGGATCTGGCGCCGCACCACCATTCGCATTTCTCATTTCTCATTCAAACGGAATCAAAGGACGAGACGCCCCACGGGCTAACCCTGAACCCATCAACCTGAACCCGACAACCTCTATACCTTGATATCTACGATCTTATGAATGATGAAGAATCCTATGACTTCCATCACGAGGGCGACACCGATCGCGATCTGACCTATGCGTGTCGTGAGGAGCGGGCGCATATATTCCGGCGACATGATGTACATGAAGAGCCCCATCGCGATCGGAAGAGCGGCAAGGATCATGCCTGCCATACGTCCCTGCGCGGTCAGTGTCTTGATCTCGCCGCGCAGCCGGATGCGGTCTAAGATGGTATCGCGGATGATATCAATGATGTCGGCAAGATTTCCGCCGACCTGCTGCTGGATGAGCACCGCCGTGACGATGAGAGAGAAGTCAGGACTGCCCACACGCCTGTCCATCTCCGTCAGCGCGCGGTCCAAAGGCTTCCCCAGATTCGTCTCGCGAAGGACACGAGCAAATTCCGTGCTGACGGGCGGCTTCATTTCCTTGGAAATGATCTCGATCGTCTGCAGGAAGGAGAAGCCCGCCCTCAGAGAATTGGAGACCAGCGTCAGGCAGTCAGCCATCTGGTAGAGAAACGCCTTCAGCCGCTTGTCGATCCGGTATTTCACATAGCCCCACGGGAAAAGGAAAGCAAGGAGGGCAAAGAGCAGCGCAGCGCCGCCCTCCCCTGTGACCAGGAGCACCATGAGAAAAGCAAGAATGCTCACCCCAAAGGAGATCGCGACCATTTCAAAGCCGAGCAGCGGCAGTCCTGCGCGATGCATCATGAGATCGAGCTTCGAAGCGGTCTTCCTTCCCCCGACCCTTCGCATGCGCTTGCGGAAGGCATGGCGGAGCTTCTGTCCGGTCGAGATCTGCTCCTCTTCCGTCTCCTTCACATCGAGATAGTCCGCATACTGCTGCAGACGCTCAGACACCACCTGCTTCTTTTTCAGCGCATGACCGAGCAGGAAGAACAGGATAAAAAAGAAAAGAAAGGCGCAAAACAGCGAGATGATAAAGATCATAGATGGTTTGCTCCTTTCTTGGAAATCAGAGTTAGCCCGTAGGGCGTGCTGCCCCTTGATTGTTTGCGAAAGAGGTTCAGCAGGTTCTATAGGTTCTATAGGTTCAACGGGGGTGGTGCGGCACATAAAAATCAGAAGTGCCGCAGAGTATACATCATGGCGATGCCCGAAGACCGGAGGGCAGACCTCAGATGTCTAAAGTCTAAAGTCTAATGTCTGATATCTAACGTCTAATCCCCAATCCCTAGCTACTAGTCACCAGTCACTAGTCACCAGCCACCAGTCACTAGTCACCAGCCACCAGTCACTAGTCACCAGTCACTACTTACTAATGATCTTCTCTGCGAGCGCATCGACGGCCTTGGCAAAGGGACTGTCAGGATCCTCGTCTACGACGAGGCGGCCATTGTCAGCCGCCTCCGAGACACGGACATATTCATTCGGAATGATGGCTGCGACAGGATAGCCCAGCTCCTTGGAGAGACGCTCCTTCTCCGCGTCGTCAAACGGCGAGACACGGGTGAAGAGCGGATAGACGCGCTCCCGGTAGTCGTCCCATGCCTTGAAGATCTCCAGTGCGCGCTTCATATGCATCGTCTCGTAGCCGCCATTGTACATCGCCATCAGGACCGTCTCATCGGAGAGCTCACACGCCGTTGCGGAAATATCGGAAAATCCCGAAGGCAGATCGATCAGAACGTAGCTATAGAGACTCCGCGTCATATGGATGAGCTGCGTCAGCGCATCCAGGGTGACAGACTCCGCAAGATCCGGCTTCGCCGGCCCGCAAAGTATCTGCAGATTCCTTCTGGCATCAATGAAGTACGACTTCAGCGTCACCGGCGAGAGGAACTTGATATCCCGCACCGCTTCGACCAGGGTCGTTTGCGGATTCAGATTGAAAAAGACCGCCATATCACCGAACTGCAGGTCACAGTCAAGGATCGCGACCGGCTCTCCCGTCCTCTTGGCGATGCTCGCGGCGAGATTGGAGATCAATGTCGTCTTGCCGCTCTTTCCCTTCGGGCTGAAGAAGGAGATCACACGCGCCGACGAGCGCAGCGAGGCGCGGTCCGCATTCCTGACCGCCGCCTGCAGCTCATCCGGCGTGAACGGCTTGATCATATACCCCTGCGCGCCGCCGCGCAGCAGCCTTGCCTGCGCCTCCGAATCCCAGCGGCGGGAAAGACAGATGATCAGGGCCTGCCCGCAATTCTTCTTGAGATCGGAAAGCAGACTGACATTGGGCTCGCAGTCGATATCCAGAAGGATCAGATTCGGACTGAATGCCTGCATCTGTCCTAGAGCATCGCCCGCGGTCTGATACCTCGCCGACAGCTCGAAGCCCGGGTTGTTTCTGATCACGCTCGACAGCCGCTCAAGCATCATGCGGTTGTTCTCGATGAGGACTGTACGATAAGACATGGAATTCGCCTCCAGTTAAAAGGTTCAACGGGTTCTAGAGGTTCTGAAGGTTCAACGGGGGTGGTGCGGCGCATCATATTTATATAGCGCCGCATTTTTTAATTTTTCCCACACTCGTTGGTTTCCTCTAACTGCCCATATGTTTCTCGGGCATCATGGAAATAAGCCTGCTGCTTTCTTTTCAGGGCAGAAATCAATCGGTTGATCAGATACACGTCATACCTGATTTGATCATGAAGCTCAGTGGATAACTCTTGCGTCAGAAAATGAAGGTCATCGCAATATATGATCTGAGACTCCAACTCATAAGCCGAACCTCGTGCTATATATAGAAAATGGATATAATCATTAATCGTCCCACGCCCCTGCCCCTCGGCAATATTAGAGCCAATCGATACGACTGCTCTTCGCATTTGCGAGGACAAGGCATACTCTTCATTTTTGGGCAACTGCAAAACTGCTCGATATACCAAGTCTTTGAGTTTCCTCGCCACCTGCCATGCCAACAATTCTTTATAGCTAGTCATTTATACGTCTCCGATTTTGGGTCGGCTGAGCAGGCTCTGACGATTCTCAGGTTTCTCATTTTTCGTAAACAACGTATATTTTAATACTCCGCGGCGCTTCTTTTTTTGCGCCGCACCAACCCCGTTGAACCTTCTGAACCCTTAGAACCCGCTGAACCTCTTTTGCACAAACAGCACGAGCCCTGAACCTGCCTTATCACGAGAACAGTCTCGACAGCCAGCCGCCCTCCTGTGACTTTTGCGGCGAGGCGGTGTCTTCTTCATAGGTATCCACCATGGTGCGGATGCCTTTGGCAAGCGGCGTGTCTTTCGCCGAAAGGACGAGGGGGACGCCGGTCTTGATGGATTCGGCGGCCGTTTGGAAATCGTTCGGGATGACGTAGTGGAACTGGTGACCCAGGATCGCTTCGACATCCTTGACATTGATGCGGGTGCGCGCATTCGAACGGTTCAGGACGTAGCGGATCTTATTGTCATCATAGCCAAGCTCTTTCAGGGCATCCGAGCCTCGCTTCATGTTCTTGATGGTCGGGATGAAGTCGACGATGCCGATGAAGTCGATCACCGTCGAAAGATCCATGAGGGAGAGATTGAGCGCACTGAAGGTCGATGTCGTATCAATGATGAGGTAGTCATACTCGAGCTGGAGCTGTACGACGAGGTCACGGATGAGCGTCGTGTCAAGGTTGTACGCCTCTTCGAGGAGCTTCGGATTCGCCATCACATCGAAGGAGACGCCGCCGGAGGAGAAGGGCGTCAGATACTCGGCGGCTACGGTGTCGTCCGGATGCTCGCGCATGGATCTCTCCGCGTCTGCAATCGTCTTCTCCGGCGTGAGCTTGAGCGCACTCGCCACGTCGCCGAACTGCAGATCCAGATCGATCAGACAGACGGTATGACGGTTCTTCGCCAGCTCCGCCGCCATATTGATGGCGATGAGCGTCTTTCCCACGGCGTACGCCGTGCTGAATACAGTAATGATCGTGCCTTTGCGGCCTACCATGGACATCACGCCTCCTTCGGGGATGTTGGTTGTTGCTGGTTGTTAGTTATTGGTTGTTGGTTGTTTGGGCGGATTCGACGAGAGGTTCGGCGGGTTCTGCAGGTTCTATGGGTTCAACGGGGGTGGTGCGGCGCATAAAAATGGGAAAGCACCGCAAAATTTTTAGTTTTAGAAAAGCACGTTGTTCACACAAGGTGAGAACCCCTTTGAACCTATAGAACCTATAGAACCCGTTGAACCTGTCTACCAAAGTAGATACCATCGAGAAGAGACAGCCCAGCGGCTGTCCTTTCTCGATGGTACCTGCCGGATAGCAAGTACCATTGAACCATTAGCCTTTGCCTGCGGCAGGCTGAGCGGAGTTTTTGGCAGCCTCTGACATCAGGGAAGAGGAATCCGAGAATACCTGCTTGATGGAATCAGCCAGATTACCCTGCTGATAGATCAGCCAGCCAATGCCAACGATGATCGCCAGCATCAGTGCGTATTCGACCATATCCTGGCCTTTTTCGCCGAGTACCGGTCTGACATAGTAGTCATACATCTGTTTTGCTCTGTTCATCATAATGATTTCACCTCCTTTTCGTGAAACGCATGGAAATGGAATATATAAAAAGTCCCAGGGGACTCTTTATCAGAATGAAGGTTGAAGGTTCAGGGTTCAGGGTTCAGAGGGGTGGTGCGGCGCATTTCGTCATCCTGAGCGGAGAAAAACGTCGTGTGTTAAAAAATGGCTTATCTGAAACAGGAGAACTGAGTCGAAGGATCTAAGCGCCGCGAAGTTTCGATAGCGCTTCGCGCATCGTCATTTCGAGCGTAGCCCTCGATCTTTATTGCAGAACGCTCATCGCCTGATGTGAGGCAGCACTAAGACATCGTTTTCCCTCAGCGCATACACGCTGATTCCCGCAGTGCAAGAAAGATCCCTCGACTGCGCTCGGGATGACGATACGGAAAAGGGTATCCTCAAAAAGTTTGAAAGCAGGGATGAGTGGCTAGTGACTGGAATGCCAGCCTTCGGACATCGCCATTATGTATACTCCGCGGCGCTTCTGATTTTTATGCACCGCCCCTGCTGAACCCTCTGAACCTATAGAACCCGCTCCCCCTCTCTCGCATGCCATCAAGGGACGGCACGCCCCCACGAGGCTAACCCTGAACCTTGAACCTTTATTTTCAAAGGACGATTTCCATGAAAAAATTACTATTCATTTTACTTCTGTTGCTTATTGTTTGCGGCTGCGGGCTGGGAGCGCTCATCTGGGTGACACCGCCGCCGCCCACACCGCTAATGATCGCGCCGCCGCCTCCTTCGAAGGCAGTCTCGGCTGCGCTGATCGATGGGAATACGGGCGAGGTGCTGGCGGATAAGGAAGGGAGTCTGCGTATCTATCCTGCAAGTACGACGAAGATCCTGACTTGTATCATTGCGCTCGAAGAGGGCAAGGCGAAGCTCACCCAGAATGCGGTGATCTCTCCGCGCGCGATGAGCCAGGATGGCACGAACATCGGTCTCAGGCCGGATATGCCGCTCTCGCTTCACCAGCTGCTGTATGGGATGATGCTGATCTCCGGGAATGATGCGGCTGTGTCTGTCGCAGAGACGGTGGGCGGCTCGTATGGTCGTTTCATCGAGATGATGAATGAAAAGGCAGCTTCTATCGGTGTGCATGATTCCCATTTCGCGAATCCGAATGGTCTTACGGATCCGAACCACTATACGACGGCCTATGATATGGCGAAGATCGCGGCGTATGCGATGAAGAATCCTGATTTCCGTGACATCGTGAAGCGTCCTGTGTATCCGATGACTTATCGGAATGGGGTCTATCGCAATGTGGAAAACCGCAATGAATTTCTGACGAGCCACTATGAGGGGGCGAATGGCGTGAAGACGGGCATGACGGAAGCAGCGGGCGATTGTCTCGTCGCTTCCGCGGAGCGCGATGGCCGTCTCATGATTGTGGCACTCTACGATGATACGGATCGCTGGAAGGAAGCCCGGACATGGCTGGACTATGGCTTTGCGGAAGCGGAGAAGAAGGCGGAGTATGAAAGAAAGCTCGCTCAAGAGCCGAAGGTGTACAAGCTGGTGAACCAGCTCTTAGGGAGGGAGCCTCGTGACTAGGAGAAGGAAATCGCCGCTTCTGGTGCGGCTTTTCCCGCACAGCCCGTTTCTGCGTGTCCTTTTCGTCATCGTGGTTCTTCTCTCGCTCTACATCGTCTTGCACAGCGGGTATCATTTCTATCAGATCCGCCAGCAGGAGGCGCTGCTTTTGGAGGAGAAGGAGAGGCTGTCCAAGGAGAAGGCGGAGCTCTCACAGAAGCGTGAGGATCTCAAGGATGACGGACAGCTTGAAAAGAAGGCGCGTCAGGAGCTCGGTCTTGTGAAGCCAGGAGAAGTGCCTTATGTGAGATGAGACTTTGGGAGATCGGGAGAGATCAGACCGCGGAGCATGGTTTTCAAACGGAAGCAAAGGGCTGTCCACGGCCCCGTTCCTATTGCTATTCCTAAAAAAATCACGTATAATTTAAACCGTATTTATATCGCAGGCATTGGGGAGGCGGATGCCGTTTCCCAGAGAGGATTTTGTTGTTAGATGGCTTTAGAAGTCGGAAGTATCGTGGAAGGTACCGTTTCAGGGATCGCGAAATTCGGTGCGTTTGTGGAGCTGCCGGAAAACAAGGTGGGTCTGGTTCATATTTCAGAAGTCGCCAATGAATACGTGAGCGATGTGGCTCAGTATCTCAAGGTGAAGGATACGGTGAAGGTGAAGGTCATCTCCATCGATGCGAAGGGCAAGATCGCGCTTTCTGTCAAGCAGGCGCAGCCGAAGACGGAAGAAAAGAAGGAGGCACGTTTTCCGAAGAAGGAAGGAAGCGAGCATCGTTTCCAGAGAAAAGAAGGCTTCGAGAGAAGAGCTCCTCTGCATGAAGCGCCGCGTATGACCGAGCGCCGTCCGTTTTCCGGCGGTTATCGTTCGCAGCGTCATGAAGCCCCTGCTTCTTTTGAAGACAAGCTGAACCGTTTCCTGAAGGACAGCGATGAACGGCTTCTGGATCTGAAGAGAAATGTAGAATCCAAACGGGGCGGCCGCGGCGGCCGCCATTCTGACTGAGTATGAGAGGAGATGTAACGAACAGGTTATGTCTCCTTTTATGCTTTTCTGATGAATAGAATGTAGCGTATCGGAAGTACAAGGAGGCTCTTATGCGCGCGATCATTGATATCGGAACGAATTCGGTCCGTCTTTTGATGGCAGAAAAGGATGAAAAGGGGGAGTGGAAGATCCTCAGAAAAGAACTTCGCAGCACCAGGCTGGGGGAGGGCATGACGGATAAGGCGACCATCGGTCAGGGGGCAAAGGAAAGGACGCTCTCTGCTGTGGGGGAATTTACCGCCATGGCCAAGCTCGAAGGGGCGAAGGATATCTTCGCCTATGGTACGTCCATCATGCGCGATGCGTCGAATGGGGAGGAATTCGCTGATGAAGTGACGGCAGCCTTCGGCGTGCCTGTCCGCATTCTTTCGGGGAAGGAGGAAGCGTATTATAGCTACATAGGCGCGGCCGGGACGTCCGGCGTCATCACGTCCGTCGTCGATATCGGCGGCGGCTCGACAGAGATCTGCGTGGGATTCGGCACCGATGTCGGAGCGCGCCACAGCTTCCGCCTCGGGTGCGTGCGCTGCTCGAAGCAGTTCGATACCACCACGGCCAGAGGCCGCGGTGAGCTGAAGAAGCATTGCTTCACGCTTTTCCGTGAGACGGATCTCATGGAGTCCATGCGGAATGTCAAGCGCTGGATCGGTGTCGGCGGGACTGTCACCTCACTGGCTTCGATGCTGCAGGAGCTCGAAGTGTATGATTCATCGAAGGTGCAGGACTACGTGATCCATCCCGAGGATGTGTCGGAGATCCTCGAAAAATTATCCCAAATGTCCTATGATGACAAGTGCCATATGAAAGGCCTCTTGCCGTCCCGTGCCGATATCATCGTGGCCGGCGTCGTCATCCTAGACAGCCTTATGGAGTACTTTGCTCTCTCGGAGATCACGGTGAGTGACCGCGATCTCTCCGAAGGCCTGCTCGATGCAGATGTCATACAGCCGACAGAAAAGTAAGGGTTGGTGACTGGTAGCTGGTGACTAGTGACTAGTGACTGGGGACTGGGGATTAGACTAGGAGACATCAGACTCTTGCGTTGTCATTTCGAGCATAGCGAGAAATCTTTCTTGCAGACCGATAAACGATGGATGTGCGAAAGCAGGGATGAGATACCTCAAGTGACTGGTGACTTGAATGCTGCTTTCGAGCATCGCCCTATACATATTCGCGGCGCAGCCGCCACCTTCATTTCTAATTTCTAATCCCTAATCCCTAATCCCTAGCTACTAGTTCAAAGACCCTGTTTTTCCCGGAGCGAACTATGAAAAAACAATCATCTCCTTTTATCGCGAAGATCCTCTCCTTTGCGAGGGAAAAGAAATTATGGCAGAGAGGGGAGCGGATCCTTGCCGCGGTGTCCGGCGGGCCGGATTCGCTCGGGCTCCTGCTCTTTCTGCATGACATCGCAGAGAGGGAAGGGCTCTCTGTCGGCTGCTGCCTTGTGCAGCATCATTTGCGCGAGGAGGCAGAGGAAGAGGCACGGTATGTGGAGCGCATCTGTGAGCAGCTTGGGATACCCTTCTTTCGCAGGGATGTCTATGTCGAGGAGAAACGGCGCTTAGGCGGCGGCTCCGTCGAGACGGTGGCGCGAACGCTCCGCTATGAGGCGCTCAGGGAAGTGCGGAAGGAAGTGGGGTATACCGTGATCGCACTGGCGCATCATGCAGACGATCAGGCCGAGACGATCCTTTTTCATCTGCTGCGCGGGAGCGGCGTGCGCGGTCTGTCGGGCATGGCGCCAAAGCATGAGGAGCTGATCCGTCCCTTCCTCACGGTCACGAAGAAAGAGATCGAAGATTTCCTCGCTGCCTTTCCTTATGCGCCCTGCCATGATGCCACGAATGATGAGCTGGATGCGACGCGAAACCGCATTCGTCACCAGCTTCTCCCCGAGATGCTTTCTTATAATCCCAATCTGGTAGAGACGCTCCGGCATACGGCGGATATCCTTCGAAGCGAGGATGCATGGATGGAGGAGGCAGCAGAGGCCTGGCTCGCTTCTCACGGGAAAGAGGGAAGCCTCGAGAAGGACGCCTTCCGCGCGCTTCCCCTCGCCATGCGGCGGCGTGTCCTCCGGCGGATGCTTATGCACATGGGAGAGGTATCCACTGATTTTGAAAGCCTTTCGCGCCTCGCTCTTCTCGCAGAGAACGGCGAGACTGGGAAGCTCACTTCGACGGCGCATGTGGTGATGGAGATCGGCCGGCGCTATCTCTATTTCTATCGAGGCAATACCAAAAAACAGGAGGAAAGCGGCCTTTTCCTTCTCGCAAAGCATTTTTTTGAAAAGTTCACTCAAAAAGATGTGGATAAACAGCAAGAGATGGCTATAATAAATGGCAAGGACTGCGCAGACATGCTCTGGCACATGGAGGCCGTGCGACTTCTAAAGCCGCCGGAGCATCTGGCTCGTAACCAATACCTGCTGGATGCCGAAAAGGTAGGGGAGGTCAGGCTTCGTATGCCAAGACCGGGCGAGCGCATGGCGGCGTTGGGGATGGATGGGACGAAGTCTATCAAGCGCATCCTGCAGGACGCCGGCATCCCCGCTGCCCTCCGACCGTATTGGCCCGTTGCCGCTGATGAAAAAGAGATTTACTGGACCTGTCTCCTCCGCGGCAGTCGATACGGCCGTGTGACGAAGGAGACCAAAGAGTACCTGCTGCTGACGATCTGGTTTGGCGGAAATGAGTGACTAGTGACTAGTGACTGAAATGCTACTTTCGGGCATCGCCCTATTTATACTTCTCGGCGCTTCCATATTTTTATGCGCCGCACCACCATTTCGCATTTCTCATTTCTAA
>OLNN01001989.1_pt1 | contig 15492 bp, 16 predicted proteins | sample 1672141 | NCBI WGS metagenome assembly OLNN01 (sample SAMEA3136652, study PRJEB25190) | human gut metagenome | biome: human gut; feature: human-associated habitat; material: faeces | place: Austria | collected 2013 | reverse complement strand
CTTCCGATCTTTGATCCAGTGTTCGGGAACACTGGATCAACGTCCGGGTCCGTGTAAATCACGAACACTTCGCCCTCGTTGACCAGGTCATCTGCGCCGGCCTCCAGTGCGTCCATCATGACGGTATCTTCATCCAGATCTCCGTCCTCATTGTCGATGATAACCTGCCCCTTGCGGTCAAAGGACCAGGAGACGCAGCCGGTTGCGCCCAGATTGCCGTTGTACTTATCGAACAGGTGCCGGATATTGGGGGCAGTACGGTTGCGGTTGTCCGTCAGAACGTCCACGATCACGGCCACGCCGGAGGGACCGTAGCCCTCATACCGCAGGTTTTCATAGCTGTCGCTGTTGCCGGACGCCAGCGCCTTGTCAATGGTGCGCTTGATATTGTCTTTCGGCATGTTGACGGCCTTGGCCTTGGTGATGACGGTTGCCAGCTTGGAGTTATTCTTCGGATCGCCGCTGCCGCCGGTCTTTACGGCGACGATGATCTCACGCGCGATCTTGGTAAAGGCGGCGGAACGCTTTGCGTCGGCCGCACCCTTGGTTTTCTGAATATTATGCCACTTGGAATGTCCGGACATTGGTACTCATCCCTTCTACAGTATTCTTTCGCTGTGGTGATCGGATTCATTCAGCCGGAACACCGTCCAGCTGCTGAACAAATACAATCACCACATAGTATTAAAATTATAGCACACGCCCTCCTGCCTTGCAAGTAGCTTCTCTTTGAGAAATGCAGTTGAATCCCGCACGCTTTTGCTGTAAAATAAGTTCAACTCTGAAATTACAGTAGAAAGAAGGGTCGACATGAACTCTTATTCCGGAAAACGATTTTGCATTCTGGGCGATTCCATCAGCACCTACGAGGGCTATACCCCTGCCGATTCCGTCTTTTACGACTCCTGGTTTCAAAAGGTGACCGGCGTCGCCTCTGTCAACGACGCCTGGTGGATGCAGGTAATCAACAGCCTTGGCGGCACCCTCGGCGTCAACAACTCCTACTCCGGCAGCACGGTGTACGGCACCCGCCTCACCGCCGGCTGTTCCGACCACCGGACCGGTGCGCTGGGGGAAAACGGAGCGCCCGATGTGATTCTGGTCAACATGGGCGGCAATGACTGGGGCTTCAGCGTTCCCCGCAAGCACTTCTCCAAGGCCTACCGGAGCATGCTCTCCAAACTGACCACCTTATATCCCAACGCTGAGATCTGGTGCGGCACCCTGCTGCAGGGACAGCAGGTCAGCAATGACATACCGCCCTTTTTCAACGCGGAGGCCTCCCATCCCATCGGCATCTACAACGACCTGATCCGCAAAGAGGTCACCAACGCCGGCTGTCACATCGCCGAACTGGGCGAGGGCCGGTACGACGCCATCGACGGCGTTCACCCCAACCGGGATGGCATGGCGTACATCGCTCAGCAGTGGCTTCGTGCCATCACTGCCGAGGAATAACGCTCACCACAGGAACCCCAAAAAAACGATCGTCCTCTGCACCACCCGGAGGGCGATCGTTCTCTTTTGCAGAACGCAAAAAACATCGAGCGCACAGGCTCCTCTTTCGTTTAGAATAAGCTCAGCCCGAAAGGAGTGAGACAGATGACAGATCAGATCAACGCAGTACAGCGCATGCAGGAATACATTGAGCAGCACCTCTACGAACCCATTACCCTGGCAGATCTCGCCGCCGTATCCCTGTTTTCGCCCTGGTATTCTCACCGTCTGTTCAAGCAGCTGACCGGTTTTACTCCGGCAGACTACATCCGGCGTCTGCGGCTGTCCCGTTCCGCCCTGCGGCTGCGGGATCAGACCTGCAAAATCATTGACGTGGCCTATGACACAGGCTTTGGCAGCGTAGACGGGTATCAGCGCGCCTTTTTCCGCACCTTCGGCTGCAATCCCCACGAATACGCCGCCTCTCCTGTTCCACTGCCACTGTTCACCCCTTTTGGCGTCAAGTTAAAATCACTTTGGAAGGAGTCGTGCAACGTGAATACTACTAAAACCGTTTTCGTCCAAACCGTTGAAAAACCGGAGCGCAAGGTGATCCTCAAACGGGGTACCACCGCTTCCGACTACTGGACCTACTGTCAGGGTCGGCTGTGAGGTCTGGGGCATCCTCACCAGCATGAAATCCCTGTGCGGAGAGCCGGTCTGTCTCTGGCTGCCGGAGCCCTACCGCGAACCCGGCACTTCCACCTATGTCCAGGGCGTGGAGGTACCAGTCGATTTCACCGGCGTCATTCCGGAGGGATTTGATGTGATCCAGCTGCCTGCCGCCCGCTATCTGATGTTCCAGGGCGATCCCTTCGCCGAGGAAGCCTATTACCAGGCCATCGAAGAGGTCTGGGCCGCCATGGACAAATACAATCCGGCCCTGATCGGCTGCGAATGGGACCCCGATCAGCCCCGCATTCAGCTGGAACCCCTTGGCACGCGCGGTTACATGGAACTGCGGGCGATCAAAGCAGCTGAATAAGCCCAGCCATCTAAAAAAGACCCAAACTGAGAAAAGACCAGAAGTCCTGAACAACTTCTGGTCTTTCCTTCATACACTTTTGCGATATTTGAGGGTGTTTCCTCTCTGCATTACAAATGATACCAATTTTTCCGCATGGTGTCAATTAAAATCGTTCGACGTCCTTCGACATGGCAACTACTTTCCAAACAGTTTGCCAAAAAAATCCTTTCTTTTTCTTCGGCATTTGCGTCTCATCGCTTTTTGTAGAAGTATTTACCGCTTGCGCCACCTCATGGGCAGAGACCTCACGCACGGAAAGCCAGGGATACAGCTGCATGATCAGCATCTCCCACTTCATCAACCCCTTTTTCCCACCGAGTGGGACCTGAATTTCCAGAGTCGCTTTCGGGCACCGCACGCTGAAAGAGCCATCCAGTTTTTCCAGCCGGTTCAGGATGGAGAACACGGTGCACCCCATCACGTTTTGAATCATCGGGGAGAGCTTCAGCGTAATTTTAGCGGCTTTGTAATCCAGCGCAATGTCGGCCAGTCCGATTCCGCTCAACAGATAGATCACCGTTTCCCGGTCCGATGCGCTCATCGCCTCAAACTGTTCCGCTGTGATGGGCCCTTTTTCCGTCCTTAACAGCCCGCAGTGATCGTGGGCCTCACTCAGCGCAAGGGTTTCCAGCTCTTCTAGCAGGGCTCCAATCCCCGCGTTCCCTTCCGCCTTTTCGTATACAAGCTCTATCTCGTCGAAGCGACCGGAGCTCCATGCGATTTTTCTATCCACGGTTTTCTCCTCCTCAATCTATCTTTGCAAGCGACGCATTTTTATAGGACGCGTCATCCGTAACCTCTTTGATGACTCTGATCTGCTCCGGAAACCGCACCTCCATCTCCTCGTCGCTCAGTTCAATTTCCGCGATCGCCTGGTCCTTCCAGAAGGGATACACATCAATCTCAAAATACTGATTCTGATAGGTCAGGCAATAGCGGGTTTTGCGGATCTGCCGTCTGCTGGTATCCGCGTCCATGAGCAGGCGCAGATATTCCTCTTTGGACAGGCGGCGTTCGATCTCAACCCGCTTTCGCTCGCTGACCTTCCGCTTTGTCGTCAGGAAATAGATATAACTGCCATCTATACCGCGCTGACGGACACGCACTTCATCGTCATTGGCGGATTTTAAGTAGGTTTGAATCATCTCGATTCTCTGACAGTTCGGAATCGACTCCAGCCACTTGATATCCGGATACGCAATCAGGAATTTGCGCTCAATTTCAAAGGGTTCTGGCTCTCCGAGGAAAGAGGAGATTTCCGCGATCAGCCGCCTCATTTTGGCCTCAAAGTCCGTCGCATTGTCTATCACACGCAGGTGTGGATGTCCTGTCCACGCGGCGATCAGCTTGTCGTCCAGTGCGGCCGCCTCTTCCACCGTTTCTGTTCTCGCCGCATTGTTGGCCGTCGTATAAAAGCCTTCCGCGCCTTTGGCCGCCGTCACCAGGTGGAACACAGCATCGTAGCTGTCACGCAGCTTCACCTCGCTGGCCCCCACAAAATCCAACGCCGCGGCAAATTCCACCGCATCCATATAGGCTCTGTTGTCCAGGGCACCCCGGTCACACACAATCAGGATCTTGTCCGATTTCATGGTGCGGGCCGCCTGCTCAAAAATATTCTCCTTTTCCATCTGCAACTTCAGCTGGCACTGCTGGTATTCGACGTTGCTGCCACAGGTCCAGGGCGCAACGCCGCCGGTAATCAGCTCCGTCGCCGTTTCGGGGACAAAGAGAACCGCATACCCCTTCTGCGTAAACGCATTCTGGATCCAGCTCATCGCCGTGGTCTTGCCCGCGCATGGACCGCCGGTAATCACAATTTTCGAAACCTTCATCTTTCTCTCCTTATCCTTCAGGCTGAGCAGCTGTTCAATCGGCACATGAAAGATGACCGCCAGCTTTCTGAGAGTATCGGTAGTCGGCTTGGATTTTCCCGTCTCCCACTTGGATACCGCTTTATTGGTAACACCAATTCGATCAGCTAATTCCGACTGGGACAATCCGCTTTTCCTTCGCAGCTCCAATATGTAGTTGCCAAATTTATAATCATTCATCCGCTCTCCCTCCGTAATTCGCATTATAACAATCCTATTTGGGCATTTCAACAGCACTACTATCGAAAAGCGGTAGAACTTTATCCGGCCATTATCGTTTGAAAACAACCGGAATTAACAAAGAAGGACACGACCAAAGTCGTGTCCTTCTTTGTGGTGACCCAGCGGAGATTCGAACTCCGGACACCCTGCTTAAAAGGCAGGTGCTCTGCCGGCTGAGCTACTGGGTCATATATTGTATTTCGTTGTATGAAGAAACGGAACATCCCGGTAAAGATCTGGCTGGGATGGCGGGATTCGAACCCACGGATAAAGGAGTCAAAGTCCTTTGCCTTACCCCTTGGCGACATCCCATCAAGGCACACGAAAACACAATGGTCAGGCCGGAAAACCTTTCTGCCCTGACCGTTGATGTTCTGGTGTATAAAGTGGGGTGGATAGTCGGATTCGAACCGACGGCCTCCAGAGCCACAATCTGGCGCTCTAACCAACTGAGCTATACCCACCACAATGACAGCAATCGAAGATTGCAGAAAGAACCTGTGCAACCGAACCCTTACCCCGCAGACCTTTCTCAGGAAAGGATGGCACGCCTGGAGGGGCTCGAACCCCCGGCCTACTGCTTAGAAGGCAGTTGCTCTATCCAACTGAGCTACAGGCGCATGTGGAGCGGGTGATGGGAATCGAACCCACGTAGCCAGCTTGGAAGGCTGGGATTCTACCATTGAACTACACCCGCACTCTCGATTGCCAGCCCGTATATTCTACCATGCTGCCATCTGCATGTCAACACTTTTTTTGCAATCCAGGGAAAATTTATCAAACTTCCCTTTTTTCAGACCGGAAGCGCGCTGTCACAGTAGGCACAGCACAGCTGCTCACCGTTCCGCTTCACCAGCGGCGGCAGATAGCGCTCGGTCTGGGTGATGCAGTTGGGGTTGTCGCAGAGCGGGTCATGCCCGATTTCCACCGGCTCCGGCCTGCGGTGCTCCTGACAGGCCAGGTCCATCAGCAGGGCCATACGGGCGTACATCCCGCACCGTGCCTGCTCAAAGTACAGGGCCCGCGGATCGTCGTCCACATCCAGGGCGATCTCGTCCACCCGGGGCAGCGGGTGCAGCACCATCAGCTCCGGTTTCGCCCGGTCCAGCTTGCGCCTGGTGAGCACATAGATGCCCTTGTTCCGCTCGTAGGCCAGAGGGTCGATAAAGCGCTCCCGCTGGATCCGGGTCATGTACAGCACATCCAGCCGGGGAATGACCGGCTCGAGGCCGGTGACCTCGGTAAACCAGAGGTTGTGCTCCTGCATAAAGGCCCGCATGTAATCGGGAATCGCCAGCTCCCGGGGCGCGATCAGATAAAACCGCACTTTTTCGAACTTAGCCAGGGCCTTGATCAGGGAGTGGACAGTGCGGCCATTTTTCAGGTCGCCGCAGATGCCGATGGAGACCCCGTCGATGCCGCCGCGAAAGCGCTGGATGGTGGTCAGATCGGCCAGGGTCTGGGTGGGATGCATGTGGCCGCCGTCTCCGGCGTTGATCACCGGCACCTCCGAGTACAGAGACGCCGCCTTGGCCGCGCCCTCCTTGGGGTTGCGCATGACGATGACGTCGGCGTAAGCGGACACCATTTTAATGGTATCCTTCAGGGATTCTCCCTTTGCGGTGGAGGAGCTGTTGGGGTCGTCGAAGCCGAACACACTGCCGCCCAGCCGCAGCATGGCGGTCTGGAAGGAGAACTTGGTGCGGGTGGAGGGCTCAAAAAACAGATTGGCCTGGATTTTTCCCCGGCAGGCGTCCATGTAGTCCTCGGGGCAGTCCATGATCTTCTGGCACCGGCCATAGATCTCCTCCCACTCTTCCCGCGTCAGGTCGCCAAAATCAATCAGATGCCGAAAACTCACGCTGCCTTCCCCCTTTCGATTCGATCTATTTTACCACAGCAGTTTTCTTTTCTCAACCGGGCAAATTGTATAGTTTTTTTCTTTTTTTGTATGTTTTTTCACGCACGGTCCAAACTGTATGTTGGTGATAATATGAATTTGATTTGGTATCTGCTCTTTTACAGCTTTCTGGGCTTTTGCGCAGAGGTGCTCTACGCACGGACAACCCATTCCGCCAAACAGGACCGCAAATGCCTTTTATTTCTCCCGCTCTGCCCGGTTTACGGAATCGGCGCCACCGGGATTGTCTCCCTCCCACCGGGCATTGCCGGTCATCCGGTACTGCTCTTTTTCGCCTCCGCTGTCATCGCCACCGGCGCGGAATACGGGATGAGCCTCTTTTACGAAAAGGTCTGGGGCGTCTCCTTCTGGAACTACTCCGACCTGCCCGGCAATCTCCATGGCAGAGTCTGCCCCGCTTTTTCGCTGATCTGGGGCCTGCTGGGACTGGCCCTGGTCTACTATATCCACCCGGCAGTGGCCGCCGCAGTGGCCCGCATTCCCGCTTTTCTGGCCGTACCGGTGCTGCTGCTCTTTGCCATCGATTTTATCCTGACCACCATTCTGCTCCGGCAGAGCCATGACACCCGCGTTCTGATCTGGTACCGTTAGCCCGCTCCCCACTTGCGCCGCACCGGTCTTCCGACTATAATGGGAAGAAATCAAACAAAGACAGGGAGAATGAAACCATGATAATCAAAAAATATGGCGATCACGCCCCCCAGCTCCACCCCTCCGTGCGGGTGGCGGAAAATGCCGCCATCATCGGCAACGTAACCATGGAGGAGGACGTCAACGTCTGGTACGGCGCGGTGGTCCGCGGTGACCTGGACTCCATCACGGTGGGCGCCGGCACCAACATTCAGGACAACGCAGTGGTGCACTGCGACGCAGGCGCTCCCGTCAAAATCGGCAAAAATGTCATTATCGGCCACAACGCCATCGTCCACTCCTGCACCGTCGGGGATAACTGCATGATCGGCATGGGCGCCATCCTGCTCTCCGGCTGCAAAATCGGGGACGGCGCCATCATCGGCGGCGGTGCCGTGGTCTCCGGCAGCATGGAGGTACCGCCCAACTCGCTGGCCGTCGGTCTGCCCGCCAAGGTGGTCAAGCAGGTCTCTCCGGAACAGCAGGAGTACATGGTCTATGACGTGGAGGAATATATCGCCACCGCCAAAAACGAGCTGGAGCCCGTCGGAGAAGAATAAAAGGGCGCCCATCGGTCCATATTAGTACTGCCAATGGCAAAGGAGGCTCTATGATATGGACAAGGTAAATCACAACATCAAGTGCAACGTCAAGACCTGCGACTATCACGCAGAACAGGCCAACTACTGCACCCGTGAGAGCATCAATGTGGGCTGCTGCGATACCGACGCTCCGCAGAACTGCGGTTACACCCAGTGCTCTTCCTTCTGCGTCTGCCGTCAGGAGTGACCAGCTCCCAAAAAAGCGCCTCAAACCGAGGCGCTTGAGGGTATCGACGTTGTCGACACCCTCTCGAAAAAATGCAGGCATTTTTTCGAAGTTAGCAGCCCAGCTGTGCGCCTTCCCTTCTGGAATGCACTTGCGGGCTGAGAAGAGAAAAAAGTGACGCACCTGTCGTCACTTTTTTCGAATTTCATTGGATTCCGGCCTCAGAGAGGCCGGAACTCTGGCGAGGCCTTGCATGATTGTCAGGCTTCCAATCGTTTGTCTACAGACTGCGGTATCCAGCCTTTGGATACCGTTTTTTACTGCTGTTATTGCGGCGTAACCGCCTTGACCTTGCGCTTGCGGCGGGCCCGTTTGCGCTTTTTCAGGCTCTTGCCAATGGGGATCTGCTGACCGCCCAGCTTGCACAGCCGGAACAGGTCCGGCGGGAAATCCTCCGGGGAATAGAGGTGCATGGTTCCCTTGGTGCCCAGCGAGCCCTTCTGAACGGTAACGCAGGTGTAAAACCGCCCGTGCTCCAGACAGCGGCTCCGGGCCACGTAGTAGTCCTGAACCTGGAGCCAGTTGCCGTTGCACAGCCAGCTGTCGCACTTGGGACAGCGGACCACCCGGGCATTGCGGCTGCGCAGACAGTCGCTGGTGGTCTTGTACACGCCGCAGGAACGGTGGTACACCGGCTCCTTGTCCCGGAGCAGCTGGTCCAGGGTCTCACCGGCCTCTGTCGCCGCCTGTTCTCTGCGCTGGCGCCGGAGCTCTGCCTCCATCTGATTCAGCTCCGCCTCGGTGGGCAGGGCGCCGAACCGACGCACCAGCTCCGCGCCGATCAGGGCGGTGTAGACCGCGTCGTTGCCGGCGTCGTGATAGGTCAGATTTTCCTCCAGCTGCAGGGCCACCACCGCGTCCTTCAGGGCGGCCTGCTGATCGGTGTGGAGGACCAGCAGGTCAAAGGCCCGCTGGAGGTCGTAAATCTCCAGCTCCAGGTACTCCTCCATGCCGTACCAGCACAGGTTCATATCCAGCACCCGCACATCGCTGTTGCCCCAGGTGAAAAACACCGGGTTGGGACCGCACCAGCGGAAAAAACGCCGGGCCACTGCCCGGAATCCCTCCGCCTTCCGGAGGGTCTCCATCTTCAGGGGCAGCATTTTCCGAACCCGGTGGTGGAGCTTTTTATGAATGGTAGGCCGGACATAGGCGGAAAAGGACGCAATCTCCCCGTCCCAGTCCTCCATGCGGCAGGCACCAATCTGAATGATCTCGTCTAATTTTTCTTCCTCGCTGTGGGGGTAACCCTGGTTCCACTCCAGGTCAAAAAACACGTAACTCATAAAAATCACCTTATAACAGAATGACCCGTTTGTCAATGCGCAAGGTTGGAAATCCGGGAAAAATCTTTTGTATTTTTTCAAAATTTTGCTTGACAATTAGCCTTCGTCCGACTATAATAGTCATTGTTCTGCTGAGCGGAACAGTTATGGCGGCGTAGCTCAGTTGGCTAGAGCATGCGGTTCATACCCGCAGTGTCACCGGTTCAAATCCAGTCGCCGCTACCATTCCTTTCGGGATGGCTGCTACATCCCGAACTGATGGCCCGTTGGTCAAGTGGTTAAGACACGGCCCTTTCACGGCTGTAACATGGGTTCGAATCCCGTACGGGTCACCACATAGGTGCGGATAGGAAGCGTTTCGCTTCCTATCTTGTTATGGAGGCTTAGCTCAGCTGGTTAGAGCGCATGCTTCACACGCATGAGGCCGAGGGTTCGAGTCCCCCAGTCTCCACCAAAAAAACACCTGCATTGGCAGGTGTTTTTTTTGCGCAATCCCACGACACCAACGCCCCGCCCTTCCCCACGCACGGGAAAGGCAGGGCGTTTTGTACGTTATATCAGACCATCAGGCAGTCCTCGACGCCGTCTGCCCCCTCCACAATCTGGGCATTACAGCAGTCGATGGCATGGAGCAGGACCTGTTCCAGCTCCTCCTTGGGCCGGACAAAGTCGCTCTCAGGCAGAGAGTCAAAGAACTCTGTAAACACTTCGATCAGATTCTGCTCCGTAAAGCAGAAGATCCGCATTTTGGGCAGACCCTTCCGATAGGAGAAAATTTGCTTCTCGTTGGTGACGGAAAAAACAAACTCATCGGAGACCGGCAACTTATCCTCGTCAATCAGGTAGAGTTGGGCATTTTCCGGAGGTTGATACAGCATGATCTCCAGCACTTCCTTACGATCTACCGGCTCCAGCGCCGGAACCAGGCTGATGGGATACTCGCCCATCTTCCCGTCCTGGGCAAAGCGGAGCAAGCCTGTTTCTGTACAAAAGCTGATGTAGCAATCGCCGGTCTGAACGGAGTTATAGTATTCCTCGAATAGCTTCTCCTCCCCTTCCGGAGCGTACTTGTCCACTATTTTCCGGGTCAGATAGGCGCTAAAACAGGGGCTGGCAAAGTATTGATAGCCACTGTAACCTCCGATCCAGTGGCTTAGGGCAAAATCCAGCACCTGCTCACGGCCCAGGTACAGTGTATAAAACTGCTTGGTCTTGCTCAGGGCGTTCTCAAACTGAGCCCGGCAAGCGTCAATGATAGCGGGCGTAGTGGAAAACAGCGCCCGATCCATGGCCTCGTTCAACAGGAGGACACCACTGCTAGTGATGATGCTGTAGGGATACAGCACCCCCACGGTATCGGCAAAGTCCGCCTCGGTGTAGTAGTAGTGGGCCTCGTAGCCGGTGCAGTTGGAGGCCAGGAAGTAGAGGATGGAGTCGAAAAACTCCAAACTATTCTTGGTCTTTTCGCCCTTCTTCTGGGCGAACTGGACCAGCTGGCGCAGACGCACAGTCTTTTCCTCGGTGTTCCGGTAGAGCAGCTTGAGATACTCAAAAAAGGTGTTGTTCTCCAGGGGCAGAAACAGGTCAATTCTGGGCTCGGGCAGGAACATCTCCGCCCGCACCAGGTGACACAGCTCCTGAAACACCTGGTTTTCTCCCTGGAGCGGCGTGCGCTGGGTGGTCAGGTGGGTGACGCCCTGGAACTGGTGAATCTGCGGCGTCAGATCGCCGGACAGTCCCGCCAGGGTCTCCAGGCACTTCTGGGCCCGCTGACGGTTTTCGTACACCGACTCGCCGATTTGGGCGATCTGGTAGAGCTTGCGCAGCCGGGCCTCATCCCCCGGCCCCAGCTGGAGGGCGTGAATCAGCGCCTCGAAATGCTCCTCAGTGGGCAGCCGCTTTCCACTCAGGTACTGGAAAAAGGTGGACCGGTTGACGCGGCTGGCGGAGATCAGCGCATTTTTGGAAAAACTGCTCTCCTCCACACACTTGTTGAGTTGCTCCGAAAAAACGCTCATGGCACTACCTCCTGAAACATACGCTAACTCATCTTTCGATTATAACAGACTAACTTCTCTGCGGAAAGGAGTGGCATGAAACAGTGGCAAAACTTTTTTATTTTTCGTAACTACTTGACAAATGACAAAATACCTGTTCTCACAGCTCCACTGCCGCCAGCAGTGCCTCCGGATCATTGCCCCAGATGTCCAGACCCTCACAGCGGACGGTGGTAAATTCCGGGATGCCGAACATCTGCTGGCACAGGGTCTGCACATACTCTTCGCCCAAGTGGTGCTCACCCACGTAGCCGCCGGCGGTGCTGATGTAGACAGCCTTTTTGGCCCGGCACAGCCCTTCTGCCTGATCGCCCACATAGTGGAAGGTGATACCGCTGACGCAGATCCGCTCCAGATACACTTTCAAAATAGATGGAAAGGACAGGTCCCAGTAGGGCGCCGCCACCACGATCTCATCCGCCTGAGCGAACTGCTCCGCCAGCGTGGTGTCCTTTCGTTCCTCTACCTCCGCCAGCGGCAGCGGTGTCAAGTCCAGATCGTACAGCTTCAGGTGCTCCACCTGGCCTTCCGGCTCCCACTTATCCAGCCAGCGCTTCGTCAGCTGCAAGGTACGGGACTGGTCGCCACGTACGCAGCAGTCAACAAGCAGTATCTTCTTTTTCATCAGAAATCCCCCTTTGCCTTGTTGCCATTCCCCTACTATAACATAGGACTGCAGCTTTTTCCACCCGCTCCGGACAACGCGCACAAAAGGCTCCCGCCGGTTGACGGGAGCCTTCTTATTACGACTTTTGAACCGCTCAGTGGAGCACGCGCACCCGGATGGTGGGTTCCATCTGGGCGATGGCCTCGGCCATATTCTCGCCGACCCGCTGATTGATGTCAATCATGGTGTAGGCCAGGTCCTTCTTGGACTTGTTGATCAAATTTTCCACGTTGATGTCCAGGTCGGAGACCAGGTTGACGATGGAACTGAGGATGGTGGGCACGTTCTTGTGAATGACGCAGATGCGGCACTCACCGGAGCGGCGCATGGACAGGTTGGGCAGGTTCACCGAGTTGCTGATATTGCCGTTCTCCAGGTAATCCCGCAGCTCCTGGGCCGCCATCATCGCGCAGTTGGCCTCACTCTCCGGAGTGGAGGCGCCCAGATGGGGCATGGCGATGACGTTGGGGGTGTTGACCAGCCGGTTATCCGGGAAGTCGGTGATATACTTGGCCACCCGGCCGGATTCCAGACCGGAGATGATGGCGTCATCGTTGACCAGACCGCCACGGGCCAGGTTGATCACCCGGATACCGCCCTTCATCTTGGACACGGCGTCCTGATCGATGATATTGGCGGTAGCCTTATTATAGTGCAGGTGCAGGGTCAGGTAGTCGGACTGTCTGAACACCTCATCCAGGTCGGTGACGTGCTCGATATGGGTATTCAGAGCCAGCGCGGAGTCCACCGACAGGTAGGGGTCGTAGCCCAGCACGTGCATGCCCATCTCGATGGCGATATTGGCCACCTTGGAGCCGATGGCGCCCAGACCGATGACGCCCAGGGTCTTACCGATAAGCTCCGGGCCTACGAAGGCGGACTTGCCCTTTTCCACCACGGTGGTCACATCGACGCCCTCAGCCACCTGGCGCTTGACCCACTCGACGCCACCCAACAGGTCCCGGGAGGCCAGCAGCAGGTCCGCCAGCAGCAGCTCTTTCACCGCGTTGGCGTTGGCGCCGGGCGTATTGAACACCACGATCCCCTTCTCATTGCACTGGTCGATGGGGATGTTATTGGTGCCCGAGCCCGCCCGGGCGATGGCCAGCAGTTCCTCGGGGAACGGGTAGCCGTGGAGGTCTGCGGAACGGACCAGCATACCCTGATAGCGCTCCAGGTCCTGACCCAGCTGATAGTTGGAGGGATCCAGCTTACGCAGGCCAGCGGCGGCGATCTTATTCATCACCTGTACCTTATACATGGCTGTTTCCCCCTCTCACTTGCTCTGCGGCAGTTACTTCTCTCATACGATCTCTCATGGCGAAAGATCTCCTTTCTGATGCGGCTTCAAACTCACCACACCGTGAATTTGCCACGGCTCACAGCTTCAACCTCACTGTGACCGGAACTGGCATTACCATTATAACACAATGGCATATCGTTACAATTTTCCTTTTGACGAAAAAAGGGGGTTTTTTCCTCCTTTTTTCGTAGGTTTTTTCACGCACCTGCCCAGGGGCGCAAATAAAAGAACCCGCCTGCACCGGGCAGACGGGGACTTTTCGTTTGATTCGTCTTCTGTTGTGAAAGAAAAGGAGTAAAGAAAGGAGTTGTTTCGCCGTGGGTAACATCGCTTTCCCTACCGGCAACTTTATCCTATCGCATCGGGGCCCCCGAATGTTGAACGAAGTATAAAAGCTTTGTAACCAGTTTATGAATACAGAAAATTCCCGCATGTTTTCGCCTGCTCCGGCATAGAATAACAGGTAATGTCTTATCACAAAGGAGGAATCTACATGCATGATCCGAAATTACAGCCTACTCAGGCACCTGTCCCCACGCCTGTCCCGGTCCAGCGCCCGCCGCAGCAGGATATTGACGACTTTATCTTTTCTCACGACCAGCCTCCTGCCGCCAGCAGCCGTTGAGCCTGGGCAGCGCTCCGCCCTGGACCCACTGCCGCCTTCCGGCATCCCGGGTTACACGGGCGGAGCCCGCAGACCCGCTTTACAGTGGTTTTCTTTTCCTTTATAATAGTAGGGCTGGGGTTTGTACCGATGACGGGAAAACCGCCGCAGTCTCACAAAACTCAAGCCTTGAAAGGAACGATCTGTATATGGCATCCATTAAATATGATGAATATAAGGTAAAGCTGAACAATTTGAAGCCGGTCCTCGCTGACCTCGGCCAGTCCCTGGGTCTGGAGGCCGCCGCCGAAGAGCTGGACCTGCTCCAGGCCCAGAGTGCCGCCGAGGATTTCTGGAGCGATATGGACAAGGCCCAGAAGGTCTCTCAGCGCATCAAGAATCTCCAGGACAAGCTGGACCACCATCAGAAGCGGGTGGACACCGTGGAGGATCTGCTGGTCCTGTGCGAGATGGGCATCGAGGGCGACGACGACTCCATGGTGGAGGAGCTGGAGGAGAGCTTCGCCCAGCTGGAGGACAACATCGAGCAGGCCCGGCTCGCCACCCTGTTCACCGGTGAGTACGACTCCAACGACTGTATGCTCACCATCCACGCCGGCGCCGGCGGCACTGAGGCCCAGGACTGGGCGTCCATGCTCTTCCGCATGTACCAGCACTGGTGCGACCGCCACGGCTTCCAGTGCCAGACCCTGGACTACGAGGACGGTGACGAGGCCGGCCTGAAGTCCGCCACCATGATGATCACCGGCGAGAACGCCTACGGCTACCTCCGCAGCGAGCACGGCGTCCACCGCCTGGTCCGTATCTCCCCCTTCGACTCCAACGCCCGCCGCCAGACCTCCTTCGCCGCCGTCGAGGTCATGCCGGACCTGCCCGAGGACGTGGAGGTGGAGATCCGTCCCGACGACGTGGAGATGCAGGTGTTCCGCTGCTCCGGCGCCGGCGGTCAGCACATCAACAAGACCTCCTCCGGCGTCCGGCTCATTCACCACCCCACCGGTGTGGTGGTCTCCAGCACCCAGGAGCGCTCCCAGTTCCAGAACAAGGAGACCTGCTACCGGATGCTCCGGGACAAGCTGGTCCAGCTCCAGATGCAGGCCCACGCCGAGAAGATCTCCGACCTGAAGGGCGTGCAGATGAAGATCGAGTGGGGCAGCCAGATCCGCTCTTACGTATTCATGCCCTACACCATGGTCAAGGACACCCGTACCGCCTACGAGACCAGCAATGTCAACGCCGTCATGGACGGTGACCTGGACGGCTTCATCAACGCCTATCTCACCTGCGAGGCCACCGGTAACTGGGCTACTAAGTAATCATCAGGGGGCGTTGCCCCCTGAAACCCCCAGCACCCTTTTGAAAAAGGGTGCACCCAAAACTTTTTTGCGCTGCGCGCCCATGGCTTGTGACAGAGTATCTGCTGACCTGCGTCAGCAGTCGGAATACATTATATTTAAATGTATATTAGAATCTAGCGCTGACAACCGTCAGCGCTCTCTTACCTGGCATATAAAACGAGCGCGCAGCGCAATGAGTTTTTGGGTCCAGCCTTTTT
>OLNN01001985.1_pt1 | contig 15519 bp, 7 predicted proteins | sample 1672141 | NCBI WGS metagenome assembly OLNN01 (sample SAMEA3136652, study PRJEB25190) | human gut metagenome | biome: human gut; feature: human-associated habitat; material: faeces | place: Austria | collected 2013 | reverse complement strand
AGCGGCCCCGGCGGTGCAGGCCCAGGAGCTGCGCCCCGCGCAGGAGCGGCTGGCAAAGCGCAGCCGACCGGGCAGAGCGGCGAAGGCCGCACCGGCACCGTCCGCCGACGGCGGCGCGGACGCCGGAACTCCCCAAAAGGGGGAGCCGAGTAAAGAGGAAGCACTCGGCGAAGAGAAGCCCGAGACGCAGCAGGGACAGCCCGAGCAGGAGCCAAAGCCGACGGACCCGGCGGAAAAGCGCAAGGCCTTTGGGCAGCTGATGCAGGGCGAGTATGCAGCCGAGTTTGAAGAGGCACTGCAGCGGGCGTCGGAGATGGCCGTGCAGAACGTGCTGGACAACCCGGCGGTGAAGGGGCTGATGGACGCGCTGGGCGAGGCGTATGGCATCGACGTGCAGAGCGCGGACAACCTGGCTGCCCTGACCGAGGCCGTGAAGAACGGGAAGGTGAAGAACGACGAGTACTATGAGACGCTGGCAGCGGAGCGCGGCATCAGCGTAAAGACCGCGCGGGAAATGGACCGGATGGAAAGCGAGCTGCAACGGGCGAACGCCGAGAAGCAGCGGGCCGAACAGGTCCGGCAGGCGGCCGAGCACCAGCAGCGTGCGGCGGCCGTGCGGGCCCAGTGGGAAGCGGAAGCGGCGCAGCTGAAGGTGAAGTACCCGGCGTTTGAGTTGGACGAGGTGCTGAACAACCCCAGCGTGGCGGACATGATCCGGCGCGGCATCGGGCTGGAAGCGGCGTACCGGGCCGCCTACTTTGACCAGCTGATGGAGGCAAGCACGGCACGCACGGCCCAGCAGGTGGAGCAGGGCGTGACGGCGCGGATCCAGCAGAGGGCACAGCGGCCGGCCGAGAACGGGGCGCACCCAGGCGGCGCGGCCGAGATGAAGGTGGACGTGGCGCACATGACCGCCAAGCAGCGGGCCGAGCTGGCAAAGCGGGCACGGCGCGGAGAGCGCATCGTGCTGTGAGAGATTTCCCACGCAGAGGGCGTGAGAAGATAAAAACCTTGAAGGAGGACAAACAGATGAGCAAAAAGAGACTGGATCTGCAGATGTTTGCGGATGCAAGCGCACAGCTGCAGAATACCACCGCATCCGGCGGCATGACCGCCGAGATGAAGACCTACTACGAAAAGACCCTGCTGGATCTTGCAGAGCCTGCGCTGGTGCATGACCAGTTCGGCGACAGCTACCCGATCCCGGCGAACAGCGGCAAAACCATTGAGTTCCGCAAATACGAGGCGCTGCCGAAGGCCACCACCCCGCTGACCGAAGGCGTGACCCCGGCGGGCCAGGCACTGACCGTGAGCGCCATTACGGCAGAGGTGCACCAGTACGGCGGATGGGCAGCCCTGACCGACATGCTGGACCTGACCGCCATCGACGACAACGTGGTGCAGGCAACAAAAGTACTGGGAAGCCAGGCAGGCCGTACCTTGGACACCATCGTGCGCGACATCCTGAACGGCGGCACGAACGTGATCTATGCGCCCAAGGTGGCGGACGGCGTGGAGACTGCCGTGACCAGCCGTGCGACCCTGGACAAGACTGCGCAGCTGACCGTGGACCTGATCGACCAGGCGGTGGCCATGCTGCAGACCCAGAACGCGGACCCCATCGTCGACAGCTATGTGGCCATCGTACACCCGCATACCAGCTACGACCTCCGCAAGGACCCGAACTGGATCGAGGCGCACAAGTACGCGGCCCCGGAAGAGATCTTCAACGGCGAGATCGGCAAGATCAACAACGTGCGCTTTGTGGTGTCCAGCGAAGCAAAGATCTGGAAGGGCACCGGCTGCCCGAGCGGTCTGGCGGTGTACGGCACCCTGGTGCTGGGTGCCCACGCCTACGCCACCACCGAGCTGGAGGGCGGCGGCCTGCAGCACATCGTGAAGCAGCTGGGCTACGGCGATGACCCGCTGAACCAGCGCGCGTCCGTGGGCTGGAAGGCCGTGAAGACCGCCGAGCGCCTGAGCGAGCAGTACATGGTGCGCATTGAGAGCTGCAGCGCACGCTACAGTGCAACGGCACTGGCAAACTAAGAAAATCAAGGAGGTACGACGATGGCAGTAAAAAAGACTGAGACGGCCGTGCAGGACACCGAGGCCGCAAAGAAGGACACCATGGACACTCTGGAGAAGGACACCGAGGTGATCCACCTGTTTAAAGACAGCCAGCGCTATAAGGCGCCTGTGTTTGTGGGCGTGAACGGCGAGACCTACCTGATCCAGCGCGGCGTGGACGTGGAGGTGCCGAAGGCGGTGGCCGAGGTGCTGCGCCACAGCGAAGAGATGGACAACGCGGCCATGGCCCGCATTGCCGAAGCAGAGGCGGCGGCCGTGCAGCAGGCACAGCGCGTGTAAACTCCCTCAGGCTCACCGGACGCTGATGCGGCGCGATGAGCCAGCTCCCTCAGAGAGCGAGCCTTTATAGAAAGACGGACCCCGGTACAGCGGCACATGGCTGTGCCGGGGCCTTTTGATTTGGAAGGAGAAGGTGACGAGATGACGGCGGGACAGGCCATGGAGCAGGCCGACGAGATGCGGCCGAACAATGAATTTTCGGACAGTCTGAAACAGAACTGGCTGCGGCAGTGCGACAGCCGCCTGCGCGGGAGCGTGGTGGAGCGCAGCGAGACGGTGGACTTTGACGACGTGGGCGCGGACACGGCATGGGCCGAAGGCCTTGCCTACGACACCGAGCTGCTGGCACCGGAGCAGTACAGCCCGCTGTATGTGCATTGGCTGTGTGCGCAGATGGACCTTGCCCTGGGCGAGGTGGCACGGGCGGCCAACGAGATGCAGCTGTACAGCGACTATGTGCAGGAGTTTGCCGCATGGATGCGCAGGCGCTATGCCCCGGCGGGCGGTGTGCAGTGGAGGTACTGAGATGACGGACGGGCGAAACCTGAACATCTTGCAGAGCGGGCGGCAGATGCTGCGGGCCTTTGGCGGGGTGAACGAGACCTACGGGTGCAGCGAGGCGGAGCTGAGCAGCAGCCTGAATTTTTCCGGCCGGGGGTACCCGGCTTTGCAGACGCGGGCGACCCGCAAAAAAGTGCGGGAGGTACAGGACGTGAACGGCATGTACCACCTGAACGGGCTGGTGATCTGCCGGGGAACCACGCTGGAGTACACCCCGGACGCCGACGAGAGCCGGGCCGGGGCGGTGGTGCTGGAAAACGCGCTGACCGACAACGAGAAGGCCATGACCGGCATGGGCACGAAGGTGCTGATCTGGCCGGACAAGAAGGCCTTTGACACGGTGAGCGGGGAGCTGACGGACCTTGCGGCGGCGTGGACGCTGAGCGGAGGGACCATGACCGTGACCCCCTGCGACGGCGAGGGCCGGACCTACACGCCGGACGGGGTGGGCACGACCGAGCCGGAGAGCCCGGCGGACGGGCAGCTGTTTTTAAAGGGGGACGCCGAGAGCCCTTACGGCGCGGGCGGCGTGCTGCTGAAGTACAGCGCGAAGAACAAGAAGTGGAGCGAGATCCTGCTGACGAGCCTGCGGCTGCACTGCCCGGGCCTTGGCAGCGTGCTGAAGGAAGGCGACACCGTGACGGTGAGCGGGATGCCGGGCACCGTATGCAGTGCGGCGGCGGCTGGGCTGAACGGCGAGGTGAGCATCAGCACACTGGACGGGGACGACGTGATCACGACGCTGGCCGTGCCGGAGGACAGCACCCGGTACTATGGCAGCTGGACCGTGACGGCCAGCTGGCGAAGCGCCGACGGCAAGGTGACCGAGAACGAAGCGGCCGCAGCGCCGGTGAAGCTGGAACGGCGGGTGCCGGATCTGGACTTTGTGACCGAGCAGGGCAACCGGGTGTGGGGATGCAGCCGGGAGGAAAACAGCATTTATGCCTGTGCCCTGGGCGACCCCACCAACTGGTACAGCTACCGGGGCATTGCGTCGGACAGCTACGCGGTGAGCGTGGGCAGCGACGGCGCGTTTACCGGGGCGGCCAGCTGCCTGGGGTACCTGCTGTTTTTTAAGGAAAACTGCATCCACAAGCTGTACGGCTCGAAGCCAAGCGACTACCAGATGAGCAGTGTGCGGTGCCGGGGCGTGGCGGCAAATGCGGCAAAGAGCCTGTGCGTGATCGCGGAGACGCTGTATTATCTGTCGCCGGACGGGGTGATGGCGTGGAGCGGAAGCCTGCCTGCCAAGGTGAGCGGCGCGCTGGACACCGGGAAGCTGACGGCGGTGGAACGGGCCGTGGGCGGGCAGCTGGATGCGCGGTACTACCTGTACCTGCACCGGAAAACGGACACGGGCAGCGGGCGGCTGCTGGTGTACGACACCGAGCGGGGCCTGTGGCAGGAGGAGAGCGCGGCGGGCACCGGGATGGTGAGTACCGGCCAGCAGCTGTACCTGTGGGACGGCAATGCCCTGTGGGCGGCCGACCCGGAGCGGGAAGTGAGCGGCGAGGACGAGACGGGGCTGAAATTTGAGGCCGTGACCGGAGACATCGGCCTTGCCGTGCCAGACGACAAGTACATCAGCCGGGTCACACTGCGCATGGATGCACTGGCCCACACGGTGCTGACCGTGGCGGTGAGCTACGACGGCGGGGACTGGGAGACGGTGAGCAGCTGTGCGGTGACGAGGGACCACCAGCGGGTGAACCTGCCCTTTGTGCCCCGGCGGCACGACACCATGCGGCTGAGATTTGCAGGCACCGGACAGATGGTGCTGCGGAGCATGGCCTTTACGTTTGCGGATGCAGCAGGGGCAAGGGTGAGCGGCGCGGTGCCGAGACGATGAAAGGAGAAGACAATGGCAAGCATTGCGGGACTGGCGGGCATCGGCCTGCCGAGCTTCAGCGACCAGATGCCGGAGGCGGACGCGCGGGCGCTGACGAACTACCTGTACCAGCTGAACGAGCAGCTGACCTATGTGCTGACCAACCTTAGCAGCGAGAACATGAGCGAGGATTATCTGAGCGGAAAGGAGAGCTGAAGATGAGCAGACTGAGCAACGCGCGGAGCGAGCTGGAGCGCTTTGAACAGACGAAACCGGCCGACTACCAGAGCAAGTACAAGGGCCAGATCGACAATGTGATGGGCAAGCTGGATGATCTGGGCGGTTACGACTATGACCCGGCGGCCGATACGGCATACCAGCAGTACAAGAGCGAGTACACCCAGAAGGCAAAGCTGGCGAACCAGAACGCGCAGGCCAGTGCCAGCGCACTGACCGGCGGGTACGGCTCCAGCTACGGCACCCAGGCGGGCCAGAAGGCCTATGCGGCGACCATGAGCGACCTGGACAACGTGCTGGACAGCCTGACGAGCCAGAGCCGCAGCGAATACAACACCCGGAAGAGCGGGCTGCAGCAGGAGCTGAACGGCCTGCAGGAGGCCGAGCAGAATGACTACAACAAGTACCAGAAAGACCTGTCGAACTGGTACAACGACCTGAGCTACAGGCAGAACGAGTACAACAACGCCTATGCACAGCGGCAGCAGAACGTGAGCAGCACCCTGAACGGGCTGTTCAGCGTGCTGGGCATTGCGGCGCAGATCCTGCCGTTTTTCTTTATCTGAGAATGGAGGTAGAGCATGGGGACCATCAAGAGACTGAACGACCAGCAGAAACAGCAGGCACAGGCGGAAGCGGCCATGCCGGGGGCGTATGAGAACCGCTACGACGAAGGGATCCAGAACGCGCTGGCGGGAATGGACAGTGCCAACAGCGCGGGCCTTGGCTACGACAGCCAGAACGGCACCTACCGGGGCGCACTGAGCCGCCTATTTGGCAACGCGGGCGCGGGGGCCAGTGCGGCCGAGCAGGTGGCAAACAGCCTTAGCGGCGGGTACGGCACGGACTGGGCCAAGAGCGCGGCACAGCAGGCGGCGGCCGGGGAGACGGGCCAGACCGCCAACGTGTACGCCCAGGCGCGGGCGGATGCCCTGAGCCAGTGGCGGCAGGAACTGGCCGGGCAGGGCACCCAGCTGGACAACCTGCTGACGCAGGACCAGCTTGCACGCAGCGAGTACGACGGAAGCGTGCAGAACGCAGCAGACTGGCGGAGTTACCGGTACGACCGTACCCAGCAGGCCAGGCAGGAGAACAGCGACTTTTTGAACAACGTGTGGAACGTGGTGAAGAACGTGGGCGCTGCCGCGCTGGAAGGGTACGACGCCTACAAGGGGTACCGACAGCAGGACTGGGAGAACGCCTTTGCCCTGCGGCAGTACAACGACAACCTGAGCCGCACCGAGCTGAGCGACCAGATGGCGGCTTTGCAGCAGGCGGCAAGCTACAAGGAGGCAGGTTTTGACGATGCGGCAAAGCAGATCCTGAACCAGTACGGGCTGACGGACACGATGCTGGACAGCTGGCAGGGCCTGTCGCAGGTGGACAAGGACAAGCTGGACTATCTGACCACGGCGGCCGGGCTTGCAGGCAGCGGCTACGACACGGCGGCGAACAACTACCTGCAGATGGCGGGGCTGCCCACGGGGAGTGTGGACAGCTACAGCACCATTGCAAACCGGCTGAACCAGGCAGACCTTGCCAAGTACGCAAGCCAGCTGGCACTGCAGAACCGGTACAGGACCACGACCGGGACAGGAAGCGGGAGAGGCGGAAAGAACAGCAACCAGAACACAAACAAGCAGAGAAACAAGACAGACGGGTACACCCAGCCGCAGCTGAACACGATGCTGAAAGCATACAACAGTATGAAGCCGGATGACAAAAGCTACAGCTACTATACCGATGTGCTGGCGGATGGGGGACGCATCGACCGGCTGAGCGGCGTGGGCAACCCGGGAAAAGCCAACGGCACAGCCTGGGAGCAGGGCATGTACAACGCGCGGAAGATGGCCAACAGCGGGTACAGCCAGAACCAGATCGCAAGCGAGCTGGCCAACAACACGAGCCTGAGCAGCGACCAGATCTCGGCCATTATGAACCAGATCGACTACGAGTGGCGCGGAACGAAGTGATGAGGTGAGCGTATGGGATGGAGCGCACAGGACATTGAAAAGCTGCGCAAACAGAATAATGGGCAGAAGAGCACAGCGGGAACCGGCCAGAGCGCGGCACCGAAAAGCACGACGGCCTCAGCGCGGAGCAGCGGAAGCACCGGCTGGAGTGCGGAAAAAATCGACGCGCTGCGGACGGGCAGCGGGATCAAGCCGGCGGCCAAAAGTACCGACGCCTGGGTGAACCGGAGCGCTGGCACCAGCGTGCGCAGCACGGCACAGAAAGCTGGGACGCAGAGTGCGGGAAAGAGCAACCAGAACCCCACGAGCGGAAGCCTGAGCGCGCAGGTGCTGGGGCAGATGACCGGGACCCAAAGCGTGCAGACCACGAAAAAGGCGGGATCAAAGTTGCCGACGGTGGAACGCACCGGACAGCCGGAGTGGCTGGGAACGGGCAAGAACAGCGCCCCGGCGGCCAAGGTGCTGGGGACCGGGACCAAGAGCGGAAAGACCTATGCCGAGCGAAACAACGCCATGCCGATGCAGAGCGCGAGCGGGGCAATGGCCAGTGCACCGAACGCGGAGAGCGTAAAAAAGCAGATCAAGGATGCGGACGCAAAGCGGGTGGAAAGCTGGTATGCGCGGGATGCACAGCAGCTGAAGCAGGAGACTGAAGAGCTGAAGGCAACCGACAAGTTCAGCGATTTCGACCGACTGAACCAGTGGATGGATGCAGACCCGCAGCACCGGCAGCTGGTGCGGCTGCTGCGCACCGGCAAGGGGAACAAGACCTATGCTGAACGAAACAACGCCATGCAGCCGATAAGCGTGAGCGGGGCAATGGCCAGTGCGCCGACGGCGGAAACGAGCACGGAAAAGCGGGAGTACACCGACGCGGAGCTGCTGGCCAAGGGCTACAGCCGCAAGCAGATCCGAGAGGCGCGGCAGTACATTGCCGACTTTGATGCCCTGCCGGACTGGCAGCGGGCGGCGCGGCGCATCTCCAACACGATCGGCGGCATTGTGGACACGGTGGCGTCGGCCCCGCTGATGGCGGGCGAGACGGCCGTGCGGAGCGTGCAGAACGCAGCGGAGACCGGAAAGAACTGGAACGAGCTGCAAGAGAGCGTGAAGAGCGACGACCGGCAGTGGAAACTGCTGCGCCTGATGACCGGCGGAAAGACCCAGTATGCAGAGCGGGACAACGCCATGCAGCTGAACAGCAGCGGGGTGATGGCGGCCCCGGCCCAGAGCACCGGCATGGCCTACACGGACGAAGAGCTGAAGGCCAAGGGCTACAGCCAGAGCGAGATCGACCGGATGCGGGCGCGGATCAGCGGGGCAAAGGTGAGCGAGGGCATCGACCCGGAGAAGAGCCTGGGCTACCAGATGTACAAGCGCGGCCAGCAGATGAACGAAGCGGCGCAGGCGGGCATGAGCCCCATTGCGCGCCAGCTGATGGGGGTGACCACCAGTGCGGCGGAGAACCTTGCGGTGGCGGGCATCAGCCCGGCGCTGGTGCTGCCGGTGCTGAGCGCCCAGGGCGGCGCGGAAGCCATGGGCCAGAGCATTGACAAGGGCGAGAGCGCAGGCAAGACGCTGGCAGGCGGCCTTGCGAAGTTTGGCGCGGGCTGGGCCATCAACAGCGTGGGCGCGGCAGACCTTGCCCGGACCATGGGCAGCGACTACGCCAAGGACACGCTGGCGGGCAAGCTGGCGGACGTAGTGCGCAGCGTGGCAGACAACGGCGTACTGGCGCAGCAGTACCCGACGGTGGCGAATGCCATTTCCGGCGGCATCGACAATGCCATGCAGGCCTTTGTGGAGACCTATGCGGACAAGGCCATTGACGCGGCCCTGGGCGATGCGCAGGCGGCCGAGGAGATGTTCAGCCGAGACACCTTTTTGCAGGCGCTGGAAAGCGGCCTTTCCGGCGGCGCTTCCGGCGCGCTGGGCGGCGCTGTGGGCACCCAGCTGGGCAGGATGAGCGCGGCGCTGGAGGCAGCGGACGGTCAGACGGTGCAGCGGAACGAACCCTCTCCGTCAGCGCAGGGCGCTGACAGCTCTCCCGAATGGCGAGCTTTGGGGGACGAACTCCCTCAGTCGCCTGCGGGCGACAGCTCTCCCGAGAGGGCGAGCTTGGGGCTGGAACGGCAGACGGAAGCGCAGACAATGCAGAGCAGCAACCCGGCGGTGCAGCAGCTGGCCGAAGCGATGGACAGCGGGACCCTGACAAGCAGGACCATCAAGCTGTTTGCCCCGAACGCGGCCAACGAAGCGAACCGCGCGGCCTTTGCCGAGGCATACGGGATGAAGCTGCCCGAAACGGCGGCACAGACCCGGCAGGTGCTGCGGCAGATGGAAGCCGAGCGGAGCACGGCGCAGTCGGCGCAGGAGGAACAGCAGGCACCGGAAGCCGTGAAGCAGGAGCAGACCGGGGAGCAGCAGGGCAGCGGCCGGGAGATCCGGGACGGCGTGATGACCACATGGAACCCGGACGGGCCCGTGGAGACGCAGGTGCTGGATCCGGAGATGGCTGCGCGGGCACAGGCCGAGCAGCCGGCGCAGGCCGCACAGAAGCGGACCGTGGAAAACACCGGGGAAACGGTGGAAACTCCCGCAGTCTCGCATTCGCTCGACAGCTCCCTCGGTGAGGGAGCCTTTGCACAGCAGGCGGAACCGACAGCCCTGCGGGAGACGGCCGGGTTGGAAGTGCGCAGCGAGGGCGCGCAGAAGAGCAGCGTACAGCGGGAGCTGCTGCGCTGGAAGGTAAGCGAGGGCGCGGCACAGACGCTGAGCCGGAACATGCCGACGGGCATTGCGGACGAGAGCCGGTATGCGGCGGCGGCCTCCAGCCTGTACCGGCTGGGACAGATGGAGGACGTGACCACCTTTGACAAGGCTATGGAGCTGGCGAAGGGCATGAACGGCCTTGCGGTGAACACGGACTATGTGCTGGCACAGCCCGGCGGCGCGGCGGCGCTGAAGATCGCGTGGCTGCAGGGCAAGGGCGAAGCGGAAGCCGGGGCCGTGCAGACCGGGACACTGGGCGGTGCGCTGAGCGCAAAGAGCGTGAGCGGAAGCGGACGGGTGCTGTACAAAGGCACCATGCGCACGGCAGACGAGGTGGCCACGAAGCTGATCGAGCTGAACGCGCGGGCGACCGACACCGATGCGGTGCTGAAGGCGGTGCTGGAAGGCGACGAGCGGGTGAAGGCCTATGTGGACACGGCTGCCGGACAGATCTTTTTTGCAGACAGCGCGGGAGACGTGTTCGGCACCGCGCTGCACGAGGACTGGCACTGGTATAACGCTTTGGACACCGAGGGCGCAAAGGCAGTGCAGCAGCATGTGATGGAGTATCTGGCCAAGAGCGAGGGCTTTGAGAACATTGACGAGCTGATCCGGAATAAACTTTCCGACTACGCACAGCAGGGTCTGACCTACGGCGAAGCGGCGGAAGAGCTGGTGGCGGACGCGTGGCGCGGCATCTTTGACAGCGAGGAGAGCTTCAAGCGGTGGGTGGAGTTCCAGCGCGGGCAGGCGGAGAAGAACGCAGGCCGGGCGGGGACCATCCGCAAGGTGATGAACGCGGTGAAGGACCTTTTGAGCGACATCGTGAGCCGGGCAAAGGAAGTGCTGGCAAACGACCCGGAGAACAAAGCCGCCCTGAAAGCGCAGCGGCTGGCCGAGGCCGAGAAACGGGCGCTGCAGGAGGAATACTTTGCCCACGCGGAAAAGGCCATGGACGCCCTGCGCGCGGCAAAAGAAAACGCCGCGACCCTTGAGAACAAGGGTGCGGCGAAGGAAAGAAGGTATGAAATCAACCCGGAATATGCTGATGACGTTGACCAGTGGGATAAAGAAGGAAGAAACAGTAACAGAACCTTTATTCTTGGACGAACCGGTGATGCTCTGCAAAGTCTGGGCGCGCGGAAAAGTGATATCTACATGAAAGCGGATAAGATCAACACGATTTTGAAAGAGCACCCGGAGATGACACTGGAAGAAATCAAGCGCATCCCGGAAATTCTGGATGAACCGGTGATGATCCTGACCAGCCAGAACAAGGGCAGAACAAAACAGAACACACGGCTCGTGATGTTCGGCGATGTGAAAGCGCAGGACGGCAGACCGGTGCTGTGCGTACTGGATCTGAGACCGGTAGAGAATCACATCGTTATCAGCGATATGCAGAAGGTGACCAGTGCATACACCAAGGATGTGAACCCAGTGGAGTTTGTGCGCAAGAGCGACGTGCTGTATGTTGATGAAAACAAAGAAAGAACCACCGAGCTGTTCCGGACACTAGGCTTCAAAATACCTAGCGAACTACAGCTCAGTGGTTCCATAGGTAGGATAGCATATGGCAATCAGGATGTCAAGCTCAGCGGAGTGAAATTTACGGAACTGGAAGAAAAAACACCTATAAAGAAAAATATCCGCTTCCAGCTGGCGGCACCGGTAGAGGTGGACAGCCAGAAAGACCTTGTGGCGGTGCACAACCTAACCGAACAGAACCTGCAGGAAGCGCTGGAACTGGGCGGGATGCCGTCGCCGTCTATCGCGGTGGTAAAGGCACAGGAGGGGCACACGAAGTACGGGCCGATCTCTTTGGTGTTTGGCAGCGATACCATTGACCCCATGGTGAACCGGAAAAACCGGGTGTACGGTGCGGATGCATGGACCCCTACAAGGCCGGGGGTGGAGTATGAAGTGAACTACGAGGCCATGCGGGACTTTGAAAACCGGGTGTACGAGGCAAGCGGGGAAGCCTTTGAAGGAAAGTTTGTGAACAGCGCTGCGGTGCAGCGTGCAGGTGTGGACAAGGCAAGCAGCCTGAGCCGGGAGGAACTGGCACAGAAGATGCAGCGAGACACCGGGGTGCAACTGGCATACCTGAAGGACAAAGGAATAACGGTGGAACCGGTGTACCGGATGGAACAGGAACAATTTGACAGCATTGGAAACGATGCGCTGGAGGCTGTGATCCGGCGCACGGGCGAGGCAGAGATCAAGGAGGCGTTTGAAGGCGGAGATATTGACCGACTGGACAAGCTGGCGGATGCGGCAGCGGATGCCTTGGAGGAAAAGTACACCCATGGAGCACTGGAGGGGCAAAACAGAAGGTGGATGCTGCGAATCAATAAGCTGCGGAATGAAAACAGAGGGCGACTGTACCAACTGCTGGAACACGCATACAAAATGCTGACGGACACAAGTGCCGGAAAACAGACGCTGGATGTGGAGGCGACCCGGAATGCGATCCGGGAAAAGGCACCGGAGCAAAAGGTGGAGCAGTGGGTGTACGACAAGCTGGAAGGTGTGCTGGGAGAAAAGGGGATCCGGAATGAAAAAGAACCGTTTACCCCGAGCGGTAAGAAGCGGAGCTTTGCACAGCTGCACAACCCCTACACGCTGGAGAATCTGGTGAAGGCCATGAACAGCCAGAATGCACGCGGACAGGATGTTTTGAGCGTATCGGCAAGCACCTTGATGAGCACGACAACGGCGGAGTACAAAACACTGGACGAGGTGCGGGCGGACAAGGAACGGCTGCGGCAGATGCCGGAGGCAGAGTACAAGAAGCTGCTGGAGGATGCGGACGGACAGATCGAACAGGTGATCCGGATGCTGCGGCAGGAAACGACGCCGCACAGCGACAACAGCTTTGAGGAACAGGAGATCCTGGGCGAGATCCTGCTGCGGGCAGCCGAGGGAAAGCACACGGCGGCGGCCATCGGCAAGGCATTTGCCAAAGAGGATTACATCATCAGCAAGGACGCGGCGCAGAGGATCCTGAAGCTGTACAAGGACGTGGCGAAGATCCCGACCGGGTACTTTGAAGCAAAGCCCCAGCGTGCCGTGGGCTTTGACGAGGTGCGGGCGGCGATCCTGCCGGACAACACAAGCCGGAGCCTGATCGACGAGCTGAAGCAGAAGGGCGTGAAGGTGGAGCTGTACAAGGCCGGAGACGATGCCCAGCGTACCGCGGTGCTGAACAGTGTGCCGGATGTGCGTTTCCAGATCGCGGAGCAGGCGAGCCGGGATGCGAAGCGGAACGAGCAGCAGCAGGCCAGCCGGGTGATCGCGGAGAAGGCGGCGGCGCTGGACACGCTGAGCCAGTTCTTTGGGCTGACACGGGGCGTGACGGTGAGCCGGAGCGCGGTGGAGGAGCTGGCCGGGCGCTGGCTGGACGCGAACGGAAGCAAGGCTGACCGGACAAAGCTGACGCAGGAGACCGAAGTGCTGATGAACTACCTGAAGGCAGACGGCGCGGACATGAACAAGGCGCAGGCGCTGGCTGAGACGCTGGCGGGCGAGATCCAGGACGGGGCGACCTACCGCAATACGGAGCAGTGGGACGAATACCCGGATCTGCACAAGCTGGAATACACCGTGAGCAGGGACGGACAGGCAAAGGCAGAACTTGTGAAACGGTACGGCAGCTGGAGCGAAGCGGCGGCCGAGGCACGGCGGCACGGCGTGACATTGCGGCAGGCCGACGGTGTGCGGGACGGAAACCCGGCGGAACTGTACGAGAGCCTTGTGAATGACCGGAGTGCGGCAGGCGAGACGCTGAACGGTGAAAGCGCACTGTGGAAAGCTGCAGCGGAAAAGGCCGGTGTGGCGGGGGCATTGAGCATGGAGAGCACCGAGTGGCTGGACGTGCTGATGAACCTGCACGACGCCATCAAACCAAAGACGATGAGCCGGTTTGCGGACGACGCGGAATATGAGGACGCAAAGGTGGAGCTGGCGGGCAGGATCATCGGGGACATCATGCAGCTGCCGCAGCTGAACGACGCCGAGGCTATTTTTGAAGGCATCCAGAGGAACAGCCTTGCCATGGCAAAAGCAGCTGCGGGCAGCGACGAGCGCGCGGCTGAAGTGGAGAAGGGCCTGAAGGATGTGCAGAAAGCTCAGAGCCGGGAGTTTGGCCGGCGGCTGGCGCAAAACCAGAGGGCTGCAGGCCGGAACGCCGAAGTGCAGCAGACACAGCAGCTGCAGAAGCAGCTGGACAAAAACCTGAAGCGTTTCGGTGTGGACGCCGCCAACGCGGGCGACCTGAACGAAAAGCTGACCGTGTTGCGGGAAAGCTATGAGCGGGAGATGAAAGCAGAAAGCAAGCGGATGAAGGCAGAGCTGCAGCAGATGCGGGACGAGGCAAAACTGGAACTTCGGAAGCTGAAAAGCGAGAACGCAGAGCTTGCCAGACAGGCAAAGGGCGAGCAGCAGCGCGCAGACAAGGCAGAGTACAGCCTGATGGCGCAGGAAGATGAAGTGCGGGAGCGGGACCTTTTGAACCAGCAGCGGGCAGCCGAGTGGTACCGGGAGCAGGGAGAAAGGCTTGCCACGGAACGGCAGGTGATGCAGCAGCAGCGGGATGAAGAGATCGCCATTGCAAAGCGGGTGGCCGAAAAGCGGGTGCAGCGCGCGCGGGACGGCCGGAAGATGGACGAGCTGAAGCGGAGCGTGCGGCGGAATGCGGCGGCGCTGAACCAGATGGTGCTGCGGCCGAGCCCAGGCAAGTATGTGAGCCAGCGGCTGATCAGACAGGCGGCTGATGTGGCAAAGCTGGCCGACATGACCACGCTGAACGACAAGGCGGTGAACCAGCTGACACGGCTGCAGGACAACATCAAGAAGAGCATGGGCGAAGAGGGAAGCCCCACGGCTATGACCGAGGAATGGAAGCAGAGCAAGGTGCCGGAGCTGATCGCAGCGCTGAAGGATGATCTGGACATGACGAAAGAGGTCCATCTGGACGAGTTGCAGGGACAGCTGATCGAAGCGCAGGCAATGCCGGACAACGAAAAGACGCGGGCGCTGACCGAACGCATTGAGAAACGCATCCGTGAGACGAAGAACCGCACCTACCTGCCTATGACGGTGGAGCAGATGCGGATGCTGCGGGACATTACCGGCGCGGCGCTGACCGTGATCCGGAACGAGAACAAGACCGTGAGCCTTGCAAAGGCCGAAGAGGTGAGCAAGATCGCGGACGAGGCGGCCTATGAGGTGACGCTGAGCAAGGGTAACCACCCCGGCGGGGCGCTGGACGGGCTGCAGAACCTGCTGACCAAGTACAACCTGGACATGCTGGGGGCCGAGCGGGTGCTGCGGATGCTGGGCGGCTACAAGAACGGCGGGCAGATGGAGAAGATCGGGCAGATGCTGAACGACGGCCAGTACCGGCAGACGAAGATCACCATCGAGGGCGAGAAGCTGTTTGCGGACGTGACGGGCGCAGAGCACGCCAAGGAAGCGCAGGCCTTTGCCGGGCCGGGTGCGGACCTTGTGGACGTGGGCCTGAGAGACACGAACCACAACGCGGTGCCGCTGACCCACGCGCAGCTGTGCAGTTTGTACATGCACCTGCAGAACAAAGACAGCCTGGAGCACCTGATGCGCGGCGGTATGGTGGTGCCGGATGCGCAGCTGTTTGCCAAAGCCTGCCCGCTGTTTGTGCCGCTGGTGGAGGAGAGCATGATGAAGGACCCGGTGACGGAGGAAATGGCGAGGCGCTATCTCGCCCGATCCTCCTCCGGGGTCAACGCTTCCACATGC